>ENA-OPCB01002515-OPCB01002515.1-human-gut-metagenome-genome-assembly--contig:-NODE-2515-length-10031-cov-2.269046_pt1 | contig 10031 bp, 5 predicted proteins | sample MGYA00241561_ERZ501473 | MGnify/ENA primary metagenome ERZ501473 (study PRJEB25962, sample SAMEA2042519) | human gut metagenome | biome: human gut; feature: human-associated habitat; material: faeces... | reverse complement strand
AAAATACATCTGTTATCAGAAAATAACGAAGAAGGCACAAACAGGAATTAACCAACTAATTATCAACAACATAAACACAATAATTTGATAACAAAAGACAGACATAATATACCTACAAAGAAATAAATCCAAAAAGTTATCTTATATAAAGTAGCAATTACGCGCTCTACACCAATGTTCATACATTAATATACAAAGCAAAATCATTTAATTGATAACCTAAACTTAAAAAACAATGAATAACAAGCAAAAAATAAGCGCCTCTATCGAAGAGACGCTTATAAAAATTAAAATGGTGAGACTTATATAAACAACATAAGGTATGCTAATCAAACTTTTGCCGGTATTTTTATACCAAAAGCACAATACGTCAGATACAGTACGCAAACCAAAGTAACTGTCACTCCACCTATTATTCCCACAGTACCAATAGCGAAACCAATAACCGGAGTCACAACCCCTCCACCGGCAACGGCAGTAATCATTAAACCAGAAATCTGATTTGCTTTCTCTGGACGAACCTGCAATGCCATCGAATAAATAATAGCAAATACGGACGAAGCAAAAAAGCCAACCGCACCTATACATATCAGATTTACAACATCATTATCTACCCCCATCAATATCAATAATGAAACAATACAAGCCACAATATTAACTCGGAAATATTTCATCTCGGCAATACGAGCTAACAGAAAAGCTCCCAGCAATGCACCAACCGTACGACTAAGAAAATAAACCTGAGGAGCAAACTTCACCTGCTCATCAGCCCACCCAAAACGAATAGACATCAATTTGGAGCTAATAAAATTTGTTGCCACATCTACTCCCACAATGAAGAATATACCTAAAAACAGCAAGAGGATCGTTCGGTCCTTCAACAATGCAAATGTATCCTCCATAGAAAGTCCCTTATCTGATACAATATTTTTCTCCCGTTCAATAGGAGTTGCCATAAGCCAAACAGCCGACAGCAATGTTATAAAACCAAGTATTGGGAAACAATAATACCATTTATCCGCTCCGAAGTAATTCACCGCCAAGAGCACAATCTCCGGTCCAACCAAAGAAGAAACCGCCTTTATAACTTGTCCAGCCGTTAAACTACTCGTCAAAAAAGCCTTGTTAGTAACCACGTTATTAAGCAATGGATTCAGTGAAACCTGCAAAATAGCATTTCCTATGCCCAGTAAAGCATAAGCTGTCATACAAGTAATACTGTCATAAGCCAACAATGGTAGAATCATACCTATAATTGTAATACCCATACTGATGAGCACGGTATTCTTACGTCCCCATTTATTCATCTGATTCCCAATAGGAATACTTAAAAAAAGGAACCAAATAAAGACCATTGAAGGCACAAAACCAGTCATTACGGGCGACCAATTAAAGCTGCGCTGTACATAGTCAGAAGAAATACCAACAATATCACAAAAACCCATCACAAAGAAACCAAAAAGCACCGGGAGAGTTGTCAATATAGAGTTTTGTTTTTTCATATTCACAGTTATTTATATAAAACACATTATTTTTTAGCCTACATTCATTAATGAGTCAGTCTTTTATTAGGAAAACTATCTAATTTCAATGTTAACCTCCCTCCTTTCACAACCTCCTCAAACGGCAACAATACAGTTTCCTGCTGTTTACCATTCAAAGAGACATCTTGCAGATAACAGTCATCAACAGAATGTCTTTTTACTTCAATCACAAACTCTTTTCCTGAATAGTATTCCCTGTTCAGGTTAATAGTCACCTTATCAAACAAAGGGGCACCTATCTGAAATTTCGGATTAATCTCTGTCAGTCCTTTCACATCAAACAACCCCAATGCAGAAATCACATACCAGGCACCTAATTGCCCCTGGTCCTCATCCTGGCCATAACCATAGCCATGAATTCCTTCTAAACCATAAAATTCATCCAAGATAGCCCGTACCCACTTTTGAGACAAATAGGGCTTACCTGAAAAATTAAACAACCAGGAAATATGCAGATTGGGCTGATTTCCATGATTATAAACCGTTTTCAGTCCGGCAAATGCATCAACTTCCGTTCCACCACCAAAAATACTCTTCTGCGAAAGCATGAAAATACTGTCGAGACGAGTATTGAAAATCTCCGGCCCTACCAAATCTATTAATTCATCTATATGATGAGGAACATAAAATGTGTATTGTATAGCATTACCTTCCTGAAATCCCTTCCATGGTGAAAGCGGATTAAAATCCTCTAGAAAGCGCCCCTGGCTATCTTTAGGGCGAATCAGGCGAGTTTCCTTGTCATAAAGTTTTTTCCAGCCATTAGAAAGTTGGGAAAGCCTTTCGTAATCTGCCTCTCTCCCCAGCTGTTTGGCAAACTGCGCAATCGCAAAACAACTAAAACTATACTCCATAGTATGCGAAGCACCAAAACCTGAGCCTCCCTCACGAGTCACCATATCAAACTGCTTCTCATAAGGAGAATAACCGAGCTCCACAAACGGACGCACATCCATTTTTCCGGCACCTTCAGGCCTTCCCCGCCATTCCACCTCATTCTTCAATGCAGCCTCATAGCCCAATTGTATATCAAAATCACGAATACCACAGTTATAAGCTGCCGCAATAGCCAGACCTGTAAAATTTGTCCCTACTCCCGACACATACTTGCTACACGCGATTCCATCTCCCAGCCAACCGGCATCCCGGTAAACCAGCAGCTGACTCTTTATCCAGTCAGAATAATATTCAGGATAAGCCAATGCCCATAACTGTGTCAGGTTCCAGAACCCACCCCAAATAGCATCTGTATTATAATGCTGATGCACCGGGTTTCCTTTTTCATCCAGCGTGATACGTCCTACAGAACCGTCATTCCTTGGATAATACCCATTGACATCACTTGCCAATCCACGCCCCAGAAGCGCATGAAACAGTCCGGTATAAAACTTCACTTTATCTTCCTCCTTACCTCCTTCCACGTAGATTCTACTCAATGACTCATTCCACGCTTTCGTTGCATTCTTCCTTGCCTGATCAAAAGTAACGTCCTTAGCTTCCACCTCCCTATTAAAACGAGCGTTTTCTATGGACGTATATGAAAGACCTACTTTTACTTCTACCGACTCCTGCTCTTCCGTAGAGAAAGTCAAATAAAGACCGGCACCGGGCCCTTTTGCCTGATATTTACCAGACACAACCTTATCCTTCACGAACGTTCCCACCTCTATTGGTTGTTTATTTAAAACCGCCGAAAAATACATACGAACATCCGCACCTTTCTGATAAATATCCACATATACAGGAGAAGTCACAACATAACCTTCTACCCTACCATCATCAAAGTATTGCACTTCGGCATCTTTTACTTCACCGCTTTCTCCTTGTTTGTTACCAATATCAAATATGAGGTTCGCCTGTTCCGACTTTGGATAAGTATAACGATGGAATCCCACCCGCTGCGTGGCAGTCAATTCGGCCTTTACTCCATAATCTTTCAGAATAACAGAATAATATCCAGGAACCGCAATCTCATCTTTCTTATCAAAACGCGAACGATAACCACTATCCGGATCATCCAGTTCACCCGGAACAGTCTGCAACCCACCTACAGTCGGCGCAAAAACAATACCGCCTACCTGAAACTCATGAAAGTTAGCAAAACCTTCGATGGAGGTATGACGAAAGTCATACCCCACCGCTTGCCAACCACCGGAATTTCCCAAATGCGCATCAGTAGAAGGAGCCAACTTCGCCATACCGAATGGGACTGCCGCCGGCGTATAAAAGAACCAGCGACAATGCGCAGTTCCAATATTCGGGTCTACATAGTCCACCAAAGTTTTAGTGCCCCTGGTATCCGTAGAGCATCCCAAAGCCACACTAATCCATATGACTAATAAACCGAGTTTTTTCATGATATAAATTCATTAACGCGTTAAATCCTCATCTATTTACACCAACCGGACACGAATAAATACCCCATGATTCATTTGGCTTATCTCCCATCTCCAAAATCAATTCTCCACCTTTCAACAATTCCGAAGCTGGGAAGAAGAAACAATCCAGCTTCTTACCATTCAACGTAGCGCTTTGAACATATTTATTCTTTCGAGATACGTTCTTTGCCTCAATCGTAAATGTCTCACCACGACCATAGCGCTTACCCAAATCAATAACTATTTTTTCATAAAGCGGGCTGGCTATTTCATAGATCGGATCAATGCGGCAACCACCGTCTGTCTGAAATAATCCTAAAGCGGCCATAACAAACCAAGCACTCATTTGCCCCTGATCTTCATCACCCAAATAAGCATTGGCTACACCATAACCATAATACTTATCAATGATAGAACGAGACCATTTCTGTGTCAGCCAAGGCTTTTTAGCCCAATTAAACAAGAAAGCAAAATGCATAGACTGCTGATTGCCCTGAACTACTGGATAATCCCAGTACTGATCATTCGGAGCATTATATCTCCAAGGTTCGCTCACAACGAAGCCCCAATTCAAGCGGTCAACAAATGCCTTCTCACCCATTATATTAATCAAAGCCGGCACATCCTGAGGTACAAAGTAGCTAAGCTGCCAGGAGTTACCTTCTACATAGTGATGATTGCGCCCGGTTTGGAAAGCATCAAAGTCCGCTACAAAGTTACCGGCTGAATCACGCATATGCGCATAGCCGTTTTCCGGATTTACAGCATTCTTCCACCAATATCCACGATCATTAAACGTACCATACTCCGTATATTTACCCAATGCCTTAGCCATCTGTCCCACAGTCCAATCATCATAAGAGTACTCTAATGTATTGGAAAAACGCCCCAATTCAATAGGAACATATTTATACTTCAAATAAGGAAGTAAATCACGATTGCCTGCAAATCCACCTGCTACATGTGTAGCCGGAGTTGTCTGCATCTTTTTCATGGCTTCAAAAGCCTTTTCCGCATCATAATCGCGAATCCCCATCTGATAGGCAGATACCATCAAAGGGATTTCATGTTCAGCTACCATCACCGGAATATATTCCATCCCCGCAGGTCCCTTTGCCAACCATCCATTTGCATCATACAACGCCAACTGAGAATTTACCCATTTGGAGCTCCATTCCGGTGTTACCAAGTTCCAGAATTGATTCAGATTCCAAAAAGTATTCCAGAAAGCGTCACAGCCCAGAGCCACATGATCCGGATTCGTAAATTTACGTACCTTCTCATCAGGTGACATCCATTCTCCATTCACGTCACTCCACAGATTACGGCAGAGAGCACGGTATACATTTGTATAGAAGCGTACTTTTTCCATACGGTCATTCGTTCTGATATCCAAGCGATTGAGTATACCATTCCATACGTTTTTCTGATTCTGAACAACAGCTTCGAAATCCCAACCGAACTTATCTGAAATCTCCTTTTGCAGATTTTCCGAAGCATTTGCTACACTTACCAACGAAATGCCTGTACGCACCTGAATCACCGACTGCTTCTGCGTATCAAATTCTACATAAAGCCCTGCATCTTTCAGATCTTTACCGGAAATATGCGCTTCATTCAATATCTGGTCATCCTTCCAGCCACCTACCTTTTTAATCGGTGCATCAAATTCAATAACGAAATTTACGACATACTCCTGATCAGCATCATCACTCCATACATGTGGACGAGGGGATATCTGATGAGAACGTCCCTCAATTCTGTAATCACTCACTTTCCTGACATCCACATCCAACAGATTATAGTCATATTCAGCCTGAATATGCAAATCGATCATCACACGTCCATCCTTATCCTTAGGAAATGTATATTTCTGAAAACTTGCTCTTTCAGTAGCCGTCACCTCCGCTAAAATCTCCGTATCAGTCAGGAAAACTTTATAATATCCCAATGGAGCTTCTTCAGTCTTCTTGTCAATACGCGAACGGTATCCTTCATCCGGACGGAACTGATCTCCTACCTTCGTAAACAGTTTACCATTGGTTGGCATCATACCCAATCCCCCCATTGTCCATTCATGAATATGACTAAAGCATCCTAATGTCTCAAATGTAGGCTGATAACCGGCCTGCCAACCTTTATTCTGATTATCCGGACTCAATTTTACCATACTGAAAGGCATCCAAGGCCCCGGTGCAATCATCCAGCGAGAATGTGCCGTACCTATCTTTGTATCTACATAATCAGCAAAAGACTGCAATTTCTGCGGAGAGCGTAAAATCGTACCTCTTTCCAATAGCTGTTCATTGACAAAGACCTGATATTCACTCTTTTTCTTTTTATTCACAGCAGGCATCGGAACTTCAAACACATAACGAGCCGTATCCATCTTTGCAGTAAAAATCCTTGTTCCATCCAGTTTCACACTCAGTTCCGGGTTTCCGGATAAATGTTCCACATCAACCAGCAAAGGTTGTACATTTACTCCGTCCAATTCTATTTCGTACCCGGCGGGAGAAACATCACGCAGAAAAGCATATTCATTATTCTGTTCCAAAACAAGTCCATCCGAACCTTCCAAACGAATTTGATCGAATACAATCCACCCACCTTCAAGTACAGAAACAGTCACAATGTTTCCTCCTTTTTTTAAGTCGGCAGCCGAAATGGGAAATTCCAAGACTTGCTCTCTGGCATTTTGCAAGTTACCTTCCAGTACTTCCATAGCGTGCCCCTTAATCTCAAATTTCTTTTCAACTGAATTTACCACTACCTTAACAATCGAACGGTTCGGGTTAGCATCTACCAAATCCACCACCAACTTCCATTCCCCACGTTTCGGCAGTTTTTCAACTCCAAATAAGATATTAGCATCATGGGTTCTCCAACCGGAAGTACCCCACGTACCACCCCAAGTATCATCAGGCCCGGGTAATACATACGGAAAATCAGTCTTGTCAACAGAAGTCCCTATCAAAAAATAACGGTCTTCATAGCCAAAGTCATGAGCCAGAAAACTCTTATACTCAGAAGGGCCTAAAGCCAGTTCCGCTCCGGAATTATCCGCAGCGCCTATCTGCCATACCACTTTTGCAGCCATCGTATATAGCGCACAGCAGGCAACGATAAAAAAGGATATCAGTTTTTTCTTATTCATAATGAGTATTGAATTTTTAAATCTAAGCATCTAATTCTATATTCTTTCCAAGCCTTATCACAAAAAGGCTTATTTTGTTATCTCTGAAACAATCTTATTTACTTCTAAAAATCAAACTAACCCTTATATTTCCTGTCTATCTGTTGCAATGCAAAAGCATAGGCTCCTAAAGCAATCGCTTTACTTGCTCCCAAAGTTGAAATCGCTACTCCGATACGCTTTGTATGGTTATAAAGAATTTCTCTTTTGGTAAAAGGCACCTGAACCCAAGTACTTGTATTCTCTAAGAATCTCTTATGGTCGTCCGCCTCCATCAGATTGCAAACCTCCATCTGCAAACAATCGAAGTCTCTTCCAGAAAAAGTAGAAATGGAACGACGCATTTCACGCATCATACCCGGTAGGATATATTTCGCTGCACCGGACACTCCTCCGCCTATCACAACCATACCATCTACAATATGAAGTGCACTGACAATAGCAGCACCGGCCATCTCCCCCAATTCGTCAAAACTCTTCAAAGCCGCCTCCCGATTACCTGTACGAGTACCTTCAGCTATATCATAAATGTCTTTGGGCATTAGATTTTCTATAGTTTCTCCACTCAGTTCCCCATACACACGCCGTACTGCACGAATGCTAACACTTTCTTCCGCAATCAGATCCGTATATTTCTTGTTACGCATAATCCATACATCGCCACCACAACCATTATCACCGGTCAACAAACAGTTGTCAATCACTACGCCTGCACCAAAGCCCGTTCCCAACGTAATTCCCAGCAAATTTCTATAACGCTTCGGATTACCGGCAGCTTCAAGTTCTTCATTGACAGAGGGTAAAATTCCTGCCAGTGCTTCACCATAGGCAAACAGGTTACCATCATTATTAATAAATACAGGAATTCCAAATCTCTCTTTCAGAAAAGGTCCCAAAGCCACTCCACCACGGAAAGCCGGAAAATTAGGTAAATCGCCTATTATACCATTCTTATAGTCTGCCGGACCGGGAAAGGCAAAGCTAATAGCTACCGGTTCATCTTCCAACTGCTCTTTCACCTGAGAAAATCCCCGATGCAGAACAGTCAGGCATTCCTCCAAATTATCCGACACTGCCGGATAACAAATAGGTGTTACAATGTCCTGATTTCCACAAATAGCTGAAAAAACAAAGTTTGTACCTCCTGCATCCAAGGTCATCACCGTACGTTGGTCATGTTTATACATATTATATCAGATTTTTATTAATACTACTCTCCGGTCAATATCTCACATAAGCTTTGATTGTCCCACATTCTTGCCCCACAGACTTACCATAAGGAGCAATCGTATATTCACCTACACTTGCCGGGATAATAAAAGTTTCTGCATAATGCACTACAAAGGGCTTGAAAGCATTTATCGGACTTTCTATAACAGCCTCTTCACCTTCCACCAAATTCAGCACGTTCACACTGTTATTGGTATGATGCGTAACAGGCTTGGAGAACCAGTGACGATGCGTCTCGATAAACTCATTCGGGTGCAGTCCCGTGCATTCTTCTCTCCAGCCATCACCCTCCGCCACTTGCGTAAAGCGATTAGCCAAATGCTTATTCACATATTCCGTATCACGTTTCCAGTCTATCACATCCTTTCCCCTTTCTACATTAATAGGACGAGGCTTTCCATCCAATCCCAAACGCTGCCAATCCCAAAGTTTAAAAGTGAACAAGTTCGGAGTTGAACTAATTTCCAGTACCAGCGCTTCAGAACCCGAACAGTGTACTGTTCCGCCGGGAATCAGATAATGGTCGTGTTTTTTAGCCGGCAACCTGTTCACATACCTCTCCGTATCGAACACAACTTCTCCCTTCTGCGCTTCGCGTAGATCATGAATCATTTCATTTTTATCTATACCAGTCTTCAAACCCAGATAAACCGAAGCACCTTCTTTGGCATCCAACAAATAGTAACTTTCATCCTGAGTATAGTACATGCCAAAGTTCTCACGAATAAACTGTGTAGTAGGATGCACCTGCACGCTCAAGTTTCCTCCGCCCACCGTATCCAGAAAATCGAAACGAATTGGGAAATCCTTACCAAAGCGTGCCTCTACCGGTTCACCCAGCAATTCTCTCGATTTTAACAACACCAAATCCACCGACGGCAATTCAAAGCGTACACCGTTCACTTCAAAATAAAGACTGTTTTCCTCGGGAACACAATCGAAACACCAACCATAATTCTCCTTTTCAGGATTCAGCCCGCACACCTCTTTCATCCATTGTCCACCCCAAGGAGCCGGATCAAAGAAAGGAACCACACGGAAAGGAGTCTTAACCGTTTCTTCTATACCCTTGAAAAAAGTTTCCTTATCAATCAACCTCGGTTCATTGGCAATATGAGTATCCAGCCAGAAGTCTACCCTGCCGAACAAACTTTCTTTATACCTATCAAGTATTCTCCAATCGTTGAAATAGCCTCTCTTATATTGCAAAGATACAGCATCTTCACGATTATCCACTCCTAAAGCCTTCACTTCATGTACTCGAAAACGCTGTTGTATCTCCCAGCGAGCCATATCCACATAAACCACCGTAGCCTCAGCCGGAGCCACCATAGCAGCACCTGACCCTACAATAATTACTCTTCCGGTTGCATCCGCCACTTGCTTTCTAGCCTGTTCCAGCTTTTCCGCATCAAAATAATCATTCAAAGTCAGGTTCGTTACATAGCCAAAAAGAACATCATCCGTCATGAAACGCTCTGTCATCGCTTTAATCTCGTCCTGTGGCTTCATCAAATTGCGCGTATTAATAAATAAGGTAGGAGACAACAACTCCAACTCACCCGCAACTTCTTCCTCACGCACACCCGCATAGAAATCAACAGCCACAACTTTCTTAACCTTGAAACACTCCACCAGCAATGTATGAACAGCATCCCATCCCTGAAGAATTGTTCCCGTAAT
>ENA-OPCB01002507-OPCB01002507.1-human-gut-metagenome-genome-assembly--contig:-NODE-2507-length-10057-cov-2.265147_pt1 | contig 10057 bp, 5 predicted proteins | sample MGYA00241561_ERZ501473 | MGnify/ENA primary metagenome ERZ501473 (study PRJEB25962, sample SAMEA2042519) | human gut metagenome | biome: human gut; feature: human-associated habitat; material: faeces... | reverse complement strand
AGCCGTAAAAGGAAAACAAGACAGCAGGGGCAGGAACCCATTGACGCGGATTCGAGGTATTCTTGACCTGCGTGCAATATTGATTACACATATTAATAAGTGTATATCCCGTAGGTGCCTTTGAAGGATAGGATTCAAAAGCCTCATCATAAGAGTTCTTGCCTCCTTCTTTATACCAGTCTATGGTCTGCGATACACATACGGCAGCCGGATTCACGGCATCGACCATTTTGTAATAAGCAACTGCCGGATAAGATTCAAAACGTTCATCATAAGTAGGTTCCTCAAATGCAGTGGTCGTATTCTCATATTGCTTGGTACGGGCAACTTTTCCTAACGTAATCCAATCAAAATACAAGTTATAGAGGGTCTTTCCATACAGATTCCAACGCGCCAGATCATATCTTCTATGCTTTTCACCCCCAAACTCCCATGCGCGCTCTTTAACGATTGCATCAAAGAAATCTTCTTTTGAAGTAAGTTTATCGACATAGGCATCTACCATTTCCGGCTGATCTTCCGCCGCGAAAGCACGGTTGCGGACTTTCTTCAGAGCCTCTTTGGCTTGGGGTGTAGGACCGTTATGATTCTCATTGGCAGCTTCGGCATACATCAGTAGCACGTCTGCATACCGCATATAAGTGTAATTGATTCCGGTACCTTTATTGGAAGTACTGCCCAGAGGAGTTGCCATAAACAGGCGGTTCCATTTTCCGCAATAAACCGTAAGGGCGGCTATCGGTTTCTGAACTATATTAGTCATTCCTGAATTTTCATAGCGGAACATCTCGCACGTAAGGTCGCGGCGCAAGTCCTTATTATCAAATGACAGCATATAGGTAAGCGCCAGTTTGGAACCTCCCGAAGAATATCCATGCGGAGCATTAGATGCATTCTGTCCCTCTGAGTTCTTTTGCGAAACGATGTATGTCCCCCAGGAATATCCCAACTCTCCGGAGCCTCCTACCTTTGCCGGTACATCGAAAATATTATCATCATTCACCGGAACAATCCAACTACATTCGTCCACCCAAACCTGACGGAATGAGCGATTCAGCGAGTGTTTGCCTTCATTAATCACTTTACCTGCATATTTCTCAGCTATCTCATAGTATTTCTGCCAGTCATCATTGCGCTGCATTGAACCGATAGCGGCAGGGTTCGAGTAATCCGGACGCAGAGTCCATCCTCCTCTATACAATGCCATACGGGCAATCAATCCCTGGCAAAACTCTCTTGATGCTGCTTCCACTCCCCTGTCCGATTCTTCCGCATACCACATGACCGGTTCAACTTCAATCAGGTCATTGATCATGTCTGTCAATATGATGTCACGGTCAGTTGCACCGATAAACAGTTCATCCTTGTTTCCTGCCGGTTTCCGCCTGTAAGGAACGTCTCCCCAGTTTCTCACCAACTCCAGATAGTACATGGCACGCAGAACTTTCGCCTCACCATAATAATGCATTAACCGCGAAGGCTTGGTTTTATCAGCAGCCTCAAATAGAGGACTTTGTTCGATACCTTCTATCACGTCATTCGTCCTGTTCACTCCATCATACATCCCTGTCCAGATGCTGCCGTACGAACTGATGTCACCTGCACTCGGTTCGAAAGCACTCTCTTTCAGATTGGACGACGTAGTGACCGTAGTAAACTCCACATCTGTATTAAACAGCATTTTCTGGGCCAGGTTGCCTACCCATCCCTTACCACTGACCATCGGTACGTACATGCCATTGACGGCAGTCGCAATTTCCGATTCACTGGTAAATATATAATCTTTATCAAAAGTGGAAGGCGAATTTACATTCAGGTAATCTTCACAAGATGTAAGTATCATCAATATGATAACTGGAATATAAAATTTTCTCATGGTTCAATTCTATAGTATTAAAAATTCAAATTCATTCCAAGCGTATAAACACGACTGCGAGGAGTCACATTATTATCTATACCCGGCGTCAAACCTTTCTGTATATTCACTTCCGGATCATATCCGCTATATCCCGTCAAAGTGAACAGGTTACTACCGGAGAAGTATAGGCGCAGACTCTTGACTCCCAGGCGGCTCAACCAGCGTTGCGGAAATGTATATCCCACAGTCAGCGTACTCAGACGCAGGAATGAACCGTCTTCAATCAAATCGCTCATTGTGATACCCTGTGTAACGGACATCCAGGAATAAGTGGCAGCATTCTGATTTAATGCGGCCAATGCAACCGGATCACTGGAGACATTGACACCGGCATCATCCACATAGCGGAAACGGCGTGCCAAATTCATATTGGTAGACAGATTGGAATAGTTGCGACGAACAGCCGAATTCAAATAGAGTTTATTGACGTTGAATACATCAAAATCGCACATATAATTAAAGAACGCGGTAAAATCCAAGTTCTTCCAACTGCCGGAAAGGCCAAAACCACCTGTTACCTTCGGATTCGTATTTCCAATGACTATCATGTCTTCTTCCGTTATCAAGTTTGAGTCGGAATCAGACAGTTTCTTGAACTTCATTGCTCCCGGTTTAAAGCTAAAGTTACCTGAGCTGAATGAAGAATTATCCGGAACTCCCGGTTTCAAAGTCCACTTCTTCGTCGTTTCATCAAAATTAAAATCGTCAACCGTATAAAAACCATCATTCACAAAACCATAGATGAGTCCCATACTTTTACCCACTTCCATTTTATAATTGTAGGTTCCATACCAGTTGGACAAGGAAGCTTTTGTTTTCCATTCCGTCTCACCGGAAGAAAGCTTATCGACTTTGTTCTTATTAAAGGCCACATTGAAACTGGCAGACAGATTAAAGTTCTTTGTCTGGACGATTTTACCGTTCAATGAAAGTTCAACCCCTCTATTGGAAGTCCGGCCTACATTTGTCATCTGTCGCGAGTAACCTGATGAATTAGGAATGATTGACGGCACCAGCAAATCTTTAGTTGTATTCCAGTATACATCGACTGTACCGGTTAAACGGTTTTTGAAAATGCCAAAATCCAAACCGAGATTTCGTGTAACGGTAGTCTCCCATCTCAAATCCGGATCATACAAGTAAGTTTGGTCGGCAAACTGATAGTAATTATATTCTTCATTATTGAAACCGGGAGCACTTGATCCGCTATACACACGATAGATGTTATGCCACAAATCATCACTGATACGGTTGTTACCAGCCAACCCATAACTTGCTCTCAGTTTCAGTTCTGAAATAAACTTGACCGATTTCATCCATTTCTCTTTGGAAAGTCTCCAAGCTATGGAACCGGCAGGAAACACCCCCCATTGCTTACCGGGTGCAAACTTCGTCGAGCCGTCTGCACGAAATGTAAAAGTGGCATAATAACGGCTTTTATAATCGTACAAGGCACGACCAAAGAAAGAGGCAGTTCTGTCCGGAGCAGCTTTATAACTGGTGCTCTGGTGTGGAGTGCCCAGTGCAAAGTTTTCAAGAGCCGCTTCTGCCGTAATGGAAACCGGGAAATAACGTGCACTCATAAAAGTATTGTTATTCTGCGAATGGTTTATTTCCTGTCCAAGCATTAGGTTTACATTATGAATTTTACGGAACAAATTGCGATAGGTCAGCGTATTTGCCAGTCGGTACGACTCTTTATGTGTTTTAGTACGCTTAGCCGAAGGCATATTATTCATTCCCGCAGCAGACGCTGTGCTGGATAAAGCTCCATAAAACTGGTCATCATTCGAGTCCGTTGTGCTGATGCCATATTCGGAGCGAAATTGCATTCCTTTAAACATATCCCAAAGCTGCTTTGAGGCTGATTGCAGTTTCTTCCCTTTTTCTATAGTTCTGCTTATTTTCCTCCAACGGGGTGTATCTCTGATTTAAGGAATTACCATCTTCATCCAGATTTTCATCATCATCATCCGGATCAAGGGATGCGCCGGAAGTTAGTCCGTTTGTGGGACGAAAACGAAGAGCCGTGACAATGTTGGTTCCCGATGTACCTGCTCCGTCAATGGTACGAGTACGATATGTGGCATTCGTCTCCAGTTTCAGATTCCTGAACAGTTCATGGTTCAGCTTCAGAATAATATTGTTACGTGACAGACCGGAACCTATCAGCTGTCCTTCATCTTTATTACGGTTATAACTTAGATTAAATTTCGTTTTTTCACTACCGCCGCTGATAGTCAGATTATAGTATTGTGAAATCGGATTGCCTCCCAGCACTTCATCCTGCCAGTCGGTAGAGTCCGTATATTTGTATAAGTCAATATCGTCATAATAGCCAAAATTCTTAATAAAAGTATCAGCCGATCCTTTACGTATCATCTGATACTCGTACTCCGCCATCACAAATTCATAGTTGTTCATTACCGGTAACTTCCCTGCCAGTGTACGTGTCTGTACATAGCTATTGAACTGAACCGAGGTCTTCCCCATTTTCGGGTTCTTCGTGGTTACGATGACTACACCATTCGCACCTCTGGCACCGTAAACAGCAGTCATAGAAGCCTCTTTCAAGACATCAATAGACTCGATGTCCGTAGGCGGAATACCACTCAAATCGTCAACCGGAAAGCCGTCGACCAGGAACAACGGTGAATTGTCTTGAGTGATTGATCCTCCACCACGTACACGAATACTTATTTCAGCATCCAATGCACCATCTGTTGTAGTGATCTGTACACCTGCCATCTTTCCCGCCAAGGCATCGGCCACGGAGGCAGAGGCTACTTTAGAGATAGATTCCGAGGAAACAGACGCAATAGATCCCGTCACATCACTACGGCGAATATTGCCATATCCCAAGACTACAACCTCATCCAATAATTCGCTATTTTCTTTTAATGTAATTTTTGCCAGTTCCTTACTGCCGGACTTTAGTTCAACGGTCTGGTAACCGATATAGGAAATTAAGATGGTAGCACCATCAGGAACATCGTTCAACGTGTAATTTCCATCAAGATTAGTGGTTACACCATTAGTAGTGCCTTTCACCATTACAGTAGCACCGATTACCGATTCACCGGTTTCATCTACCACTGTTCCCTTTATTGTTCTTGTTTTCAACTTCGGGACACCATTCCCGATTTTTTGTTTGCCTACAGATATTGTATTATTATCCCTATTGAAAAACAAATTGGTTTGCTCCGTAATCTTGTCCAGAACAGTCTGCAGGGGACTATTCTTTACTTTGACAGATATGCGCGGAGCAGTGTTCACAACATTTTGATCGTAAAAGAATTTCAAGCCTGTCTGCTTGCCCAACTGAACAAAAACATTCTCTACAGTTTCATTCTGAACGTTTAACGTTACAGTTTTTTCCTTCTGAGCTTGCGCCTGATCAGGCATCAATGACAAGCATACGAATAGTAAAAAAGCTAAAAACGAATGTATATTTCTACTTTTCCTTTTGGAATTAGGAAGATTATTCATTTATTTGTGCGTTTTAGTAATTGATAAAATTAATTAGAACAAAGGAGTAATTCGCGATACATGATTCACGCGGGTCGAAACGAATGAATACCTGTTCGCATTACGAGATAGGGGCTTCTCTGTGAGACAGCTCCTATTTTTCTTAGAGGAGACGCTAAGTGGGTGCTTTCATATTCTATATTCTCTTTTAATTAAAGGTTAAACATATTAATACTCACATATATTATAACACACATCCGTTTACCAGCCGGACGTATATCCATGCTTTTCTGCTACTTGAACAAGAAGATATGATTTCCTTCTTTTCTATACCGGATGCCACTGGTATATTCCATTGATTGGAGTACCGCCTCCAAACTTTTATTTTCATGTTCTCCGGAAATCAGGTTGTTGAACTCCTGTCCTTCCGCAAACGTAATGCGACAATTATACATGCGTTCAAGCTCTTTAGCCACATCACGCACCGGAGTGCTGCTGAAACGTAATCCACCTTTGCGCCATACGGCAACATCACGTTCTTCGCACCGTTTGCTGTATTCACCGGAAAGTGTATTGATCGACACTTGTTCCTTAGCCTGCAAACGCATCATCGCTTCAGGCAGATCCACCTGTACTTTGCCACTTTCCACATCTACAGAAACAACTTCATCCGAAGAATAAGCTTTCACATCAAAGCAAGTTCCCAGAACCCTTACATCAAAACGGGCGGTCCTGACAATAAAAGGTTGCTTTTCGTTTCGTTGAACCTGAAAATAAGCTTCGCCTTCCAGTTCTATCTGCCGTTCATCTTCTACAAAACTGTTCGGATAGCGAACACGGGAACAGGAATTTAAGATCAGCAGTGTTCCATCCGGCAACCGGATTTGCCTGGATTCACCATAAGAGGTAGAGGCTTCCAAATAAGAAATCTGCCGTTTATCCATATAACCCAGTAGATTGATTCCCCCGAAAATGAGCAGTACAACAGCAGAGGCACTTGCCACCGTCAGGACTATCCGCCGAAACCAGGTGCGTTTCTTATGTTCGATGCGTTTCAGTAACCGACTGGCTTCTTCCTTATATTTTTCACGTTCCATGCCGGTGGTGAACTCTTCCATAGCGGCTTCTTTCCAGACATCTGTTGCTAGTTCATCCAGCATTGGGGCATGAATATCATCTTTCAGTCGGGATAATAATCCACGTGCCTCTTCCTGGGTGTACATATCATCCAGATAACGACGTAATTTATTTTTTTCTGTCTTCGTATCTTTCATCATATATTCAAATAAGGGTGCTGATTTCTCCCCTTCGTATTAGTAATACACAAAGGCAGGAAACAGCTAGGGTATGATTAACATTTATTATGTATTAAGGCAAATCAGCAGCAATAGCAAATCCACATATTCACTGCCTGAATACTTAATGAGATAGGTACGAATCAACTTAAGGGAGGTAGATATATGCTCCTGAACGGTGTTGACGGAGATGCCCAACTTATCTGCAATCTCTTTATGAGAGAGCTGGGCTTCACGACTCATCTCAAAAATCTCACGCTGGCGGGGGGTCAGTTGCTGCAAGGCATGGGAAATGAGGGATTTCAAATCATTCAGCATAACTTCACGTTTGGTATCTTCCGTGTAGTCCAATGCCTGTGAAAGAATACTCTCCTTTAGTTTTTCCTCATTAGCAGTATTGCGCAACTGGTTCAGTATCCGGTTGCGCATAATGGTGTAGAGATAGGAAGAAAAGGAAGCATCGGGATTAATGAAACGGCGGCTTTGCCAAACTACAGTGAAAGCATCCTGAAAAACATCTTCTGCATACTCCCGCGATTTCAGGAAACGCATTGCAAAGTATATCAGACGATTTTTATAAGTGGCATACAATTCACAAAAGGCGTCCTCATCCCCCTCTATCAAGCGGAGAATGAGTGAACGTTCTTCTGAGAAATTATCTGCACACATATAGCAATCTTTAGCTTTTTCGGGAAACAAAAGTTTAATAGATGCTGCAAACGTATGTAAAATCCGGGAAATAAAAAAGGGAAAAGATAAAATAAGAAAAAAGCATAGCTTACTTATTCCATCAATTTATTCCCGTGAAATTCGTTTCAGGTGTTCTTCTATCTTTTGAAAAAATGATGCCAGATGCGAACCATCTACAAAGGCATGATTTACATAAATGGATAAAGGAAATACCAGACGCCCCTCGCGGGTTACCGCTTTACCGGAAGTCATCAAAGGGTAACTGCAACCATTGCCGGCTTCGGCCAGCGTATAGGTGGTGGCAGTGAAATACATTTTAGGAACAGCGCTTAAATGCACTACATCATAATCTCCCTGTTTTGCCAACTCCTCTTCGGCACCATAAGGATTGCCATCTTCGGGGATATTGGTTATCAACTCATACGCTTCGGCATAAAAGCGTTTGAAATCTTCGTGGTAAGGAATCCGAACCGTATAAAAGGTCTTTCCGGGAACAGCTATCGGAGAAATGATATCCACTTCATCATGAAAAATAACTTGTCCGTTCTTGTCGGTACGATAACGGAGTTCCGGAACTTCATTCGCCGAACGCACTACGGCATACAGATAATAGAGAAAAAAGGAATGGCCCGAGGCTCTCGCTGCGGCACTGGCTTCGGTACAATCAATCTCTGTGGTAATGGAATACCAGGAATTTACAAAGCCCCGGAAGAAATTGTAATTGTCCCGGCGCTCCCATGTCTCGATGTCTACAATATGTCTCATAAAGTTATTGATTAATGAAAAATGCCCGGTCGCATGATATCAGCCGGGCATTCGTTCGTTTATTTTCCTTTCTTATAGTTTTCCAATCCTGTTTGCAAGAACTCGATATACTTAGGAATGTCCTCGTCATACGAATAAGATTTATTCAAAGGGCGACCTTCATTATCTATCAGCACATAGAAGGGCTGTGCATTGGCACCGAATTTAACGCGTTGGAGATAACTCCACTTATCGCCTACTGTACGCAATGTACGTTCCCGGCCGTTTTCTGTCACTTTAACAGGTGAGGTCAACGGGGTTTTATTATCTACATAAAGTGTAATAAGTACGTAGTCGTTGTTGATAATGTCACTTACCTTGGAGTCTGTCCATACAGCAAGCTCCATCTTACGACAGTTTACACAACCATAACCGGTGAAGTCGAGCATTACTGGTTTGCCATGCTGACGGGCATATTCCATACCCAGATCGTAATCATCGAACTTGGCATGCACTTCATTATTATAGAGGTTGAAGTCCTGAGTCTGCATAGGCGGTGCAAAAGCACTGACCGCCTTCAACGGAGCCCCCCACAAACCGGGAACCATATATACGGCAAATGCCAGTGAGAAAAGTGCCATAAAGAAGCGGCCCACTCCCACTTTCGTATCGTCATCATCGTGCGGGAATTTGATCTTGCCCAACAGGTAGAAGCCCAGTAAAGCAAACAGAACAATCCACAATGCCAGGAACGTTTCACGGTCGAGAATGCGCCAGCCATAAGCCAAGTCGGCTACAGAGAGGAACTTCAGAGCGAAAGCCAGTTCCAGGAAACCGAGGGTAACCTTTATGACATTCATCCAACCGCCTGATTTCGGCATAGACTTCAGCCAGGACGGGAACAGGGCGAACAGTGTGAACGGCAATGCCAAAGCAATAGCAAAACCGAGCATACCGATAGCCGGAGCTACCACGCTACCCGTTGTAGATACCTGTACCAGCAAGAAACCGATAATAGGACCTGTACAAGAGAAAGACACCAGTGAAAGCGTGAATGCCATCAGGAAGATACTGAGCAAACCGCTTGTTGCTTCCGCTTTACTATCTACTGCATTGCTCCATTTAGAGGGCAGCGTCAGTTCGAAAGCTCCGAAGAAGGAAGCTGCAAACACAACCAGCATCAAACAGAAAAGGATATTGAACACAGCATTCGTGGAAAGTGCGTTCAACGCACTGGCACCGAAGATCAACGTAATGGCCAAACCTAAAGTTACGTAAATCACCACGATGGAAGCGCCGTACGTCCAGGCATCACGAATACCTTTCTTTTTATCTTTGGAACGTTTCAGGAAGAAACTTACTGTCATAGGGATAATAGGCCACACACAAGGGGTAAACAATGCCAGCAGTCCACCGAGGAATCCGGTGATAAAGATATAGAACCATGACATATCTTCCTGTGAAGTGGTTTCACCATAAGATTGCAGATCATTGATGACAGGTTTCCACAAGTCAATATTGCCTGCCACATTTATATCCGTCGGACCATCTGCACCACCTATGATGCCAGTAGAAGCTGTATCCGCAGGTGTTTCAGTTTGAGAAGCAAGTTGGGTTTCCGGTTTCGTGTCCTCTGCCGGAGCTGTTACCTTTTCAGCTGGAGTTGCGGCGGCTGCACCTTTAGCGGCTTCCGCTTTACCTGAAAAATTAAATTCTACCTGCGTAGGAGGCAAGCAGTTTTCATCGTTACAAGCACCGAATTCCAGAAAACCTTCTATCTTATAATCTCCTCCTGTGAGCTTCAGCTTCTGAACAAATTGTGCCGTAGACTCAAAATAGCGTACGTTCATCTCGAACAACTTATCATAAGAAGCTATTTCTTTTCCTTTCGGCTGCAACTTTCCTACAACTGTAGCACCGGAAATCTTCTATACATTGAAGG
>ENA-OPCB01002505-OPCB01002505.1-human-gut-metagenome-genome-assembly--contig:-NODE-2505-length-10061-cov-3.376574_pt1 | contig 10061 bp, 5 predicted proteins | sample MGYA00241561_ERZ501473 | MGnify/ENA primary metagenome ERZ501473 (study PRJEB25962, sample SAMEA2042519) | human gut metagenome | biome: human gut; feature: human-associated habitat; material: faeces... | reverse complement strand
CAGGCAATCTGGAATGAATTTTGGCTACGTTACTGAGAACGGAGTGAACAGTAACGAAAAAGCTGAAGAGCGGATTGTTGCGCGGATGTGTTTTGTGGTGTATAATTAAATGCAATAGGCTTGTGAACAGTAGCTCTGTAATTTAAGCAAGGATATAAGGTGAACAATTTTGAAAAAGACGATAGAAGAACTATTAAGTGGAAATTTCAGACATGAACATCCGCAGCTCCTTTTTTCGCAGGACAAAATAGAAGTGACTCTGAAAGCAGGTGATGTGTACAAAGGGGAACTGTATTTTGGAACAGAGGATAATCAGAAAATACGTGGATATATTACATCTTCCAACAGGCGCGTGGTACCGGGAACCGAGAAATTTTCGGGAACTACGGTGAGACTGCAGTATGGAATTGACGGTGCGGGGATGCACCCGGGTGAGAGACATGAGGGATGGCTTTGTTTCACCACAGACATTGGAGAATATAAGCTGCCATTTCTTATTCAGACAGAGAAAGCAGAACTGAAAAGTGCAGCCGGAGATGTGCCGGATATGGATACCTTTGTGAATATTGCAAAGGACGATTTTAAAGAAGCATATCGTGTTTTTACAGACCGCAGATTTGAACTTCTGTTAAGAAATGCCGGACAGAAAGAGAAAGCTCTTTATAAGGGACTCTCAAAACAGCCTGTGACATTTCAGCATGTAGAAGAGTTTCTGATCGGAACGGGAAAAAAGGATCCTGTAAAAATTGAACTGAAGGCAGATCAGAACAGCTTTTATGATATCAGTGAATCTGTCCGCGAAACTTTTGCAGTCCAGAGGAGCGGATGGGGACATCTCAGGCTGGAGGTAGAGGCGAAAGGCGATTTTCTGGAAGTTTCCAGGCATGTGGTCACAGATGAGGATTTTATAGGAAGCTATTATCAGGTGGAATATGTAATCCGTAAAGAAAAGCTGAAAAAAGGACGTCAGTTTGGTGAGATCACTGTGAAGAGTCCCTATCAGCAGCTGACTTATCAGATCACTGCATCCATGGAATCGAAAGTGCAGCTCAAAACAGAAATTCATGTGAAACGGCATAAGCTGGAACTGTTACGTGACCTTGCAGAATACTCCTGCAAAAGAATGGACAGTAAGACATGGATCGGCAGCAGCAGATTTGTCCTTAATCAGTTAAGGGAAGAAGGCTGTGATTATCCGGAATATCAGATGTATGAAGCATACATTCTTCATATGGAAGAAAAGGATGAGCAGGCAAGAGAAATTCTGAAGAAATTTAAACATCAGAACTTTGTCAGAGAGAATCTGGAACTGGCAGGTGCTTACCTTTATCTCTGCGTTCTTACAGGATTGCACAAAGACAGAGAACAGGCGATAAGACGTCTGTACAATTTCTTTCTGCAGAAGGAAGATAGTTTTCTGTTGTTTAAACTCTGGCTGGAGATGAATCCGGAGGATAAGGGTTCCCCTTCAAGGCTGGTATTTATGATGGAGGAACTTTTTGAGAAAGGCTGCAGGAGTCCGTTTCTGTATCTGGAAGCATGGAATTATATAAGCAGTGATACAACACTTCTTCACAGAATGAGCAGTTTCTGGACACAGGTATTTTTATTTGCGGGAGAGAAAGGTCTTCTGACAGAAGAGCTGGTGATGAGATTTGCCTATCTTACAGGGTATGAGAGAGAATTTTGTACCAGTATGTACAGAGCACTGGCAATGGGATACGATGCTTTTGAATCCGATGATACGCTGGAAGCAATCTGCAGATATATCATGCTTGGAAATCCGAGAAAACCGGAATATTTCAGATGGTTTTCCCTGGCAGTGGAGAAAGGAATCCGTCTGACAAGGATATATGAATATTATGTGGAAACAATGGATACATCTTATCAGAGAGAACTTCCAAAGCCCCTTCTGATGTATTTTACCTATAATAATACTTCTCTTGCAGATGATAAAAAGGCATTTATTTATGCAAGTATTGTGGGAAACAGAGGCCGTCAGCCACAGACATATGCGGATTACAGGGATCATATGAAGATTTTTGCCATGCGCAAGGCGAAAGAAGGACGGATGAATGAGAATTATGCGGTCCTTTATCAGGAATTTTTAAGCAATCCCAAAACAGAAGGACAGGCAAAACTGCTCGCGCAGAAGCTGTTTACACACAGACTGTACTGTGATGATAAGAAGATACGCTATGTGATCGTGCGCCATGAACAGCTCAGGGAAGAAGAAATTTACCCATGTATCCAGGGCGTAGCTTATCCAAGAATTTATACAGATGATGCGGTGATCCTGTTTCAGGATGGGAAGCAGAGAAGATATGTATCAACAGTAGATTATAATATCAAGAAATTATTTGATGAGCGTGAACTGACAGATAAGGTTCTTGGTTTTCATATTGAAGAGCCGGGGCTGGTACTTCACTGCAGTGAGCATACAGAACTGAAACCGGAGAATCTTCAGGCATTCCAGAGGATCCCGGAGTCAGAGGAATTTTCAGATGAATATCAGAAATGTATCAGAGAGAAGCTGCTTTCTTATTATTCCGAACACACCAGAGCAGAAGAAGCAGATAATTATCTGAGACAGATGGATTATAAGAAATATGCGGCTGTAGACAGAACAGCTCTTCTGGAAGTACTGATCTCCAGAGGAATGTATCAGCAGGCAATGTCCATTGTTTCCCAATTCGGATATGAAGGAATCCGCATAGAGAGCCAGCTGAAGCTGACCAGCAGAATGCTGACAAGATGTGAGATGGAGGAGGATGACGAATTGCTTGCCCTTGCATCGGATGTATACAGACGCGGAAAATATGATGAAGTGATCCTGAAGTATCTTATGGAATACAGATTTGGTCCTGTAGATGAACTGATATCTGTATGGAAAAGTGCGCAGGGCTTTGAGATGGATACTTATGAACTGGAAGAGAAGCTTCTTGGCCTTCTGATGTTTACTTCTGATTACAGGAAAGAGGGAGAGAAGATCCTGGAGGATTATGTTCATCACAGCGGAAAGGAACGTATTACAGGAGCATATCTTACGCAGACTGCATATGGTGCATTTGTAAAAGAATATCCGATGAGTGTTTTTGTAAGAAGTCTGCTGGAGCGGGCTTATGATGAGAAATGGCCGGTTGATTTTGTATGCAGTCTTGCTCTTCTGGAAGCGTATTCCAAAGAAAAAAAACTGGAGAAAAAACAGCTTTGCAATGCAGAGGAGATTCTTCAGAAATGTGTGAAACAGGGAAGGTACTTTGCGTTCTTCGGGAAACTTCCGGTATCTGTCTTAAATCCCTATCAGCTGGATGATAAAACCTTTGTGGAATACCATGCAGATCCGTCTGCAAAGGTGACACTCTATTATGCACTGGATGCAGGCCTCGGAAATCAGGTGAAATATCAGACAGAGCCTTTGCGTGATTTATATGAAGGTATTTTTGCAAAATCATTTACATTGTTCTACGGGGAGACATTGCGGTACTATTTTGAATCAGTAACAGGAGAGCGGGTAAATCGGACACAGGAGAGGGTACTTACAATGAATAAGATTGAGGGTACACCTGTAAGCAAATATCATATGATCAATCAGATGCTCTCTGCACGCAGACTGGATAAAAAGAAAGAAGTGTTTTCACAGGTGAAGAAGTATCTTCGCCAGGAACAGTATGTGAAGAAGATGTTTGTGATCGAGAAAGAAGAGCAGGAACAGATTGTCCTGAAACCGGGAGGAACAAATGAACGAAATTCGTGATTTGATCGTGGGAATTGATTTTGGCAAAGAGTATTCTCAGATATGTTATTATGACAGAAAAGGAGACGAGGCACGTTCTCTTTCTATGAAAGCGGGTGGAAATCAGTATGAGGCTCCCTGTATTCTGTGCTGGAGACCGGAGCAGAAAGACTATTGCGTAGGACTGGAAGCAGATTACTTTGTCCGGGAAAAGGGCGGAGTCATGATCGATGATGTCTATGGAATCTGTGAAAAAAGTGATTCTGTGCTGGTGGAAGGACAGGAACTTGCACCATGGGAGATCCTGGCTCAGTTTCTGCAGGGAATGCTTAAATTTCTGGGAGTGGCAGAACTGGTCAAAAATACTAAATGTGTGGCGGTGACACTGCCCGGGCTGACGGAAATTCAGGTTGAGAATTTCCAGAAAGCATTTGAGATAATTGGATTTCCACATGAGAAATATATGCTGCTGGATTATGGGGAAAGCTTCTATTATTATGTGCTCTCACAGAAAAGAGAAACCTGGAACCGTAGTGTGGGATGGTATGCCTTTACACCGGAGAACGTGTCTTTTCGCAAGATGACAATGAACGGTGCAACAAAGCCTGTCACTGTAAAACTGGAAGAAGCTGTGGAGACAGAACTTCCTGCTGAGGGACAGGAGAGAGATTCGGAATTCAGTAAGTTTGTCCAGAAAACACTTGGCAGAGATCTGTTTTCCAGCATTCAGATCACAGGAGATGGATTTTCACAGGACTGGGCAGAGCAGTCTGTAAGGTTACTCTGTTATCAGAAAAGAAAGGTTTTCTATGGAAACAATCTTTTTGCAAAGGGTGCCTGCGCTGCAGTAAAAGAGAAAACAGAGAACAAGGCATTAAAGGGATATCGCTTTTTAAGCGATTCTCTGGTTATGGCTGATGTGGGGATGGAAATGAGAGTGATGGGTTCTCCTACCTATTATCCGCTGATCGAGGCAGGAAATAACTGGTATGACAGTAAGGCATCCTGTGAATTTATTCTTGATGATACAGAGGAGCTGGTGTTTATTGTAAGCACGTACCACAGACCGGAGAAAAGAAGGGTAGGAATGATGCTGCCCGGTATTCCGTTGCGTCCGGACAAGACTACCAGATTACGGCTGGAATTACAGTATGTCTCATCTGCAGAATGTAAAGTGACGGTTACAGATCTGGGATTCGGAGAAATGTTCCCTTCCAGTGGGAAAACCTGGACAGAGACAGTAGAATGGTAAAGGAGATGGAGCAATGAGCGGATATATTTTATGTCAGACAAAAAAAGCACAGCGTCCTTATTTTATAGAGAATATCAGTATGAATATTTATTCTATAGAAGAACTCTGTTATTATCTGTACCACAATCTTTACCTTGCTGATCATACTGTTTTTAATGAAGAATTATGCAACTGGCTCAGAGATGAGCTTGAACTTGTGCATCTGGCTGCAAAGCTGAAACAGAATCTGGAGAGAAATGTAAGTGTGGAAGAGATGATCTATCCTGTTTTCAAGGAGATCAATTACCTTACCTATGAGGAGATGAAAGGCTTTAACAGCAGGATTGTGACTTATGGAAAAGAAAAAGCGGCAGTCCGTCAGAAGAGAAAGGGAGATGCACTGACAGAAAACGGAATGTATGTGAACGCCATCCGGGTATACCAGAAACTCCTGGAAAGAGAGGATCTGTCTGAGCAGAGAAAAGGATTCGCAGCTTCAGTGCGCTATAATCTTGGCTGTGCATACAGTTATCTTTTTCAGATGGAAAAAGCACAGGAATGTTTTCTGGAAGCATACAGAGAAGCACATTCAAAAGATGCCTTAAAAGCTTATATCATAGCATACAGCAGTGTTCATGATAAGACAGATTATGATAAGGTTATGGAAGAACTTGAAGTAGATGAAGAACTGAAGAAAGATATAAAAGAAGAAATCAGGCAGTCTCTGAAAGCTTTCGAGTCTGTACCGGAAGAGAAAACAGATGAAAAAAATCTGGATGCCCTTCTGGAGAGACTTATGAAAGATTATCACAGAAGTACAGGTTCATAACTTACTCTTGACAGAGGCGGAGGTGTGTGATAGGATTAACACATACTTTCACATGGTAGAGTGGCTGTGTGATAAATAACAAAACAGATAAAGAGGAGATATTTATCATGAAAAAGAGATCTTTAGCAGTACTCATGGCAGGAGTTATGGCAGCTTCTATGATGACGGGTGTTGTTTCTGTATATGCAGATGCTGACAGTAAGACATTAACTGTAGGATTTGATGCACAGTATCCTCCTTTCGGATATAAAGACGATAATGGAGAGTATGTTGGTTTTGACCTTGACCTTGCACAGGAAGTATGCGACAATCTCGGATGGGAGCTTGTGAAGAAACCGATCAACTGGGATTCCAAGGATATGGAACTGAATTCCGGTTCTATCGACTGTATCTGGAACGGATTTACCATTAACGGACGTGAGGATGACTATACATGGTCAGATCCATATCTGAACAATGAGCAGGTGATGGTTGTTGCAGCCGATTCAGGGATTGAGAAGCTGGATGACCTGGCAGGCAAGAATGTAGTAGTTCAGGCCGCTTCCGCAGCACTGGATGCATTAAACAGCGATGATAATAAGGATCTTACAGCAAGCTTTGCATCACTGACAGAGAATCCTGATTACAATACAGCATTCATGAATCTGGATTCCGGCGCTGCAGATGCCATCGCAGTAGATATCGGTGTTGCCAAATATCAGCTTTCCCAGAGAGAAGAAGGCAAATATGTGATCCTTGACGAGCCAATCCAGAGCGAAGAGTATGGAATCGGCTTTAAGAAGGGTAACGATGAGCTGAAAGATACTGTATGGGAAGAAGTTCTGAAACTTTATGATGCAGGTGAAGTTGATAAACTTGCTGAGAAGTATGAAGTAGCAGATATGCTCTGCATTGGAGATGATGAGAAATCTGATGATAAAAAAGATGATGCAGCAGAGGATGATGCTTCCGATGCAGACACAGCAAAAGAAGATACAGCTGATACAGCGAAAGATGCTGAATAGTCAGCCGGAACAAAAACAGTTATGATACAAGAGGACAGATCTGTGCAGGCTGTCCGCATTATAAAGGAATGGAGGGTACATTTTGTGCACCCTCTTTTCTTACTGTACAGGAGAAATTTTTCAGGAGGAAAGCTTATGTCTTTAAGTGTAATGCTGCAGCAGCTTGCCAGTGGTATGGTAGTTTCTGTAGAGATTTTTGTAGTGACATTACTTTTTTCACTTCCGCTGGGACTTCTGATCTGCTTTGGCAGAATGTCCAAGAATCCGGCGATACGTGGAATTGTGTCTGCCTACATATCAGTTATGCGTGGAACCCCGTTAATGCTGCAATTGATGGTTGTGTATTTCGGACCATACTTTATTTTTGGAATCCGTATTTCCATGGGATACAGCCTGATCGCTGTGTTTATTGCATTCAGTATTAACTATGCTGCATATTTTGCGGAGATTTACAGAGGAGGAATCGAATCTATTTCAGCGGGACAGTATGAGGCTGCAAAGATCCTGGGATACAGCAAAGCCCAGACATTTTTCAGAATCATCCTGCCGCAGGTGATCAAGAGAATCCTTCCATCTGTGACAAATGAGGTTATCACACTGGTAAAGGATACGTCACTGGCATTTGTTGTTGCTGTTTCGGAGATGTTTACAATTGCAAAACAGATTGCAAGTGCACAGACGACTATGATGCCTTTTGTGATCGCTGCTGTTTTCTATTTTGTGTTCAATCTTCTTGTTGCGATTGTAATGGATAAGATTGAGAAAAAACTGAATTATTATCGCTGACAGGCGGCTGGGGTTATAAAATATTTTTTGACTCTGACATCATTTAATTTAAGAGGAATATTTGCTATGGTATTATTTGAAATGAAAAACATAAAGAAGAGCTTCGGCAGCCTTGAAGTATTAAAAGACATTTCACTTCAGGTAGAGGAGGGTGAGGTTCTTAGTATTATCGGACCTTCCGGTTCCGGTAAATCCACACTTCTCCGCTGTGCCACCGGTCTTGAGACACCGGACAGCGGTGAGATCATCAAGCAGGGGGATGTGGGACTGGTATTTCAGAACTTTAATCTTTTCCCCCATTTTTCCGTACTGAAAAATATCACAGATGCTCCGATCAGAGTGCAGAAGAGAAAGAAAGAAGAGGTTTATGCACAGGCAAGAACTCTGTTAAAGCAGATGGGACTTGCAGACAGAGAGAATGCATATCCGTTTCAGCTTTCCGGCGGCCAACAGCAGCGTGTCTCTATTGCCAGAGCATTATGTATGAATCCGAAGATCCTGTTTTTTGATGAGCCTACTTCCGCCCTTGATCCGGAGCTTACGAGTGAAATTCTTAAGGTAATCAAAGATCTGGCAGCAGAACACATCACTATGGTGATCGTTACTCATGAGATGACATTTGCAAGAGATATCTCTGATCATATTATTTTTATGGATAAGGGACTGATCGCAGTTGAGGGGAGTCCAAAAGAGGTATTTGAATCAGAACATGCGAGAATGAAAGAATTTCTTGGTAAATTCCATCAGGGATAAGGTTTTTGTGGTTGCTTTTAGAGGAATGATGTTATATAATTTCAACGTACGTGGTTGAGAAAAACGTACGTACAGAAGTGAAATAAAAGGATTAAAAATAATATCCTATAAAAAACAGGAGAGTGAAGATGAGTACAGACAGATATGTAAGTCCTTTATCAGAACGTTATGCCAGCAAAGAAATGCAGTATATTTTTTCCCCGGATATGAAATTCCGCACATGGAGAAGACTCTGGATCGCTCTGGCAGAGACTGAGAAGGAGCTTGGACTGAACATCACCCAGGAACAGATTGATGAACTGAAAGCTCATGCAGACGATATCAACTATGATGTTGCCAAGGCCCGTGAGAAAGAAGTGCGTCACGATGTTATGTCCCATGTATATGCTTACGGTGTGCAGTGCCCGAAAGCAAAGGGAATCATCCACCTGGGAGCAACATCCTGTTATGTAGGAGATAATACAGACATTATTGTTATGACAGAAGCTCTGAAACTGGTTCAGAAGAAACTGGTAAACGTAATTGCAGAGCTTTCCAAGTTCGCTGACAAATATAAAGATCAGCCTACACTTGCATTTACCCATTTCCAGCCTGCACAGCCAACTACCGTTGGAAAGCGTGCCACACTGTGGACACAGGAATTCATGATGGATCTTGAAGATCTGGAATATGTTCTTGGCACCATTAAGCTTCTTGGTTCTAAAGGTACTACAGGTACACAGGCAAGCTTTCTGGAACTGTTTGAAGGAGACCAGGAGACCATCGACAAGATCGATCCGATGATCGCTGCCAAGATGGGATTCAAGGAATGCTATCCGGTATCCGGACAGACCTATTCCCGTAAAGTTGATACCCGTGTTGTCAATGTTCTGGCAGGAATTGCAGCAAGTGCACACAAGATGTCAAACGATATCCGTCTTCTTCAGCATCTGAAAGAAGTAGAGGAGCCATTTGAGAAATCCCAGATCGGATCTTCCGCTATGGCTTATAAGAGAAACCCGATGAGAGCGGAGAGAATTACATCGCTTTCAAGATATGTAATAATAGATACTCTTAACCCCGCATTCACGGCAGGTACACAGTGGTTCGAGAGAACGCTTGACGACAGCGCTAACAAGCGTATATCGGTAGCAGAGGCTTTCCTTGCAACAGACGCTATACTGAACATTATGCTGAATATCACAAACGGACTGGTCGTATATCCCAAGGTCATCCGTGCAAGAGTAATGAAGGAGCTTCCTTTCATGGCAACGGAGAATATTATGATGGACGCTGTTATGAAGGGCGGAAACAGACAGGAGCTTCACGAGAAGATAAGACTGCACAGCATTGCCGCAGGTAAGGTGATCAAGGAGGAAGGCGGAGAAAACGACCTCGTTGACAGAATTGCGGCAGATCCCGACTTTATGACAACAAAGGAAGAAATCGAGGCAAAGCTTATCCCTGAAAACTATACCGGCAGAAGCGCAAGCCAGGTAACAGCTTTTCTTAACAAATGTATCAAGCCTGTTCTTGAAAAGAACAAGGAAGTTCTCGGAGAAAAGGCTGAGCTTTCAGTATAATTGTCAGATCGGAAAATAGCGAAATTTACAAAATTCCTTGACTAATCGAAATCATTATAGTATAATACTATAATGTATAAATTAACAGGATGTGCTTAGGCACAGAAACGGAGTGAAACATTTGAAAAGAGTGGCAAAGCCTGTGTTCTTTATAGTGCTG
>ENA-OPCB01002504-OPCB01002504.1-human-gut-metagenome-genome-assembly--contig:-NODE-2504-length-10062-cov-3.165184_pt1 | contig 10062 bp, 11 predicted proteins | sample MGYA00241561_ERZ501473 | MGnify/ENA primary metagenome ERZ501473 (study PRJEB25962, sample SAMEA2042519) | human gut metagenome | biome: human gut; feature: human-associated habitat; material: faeces... | reverse complement strand
AGATCCTTGAAGCAGGTGATGAACTTACAGAAGGTAGCGTAAATCCGCATGATATTTTGAAAATCAAAGGTCTTCGTGCGGTTCAGGATTATATGCTTCAGGAAGTGCAGCGTGTATATCGTCTTCAGGGTGTTGAAATCAACGATAAGCATATCGAGGTAATTGTGCGTCAGATGCTTAAGAAGGTACGCATTGAAGAAGCGGGAGACACAGAATTCCTTCCGGGAACCAATGTAGATATTCTTGAATTTGAAGATGTAAACAAAGCTCTGGAAGAAGAAGGAAAAGAGCCTGCAACAGGCGAGCAGATCATGCTTGGTATTACAAAGGCATCACTTGCTACCAACTCCTTCCTGTCAGCAGCGTCCTTCCAGGAGACTACAAAAGTTCTGACAGAAGCAGCAATCAAAGGTAAGATCGACCCATTGGTAGGTCTGAAAGAAAATGTTATCATCGGTAAACATATTCCGGCTGGTACGGGTATGAACAAATACCGTGATATCCGTTTGGATTCTAATGCAGTCAAAGCAGAAGAAGCAGAACTTCCGGAAGAAATGGAAGAAGAAACCGTAAAACAGGCAGGTACACTGGAGCTTATTAGTGAAGCAGAGGCAGAAGAAGTACTTGTAGAGGAATAAGTCGAAAACGGCTGTTCGGTTTAGATAATATAGGAATAATAGAAAGTGGGATATATGATAGATATATCTCACTTTTTCTTTGGAAATATTGACAGATTGCATAAAGAAGACTATAATCAAAAGATAGTGCAAGGGAAAATGCACAATACATAATAAAGTAAATGCACAATACAATTAGGAGGGAATGCTACTATGATGGATGCAGGAAAATTAGGCAGAATTTTAAAATCAATGGAAGAGCATGATGTGCCACAGCTCATTATCTCTGACCCACTGGCGATTTATTACCTTGTTGGAAAGAAAATCGCTCCAGGTGAGAGAATGTTAGCATTATTACTTAACGTAAATGGAAATCACAAAATGGTGATCAACGAATTATTCCCACAGGATGAAGATCTTGGAGTAGAACTTGTATGGTATAACGATATCCAGGACGGCGTTGAGATCTTAAGCCAGTTCATCGAGAAAGACAAAACAGTTGGTATCGATAAGACATGGCCATCCAGATTCTTAATCAGACTTCAGGAATTAGGAGCTGGAAGCAAATTTGTAAATGGTTCTCCAATCGTTGACTATGTAAGAATGATCAAAGATGAGCATGAACAGGAGTTAATGAGAAAGGCTTCTTTAGAGAATGACAAGATCATGGAGCAGCTTATCCCTATGGTTGTAAAAGGATATACAGAGCTTGAACTGAATGCAATCGTTCGCGATATGTATAAGAAGGCAGGACACTCTGACGTATCTTTCGATCCAATCACAGGTTATGGAAGATCAGGAGCTGACCCACACCACGTAACAGACAATACAAAAGGAAAACGTGGAGATTCTGTAGTGCTTGATATCGGTGGTATTCTTGATAACTACTGTTCAGATATGACAAGAACTGTATTTATCGGTGAAGTATCTGATAGAGCAAGAGAAGTATATGAAGTAGTAAAAGAAGCTCAGGCAAGAGGTCTTGCAGCAGCAAAACCAGGCAACAGAATGTGTGATGTTGACTTAGCATGCAGAAACTACATTGAAGAAAAAGGATTTGGAAAATATTTCACACACAGAACAGGTCACTCTATTGGTATGGAAGACCATGAGTTCGGTGATGTATCTTCTATCAACGAGGATATCATTCAGGTAGGACAGTGCTTCTCTGTTGAGCCGGGTATCTATCTCCCAGACGAAGAGATCGGTGTTCGTATCGAAGACCTCGTAATCATCACAGAAGATGGATGTGAAGTTCTGAACCACTTCACAAAAGATCTGATCGTAGTTCCGGAAGAATAAGAACAAAGAACAGATATAAAACAGCAAAAAAAGGAGTTCTCGAAAGAGAACTCTTTTTTGATTAAGTGAAAGAAATATTATTGTGTCTTAAGAATCTCGCGCATAATGCGTTCGGCTGACTCGGTAACTTTATCGGCATGATCAGATACGCCGGGCGCAGCATTTTTCATGGCATATCCGGTTCCGGCAAGCTCAAGCATTTCAAGATCATTATATTGGTCTCCAAAGGCAATTCCATCAGATGCTGACAGATGGAGATGGGCAAGAAGGTTCGAAAGAGCCTGCCCCTTATTTGCATTTGGCGCTATGAAATCCACCCATATATTTCCGGAAGTTACAACTTTGATCTCAGAGCGAAATTGATTCTTAAAGAAAGGAAGAAGTTTATCCGGGGTATGAAAATCGCACATGGCAATTTTTAAAAATGGTTTTTGGATTTGCTTCAGATCATCAACGACGACCATATCGTATTTGATTGTATTCAATATGTGAGAAATAAAATGCTCGTCTTTTGAATCTGTGTAGCAGTGATCTTCGCAGGATACGAGACAATTGCAGGAATCATATTGCCGTGAAGCCTCAATGATTCGAAGACCGAGGTCTCTGTCGATCACACCGCGGGAAATGATTTCGTGATTATGAATACATAAGGAACCATTTTCCGCAATGTAAGATATATCATTTTGTACAGGTTCAAACATACGGTACATATTATAGTATTGACGTCCGCTGGCGGCTATAAAATGTATACCGCGCGATTTCAATGCGCGGATCAAATCGAAGATCTCTTCGGGAAGCTGCTGAGCACCGTTGTGCAGTAAAGTTCCGTCGAGGTCGCTGGCTATATATTTGATCATATCAAACGCTCCTTTTTAAACATGTATTGCTTATTCAATCTTTACCCATTATAATATAAAAAGAATACGAATGGAAGTTGAGGTTTAATAATATGAAAATAGGAATAGGAAATGATCATGCAGCAGTAGAAATGAAGAATGAGGTTGTTGAATATCTGAAAGAAAAGGGCTGTGAAGTTGTGAACTACGGAACAGACACCCATGAAAGCTGTAACTATCCGGAGTTTGGTGAAAAAGTCGGACTTGCAGTTGTGGCAGGAGAAGTTGACCTTGGAATACTAATCTGCGGAACAGGCGTCGGTATTTCCCTTGCGGCTAATAAGGTAAAAGGAGTAAGAGCAGTTGTGTGCTCTGAGCCATATTCAGCAAAATTATCCAGACAGCATAACAATACAAATGTGCTTGCTTTTGGAGCGAGAGTGATCGGAATTGAGATGGCAAAGATGATCATCGATGAGTGGTTGGACGCAGAATTTATGGGAGGAAGACATCAGACTCGTGTAGATATGATCATGGCAATCGAAGAAAAATAAGGATGTAAGATAGGTGGAGGACGTAAGCTGTGTCAGACAGATTAGAGTTTCAGGAGAAATTACAGAAAGTTTTAGAACTTGCGAAGTCAGGGGGACAGAAGATTACGCGGGAAGAAGTGGAAAACTACTTTGAGGAAGATTGTTTGAGCAAGGAGCAGTTACAGCTTGTCTGTGAATACTTGCTTTCACAAAAGGTAGCAGTCAGTGGATTTGAGAAAAATAACACTGCAGTACAAGGAGGAGAAGCAGAGCAGGAGCCTGCGGAACTTCCTCCCCTTAGCGAAGAAGAGCAGAAGTATGTAGAGTCGTATCTCATGGAACTTAAAGAAATGAGAGAGGACGGCGAGGCAGAACTGCGAATGGCATCACTTTTCCCGAAAGTCGTTGAAGAGGCAAGGAAGCTGAATCATCCCCAGGTCTTTATCGGTGATGTGATCCAGGAAGGAAATGTAAATCTTATGCAGGCGCTGTCAGAAATGCCCGAGGCGCAGGATGCTTTGGTGATGGAAGAAGTGCGGGCGGGGATGTTGGCGCTCATTGAAGAACAGACAGAGATGAAGCGTCAGGATAAACGAATGGTAGAGCAAGTATCTGAATTGGATGAGGCAATTCGTTCTATGACGGAAGAATTGGGAAGAAAAGTGGCTGTCGATGAGCTGGCGGAACGTCTTGGAATCGGGGAAGAACAGATTGCCGAGATTTTGAAGCTGGCCGGAGAAGACGTAGATAATTAAAAGAAGCAAATAAATACAAGAAAAGACTCCGTTAGATCCACGGAGCCTTTTCTTTGTCTTCCTTGCAGGAAATAAGTTCATATGTGCCATAGATTCGTCCGATGATTGTTCCTAGACATTCAAAATTATCCTCCGGACGAATGTCAACATCTGTATCATTCGCATTTAGAGAGCGAAGGCGGCGAATGCCATTGGCGTTGTGCATTATGCGCAGGTAATATACGTTATTTAGACGAAAAAGACCGATTTCATTGTGCTTTGCCGATTTATGATTGAGAGCAACGATATCGTATTTCTTAAATACAGGCTCATAACGGTCGATCTGTATTTGCAGACAGTATTCCATGCTGGGAAGGGAATATTTCTTTCGGAATCGTATGCGCTTGTGTTCTTCGGGGAAGAGAAAACCGGAGTTGATTCTTCGCATTCCCGGAAAGGCGCAGGGGAATTCCACCCAGTCTTTAGATGTGCTTTTGATGTATTCTTCATCAATCGTCTGACGTACATTTTGCTTTCCGGATTCGCTGAGTCTTCGGTATTTAAATAAAGCTTCCTGCTCATCGGGGCTTAATTCGTGACCGAAATATTCACTGATCTTGTTGTTTGTAAGATAATCCTGATATAGGTAGTTTGCATCAATCTTAAGAGCGAGTATAAGCGCAATCAGAGTATCAGGCTTCGGATAGCTAATTCCATTTTCATAGTTTGCGATTGAAGAAGCAGTGACATGAATCTGTTCGGCAAGCTCAATTCTAGAGAGTCCGAGTTCTGTTCGACGGGATCGCAGTTTGTTACCAATTTCCATTAAGAATCTCCTTGTATATTATAATACCTGTTTCACCTTTACTTAAATAGTATACTACAAGAAACTTGTAAAATCAACATTTATTTACAAGATGTTTGTTGACAATGATTGTATTATAGCGTAAACTATGAGAGTAATCATGTAAAAGTTGAAGAGCTATTTTTTGTTTTTTTGTGGAAAAAGTCGGAATATTTTCCGTGAAAGAAAGGAATGAGGAAAAACATGAGAGACGATACAATGGACGTACTTTTGCGCATTGGAATGCCAGCCAGTGCCAAAGGCCTTACTTACATTTGTGATGCGATTGAATTGTTTGACACGGATCCTTACTATCCAGAAGGGAAGATCTGTTCTTTATACAATGATATTGCACACAGACATGATACGACGTCGTCCAGAGTTGAACGGGCAATTCGCCACGCTTTTGATGCAGCAATTACGAGGGGAGACAAGAAGCTGCTGGGACAGTATTTAGATGTGGCTAATACGCAGAATTCGAATTTATTAAGAAGTCTTTATTTTCGATTAAAGAGAGAAAAAAAGAACCGATGCAAAACTTGCAATGTAGAAAATTGTGTGGTGAAGGAGCAGATTTATCAAGAAGCTATGGTGAGCTTTTACAAGGATATTGAAGGTATGATGGCGCGCCGGATGAAAATGGTGTAGAAATCAGTAACAAGCGGGGAAGGTCTTGCATATGTTACATAAGAGAAGCAACAGGTAAGAGGTGTGAGGATAATGCCTTATTCAATTATGTTAGATGCAGGACACGGTGGTGCCAGAGATCCGGGGGCTGTATACAACGGACGCAGGGAAAAGGATGATACCTTGAAATTAGCGTTGGAAATTGGGGAGATATTACAGAATCAGGGGATTGATGTGGAATATACACGAACAACAGATGTATATGAAACACCCTATGAAAAGGCTATGGAAGCAAATGAAGCGGATGTGGATTATTTTGTGTCAATCCATCGGAATTCATTTCCGACAGACAACCAGGTGTCCGGCGTGGAAAGTCTGGTGTATGATCTGTCAGGAATCAAATATGAGATGGCGCAGAATATCAATGCGCAATTAGAAACAATAGGATTTGTTAATCTGGGAGTGAAAGCAAGGCCGAATCTTGTTGTCCTTAAGAAGACAGAGATGCCGGCTGTTCTTGTAGAAGTGGGGTTTATTAATTCGGATACCGACAATCAGCTCTTCGATGAAAATTTTGAAGCCATTGCGCAGGCGATTGCGGATGGCATTTTAGATACGTTAAAGCCGGAAGGGGCGAAACTTTATTATCGTGTGCAGGTAGGACTGTTTCGGAATTGGAACTATGCACAGCGACTTATGGAAGAACTTCAAGGAAGAGGATTTCCGGCCTTCCTTGATGATTCGGGACCGTTTATCAGTGTTCAGGCAGGCGGATATGATAATTTGGAGGAAGCAGTCCGGTTGGAACAAAACCTTCGCAAAGCCGGGTATGATACGTTGATCATCAGTTAGATATTTACTTAAGAGTTATCATAGAGATTCCTCTGGTTTTGCGGGAGTAGAATAAAAGGGACATTGCCTTGTGTGGAATGTCCCTTTTTTGTAATATGGATAGTTTGTCGAAATCTTTTTAACTTCTGTTTTAATTGTCGGAATCATCGTCTTCGGTCTCGACAGACGGTTCCGGTAAGTAAGCGTGTACGCTTTCAATTCGGTTTTTATCTAAAGATTCCACCACAAGGCGAAGTCCGTCTTCGGTAGTGATAGAATCCCCTTCTTCCGGAAGGCGGTCCAGATGTTCAATGATAAAGCCTCCGAGAGAATCGTAGTCTTCCGATTCCAACTGAAGATCCAGACGATCATTTAAGTCGTCCAAATTCGTAGAGCCTTCAATCATATATTCGCGTTCGCCGATTTCTTTGATGAAGTCTTCTTCATTTTCGTCGTATTCGTCATGAATTTCACCTACGATCTCCTCCAGGATATCCTCCAGTGTAATGAGACCTGCGGTGTCACCATATTCATCAAGAACGATTGCAATGTTAAAGGAAGCTTCTCTCATTTCTACTAAAAGTTCGGAGATATTCTTATATTCATAAGTGAAATAAGCTTCTCTTAAGATATCTCGAATATGAAATTCCTTCGTATTGTCAAATAACAGCAAGTCTTTCATATTAATGGTACCGATGACGTTATCGGTACTGTCCTCGAAGATAGGAAGTCTTGTAAACTTATCTTCTCGGAAGATTTCAATTAATTCCTCGTAAGTAGTGTTTACGTCTGCAAATGTTACATGTACACGAGGAACCATGACGTCTTTGGCTTTGGCATCGCCTAAGTCAAACACATTGTAGATCATTTCCTTCTCGTCTGATTCGATCACTCCATCTTCATGGCTGACATCCACGATAGTACGGAGCTCATTTTCTGTCATTGTCTGATTCTTAGCATTCGGATCAATGCGCAGAAGCAGGAGCACCGCGTTGGATAAACCGTTGATGATAAAGATCACAGGTGTCATGATCTTCATAAATATACTAATGATCGGTGCGTAGATAAGAGCCAGCTTTTCGGCATGGATTGTCGCTGTAGTCTTCGGTGTGATCTCTCCAAATAAGAGGATTGCAATCGTGATTACCGCATTGGCAATTGCAACGGCAGAACCGCCAAGACTGTAAGCCAGACTTGTAGTAATAGAGGCGGCTGCTACATTGACAATATTGTTGCCGATCAATATGGCACTTAACATTTTACCGGAATTATCGGTTATTTTTAAAACTGTTTTTGCGCGCTTGCTTCCATCATCAGCAAGGCTGCGGATACGGATTCTGTTAACTGTTGTCAGTGCAGTTTCTGCTGATGAAAAAAAAGCAGAAAGCATTAATAGAATAATTAAAATAATAAGCTGCGTGACGTCACCCGAGTCCAATGATAAATCACTCCTTTTTTCTAAAATATGATAATAGTTTATACGTCAATAATATATCGCATTTTCCCTTAATTTGCAAGAGTACGTTGAATTTAGGAGATATTTATTGTATGATGTATCATGGAATTGAAGTATGCAATAATAAGGAGCGTTTTTCTATTATGAATAAAATATTTTATGAGGCACTTGTAAAAGTGCTGGATGAAGATCAGATAAAACCAGAGGAGCCGATGAAGAATCACGTGACGTTCCGAGTGGGAGGTTCGGCAGATTTCTTTGTGACGCCAAAGAATTATGAAGAACTTAGCTGGGTGCTGAAATGCTGTGCAAAGTATGAAATGCCTTGCTACATTATGGGAAATGGAAGTAATCTTCTCGTGTCAGATCAAGGATACCGGGGAGTTGTTATACAACTGTTCCGTCAGTTAAATGATATTCAATGTGAAGGTAATGTGATCAAGGCACAGGCAGGCGCATTGCTTTCGGCAGTTGCCAACCGTGCGTTGGAAGAGAAGCTGACAGGGTTTGAGTTCGCAGCGGGAATTCCGGGAACATTGGGCGGAGCCTGCGTGATGAATGCCGGTGCGTACGGTGGAGAAATGAAAGATGTGCTGAAGAGTGTGACCGTATTGACCAGAGAAGGCGAGAGGATCACGCTGCAGAAAAACGAGCTGGAATTGGGATATCGAACAAGCATTATCGCAAAGAAGGACTATATTGTACTTGAGGCGGAGATTGAGCTTAAAGCAGGAGATGCGGAAGAAATCAAAGCAGTGATGGACGACTTAAAAGAAAGAAGAACAACAAAACAGCCGTTGGAGTACCCAAGTGCCGGAAGTACATTTAAAAGACCGGAAGGATATTTTGCCGGTAAGCTGATTCAGGAATCCGGTCTTCAGGGATTTCAAGTAGGAGGCGCGCAGGTTTCTGAAAAACATTGCGGTTTTGTGATCAACAAAGATCAAGCGACTGCGGCAGATATTGCAGAGTTAATCCGTCAGGTGCAGGATAGAGTAGAAGAAAAGTTCGGCGTAAGGCTGGAAACGGAAGTGAAGAGATTAGGAGAATTCTAAAATGAGATTTGTAATTGTGACTGGAATGTCGGGAGCAGGAAAAAGTACAGCGCTTAAAATGATGGAAGATATGGGATATTTCTGTGTGGATAATCTTCCGGTACCATTGATCCCAATTTTGGCAGACTCCCTTCACACGCCGGGGGCAGAAATGAATAAAACAGTTCTCGGTGTTGATATTCGAAGCGGACACAGCTTTAAAGAGCTTGAGAAAGTACTGAAAGATCTGGATGAGAGGAAGTTTGAATATGAGATTCTGTTCCTTGAGGCCAGTGACGATGTGTTGATCAAACGCTATAAAGAGACAAGAAGATTCCATCCGCTGTCAGGTAATCAGGAACGTGTCGATAAAGGAATCAAAAAAGAGCGAAAAGAACTTCAATATTTAAAAGATAAAGCGGACTATCTTATTGATACCAGTCATATGTTAACAAGAGAGCTGAAAAGGCAGTTGAGCAAAGTCTTTGTGGAAAATAAAGAATATAAGAATCTCTATGTGACGGTGTTGTCGTTTGGATTCAAGTATGGAATTCCAAGCGATGCGGATCTTGTGTTTGATGTTCGTTTCCTTCCGAATCCTTATTATATAGAAGAACTCCGTCCCCAGAGCGGAAATGACAAGGGAGTGAGAGACTATGTCATGGACAATGAAAAGGCGGTAGAATTTCTGAAGAAGCTTGTTGACATGGTAGAATTTCTTATTCCAAATTATATTGCAGAAGGAAAGACTCAGCTTGTGACTGCGATCGGCTGTACCGGAGGCAAACACCGGTCAGTGACATTGGCAAATGCACTTTATGAGGCGATCAATTGCCAGGAACAGTACGGTGTCCGCATTGAACATCGTGATATCGAGAAAGATGCAGTGACCAAGGCGAGGTAGGGAAAAGATGTCGTTTTCAGGAGAGATCAAACAAGAATTATGTGAACATTACGCGAAGGCAAGACATTGCAACCTTGCAGAGCTGTCAGCGATCGCTCATGTGTGCGGAGAATTTTCAGAGGATAGGCATGGTGAATGCCTGTTGGCTTTTCATACGGAAAATCTTCCAGTTGCAAGAAAATGCTTTACATTAATGAAAAAAACGTTTAATATAGATACGAATATCGTAGTTCGCCATAATCCGATAAAAGACAGCTGGAATAGATAACCTCTATAGAACAAAGAAATAAGAATCAGCTTAAAAAATATATAGAATCTTTCTATAAGTATATGAGAATAAACAA
>ENA-OPCB01002503-OPCB01002503.1-human-gut-metagenome-genome-assembly--contig:-NODE-2503-length-10065-cov-2.515285_pt1 | contig 10065 bp, 6 predicted proteins | sample MGYA00241561_ERZ501473 | MGnify/ENA primary metagenome ERZ501473 (study PRJEB25962, sample SAMEA2042519) | human gut metagenome | biome: human gut; feature: human-associated habitat; material: faeces... | reverse complement strand
GTCGTGGAGACAGGCGAAGTCCGGGTGTACCGGGGACGTTCCGTGGCGGAAGTGGGTGTCTATCCGGTGCGATACGACTGGAAGAACGGCGTTGTGCGGGCCTGTTCCAAGATCGTCTATCGGGTGACTTTCGGAGAGGGCGGCCTACGGTCCGCTCCGGAGGGGAGAATAGCTCCTGACGACTCTTTTTTAGACAATACGACGCTCAACGGGAATGTCGGGGCGGCCGGATATGAGATGTTTCGGAGCGCGGGGGATACGGGCTCCGCAGGCAAGGACTATCTGATACTCTCGACCCCGGAGTTCGAGGAGGCCGTGCGACGTTTGGCCGACTGGAAGCGTACATTGGGCTTCGGCGTGCATACCCGGTTGCGGGGGGACTGGACACCCGAGCGTATCAAGTCTGCGGTGAAAGAGGTTTACCGTTCCGCACCCTCGCTCTACTATCTGCTCATCGTGGGCGACCATGACGATGTGCCGGCGGAGGATATGGCACGGACTATCGTCAATAATAAAGGTTATGCTTTTGATTATCGGTATGTAACGGATTATTACTATGGTTGTGTGGACGGAGAGGGCGATGTTCTTGCCGACCTTTACCGGGGGCGATTGCCGGTCTCCACGGCGATGGAGGCGGTGACGGTGGTCGACAAGATTATCCGATACGAGCGGAATCCGGTGCGAGATGCCGCTTTCTATGATATGGGACTGCATTGCGCCTATTTTGAGGATTGTTTTCCAGATGGTACTGATGGTCCGGGGGACGGTATCGAGGATAAACGATTTACATTGACTTCGGAGGAAGTTAGAAACTATATGCTATCCAAAGGGAAAACGGTCAATCGGGTCTATTTTGCTTATGATTATAATTATAGTGAAACGGATAACTATCCGCCTCCGACATTTTGGAACAAGGGAGAATTTGCTTGGGGGGATTCCATTCCAGTGGAATTACAAAGACCTTATTTCGCATGGGATGGTGATTCGGCAGATATAGTGAGGTATATCGACGAGGGGGCATTCTATGTCTTGTATCGGGGACATGGTACGGATTCTACTTGGGTACAACCTCATTTTACAGGAGATAATATCCTCTCACTCGCTAATGGCGACCGTTTGCCGGTTGTTTTTAGTATCAATTGCGAGACAGGCAGCTTCCAAGAAGACGATTGTTTTGCGGAGGTTCTTGCGGAAAAAAGGAGGTGGAGCCGTAGCAGTCTATGCGGCAACAGAGAAAAGTTGGCCGGGCTATAACGATGCGATGGTGATAGGCATGTTCGATGCCATCTGGCCCGATCCGGGAGTGGATTCCAAACTTTATAACTTTTTGGGTATGACAACTTCTCCCTCTCGACTGCGAGAAACCACCCGATTGGGAGAAATTTTGGATCAAGGTTTGAGGCGTATGGAAGAAACTTGGGGACAGTCTTGGAAGGGGAATAGTATATCTACGCAATTTACTCGGGAGATATTTCATTGTTTCGGCGACCCCGGCATGCGCATATATACCGATACTCCTACGGAATTTAAGAAGCTATCGATAACTTGTGATGTTTATAAGGTTCGGGTCGATTTAGGTTCGGAGGCGGGCGATATTGCTTTTTACGACAAGCTGACAGAAGAGATTCGGTTTTATACCGGCCGTTCGGCGGAATATTCGGGCGATCCCCGGCATGTGCGGGTATGTGTATCGGGCCATAATAAGATTCCGTTCATTGGTTATCCGGTTTGTCCTGACACGTACTATATTCAAAATGAGATAGTTCAAGGTTCGAAACATTATAAATCTGATGTAATTCGAGCCGGTTCTCAGGTCACAGACGATAAGCCGAGTGGAGAGGTCGTTTTCGATGGCGGAGAAATTAAGGTAAGTGGGCATCGCTTAATTCTCGACCGTGGGACGACCATAAAACCGGGTACAAAATTTGAAGTACAACCTAAAAAATAGATATGATGAAGTTTGTAAAATACGACATTAAAAAAATAGAGATATTGCTAATGCTTCTCTTTGTTGCCTTTCAGTCGAGAGCCTATGACTTCGAGAAAGATGGTATCTATTACAATTTCAATGGTACGATTCCTTTTGAAGTGTTTGTAACTTATAGAGATAATCCATTCGATGTTGGTTATCAGCCTTCTTATTCGGGCGTTGTAGTGATACCTGAAACGGTAGAGTTTGCGAATAAATACTATCGAATTACTGAGATAGGCGATTTTGCATTTCGGGGTTGTTCATCTTTGTCTTCCATTGAAATACCGGGAAGTTGTACTACGATCGGATCCGGTGCTTTTGGGGGATGCGAAGGTTTAACCGAGATAATTTTACCTGAAAGTCTTTCTTATATAGGCAGTTCTGCTTTTAGTGGATGCACGTCGCTAATGACTGTGAATATACCAATCGGGATAAAATACATAGGTGGCTCTGCCTTTGGTGGTACTCCTTGGTATAATAACCAACCTAATGGAGAAATTTATTTTAATACGATATTCTATGCGTATAAGGGTAAAATGCCTCCCCAAACACACATAGATATCCGAGATGGGACAACCCAAATATCTGATGGCGCTTTTCGTTATTGTAGCGAATTAGCTTCTGTAACTATACCGGGTAGTGTTGACAAGATAGGGGTTTACGCTTTTAAAGATTGTGTCGGATTGACATCGGTCGAGATAGGCTATGGTGTAAAGACAATTGAAAATGAAGCGTTTGATCGTTGTATAAACCTAACTTCAATTTCACTACCGGAGAGTTTAACCACGATTGGACGAGGAGTGTTTATGAGATGTGAAAGTTTAGTTTCATTGTCCATACCTAAAAGTGTCAAGAATATAGGTTTTCGAGCTTTTGACGGTACTCCTTGGTATAACAACCAACCTGACGGGGTAATGTACATCAATGATATATTGTACACCTATAAAGGAGAAATGCCTTCCGATACTCATATTGATATACGAAAGGGCACTGTCGCTATATCGAGCGATGCCTTTGCAAGAAGCTCTAATCGTATGACCTCTTTAACGATACCGAAAAGTGTTACCTCGATAGGAGAATGGGCCTTTGCTCATTGTTATGATTTGAAATCAGTGACGATACCGGGCAGTGTGGTCGAGATAGGCGCCAATGCCTTTTATAGTGGAGGGTTAACTTCGATAACGATTGAAGATGGAGTCACTATTATAGGTAGTGAGGCATTTATGTACTGCAAGTTATTGACATCAATGGATATTCCAACCAGCGTGAAGAAAATAGGAACAAATGCATTTTTGTTTACTCCGTGGTATTCTGCCCAGCCAGATGGATTGATTTACATTAATGATATATTGTGTGATTATAAGGGATTGGCTCCTTATGATACACACTTGAAAGTTCGAGATGGTACAGTTTCCATATCAACAGCCACTTTTTTAGATCTGGAAAATATAGTTTCGGTAATGCTCCCCGGGAGTGTGTCGAGTATCGGTCAAGAGGCATTCAGCGGCTGTACGGGTCTGACGGAAATCACGTGTAAAGCCGCAGTTCCGCCCATTTGTGAGGCCGATTGCTTCCTCGGCATAGGGCAGAGAGATTGTAAACTGTATGTGGCCGAGGGCTCGGTGGAGGCCTACCGGAATGCCCCGGTATGGCAGAACTTCGATATAATAGCGACCGACTTCTCGGGAATAGAGGAGATATCGGCCGAGGGTAGCGTGCGCATTTATGCCTCGGGTGGATCGATAGTTCTTGAAAACCTCTCGCCGGGGATGCCGGTTGCCGTCTATGACACGACCGGTCACAAAGTGAAGACTGTCGAGGCCACAGGTAGCCGTATGGAAGTGGTGCTGCCTGCGGGATTTTATGTGGTGGAATGTGCCGGCAAGGTGGAGAAAGTGATGTTACGTGCTTTGTCCGGGAGAATATGATAAAGAGTAAGTTAAAAAGCATAAAGCGAAAACAAGAACTATGAAGAACAGGGTGATTTTATTGTCTTTGGTGACATGGCTGTGCCAGATTTCGGTTTGGGCACAGCTGGAGGTGGATAGTCTTGGCCGTACGATTATCCATAAAGAATTGAAGTTGTCCGGTGAAGAAGGATCCCTTCGCCAATCATTGTTCGGTAAAGAGGGTGACTTTTATTGGAGCGATGGATTCGGCGGATTGAAGATGACAAGTTTGGGTAAATTCTTTTTGGAGGCGGCGGAGGCCGGGTCTAATATTTTTAATACGGAAGTCGACTATGGATTTGATCCTCCTTATGAGTCTATATATCCCCAACATTACCATGCCGCATTGACGGTGCGGAGCGGTGGAAGCCGATCGATCCATTCCATCTATACAGGTGCGGAAGGAGGAACTCATGAGGGGATACGATCTGATGTCTACGAAAATACAGACCGGCCGTTCGCCGCATATGTTGTGGCGACTACTCCGGATTCGTACCGGACTTCCATGCAGGTGTTTTCAGTCGATGGAAACGGGCTGGTATACGGACTGAGCGGATTTACGCAAGCCTCGGACGGACGGCTGAAACAAGATGTCAAGGAGATTGTCTCGGGCATGGACAGAATCTCGGCTTTGCGAGGAGTGAGTTTCCGCTATAAACCGGGTGAGGACCAGCCGGTATCGGCTGTGGCGAATGAGAACGGCCACGCTGGATATGCTTCGTCCGATATCAAGAGACAGATCGAGGCGGAGAATGCCAGGGAACGCATAGGGTTCATTGCGCAGGAGGTGGAGAGCGTAGTGCCGGAAGTGGTACGAACTTTGCCGGACGGGACGAAGACCGTCATGTATACCGATTTGATACCTTTACTGGTGGAAGGTATGAAGGAGATGCAAGCGACTATCGAAAGACAGGAGGAACGGATTGCCGAACTGGAAGAGTCGTTATCGGGTGACAATGTTCCGGAAAAAGTCGTGCCGAAGAACGCCCGCGATTCGGAGGATAGCGAAATCGAATCTTCCACCGGAGAGGCTGCGATCTATCAAAACGTACCCAATCCTTTTTCCCAGACTACCGAAATTATATATAGGCTCTCGACCAATGCTCGATCGGCATCGATATGTATTTGTGACTTGACGGGCAAGCAGTTGAAATCCTATACGCTGCAACCCGATATGCCAACGGGGAAGATTGTGATTCCGGCCTCGGACTTAACCGCCGGAATGTATCTCTATGCTTTGGTGATCGATGGGACGCTCGTCGATTCTAAGCGTATGATTGTGGAATAATGTGAAAGAAGTATCTTAACCGGAATCTTCGGTTTGGCTTATAATTGGTGGGATATTGGCTCAATAGGAGATCAGGGGGGAACTGATGAAACGGTAGTTTCTGAGGAGAGGGGTTGAAAAGATAGAAGTTCTAGGTTGTGGAAGCTAATCCCTTTACCTTGCGGGCATTCCCCCCTGTCTCATTTACAATGAGCAGAGGGAGGGGAAATCTGACTCTATCTCCTCCACTGCTGGCATTTTCTAGTCCTGCGGACACCTCCCCTATATTTTGCGTTGCAAAACACCCCGTAATACTACGGGACACAGCAGGGAGGAGGGAGAAATACTTTCCTCGTATTTATTCCCCTATACGGCTAACAGAAGATCTCTATATCGCTTTGCGACACCCAATGCTACGGGACACGGTAGGGAAGGAGGTTTAAATACCATACCAATAATGCCGCACCACTCTCTCGCAGTTCTAAGAAGGGTGTTGGCAATGCCACGTGGAACACGGCAGGGGAGAGGTGTAGAAATGTTCCTTTTGTCAAGGGAAAGATGGAAAGTCGGTAATTTTATGTCTTGTGCAGTGTGAAGCGCATTACATTCATGCGATGTAAAAATCCTCGATTATTCCTTCACAGGCATCTTCCAAGATATTCAATACATTCTCAAAGCCGTCGGCTCCACCGTAATAAGGGTCGGGGATACAATCTACCGGGTAATGTCGGCAATAATCGGTCACACGCTTTACTTTTGCGGCTTCTTCGGGAGAGTCGGCCATAGAACGGAGCGTATCGATGTTGTAATCGAATTTCTCGAAATCATCGGGTCTTACAGGGCGACTGCGATGTTCCAGCAAATATCCGCGCCGGGCAGCGTGTGAACGCATGCGAGGGTCGGGTAATTCCCCGGCGTGACCGCTGTAAGTCCCGGCCGAGTCTACCTCGAAGCGACCGGTTATCCCTCGTTGCCGAAGCATATGTTTAAATACTCCTTCCGCAGCCGGCGAACGGCAAATATTTCCGAGGCAGACGAAAAGTATTTTAACGGGTTTCTTTATCTCCTTTTCCATTTTAAATCGAATTTAATCCAGCCGAGATTGAGTAAAGGCGGAAACAATAAAGAACAGGTGTACCGTTATTCTTCTATCCCGAACAACTCTTTCAAAATGAGTTTGGTTGCTCCGGCATGAGTCGAAATGTAATCACCTGCATTTTTTCTGGCAGAGGCTAAGTATTTGGGATTGGTTAGTAGTTTGTCGGCAACGGTTGCAAATTCTTGACCGTTGTGGATAGCAAAGCCGCCTCCGCATGCTATGAGTTCGTGGGCTTCTTTGAATCGGCGATGGTTAGGTCCGAAAATAACAGGTATGTCATATACGGCGGCTTCGGCAATATTGTGTATGCCGGCTCCGAATCCTCCACCGACGTAAGCGACGGTTCCGTATCTGTAAATGGAGGAGAGAAGCCCGAAGCAGTCTATGATGAGGCAATCATACGACTGTACGGTGTCGATTGTGGCTTGTGTGTAACGTATGGCCGGGCGTTTCAGTAGTCTCTCTATCGATTGCAAATGAGATTCGTGTATTTCGTGTGGGGCCAGAATGAGTTTGATATTATCGTTGTGATTGAAATATCGAGTAATGAACTCCTCGTCTTTGGGCCACGAGCTGCCGGCAATAAGTATCTTTTTCCCTTGTGCGAACGCTTCGACAAGAGGTAATTCTTTGGCCGTGCGACGAATGTCGCCGACTCGGTCGAAACGAGTGTCGCCTACGATCGATACATTGTCGATGCCTATACTGGCGAGTAGTTGTCGGGAGCGTTCGTCCTGTATATAAAGGTGGGTAAAGTTTTTCAAAATGCGACGAAAGTATCCTCCATAAGAACGGAAGAATATTTGTTTGGGGCGGAAGATAGCCGAGACAATATACGTGGGTATATTCCTGCGTTTAAGTTCGTTGAGGTAGTTCGCCCAAAATTCATATTTAATAAATATGGCTTTCGTGGGTTTGGTCAAGTCGAGGAATCGTCTTACATTGCCCGGCAGGTCGAACGGAAGGTAGCAAATAAGATCTGCTCCTGAATAATCTTTGCGGACTTCGTAACCCGATGGAGAGAAAAACGTGAGTAATATTTTGGTATCGGGTTGCGCTTTTTTTATGGCTTCGATAAGCGGACGTCCTTGTTCGAACTCTCCGAGGGACGAGGCATGTATCCACAAATAACCTCCTTGCGGATCGGCATGCCGGGAGAGGTAATCGAAGATTCCTTTTTGTCCCTGAGTCAGTTTCCGGGCCTTGACATTTCGTATTCCGGCGAGTGCGACTAATTGTTTATAGCAATATATTCCAAAATTATAAATCGATTTCATAGCGGCGATTTTCTCTTGTCGGGTTACAAGATATTTTTCAGGTAACCTCGATTCTGTTTTCCCTTACGGTTTTTCCATGCTTGGTCGTCTATATAGAATCGTAGGGTGAGTTGCTGTTGAAAATCGAGGTTGCCGGGCGTATAATGCAGGTTGCAGGAAGCTATGCAGTTAAGATAACTTTTGCGGAAAATGTAGGCGTATATATCCGTGCGATTATAGGTCGAAGACTGGTAGAACGGATCTCCCTGATTGAGCTGAGCTCCTAATTGGGGATAAAGGGGCATTTGCGAACTTCCTTTGTAAAATGTGTTATGTAGACCCAAGAAGCGCCATTCGGCCAATAAGTCTATGAGAATGCCTTGCGGGTGATGCCACGTCCCGACGTTGCGAAGCCGGTCGAGACTGATGTGATACCCCACTTTGAGGGTCAAGGTGTCCAACGGTGTGTATGTGGTTAAATCCAGTCCGATGTATGGGCTGGCGATGAGATTGTCGGTAACCGTATAGCGGCTATCCGAATTGCGAGGACGAGCCAAGTGGTTCATCACCAAATGCCCTCCGGCGAAAAGGTAGGGCAGGGGTTGCCACCTGCCGTTGAATACAGCCATGAAAGCCTCTCGTTTTACCTCGGTCTGTACTTGTCTCCAATCGATATAGAGCTCGGCGAATCCTTTGGCATGTATATACTGGAATAATGCACCTGCTATGTTGGGACGGAAGTAGGTGAGAGAATCGTATTGCAAGATTGCCGGTACGTTTTCGATTAATTGGGTACGGGGAAACATACCCAACGACATTCGGAATTTGGAGGTGTCGTAACGGTAATAGACCGTGGGGTGCACTTTGGCCTCGCGAGTAGATCCGTCGATGGGTTGTACCCATGAGGCTCCTGCCATGATCGTGCTATGTCCTATTCTGATACCGATTTCGGGAGACAAGCGTGTCCCGAAAAAAGTTTGGGACTGAGCTTTGGAATAACCGAACTCCCGATTGTCGAAAAATCCGGTCATATCTACGCTCCAAGCTATTTGCTGAGCCTTTGCAGGAAACAGTGGGGCAAGGAGAATAATCAAAAGCAGTGTATGTGGCAGTCTGTATTTCATTAACCTAAATATTCGATAGCCCGCTCGATGCGCTTGATAGTCTCTTCTTTGCCCATGATTTCCGTAATGTCGAACATGTGAGGCCCTTTACATTCCCCAACTACGGCCAAACGGAAAGCATTCATGACGTTACCCAAATGGTAACCGTTCTGTTCGATCCAACCTAATACGACTTTTTCGGCCGGGGCAGACGAGAAGTCGTCCATATTACGCAATATTTCGATGAGTTCGCGCATTTGAGCGGGGGTCTCTTCTTTCCAGCGTTTTTTTACCGATTTTTCTTCGTAGGTAGTCGGTGCGACAAAAAAGAAAGCTGCTTGATCCCACAATTCTTTTACGAAACTTACGCGACCCTTTACAAGGCCTATGATACGGGCGACGGTGGATTTATCGGCTTTTATGCCTTTTTCTTCGAGAATAGGCATGAATAACTCGGTGAGCTCTTCGTTGCTTTTCTCCTGTATGTATTTGTGGTTAAACCATTTCCCTTTTTCATAGTCGAACTTAGCCCCGCTTTTGCTACATTTTTCGAGAGAGAAGAGTTCGATAAGTTCGTCCATCGGCATGATTTCCTGATCGTTACCGGGATTCCAGCCTAACAGGGCGAGGAAATTAACCACGGCTTCGGGCAGATAGCCCGACTCGCGATATCCCGAGGATACTTCGCCGGTTTTGGGGTCGTGCCATTCGAGCGGGAATACGGGAAATCCCAACCGGTCGCCGTCTCGTTTGCTCAACTTGCCTTTACCGTCGGGTTTCAATAACAGGGGCAAATGGGCGAACCGCGGCATGGTGTCTTCCCAACCGAAAGCCCGGTAGAGCAATACGTGCAACGGAGCCGAGGGCAACCACTCTTCTCCACGGATTACGTGGGAGACAAGCATTAGATGGTCGTCGACGATATTCGCCAAGTGATAGGTGGGCAGATTGTCTGCCGATTTGTATAGCACTTTGTCGTCGAGAATGGACGAGTTGATGGTCACTTCTCCTCTGATAAGGTCGTCGACTACGATGTCTTCGCCCGGCTCTATTTTGAATCTTACGACATATTGTTGTCCTTGTGCGATGAGGGAATCTACTTCCTCTTTGTCCATTGTCAGCGAGTTTCGCATTTGCATGCGAGTGGAGGCGTCGTATTGGAAGTTGGCGATTTCGTTTCGCTTGGCTTCCAATTCGGCGGGAGTATCGAATGCGATGTAGGCTTTTCCCGCATCGAGCAGTTGATTTACATATTTACGATAAATGTCTTTTCGTTCCGATTGTCGGTAAGGTCCGTAATTTCCGCCGTAGCTGACCCCTTCGTCGAACTTGATTCCCAACCAGGTAAGCGCTTCTATAATATAGGCCTCCGCCCCGGGAACGAAGCGCTGCGAGTCGGTATCTTCAATACGGAGAATC
>ENA-OPCB01002500-OPCB01002500.1-human-gut-metagenome-genome-assembly--contig:-NODE-2500-length-10075-cov-4.344611_pt1 | contig 10075 bp, 7 predicted proteins | sample MGYA00241561_ERZ501473 | MGnify/ENA primary metagenome ERZ501473 (study PRJEB25962, sample SAMEA2042519) | human gut metagenome | biome: human gut; feature: human-associated habitat; material: faeces... | reverse complement strand
CACCTGACCGCTGGCCGTGACGCCGACTTTGTCTTCTTTGGTTTTGCCCAGCGGAATCTGCGTGTTCCAGACGATTTTGCCGGTTGCCTTTTCTATGGCGAACAGGTCATAATTGTTGCTCAGTACAAACATAAATTTGCCTGCGACCCAAGGCTGGTTGATGCTGCCGATTTCCCTTTCCCAAATTCGGGCGCCGCTGCGCAGATCAATGGCAACCAGAATGTTGTTGTTGCCGACGGCGTAAACCGTCGAACCGTCAATAACCGGGTTGGCCTTAATCGCATTAATGTTTGCCGGCGAATTTGTCCGCTTGCGCGAAACCAGAATATCCGACCACAGCGGCGAGCCCGTGCTGGCTTTGAAAGCTCTCAGTTCGCCGTTTGAAAAAGCCGCGACAATCGTGTCCTGCTGCGGACTGTAGGCGGGACTGGCGCCGCCGACCAGCGTCGTTTCTTCGGAGGGCGACTTGTAGTCCCACAGAACCGAACCGTCGACGCCGTTGAGCGCAATCAGTTTGTTGTCAATGGTCTGAATAAAGACGACGCCGCGTTCGGCCGTCGGAGCGATTCGTATCGGCAGTTCGGTATCGTAACGCCACAATTTTTTACCGGTAACCATATCCAGCGCAAAAACCGCGCCAAACCCCGTCGTCGCATAGACTTTCTTGTCAAACACGGCCAGTCCCGCGCCTTTCAGCGAGGTGCTGATGTCATCCTTAATCAGCGGTTTCAGCCTTCTTTTCCATATCTTACGGCCGTCGTCCAGACGAAAGGCGTTAACGATGCCGTCGGCGTCAATCGTAAAAACAGCTTTGTGCGCAGATACCGGAGCGGCAATTAGAAAGTCGCGTTTGGAGCTCCCTTCTCCGAAACCGGATTCCCACAGTTCCTTGAGTTTGCTGTCCGAACTCAGGTGTCCCATCATATGGGCAGCGTTGCCGCCGTTCTGTGACCAGGCCGTATTGGTATAAGGCGCGGGCAGCACAATCTTGACTTGTCCGGGGGCATAATCCGGCTGCAGGGCCGTTTCGCCGTCCAGAACCGAAATGCGTTCGCCGTCAAGAGTAATCTTCTCTTCGTCAAACGTGCTGCAACTGCACAACACGGCAAGGGCGGCCGCCGGCAGCAAAGACTTAAACTTCAGAAACTGCATCTGTATCTCCATAATCCTTTTTGAATTTTATTCGGCGCCGTTTAAGACCGACAGCATGTCCTGAACGCGCATTTTCAGACCGTCGGGAAGATTCGGCGTATTCAGAATTTCGTTGTAGAGTACCTGGGCTTCTTCAATATTGCCGTCACGAATGGCGGCCATTGCCGTCATTTCCTTGGCAATGTTTGCCCAACTGCCGTTTTCCCTGATCAGCGGCTGCAAAAGCGCGTCGATTTCTTCGCGGGGAGCGTTGTCGAGCTTGTAAGAGGCGAGTTTGACTGCCGAAACGTCGCGCAGCTTTTTGTTTATGCTTTTGTCTGCGGCAATCTCTTCCAGAACTTTGATGGCTTCTTCGTTTTTGCCCTGTTCAAACAAAATGTTTGACGTCTGCAGTCTGGCAATGTCGCTGTAAATGTTGCCGCCGGTTTTTTCCATCTGCTCCAGCACTTTCAGGCTTTCGTCGTATTTTCCCTGATTTTCAAGGTTCAGGGCATAAGCGTAAGTGTCTGACCAGGTTTCGCTTTTGGCCTGTCGCCAGCTTTTGAAGCCTTCGAAACTGACGGCGCCGACAATTGCCAGCACGACCAGCAAAATGATGTAAATGCCGTATTTCTCCCACATTTGTTTCAGGTTGTCGTTTTTAACCTCTTCGGTAACTTCGCGGATAAACGCTTCCTGCTCGTCGGCATCAATTTCTTTTTTCATTTTGTCCTGTTCCTTATATTATTGCGTTAAGCTAATCTATTTATATCGTAAAACCGGTTCTTGGCAAATCAAATATTTAAGAACTCGACAGTTTTTAGCTGTTGACCACTTCGTTAATCAGAAACTTTTTGACCCAGCGCAGATCCTCAATTGGAATCTTTTTACCGAAGATAGCGGTTCTGTTGTCGGAAATAATCGAAAGGTAATACCTGCCGGTTGCCGGGTTGACGGTAACTTCGACCGCTTCAATGTCTGCTTTTTTGATTTCGTTGTTTTTGCGCGAGAAGAGCATGAATTTGTGCACGATAACGATTTTGTCGCGCTTGACCACGATTTTGTCCTTGCGGAACAATGCGATGACTGAAGCCGCAATGATAAACAGGCCGACAACGTAGAACGCCAGAATAAACTCCCGCGAAAAATGACTGCTGACGACTTCGGCGTTAAAACTGGCAAACAGCAGCACGCCGCCGAAAAGCAGCAGGCAGAACCAGGCGATGATGTTATAGGCGTCCCAGAAAATTTTCCGGGCCTTGATAACCGTTTTGTCCCGCTTGCGTACAAAGGCGATGGTCGGCGGCAACGGTTCTCTGTCATTGTAGCTGTTGATGGTTTTTCCTTCTTCGACCATTTCCTTGATTGACTTGTCAAGGTCGGACACTTCGCGGCGAACCATTCCCTCGTCGGTCAGCACGACGGCGGGCAGGTTTAGTTTTTGGGCATAATATTCCCAGATTTTGCGAATGTTTTTTCCTTTGGTCGAAATGTAAAGCGGCGCGGTCTTCTGCGGATTCTTGTGGTACAGTTCAATAATGTATTTGTTTTTGGTCATGAAGCCGAACTGGAAAAATTCGATGCGGAAACGCACGCCCTCGTAATTGCCGATGGATTCCTTGACGACTTTTTTGGCGCCGAACGCCGGCCGGTAAATAATCTGTACCTTTTTGCCGTCGAAAAAGATTTTTTTATAGCGGATGTAGGACAAAAACAGCGACAGCACGATTCCCGCGCCGACCAGAATGATGACAAGGTCAAAGAAAGTCGGATTCATAAACGGCTGGTAAATGACGTCTCCCTCGTTTTCCGGAATGAAGTCAAAATCGGTCCGGCTGTGGCTGAGGCCGTTGAAGAGCTCGTAGAAACCCAGCAGAATAAGAATAGTTCCGAAAATCAGCCCCGGATAAAGAATGTGCAGGGCGATTCTGTCGGACTTTTTGGTCGGCAGCTTGTCCAAGTTCAGCACAAAGCTGTGGCTGTAGTGGTTGGGCGCGGTATCGGTCATTTGTTCTGTCCTCATTTTATTGTCGGCTTTCTTGCTTCCCTATGCTATATTATTTTTTTCAAATAATCATCCTTTTTTTGCAAAATAAAAAGGAAAGCTTTAATTTATTTTAATAATATGAATATAATATCGACGTCAGTAAATACAAATTTATTGGGGTGATGTAATGAGTAGTGTAGAGATTTTTAACTCGGGAACCAATCTTCTGATAACGCTGGTGGCGCTGATTATCCTGATGCTGTCCGTTTGGTACAGCAGTCAGGACATCAAAATCGGCAAGGGCATCCGTTATTTGTTCGTCGGTCTGGTGCTGGAGTTTATCGGCTCCTGGTTCGGCTACCAGATGAACGAGTATTATCAGCTGGGTATATCGATTAATATCCTGGCCTTTCTTGAGTTGTTTATCCTGTTGCTCTCCATGATGTTTCTGGCTTTGTCGGCTTCGCAGCTGTTGGTTTCCAGCATTCCGGACACGCCGGTCATCGGCGCCATCACGGTTTTGGGGCTGGTTGCCATAATTTATTTCTGTTTCATCGCGCAGGACGGTTCGATGGTTGCCTATATGCGCCAGATTTTTCCGCTGACCGGTTTTGCCTACATTTCGACCAGTTTTTGGTCGCAGAGCGGCCATCGGTTCAAAACCGGTTTTCTCATCGGCGGTTTCCTGACTGCCGGCGTCACGGTTCTGCTCGTCTGCCGTCTGTTGGGCATCGCGCCTGGAGTTCTCAATTCGATGTGGTATGTCTCGGCTCTGGTTTATGTCGGCCTTGCCGTTGCCCTGCTGATGATAAAGGTTGACTTCATGTCCAAGAAAATTGAAGACAAGGACGTCGAAATCGAAAAATACAACAAACGCATTGAAGAAATCATCAAATCGTCGCCGTTCCCGATTATCATTTCGCGCCTGAGCGACGACAAGCTGATTCTGGCCAACAACAATGCCGTCAAACTGTTCGGTATCCAACCCTCCGAACTGGACCGCTATCGGCTGAGGGACTTTTTTGCCGACGCCGAAAACCGCCGTCTGCTCAATGAACGGCTGGAACAGGAAAAAGAAGTGCAGGACTTTGAAATTCTGGTCAAGACTTCTACCGGTGACACGCCTTTCTGGCTGCTTACCTCGGCCAACATCATTGATTACAACTACGACATTGCGCTCTATGCTGCCTTTCAGGACATTACCTCGCGCAAAAACCGCGAAACCCTGCTCAAGAATCAGGCCGTGCGCGATCCGCTGACCTCGCTTTACAACCGCCGTTATTTTGAAGAGGAGGTAACCAAGCGTATTGCTCTGTCGCGGATGAAGGGCGGTTGTTATTCCGTATTGATGATTGACGCCGACAAGTTCAAAAACGTTAACGACACTTATGGCCACAAAGTCGGGGACAAGGTGCTGATAGAGCTGTCGTCCACGGCCGAACGCGCTTTGCGCGACTGTGACATCGTCGCCCGTTATGGCGGCGAGGAGTTTGTCTGCTATCTTTCCGATGTCGGTCCGGAAAAAGCTAAAATCGTTGCTGACCGTCTGCGTGAAACCATTTCCAAACTGGTCATCTATTCTGATGAAGGTAAACCGTTCGGCTTTACGGTCAGTATCGGCATTTCCTCGTCCGAAATTTCTGACAACATTGATACTCTGATTAAAACCGCCGACGAAGCGCTGTACCGCGCCAAGGAAAACGGTCGTAACCGTTGCGAAGTTTTTACCAGGGTCGATTTGGCGCATTTCCACGGCGGCGATGACGCTTCGCACAAACCCGAGGCCAGCCAGCTGCATCCGGTTTTTGAAAAGGAAGGCGTTCAGGAAATTTCGCTGTTGGACGGCATCGGCGCCAACCATATCGTCGAAAACAATACCAATATTGAAGAGCGGAAAGATGCCGAAAAGGCCAAAGACGACTTTTATCCGATTCTGGGTTTGGATGAAGAGGATTTGAAGTAGACATGACCTGTCCCTATGCCGAAATCTGCGGCGGCTGCCTGCGACGCGGGATGTCCGAAGAACAGTACCGGGAAACCAAGACGGCGGCATTCCGGCGGATTCTTTCCGGCATAAAGGCGGATTTTGCCTTTGGTGAGCCGGTGTTTGTCGCCGACGGTACCCGCCGCCGCGCCGCCATGGCTTTTCGTCGCCGTAAGGGCAAAGTTACGCTCGGTTTTAACGAAGCGGCCAGCGGCAATGTTGTCGACTGCGAAACCTGTGCCTTGCTGACGCCGAAACTGAATGCCGCGCTTCCTGATGTCCGCCGCCTTTTGACCGAGGTCTGTGCTCTGCCTTTTACCGAAAGAAAAAAAGGCAGAAAAGCGGTACCGGTTTTTCTTGATGGCGGCGACGTCTGGCTTTGCGAAGCTGACAACGGCACCGATGTCGTTCTGGAGTTTGACCGCCCTCTGGAACTGGGGCATCGGATGGCGGTGTTTGAGCTGGCGCAGGGTTTTGAAGGCATTATCCGTATTTCGCATCGCCGCCGGCCTGACGCCGAAGCTGAGCCGGTCGTCGAAAAAAACGCGCCTTATGTCAAAATTGCCGATACTTTCGTTTATATTCCGGCCGGGACTTTTCTGCAGCCGTCCCGCGAAGGCGAGCAGGCGCTTGTTTCTCTGGTGCTGAAATATCTGGGCGAAACTTCCGGACGCATTGCCGATTTGTTTTGCGGCGTCGGAACTTTTTCATATCCGCTGGCCCGCAATCCGGCCAACCGGGTTCTGGCTGTCGATTCGTCCGAGCGTCTGCTGGAGGGTTTCCGCCGTACCGTCAACAAAAACATGATTCCCAATATTGAAATTGCTGCCAAAAACCTGTTTAAATATCCGCTTGATGCAACAGAGCTCAAGGGTTTCAACGCGGTCGTCTTTGATCCGCCGCGAGCCGGTGCCGCAGCGCAGAGCGCACGGCTGGCCGCTTTGCCGGCCGGCGAAAGACCGGAAAAAATCATTGCCGTTTCCTGTAATCCGGGAACATTTGTCAACGATGCCAATACGCTGGTTTCCGCCGGATACAAACTCGTCGAAGTGACCATGGTCGACCAGTTCGTCTATTCTGACCACAGCGAGCTCGTTGCCTTGTTTACAAAATAAACGGCTTTGGGTATAGTGGAAACAGTTATTAACGGAAAGAATAAAATGCGTTGCCGAATTTTTGCCTTTGTTCTTGTTTTTTTTGCTTCGGCCTGCCGGTTGGGCGGTTCGGACGATGTGATGTGCCCGCGAGTGGTTATCCCGCGTGATACGGCCTATCTGACTCAGATTGTCAATTATCGCGAAGAGTTCCAGATTTCATTGGTCGGCTACGAAGGGCACTGCTATTTTGACACCCGCGTCAACCGCGACAAGGCGGTAATTAATCCGGTGTTCAAAATCAAACGTCTGCGCCGGAGCGACGAAACCGACGTCCATTTCGCCTATTATACCGAAACCGTCAAAGGGCCGCCGGCTTACCTTGGCAAAAAGACCTATTACATGGCGGTTGCCGTTCCCGCGGACGAAACGGAAATGACCTATACCGCACCGAGCGTCGAAGTGAAGATTCCCCCGGAGATGAAATATGAATTCGACATTAATCTCGGGCTGGTCATCAGTCCCGAAGAGGCAAAATATAACCGGCGCACTTTCGACGTCGATTATCGTTATGTTGACGAATAGTTTTTCAAAAAAATTGAGGAGTAGATACCAATGAATTTTTTCAGTGACAAAAAACTGCCCGAAATGGCCAATGCCATACGCTTTCTGAGTGCTGACGCAATCGAAAAGTCAAAATCCGGACACCCCGGAATGCCGTTGGGCATGGCCGATGTTGCCGCGGTTTTGTTTTCAAAGTTCATCAAAGTCAATCCGACAGAACCGCGCTGGTTTGACCGTGACCGCTTTGTCCTTTCGGCCGGTCACGGTTCCATGCTGCTTTATTCGCTGCTGTATCTGCTCGGCTATGAAGATATTAATGTTGATGACTTGCGCAATTTTCGCCAGCTCGGTGCCAAGACGGCCGGACATCCGGAATACGGGCATCTGGCCGGAATTGACATGACGACGGGTCCGCTGGGGCAGGGAATTTCCTCGGCGGTCGGCATGGCGCTGGCCGAACGGATTGTCAACGCCAGATTCGGCGATGAACTCTGCTCGCATTATACCTATGTCATCAACGGCGACGGCTGCCTGATGGAAGGCATTTCCGAAGAAGCCGTTTCCTTGGCCGGCCATCTGGGCTTAAATAAGCTGATAGTTTTCTGGGACAATAACAATATTACGATTGACGGTACGGTCGACAAAGCCAACTCTACGGATCAGATTAAGCGTTTTCAGGCGGTCGGCTGGAATACGATCGAGATTGACGGCCATGATTATGCGCAGATTGAACGGGCAATTTTGCAGGCACAGAAAGCCGGACAACCGACCCTGATTGCCTGCAAAACCAAAATCGGTTATGGTGCCCCGACCAAATGCGGCACGTCCAAATGCCACGGTTCGCCGCTTGGCGCCGAAGAAATTGCCGCCATGCGCAAGGCTCTGAACTGGAATTATGAGCCTTTTGAAGTTCCCGAAGACATTTTGGCCGCCTGGCGCGAAGCCGGCCGCCGCAGCGTCGCGGCTTATCAGGCCTGGAATAAAAAAGCCGTTGCCGCCGGCGAAACGTTTCTTGACTACATCAATGACCGTTTGCCCGAAAACTGGGACAAGGCCTTAAACGAGCTTAAGGAAAAATCTATTGCCGAAGGCACCAAAGTTGCCACCCGCAAGGCGTCGCAGCTCTGTCTGCAGGCGATTGTGCCGCATATTCCGCAGATTGTCGGCGGTTCGGCGGATTTGGCCGCTTCCAACCTGACTTTCGTGGAGGGAATGAAAACCGTTGTCCGCGGCGACTATAACGGCAACAACGTCATGTACGGCATTCGCGAACATGCGATGGGCGCGGTAATGAACGGCATGGCGCTGCACGGCGGCGTAATTCCCTATGGCGGCACGTTCTTCGTTTTCTCCGATTATATGCGTCCGGCCATGCGTTTGGCAGCTTTGATGGGTGTTCGGGTCATTTATGTCCTGACCCATGATTCTATAGGTGTCGGCGAAGACGGTCCGACCCATCAGCCGGTTGAACATCTGGCGTCTTATCGCTGCATGCCCAATATTCTCACTTTCCGTCCCTGCGACGTAGTTGAAACGGCCGAAGCCTGGCAGTTGGCGCTGGAAGAAGAACATACGCCGAGTATTCTGGCTTTAACCCGCCAGAATCTGCCGATGTTGCGCGAGTCTGCCGAATTGAACCGCACGGCTCGCGGCGGCTATATTATCCGCGGCGACAGGGATAACCGTCAGGCAACGCTGATAGCGACCGGTTCCGAAGTTTCTTTAGCCGTTGCTGCCCGAGATAAGTTAAAAGAAGAAGGAATTGAGGTCGCGGTCGTTTCCATGCCCTGCACCGAACTGTTTGACAAACAGCCGATAGACTATCAGGAGGAAATTCTCGGAACTGCGCCGCGTATTGCCGTTGAGGCCGCTTCCAAATTCGGCTGGGAAAAATATGTCGGCCTGCATGGCGATATCATCGGCATGGACGGTTTCGGCGCTTCCGGTCCGGCAGAACAACTGTATGAGTACTTTGGTATTACCGTGGACGAAGTTGTCGACAGTGTTAAAAACCTGATTAAGAAGTAAGATAAAGCCCCGGATTCCCGGGGCTTTCACTATTTCGGCTAATAGTCGCAGGCATATTCCGCGCCGTTATGGCTTGGCGTTTTGCCGGCGTCGGTACCGTTGCCGAACGGACCGAAATCGGGGCCGACACATCCCACAAATCTGATTGAGGCGCCGGCAGCAACGCATTCGGCTCTTCCCGGATGGCTGTTGCAATTATATCCGACAATGCTATAGCAGGTTTCATAATCGCAGCTTCCCGGCAGACAACACCAAAATCCGAGACGTCTGTTTACCGGTGCGCTCGGGCAGCTCTTTGAACAGTAGCCGCCTCTGTATATCCCGCCGACGGAAGAACAGGCGTTTTCGGAAAGGCAGGAATAGGGGAAGTGGTCGCTTTCGCAGTAAGAGCTGCAACGAGAACTGTCCGCGGAACAAACGCTTCCTTCGCAGTATTGCCAGCTTCCGCCGCAGTCATAATAACCGGGACACGGGTCGCAGTTCTCGCAGGCCGAATATTTTGCGGTTGACCCGGAGTAACAGATTGAAGCGCCCGCAGCCGCGCCGCATTCGCAGGAGCTGTAACCGGAGCAGGGATTTTCCTTGCAGGTTATGTAAGAAGAATCGTAAGGGCATGTTCTGTCGGTTATGTACCCGCTCGGACATGAAGTTTCGGCAAAGCCTGCTTCCTTGCAGGCGCGTGGACGGTCTTCGACACATTTTGCAAAATAGGCGGAGTTATAGGGGCATTGTCCGGAAGGATAAGCGGGGAGGGAACATGAAGTGACGGAATATCCCTCGTTCTTGCATTGTTGAACGGTATCGACTTTATAATCGTCATCGCCTTCCAACGAACTAAATCTGGCATCGCCGCAGTCACCGGCGCCGAGAAAACAGACGGCGGCGGTCTTAAAGGAGCGGGACATGTCAATAAAGGAAAAGGCGGGCTCCGGTTTGGGTGTGCTTATATGTGTATGTGTAGGAAAGCCGGAGGCAATGGTTAGCCTTGGAAACATAAGAGCCGTTCCCGAAAGCAAAGAGATAAGCAAAACAGATTTCTTCATAATATCACCTCGCGACAGTTAAAACCAAAGCCCGCAGTGGGCGGAGGTGAGGAAGAAGCGGGTACAAAAACCCCGTCGTTGAAAACCGGAGAAAATCCGGCTGAACAAACGCACTAAACATCCACACCTGTAAGGATAATATAACGCAAATTCCGATAAAAGTCAACTGTTCCTGAATCTTAAATTATTTTTGGCAAAAATCAGCCCCGCTGTTGCGGGGCTTTTTTCATATCAGGGTAATTTT
>ENA-OPCB01002497-OPCB01002497.1-human-gut-metagenome-genome-assembly--contig:-NODE-2497-length-10092-cov-2.548072_pt1 | contig 10092 bp, 8 predicted proteins | sample MGYA00241561_ERZ501473 | MGnify/ENA primary metagenome ERZ501473 (study PRJEB25962, sample SAMEA2042519) | human gut metagenome | biome: human gut; feature: human-associated habitat; material: faeces... | reverse complement strand
TGACCATCTCATTGACGGCGTCCTCGTTGGTGACGTCGCAGACATAGCCGTGGGCGTTGATGCCGGCTTCCTTGTAGGCGGCCAGGCCCTTGTCCACCAGCTCCTGCTTGATGTCGTTGAAAACGATGGTGGCGCCGCAGTTGGCCATAGCGGTGGCAATGGCAAAGCCGATGCCGTAGGATGCGCCGGTAATGAGCGCGACCTTGCCGGTCAGGTCAAAGGATTTAGGTGTGCAGACAGACATAAAAGTACCTCCTGTTGAATAAAAGCGATTTATCTTTCCAGCCCGTAGGGCACCGGGTGCTTGCCGTAGCGGTTGGCGGGGCTGCCGGTCAGGGTCAGCGTCAGGGTGTTTTCGCCGGGGGTCAAAAGCCCCGCCAGCGGGAATTTGTGCGGCGGCCAGAAGGAGACGCCCGCCGGCTGGCCGTTGACAGTCAGCTCGGCCATCTCCTGCCCGGGCAGGGTCAGCAGCGGCGTGGCGGTCTGCAGCTCCGTTGCTGTGATCTGCAGCGTGGCGCGGTAGGTCTTGGTGAGATGGGCCGCATCCTCGTCCGCAAGGGCAAAGTCTGGTGCGGCCAGCGACAGATAGGTGGGCGGCAAGGGAAGGGCCTCGCTTTCCCGCGCAGTGCAGGTGAACAGCAGCAGGCTGCCGCGCGCGGGCAGCTCCAGCGGCAGGCAGGCCCCCTTGGCGGTACGCTCGGCCGGGCAGGCGCAGGGCTGGCCGTTCCACAGATCGTACCGGCAAAGCGGAGCATCCACCGGCAGGGTCAGCCGGGTCTTGATGGGGGTGTTGCCCTCGTTGACCAGCAGCCAGCAGGCGCGCCCTTCCTTATTAAAATAGGCGCAGCGCAGCATGGGCTGCGGCGGGTCGCAGCGGCAGTCCGGCTCGAGCGCCGAGACCTCCGGATGCGCAGCGTCCGGGAACAGCGCCTTGTCCCCCAATACGGCGGTGTAGCGGTGCCCGTGTAACCAAAGCGCGCCGTCCTCGACCGTGCAGGCAGGGAAATAGCTTTCGGGAATGTACTGAAAGCCGATCTGCCGCTCAAACAGCGGGCGCACGGTGTCGGGGCAGAGGTCGCGGTTGCGGCAAAGCACGGCGGCCTCCGCATGCAGGTCGATGTCGGTCATCAACCAGGACAGCCGCCGCCAGTAGGTGCTCCACGCATCGTAATGCGCCCACCAGATGCTGTGGGGACCGACATCGGGCGGGCGCTCGTCCTTGCGCTTGCCGCGGATGCTGTAATAAAAGGCGTGCGGAATAAACAGGTTGACCCCGCGCACCGCCAGCCAGTCGGTGTACCATTTGATGTCCCCGCCCGAAAGCTGCCACGGGTTGTCGTCCTTGTTGCAGGCGCCGAAGCACTCGTTGGCGTTGCGGCGGCGGTGCATCAGCCGCGCGGCGTCGGCGCTGCACTTGGCCATCGTGGAGTCGATGCCCGCCAAGCCGTCCTTTTCGGGGGCGAGCCAGCGCAGCACCAGATCCTGCCCCGGCACGGCGAAGTATTTTTCTACTTCTATATCATCGCTTTGGTGGGGGTGCCCCATCAGGCCGATGCCGTGCGCCTCGCACCAGCGGGAGAGTGTGCCGTAGTAGACCTCGCCCTCGCGCTGCAAAAGCAGCTTGTGATACAGCCGTGTATCGTCGTTTTCCCTGCCGTCAAACAGGGCGGTGAGGTTGGCGGCGTTGCCGCCCGCATGGCGGAAAATCTCGGCAAAGCCGTGCGTCCACGGGAACATACCGCTGACATTGCGCCCCAAAATACTCGGCTCATCGGTGAAAAAGCCGATGATCGCGGCTCCGAAATACTCTTTCAGTTCCCGATAGTAGGCTTCGTGGGTCAGTTCAATAAAGCGGCTGACGGCCGCAGGGTTCAGAATATCAGCCGTTTTGGGGGCGTTTTTCTCGCCGTCATCCTCGCCCCAGTGCAGCCCGCGCATCGTGCCGCCGCTTTTGCGCACGACCAGCGTGCCGCTTTCCGCCTGTGCCAGCAGTTCGTCCCCCGGCAAAACGGTTTGGGTCAGCGTGATGCCCTCGCTGGCAAGCTCAGGGTGATCCTTTACGACCAGCCCGCTCGCCGAGCCGGAGGGGTACATCCCTTCATCGTACAAAACGATTTTCATATCCAGCGCGGCGGCGGCTTCGACAGCCGTGCGGATATGGGCAAAGTAGCGTTCACCCAGATAGGTGATGTCGGGGCTAAGCCCCATACGCGGGTGCAGCACCACGCCGTAAATGCCGTGGGCGGCAAAGTCCGCCAGCTGGCGGCGCAGCTCCTCAGCGGTCAGCTCGCCGTTCAAAAACCAAAACGGGATGGCGGTAAATTCTCTGGGCGGGTTTTGCAGTTGGGCAAGAAACTTCATTATGCGGCCTCCTGTGCTTCGGCGCGGGCGCAGATGTCCGCCCATGCGTGGGATTTATAGTAGAACAGCATCGCCAGCAGCCCGACAACAAAGCTGAGCGAAACACCCGCCATGGCGTAGCCGCCGTAGCCCAGCCACGCCAGCAGGTAGGACGCCGGGATACGCACACCCCACAGCAGAATGATGTTGACGATGGTGGAATAGCGGATCTCGCCCATGCCGTTGGCAAAGCTCATAATAGCGTTGAAGGCTGCATAGCACCACTGGAACGGCAGCACAACGCGGATATAGCGCACGGCAAAGGCAAGCACGGCCTCGTCCTGCGTAAAAAGCAGCAGCAGAGGGCGGCAGCAGGCCGCCATCAGCAGCCCGCCTGCGAGGGAGAGCAGCCCCGAGGCCGCCGGGAGCAGCCAGCCGCCCCTGCGCAGACGGCTGTAGCTCTGTGCGCCGAGGTTTTGCCCCGCAAACACCGAGGTCGCCTGCGAAAGCGAGGTGACCGTGATGTTGGCCAGCCCGCCGACCTTGCCCGCCACCGAGCAGCCCGCCACAAAAACCGACCCCTGCAGGTTGTACAGCACCTGCAAAAAGACGTGACCGATGGAGTACAGCGCCGAGTTCAGCCCCAGCGGCAGACCGATGCGCACAATCTGGCGCAGGGCTCCGGCATCAAAGCCGCAGGGCAAAACAGGCAGCGCAAGCTCTGTGCAGTGGCGGCGAATGTAAAAAATGCTGCATATCCACGACAAAAACAGTGCAATCGCCGTGGCTGCCGCCACGCCGCCGATGCCAAGGCCGAGCGCGCCGGTAAGCACAAGATCCAGCACAATATTCGCCGCGCAGCTGATAAACAGCAGCAGCAACGAGGACGAGCTGTTGCCTGTGCCGCGCAAAAGACCGGCGTTGAAGTTATAGCCCATGTTGCCCAGAATACCCAGCATCGTGATGCGCAGATACAGCACCGCCCCCGGCATGGCGTCCGCCGGGACCTGCATCAGCCGCAGCATCCACGGACCCAGCAGGAACCCGATGACGGTCAGCGGCAGCGACGCTGCAAACAGCAGCCAGACCGAGGTGCGCACGAGCTTTTGCAGCTGGTCATGGTCGGCGCGGCCGACCGCCTGCGATACGAGGATGGAGATGCCCGAGCCGATGCCCACAAAGACACAGAGCAGAATTTCGAGCGGCTGGGAGCTGGTCGCCACCGATGCCAGCGCCGTAGTGTCGCAGAAATTGCCAATGACGAGCGTGTCCACCGTGCTGTACAGCAGCTGCAGAATATTGCCGGCGCAGATGGGCAGCGCAAACAGCGCCGCGCGCCCCAGCACCGAGCCGTGGGTCATATCAACTTGTGCGAATTTTCGGTAAGACGGCATAGCCCTATCCCCCCCGGTATGACAGATTTTCTTATCTACATTGTACGAGGAAACCGTGCCGGCTGCAACAATCATTATCCTTTGATTTTTGAATGAATATAAACGATGCAGTGAACAATTTTGGCAGTGCGGTGTAAAAAACAATCACGCCCTTTGCGGCGGTGGAAGGGCGTGCTTTTTCACCGTTTTGTGCAGGTTCCACAAACAAAGATGGACAAAATCGGTAACATTGACAGCAAGATTTGCCGCAAAAGGGCTTGCCACTGCGGCGCAAAATGTGCTATCGTTAAAATTAAATTCAGTAAAAAGGAAGTAAAATTTGTATGCAGCAGCCTCTGACAAGACAGAACAGCACGCGCGTCAAGCGCAGATACTCTGCTTATCAGAACCGTATTTTTGTCTATCTCGTGACCCTTGTCACCGCCCCGCTGCTGCTGCTGGGTGTGCTGTCCAGCGTGGTGTACTACCGGCAGACCGTCACGCGCAGCGATGCCCTGCTGGCCTCAGCGCGGGAGAATGTCGAGACGCAGATGGAAATTGCGCTGAGCAACCTGCGTGCCTACTACAGCGCGGTCGTCAGCACGGACAATTACCAGACCCTGTGCCAAAAAACTGTGCCGCCGTACAGCGAGTACACCCTTGTGCGCGATATGCAGACCGCCATGCGCGGCGGCAATCTGGTGGATAAATATGTCGAGGGGTATACCTACATCAACCTGCGCAGCGGGTGGATTTTAAGCAACAACGGCATGTACCGGCTGGCTGATGCCGCCAACCGGGATGAGGTCGCCCACCTGCTGAGCGAATGGGCGGAGCAGCATGCCGCCATGATGTGGGTCAACCGCACCGACCAGCCTACCCCCGCGCTGGCAGACACACCGCTGAACACGGTGGATCTGACCGGCGAGCTGCTCGTGCTGCGCAGCAGCTCCTACCGCACGGGCAGCTATGCGGTGCTGATCGTCAAGCTGGATCTTTCGCCGCTGTATGAGATGACCGAGAGCTGGCAGACCGGCGGCTACAGCATTGCCGCGCGGGATTTCACCGGCAAGACGGTGCTGAGCACCTCTGCTGCGCTGACCGCCCTGCTGGACGCCACGAGTGTCGCCAAGACGTCGGACGAGGAAATCACTGCCGTACTCTCCCCGATTTTTGCGATGGTACCGCCGCTTTCGGGCGCCGCGCGGGCGGAAATGTACCGCTTCATCCGCGTTGCCGCCGCCTTGATGGAGGGTGGGCTGCTCGTCGCGCTGGACTTCGCGATTCTGCTGTGGGTTGTGCCGATGGTCGACCGCACGAGCCGGAATTTTGCGGATTTCAAGGCGCTGCTGGATGAATATCCGCTGTCGCAGGCGAAGCTGTAAAATAAAGGTAGCACCGCACAAATGAGGTGGTCGGCTGGGGAATGGATTTTTCGTCAGATGCAAATGCAAATTTCGAAGGTTTACTGGAGGTAAATCGAGGAATTTGCATGCCGCAGATGGCGGAAAAGACATCGCCAGACGCGCCGCCGAATTGTGCGGTGGTGCCTTAGCTCCCAACGAACATTATTGGAGGGAAAACATGTATATCAGCAATATCGACCATCAAAAGGTGCAGGCACTGACGGCGCTTGTGAACGTTATGCCGGGGCAGATTGTCTCCCGTACGCTTGCGCAGAACAAGGCGGTCAGCATCACCCTGTTCGCGTTCGACAAGGGCACCGAAATCAGCACCCACGAATCCACCGGTGACGCCATGGTGCAGGTGCTGGAGGGCACAGGCTGCTTCACCGTGGATGGCAAGGAATACCTTGTGCATCCGGGTGAAGTGCTGGTGATGCCCGCAAACGTGCCGCACGCCGTGTCCGCGCCCGAAGCGTTCAAATGGGTGCTGACAGTCGTTTTCCCGGAAGGATTCAAGAAGTAATGGCGGATTTGCAGACACTTCGCCGGATGCTGCTGGGCAGTGTCATTGGCTTGGCGCGCACCTGCACGACTCGTCCGCCGACGGAGACGACGCCCGGTCTGATTCTCGCTGGATTGCACCTCTCGGACGATGCTGTTTCCGCGACGCCGGAGCAGCTGATTGCCCTCAACGAGCGCATCCAGCAAAACAAGTTTGAGGTCAGCCCGAACTGCGCGACGTGCGCAAGCCCCTGCGGGAAGAACGCAGATTACGACTTGTGCCGCTTGGACGACGCGCCGGAGGATGTGCGGCAGGCGAAAACGCGTTTGATTGCATTGCTGCAGGTCTGCGGGCATCGCGGCAAGATGGCGGACTGCGTGATGGACGCGGTGTTCGCCCTTGCGGAGGACTGGGACGCGGCAGACTTCCAGGTGTATGAGGAACAATTAACGCAATTACTGGCGGAATGAGGGCGCGCCCATCTGAAACGCAGCAGACAGTCATTTTCTCCTGTCTGCTGCGTTTTTTTCGTGTCCTTTCTCCAAAAACTATGACAATTTGATTGCAATTTGACTTGATTTTTTTCACAATTCAGGGTACAATAAACAAGCAGCCGTTCGCGGCAAATTATACTGAGGTGAACCATCATGGGAAAACGCATTCTGCTGGTGGACGATGAGCCGCTTATTTTGAAAGGCTTGAAATATACGCTTGAACAGGACGGCTACGAAACCGATACCGCCGTGGATGGTCAGGAAGCGCTGGACAAATTCTTTTCCGGGGTGTATGATCTTGTGCTGCTGGACGTGATGCTGCCGAAGGTGGACGGACTCAGCGTTTGTCAGCGCATCCGCGAAACATCCAGTGTGCCGATTATCATGCTGACCGCCAAGGGCGAGGACATGGACAAAATCCTCGGTCTGGAATACGGCGCGGATGACTACATGACCAAGCCGTTCAACATTCTGGAGGTTCGCGCGCGGATTCGCACTGTGCTGCGCCGTGCCGGCGGCCATGTGGTGCAGGAGCAGAAAATCATCCGCGTGCATGACATGGAGGTCAACCTGGTCAAGCGCACCGTCACCCTCGGCGGAGAGGAAGTGCGCCTGACCGCGAAGGAATTTGACCTTCTGCAAATGTTCATCACCAACCGCGGCCGCCCGTTCTCCCGCAAGGAGATGCTGGAAGCCGTGTGGAAATACGACGATTATACCGGCGACGCGCGCACGGTGGACGTGCATATCCGCCGCCTGCGCGAGAAGATTGAGCGCAACCCCGATGAACCGGAGTTTATCTTCACGAAATGGAAGGTGGGCTACTATTTCACCGACAAGGACTAAGCCGCTTGCGGCGCTCGTGCGCGGCGCAATGTCGCTGCGCTGGAAGCTGATGCTCACGTTTCTGGTGGTCATCGGCGCTTCCTTCGCCATCATGGCATCTATCCTGACCGGCATGGTCAGCAGCACCTTGTATCAGCAGCGCACCCGTCAGGCCACCCGCTCCCTGGAGCAGCTGGCTTCGTCGGCTGCGCCTTTTTTGGCGTCGGCGCAGATGGATAGCCTGTCCGAACTCCTGACCGCGCAGGCAGGTGAACTCGGCGGGCGGCTGCTGGCGGTGGATATGGACGGCAAGGTGCAGGCGGATACCTTCGGCGCAAGGAGCGGGCAGCGGCTCAGTATCCCGGAGACGGTCGCCGTCCTCCTGCACGGGGAGAAATCCGCGTTCGGCATTCACCGCGTCGATTCGGAATCGGGTGTGTCGTATGTGGCGGTCGCGTCTGCCGTGATGGAGGTCAGCGGCAAGACGCGGGGCGCACTCGTGCTGTCCCTGCCGGTGGATGAGCTGCAAAGCGCGCTGGAAACGGTCAAAAGGCAGCTGATGACGGTATTCCTGATTGTCGCGGGCGCGGCCATGGCGGCGGCGCTGATGCTGTCGGGGATGCTCACCCGCCCGGTCAAAGCGCTGACGCAGACAATTCGCCGCATGGGCAAGGGCGACCTGTCCGCGCGTGTGAACGTCCGCACATCCGGCGAACTCAAGGAGCTGGCGGAAAGCTACAACGCGATGGCGGAGCAGATTGAGCACCTCGACAAGAGCCGCAGTCAGTTCGTCGCCAACGCCTCGCATGAACTGAAAACCCCCTTGGCGACAATGAAGCTGCTGCTGGAAAACATGCTCTATCAGCCGGATATGCCGCAGGAGCTGCGCACGGAGTTCATGCAGGACATCAACCACGAAATCGACCGCTTGAGCGGCATCATCACCGACCTGCTGACGCTGACGCAGATGGACAGCCACTCGTCCCCCCTGCGCGTGACAAAAGTAGATTTGTCCGCACTGACGGAGGAAACCGTGCATACACTGCAAATCGCCGCCGAGAAGAAGGGACAGACGCTTACCGCAGACATTGCGCCCGGCATCACCCTCGACGGCGATTCAGGCAAGCTGATGCAGATCTTCTACAACTTGACGGACAACGCCATCAAGTACACGCCGGAAAACGGGCATATCGCCGTGCGGCTTGCGCAAAGCGGCGCAAACGTGCTGTTCGCCGTCACAGACGACGGCATCGGCATCCCGGCGGAAGACCAGAAGCACATTTTCGAGCGCTTCTACCGCGTCGATAAGGCACGTTCCCGCGCGACGGGCGGAACGGGACTGGGGCTTTCCATCGTCCGGCAGTTAGCGGCGATGCACGGCGGCACGGTCAGCGTGTCATCCCAGCCGGGGCAGGGCGCGACGTTCACCGTCACCCTGCCGATGGATGCAAAGCGAGGTGAAAAGGCATGAAGCGGCTTCGGCTGACTTTGCTTCTGCTCATGCTGATGATGCTGCTGACGGCCTGTGCACCGTCCGGCAATTCGATGGAAGCGCTCTCCGTGACCGCCGCGCCGCAGGAGGACGAAATCCCCCGCGCGGATGGCGACGATGCGGCGCCGACAGACACATCCGCCCTCATCTGGTACCGCTATGGCGATGAACCAATGCTGGCGGCGGAGCGGCGGACGGTTTCGCGATTGCCGAATGAGCCGTATGAGACGGCGCTGCTGCGGTTGCTGCTGGAAGGGCCGAGCCTGAATGCGCCCGCGCTGCGCGGATTGTTCCCGGCGGGTACACGCGTGATTTCGACCTCCCGGCAGGGCGAAATGCTCTTCGTCACCCTGTCGTATCAGCTGATGAACGGCTATTCGGACGAGCCGAGCAACTGGCGGTCGGACACGGCGTGGGCGCAGGAAGTACCGCTCCGCCGGAGGCTGGCGATGCAGGCGATTGCCGCGACGGTGACGGAAAACACGACTGCCCAGCAGGTCGTCATTCTCTTGGAGCAGCGCGGCGAAACGACGGATTCCATGCGGCTGCGGCAAAAATACTATACGCTGAACGCGGCGGACGATGCGCTCGCTGATCCGCTTCGGCGGGATGAATCGCTGCTGCTGACCGCTTCCGGCACGATGCGGACGATCCTGACCTGCATCCAGCAGCGCGATATCCGCCGCCTCTACCGCTATCTTGCGCTAAGCGACCCGGACACCGGCGAAGCGCGCATGGAATATGAAGCGTTCGCATCCAAATGGACGGAATATCCCGCGCTGACCGCGTTTGACTTCTCCGGCGGCAGCGCCTCCGGCACGCGGGCGGTGTTCACCGTCAGCGGAACAAGATTAGCGGACGGCGTATCGCAGAAGTTTACGGGGCGAAGCGTCCACCTGATGAAAACGGGCGGACTGTGGTGCATCAGCATGAGCCAGCTGACCGCAATTGTGGAGGGAACGCCATGAAAAAAAGCAAGTTTCGCTTGATGGCGCTGATGATGGCGCTGCTGCTGACACTTACTTCTTGCAGCCGCGAAAGCAGCTTGGCGCCCGCCGAGACGCTGCCGCCGCCATCTGCCCCCTACGCCGCGCCGATAGATGATTCCGGCTTGGATTATGAGCGCGATGTCGCCCTCTACCTCCCCGCGAAAAACGGGCAGACGATGCTCTGCTTCTGGCGCACGGCGGCGCTGCGCTACGACCAGATGCCCGCTGAAGCGGTGCTGCAGCTGCTCTTGCAGGAGGAGGGCGACGGGAGCGCCGTGCCGCTGAAGGACTACGGCAGCGTGTCGCTTGCGCAAGGGAGCGCCGTCACAACTGCCGGACACGTCTGCACGGTCAATCTGTCCTCCGCCGCGCTGCAAATGGGCATCCACGAGCTGTACACGGTGTGTTTGTCCATTGCCACCACGCTCTGCGCGCTGCCGGATGTGCGGTTCGTCAATATCCTCGTCGCGGGCAATCCGGTCGCGATGGATGTGCAGAACCTGCTGCCCCTGGGGGCGCTTTCCTCCGCGGAAGGGGAGAACCTCGTCACCCGCTGGGAGCAGCTCGTCGCGCAGCGCACGGGCGCGGGCGGCATTGCGGCGCAGACCCCGCTGAGCAGCGCAGCCGTGCTGTATTTTCCCCTGAAAAGCGGCAGCGGCATCACCTGTGAA
>ENA-OPCB01002495-OPCB01002495.1-human-gut-metagenome-genome-assembly--contig:-NODE-2495-length-10094-cov-3.306604_pt1 | contig 10094 bp, 8 predicted proteins | sample MGYA00241561_ERZ501473 | MGnify/ENA primary metagenome ERZ501473 (study PRJEB25962, sample SAMEA2042519) | human gut metagenome | biome: human gut; feature: human-associated habitat; material: faeces... | reverse complement strand
GGGCGAGTGCTGCCGCGGCCTCCGGAAGCGTTTCGCCGTGCAGTCCGTACCGTTCCGCTTTCGCGGCGAGTTCCGCGGCCGGCAGGGCGCGCGGCGAGGCGGCCTGTGTGAAAAGATAGTACGCCGCTCCCGGCAGGAGCGGCAGTATGTCGTCCAGTTCTTTGTCGGCCGAGAAGCCGAGTACCATATAGAGCCGTTCGTATCCGCCTGCATTGAGCTGGCGGACGATTTCGGTCATCCCGTGGGGGTTGTGCCCTCCGTCCGCCACCGTCAGGGGTGTCTCGGCGAGCACCTGCCAGCGGCCCGAAAGCCCGGTGGTGGCCATGGCGTTCCGGCAGCCGTCGAGCATCGCCCGACGGCTGATGTCGAGCTGCGTGCGGTGGCGCAGCAGGCTGACGGCGGTGCGGACGGTGACGAGGTTCTTGCGTTGGTATTCCCCCAGCAGGTCGATGGCTATTGTGCGGGTGGCACCGTCGCCGATGCGGCGCAGGGTGCAGTATTGCAGGGGCGGCCGGAGCGTGCTGCCGGTACATTCGTAGGTCCGGTCGGCGAAGACCAGCGGTGAGCCGCATTCCGCTGCGCGGGCCGTGAATACGGGCGCGCTTTCGGGGTCGGTTTCTCCGACGAGTACCGGGATGCCCGGCTTGATGATGCCCGCCTTTTCGGCCGCTATGTGTGCGACGGTGGGGCCGAGAATATCGCTGTGGTCGAGTCCGATGTTGGTGATGATGCTCAGGATGGGCTGCAGGACGTTCGTGGCATCGAGCCTTCCTCCGAGTCCCGTTTCCACGACGGCCACTTCCACCCCCGCCTCGGAGAAGCGGTGGAAAGCCATTGCGGTCGTCATCTCGAAGTAGGAGAGCCCCCGTTCGGTCATCTCCTTTCCGTACCGGTCGAGAAAGGCGGCGACCTTCTCCTGCGGTATCATCTCGCCGTCTACGCGAATGCGCTCCCGGAAATCGTGCAGATGGGGCGAGGTGTAGAGTCCCGTCCGGTACCCCGCCGCCTGCAGGACGGAGGCCAGCATGTGGGCCACGGAGCCTTTGCCGTTGGTGCCTGCGATGTGGATGGAGAGGTAGTCGCGCTGGGGGTCTCCCATGGCGCGGCACATCCCCGTGATGGCTTCCAGACCGCCCTTGTATGCGGTACGGCCTGCAGTCTGGAACGAAACGAAATTTCCGTTGAGGAAATCGAGGGCCTCCTGATAGGTCATGGATTTGCTGTGTGTTTGTATCGGTCTGTTTTCAATTCCGCCGGGGCCGGCGTTTATTCGTCCACCAGATGGCTTTTGCGCCGGAACCGGTAAACGACGTAGTAGAGTACGGAGAGCAGGAAGACGTAGCCGCTCACCCGGCCGAGCACGTCGCCGTAACGGACGTACAGCGTTACTTCGTCCGACAGCGGTACGGTGTCCGTGACCGTTCCGCGAAAGTCCCAGCCGAGCGTGTCGAGCACGTCGCCGCGGGAGTTGATGAAGCCCGATATGCCCGTGTTGGCGCTGCGCACCACGTATCGGCGCGTCTCTATCGCCCGCATGCGAGAGAAGGCGAAATGCTGCTTGTAGCCGGGGGTGTCGCCCCACCAGCCGTCGTTGGTGATGACGAACAGCAGTTCGGCCCCGTGCCGGGCGAAAGTGGCGAAGTGTTCGCCGTAGACCGATTCGTAACATATCGGTGCCGCAGTGTGTATCTCGCGGCCGTCGCGCTGCAGCCGGAATATCCGGTAGTAGTTGTCCGTGCCGAGTTGTCCGGTTGTTCCGCCGAGGTCCACGATGAAATCCGTGAAGGGAGCCAGCAGCTCCATGAAGGGCATCATCTCCACCCCTATCACGAGCTTGGCCTTGTGGTGGACGGCGATGCCGCCTGCGGAATCTATCGCCAGCGCGCTGTTGTAGACATCGTACCACCGTCCGTCGCCGAGGGGGCGTGCCGAAAAGGTCTTCTCTCTTTCGCTGCGGTAGAGTTTCAGCGTCGTCGCTCCGGTAATGAACTGCGCTTCGGGCCGCTCGTTCCGGATGAATGCGAGGTATCGGGCCACCGCGGCGGAGCTGCCGATGCGGTTCTCCCAAATGTTGTCGTCCACGGCCGTTTCGGGGGCGACGATGAAATCTGCATCGGCCGGCGAGGAGGCTGCGAGGGCCAGGATAATGGAGTCCTGTTCCTGCTGCGGGAGCGTGAACTTTTCGGTATAGGGCTCTATGTTGGGCTGGATGGCGGTCACCGTCACCCGCTCTCCGGCAGGCTCCTTCCAACTCCAGAAGAGGACGAGCGACAGGAGGACGGGAAGCGCCGCCCAGGCCGTTTCGCGCAGCCACCACACTTTCCTGCGGGATGTCAGCGCCCGGAATATCAGCAGGTTGGAGACCAGTACCCAAAGCGAACCGCCGAGAGCACCCGTAAATTCGTACCACTGTATCGCCCATGTATCGTTGGCGAAGCCGTTGCCCAGCAGCAGCCATGGGAAAGAGATTTGCCCGTTGAGGTAAATGTACTCCGCCGCTATCCATCCGCATACGAGCAGGACGTTGGCGAGTGCGGGGCGGCTGCGCTTGCTCGTGTAGTGGTAGAACATGAAAACTGCGCCGAAAAGCACTACCTGTACTGCCGTGGCGGCGAAGACGCCGATGGGGGCCGCGTTCCATACCCACCATATCGTGGCGACCGACCAGAGGCAGAAGGTGAGCGCCGTCCAGCCCGCCATACGCCAGAAAGACCGGCGCGAGGAGTCGTAGCTGTTGCTGATGAGAAGCAGCGGGACGAGGGCCGCGAGCAGCGGAAGTCCGCTGATGCGGAGCCACCCGACCGATAACATGATGACGCTGCCCGCGACGAGCAGCCATTTTTTCCCTGTTGTCATTTTCTGATAGAGACGGTGACCTTTCGCGGTTCCTGCCGACGGCCGCGAAAGTACCGCAAATATAGAATATATTCGATGAAAAAGAGCGGCAGAGGTCGGTGCAGGTTCGGTTTTCGGTACCCGAATCGGCTCAAAGAGCCGATTCGGAGAGGATTCGCCGGAAGGGACGGCGGGAATCGGCTGCCGGTCCGGTTTTCGGAGCGCCGGCTTCGTGGCGGGAGAGGGAGCTGTCTGTACGGAGGCTGTTTCCGGCAGCCGTGTTTGTGGAAAAAACGTTTCTCCGGCTACGTGCAGTGCTGTGACTTATCCCGGTCTGTCCGAAAGAAAGCCCCTTAGACTGTTGTTCCGAATACTTTTGCCGGTCGGAACCGTATGACGGGCAGTCCCATGTCGTTTTCACCAACCCCGTTTTGGCAAAAAGGGGCACCCGGAAGGGTGCCCCTCATGTGGCGGAATGCGGTCGGTGCCTACTCAATGGCCTCGACTGAGCTGAAATAGCTTCCCCATGCCGTTTTGTACTCTTCGACCGAAGCTGCCGGAACTTTCAGTATCACGTTGGCTTTGTTGATACGGATGAAGGCCGGATAGGTATAGCTGCCCAAGTCGTCCGTATAGGACGTCGGCATCTCCGGTACGGCCGCGGCGCGGCATATCACGGTTTTCAGTGCCGTCGATTCCCAATGGAAGGCGGTGGAGGCCAGCACTTCTATCGACGCGGGCAGGTCAATCGTCTCAAGGTCGTTGTACGCGAAGGCACTGAAATCGATTCGTTTCACTTTATCCGGAATCACCAGGCTGGTAATGCCGTTATTGGAGAAGGCCCTTTGCCCGATGACTTCCAGCGAGGAGGGCAGGGTGAGCGCGCTTATCTGGCATTGGTTGAAAGCGTCGGCTCCAATGGTCGTAACCCCCTCGGGCAGATTGATGGAGGAGAGGCTTTTCTGGTAGATGAAGCATCCTTCCGGAATTTCGGTAACGCCTGTCCCGGTGAAAGTGACCGATGTCAGGTAGCTCTTGTTACCGTTGTCATAATAGGGATTTTCGAAAGCCCAGGCGCCTATGGAAGTAACCGAGGCGGGTACGACCATGGCTGTAATAGCGCTACCGTAGAAGCAGCTTGCGGGGATTTCGGAGACTCCGTCAGGAATCGTGAAGGTCTTTACGGCGGTGTTTTCCAGTATCCACCTTCCCAATTCGGAGACCGAAGAGGGGACATCGAGTTTTTCAAGGGCGGTGCAGTTGGCGAAGGCCGCATCTTCAATCGTCGTAAGTCCTTCGGGTAGAATCACCTCTTTCAGGGTCGTATTGGCATCGTCATAGAAGGCCAGGGCCCTGTTCGGGAACACGGTCATCTCCGTGCCGGAGAGGTCGAGGAGTTCCAATGCGGTAAGGTTCTCGCGGATATATGCAAAGTCGGTTGCGTTCAAGGTGCCCGTGATGCGGAGGGCGGTAACCGAAGAGGCATCCGTCCCGGCGAGCCGGTCGGCAAGCTCCCCGGAAAGGTTCTCCACCTCTATCCCGTCGAAGAACTCCGAGGGTTTGAAGTGCGTCACCGTACTGCGTTCGATGACCACGCCTCCCTCCGGCGATTTGGTATAGGAGTAGCTGCGCCCGTCGGAGGTGCGCGCCCTCACGCCGACCGAAGCGTAGGTCCCGGCCGGAAGAACCACATGGAACGAGGTGGCCGAAGCAGGGTTCAGGGCGATGCCGTCGCCGCACTCGAGCCGTACGGTCGTGCTTCCGCCCTCGTCCGGTACGAACAGGGGCCCCGAGGCGTAACCGCCGAAATCGACACTCCCGCTGCCGGCGATGACCGCGCCGCCGGCCGTCACTTCGACCGAGCCGATTTTATCCTCCGCACTGCCCAGCAGCCGGATGTCGAGATAGCCGCAGGCGTTCTTGAAGGCATAGTTCGCGCCGTCGGCCGATACGGCGACCGAAATGTTGGCGTTGGGCCCGAACGAACCCTGCCGGTAGGTCTGTACGGCAGGCAGGGTGACGGGCAGGGTAAGGTCGGCCCCCAGCCGGTTGCCCGGCACCATCGGATAGTAGGCGTAGAACGTCTCGCCCGAAAGCGTGATGTCACCCTCCATGGTGAAAAGGCCCTGCGAGGCATCCGTTTCGGTAAGCGCCCGGTAGGTCAGGTTGGCGTCGGTGTTGTCGGCCGTCATGACGCCTATCACGTCGCCCTGCGACCACGCCACACGGCCGTTTTCGTCGAACGAAGAGCGGCTCACGGCTCCGTCGTGCACCTCCTCCGCAACGGCCCGTATCGCCCCTTCGCCCGGTTCCGGCTGCCGTCCCCCCGACGGAGCCTCCTTGGCACACGCCCCCAGCAGGAGCGCGGCCGACAATGCAATGGATAATCTTCTTTTTTTCATGCCCTGTAATGTGTTGATGTCCGTCAATATTCGTAGCCTCCGTCGAGGGTTACGTCTTCGTGCGTGCCGCTCACGCTCTCCGACGAAGAGACCGCGATGCCCTCCTCCACGGCCACCGCCAGCAGCTCGGCCCGGGGCCGTTCGTAAATGCGTCTTTCCATACTGCAAGTGAATTAAAATGAACCTGTATAAATACATATGCAGGCGCTCCGGACGCAATCCTCCGGAAACCCATGCGCCTGCCCGACACAAAGGTAGGGCGGCCGATGAATTTTATCCAAAACAATAATTTATTTTTATAAATTGTAAAAAAACGTATCTTTATAAATTCATTCATGCATATCCCCATTCCCGGCTGCAGAAAGCCGGGACACACCCGCAGCTCCCGCACTCCCCCTCTACGCCCCGCACAAGAAAGTTCCCCCACAAGGGACTGTTTTATCCGCATTCTTACTACTTTTGTCAGGGAATGGATATGTGGCTGGACATATTTTTGCGGGGTATCCTCATCGGGCTGGTGGTTTCCATGTTCTCGATAGGACCCGTCGGCGTACTCTGCATCCAGCGGACGCTGAGCAAGGGACAGCGTTCGGGCTTCTTCTCCGGGCTGGGGGCTGCGACCGCCGACACCGTCTATGCCACGGTGGCCTTTTTCGCCATCGCATTCGTGCACGGCTTCATCGAACAGAACCAGTTGCTGCTGAAAATCATCGGCGGCGCGTTCGTCGTCGTGGTCGGCCTTTATATCTTTTTCCAGAACCCCGTGGTGCAGATACGCCGCAACAGGTCCGGCAAGGTCAGCCTGTGGCGCGATTTCCTCTCCATTTTTCTCTTTACCATCGCCAATCCCGCTATCAGTCTCGTCTTCGTGGGGCTGTTCGCCATGTTCGGCATCAGCAACGATGCCGGTTACATAAACGGCGTGGCCATGCTGGTAGGGGTGCTCGCCGGGGCTGCCGGATGGTGGTTCTTGTTTACGTTCGTGCTGAACATCTACCGCAAACGCTTTCGTCCCCGATACCTGCTCTGGATGAACCGCATCGCCGGCATCCTTATCATCCTGCTGGGAGTGACGGCGATAATCTCTTCCCTATTCAATATCCATTTCGATGAACTCATCCCGAAATAGCGCACAGGACAAGAAAATCGTGATAGCCATCGACGGCTTTTCGTCGGGAGGCAAGAGCACCTTTGCACGGATGCTCGCCGCCCGGCTCGGCTATATATTCATAGATACGGGGGCCATGTACCGTGCCGTGACGCTTTACGGTATCGAACACGGAGCGATACGGAACGGTGTTCCCGACCGGGAGCGGCTCGTGGGGATGCTCGGGGAGATAGCGATTTCCTTCCGGTTCAATCCCCGCCGGCAGGCGAGCGATATCTACGTCAACGGCGAGTGCGTCGAGGAGAAGATACGCGGTATCGAGGTCAGTGCGGCCGTCAGTTCGGTCAGCAGCATTCCGGAAGTGCGCCGGAAACTCGTGGCGCTGCAACAGCGGATGGGAAAGGACAAGGGCGTCGTCATGGACGGGCGCGACATCGGTACGGTGGTCTTTCCCGATGCGGAGCTGAAACTCTTCATGACGGCCGACCCGAAGGTGCGGGCCGTGCGCCGTTACGAGGAGCTTCGGGCACGGGGAGACGACGTATCGCTGGAGGAGATAGAGCGCAATATCCGGGCCCGCGACCGGGCCGACCAGGAACGCGAGGTCAGCCCGCTGCGGATGGCTCCCGATGCGGTGGTGCTCAACAACAGCGACATGACGCTCGCCCAGCAGATGGAGTGGATAGAACCGATACTGGAAGAGAAGATACGCGGTATATGACGGAAAGCCCGCTGCGGCGGGCAGGGTTCGTGTTATGGCAGAGGGAAAAGTACATATAGAGATAGACGGCGGGTCGGGGTTCTGCTTCGGCGTGGTCAATGCCATATCGCAGGCCGAGCGGTCGCTCGCCGGGGGCGGCGGGGTGGCCTGCCTGGGCGATATCGTGCACAACCGCCTTGAAGTGCAGCGTCTGGAAGCGATGGGCCTCCGCACGGTCCGGCATGAGGAACTTGAGGGACTGGCCGGCGGACGGGTGCTCATCCGGGCCCACGGGGAACCCCCTTCCACGTATGAGAAGGCGGCCCGTCTCGGAATCGAGGTGATAGACGCTACCTGTCCCGTGGTGGCGGGGCTGCAGCGTACCGTGGCGGCGGCCTATGCCGAGATGCAGGCCTGCGGCGGCCAGGTGGTGATACTCGGTAAGCGCGGCCATGCCGAGGTGGTGGGGCTCGCCGGCCATGCCGACGGCCGGGCGGTCATCGTCGAGGGCCCCGACGACCTCGATGCGGTGGATTTCTCGCGTCCGGTCTATTTCCTCGCCCAGACCACGCAGAGTCTGGCACTTTTTCACCGGATGGCGGACATCATCCGGGAACGGACACGCTGTCCGGAGTCCGTGACGATACGCGACACCATCTGCCGGCAGGTGTCGAGCCGCGAGGCCAAACTGCGTGAGTTCGCGGGGAGATTCGATGCGGTCATCTTTGTCAGCGGGCAGAAGAGTTCGAACGGTAAGGTGCTCTACGGCGTCTGCCGGGAGGCCAATCCGAACAGTTATAGCATCGAAGACGCCGGAGAGCTGCAGTTCCGGTGGCTGGAGGGTTGCCGTTCGGTGGGAATATGCGGAGCCACTTCCACGCCCGGCTGGCTGATGCGCCGGGTCGCGGAGCGTGTCGGCGAGATGGTCGGGACGCCGGAGGAGTGACGCCCGGCCGGTGCGGCGGAAGAGGGAATTTCATATAAAAACAGCATAAGACGATGAGTGCAGGACAATATATCCGCCGGGCGGCGGGTTATTTCATAAAGTTAGTAGTGCTGGTGGGACTGCTCTACCTGCTGATGTTCGTGACGGGAACGGCGCGGGTGAGCGCGGAGTTCTTCTTCCGGGAGCTGTTCACCACGCCGCGGGGCATTCTTCTCATGGCGGCGCTGGCCGTGCTATCGGCCTTCTATCCGAAGTTCGGGTACGTCAGCCGCGAAGCGGAAGCCGACATCGTGGCCGACCGGGATGCCATCATCAATGCGTTCCATGCGGCGGGCTACGTGATGGCCGGCGAAGTTCCGGGCGAATCGATGACCTTCCGCGCCGGTTCGTTTCTCCGCAGGCTGTGGCTCACCTTCGACGACCGGGTGACGGTGAGGACCTTTGGGGGCGGCATCGTTATTGAAGGCATACGTAAGGAGGCGGTACACGCCCAGTTCAGGATAAACACATACATACAGAACAGGAGTTATGGGAAAAGGGATTAAATACGGGTTGTGCGTACTGGCCGGTGCCGTCGTGCTGGCAGTAGCTACGGCGGCCGTTCCGCCGCCCGACGGGTTCCGGATGGGGCGCAACATGGAGGTGCTGGTCAATATGCTGCGCGACATCTCCCTTTTCTATGTGGACGACGTGGACCCCGACGAGCTCCTCTCGGATGCGGCCGCCGGCATGACGGCCGGACTCGACCCCTCGGTGCGCTACCTGCGCATCGCCGACCGGGCGGAGGCGATCCGCACGGCCGTGATGCTCTCGCGGCCCGGCGACATCCTCCTCGTCGCGGGCAAGGGGCACGAGACCTACCAGATCGTCGGCGACGAGAAACGGCATTTCGACGACCGCGAGGAGGTCCGCCGCGCCTTCGCCGCCCTTTCGAAACCGGAAAAACGCAACTGACACCATGCTGTATCATCTTTTCAAATACCTCGACGAGGTTTACGACCTGCCCGGATCGGGCATGTTCCAGTACATTTCGTTCCGCGCGGCGGCGGCGGTGATCCTTTCGCTGCTCATCGTCATCATCTTCGGGCGGCGGATCATCGACTTCCTGCGCCGCAAGCAGATCGGCGAGGAGATCCGCGACCTGGGGCTCGAGGGGCAGCTCCAGAAGCGGGGCACGCCGACGATGGGCGGCGTGATCATCCTCGTCGCCATCCTCGTCCCGACGCTGCTGCTGGGCAAGCTGGACAACGTTTACGTGCAACTGATGCTGGTCTCGACCGTCTGGCTGGGGTTGATCGGCGGACTGGACGACTACATCAAGGTTTTCCGCCACAACAAGGAGGGCCTCAAGGGCCGTTTCAAGATCGTGGGACAGGTCGGGCTGGGCGTCATCGTCGGGACGACCATGTGGCTCTCGCCCGAGATCGTCGTGCGCGAGAAGTCCACGCGGCCCGTGGAGACGGTCTATCTCGACGAGGAGGGGCGTGCGGTGCAGAGCGTGCGGCAGACGGTGGTGCTCAGCTCCGAGTCGGTCAAGACCACGCAGACGACCATCCCCTTCATCAAAAACAACGAATTCGATTACGGCTGGCTCACGGGCGGCAACACCACGATGACGTGGCTGCTCTATGTGCTGGTCGCCATCTTCGTGGTGACGGCCGTCTCCAACGGCGCCAACCTCACCGACGGACTCGACGGACTGGCCACGGGAGTCTCGGTGCCGATCGTGGCGGTGCTGGGCGTACTGGCTTATCTCTCAGGACATATCGTATACGCCGACTACCTCAATATCATGTACATCCCTGACAGCGGCGAACTGGTCGTCTTCGCCGCGGCGCTGGTCGGCGCGCTGGTCGGCTTCCTTTGGTACAACTCCTTCCCGGCGCAGATCTTCATGGGCGACACCGGCTCGACATTCCTCGGCTTTATGCTCTCGTCCATCTCCATCTACGGCCTGTTCAAGATGTATGCGATCATTTCGTTTGCCGTGCCATTCCTTGTACTGGGTCTGCCGATCTTCGATATCTGCTTCGCGGTCATCCGCCGCGTCTCCAAGGGTCAGAGCCCGATGCATGCCGACCGCGGCCATGTGCACCATCGCCT
>ENA-OPCB01002491-OPCB01002491.1-human-gut-metagenome-genome-assembly--contig:-NODE-2491-length-10120-cov-2.746249_pt1 | contig 10120 bp, 10 predicted proteins | sample MGYA00241561_ERZ501473 | MGnify/ENA primary metagenome ERZ501473 (study PRJEB25962, sample SAMEA2042519) | human gut metagenome | biome: human gut; feature: human-associated habitat; material: faeces... | reverse complement strand
AGGTTGGAATGGATTATGTATCCTGTTCTCCGTTCCGTGTACCGATCGCGAGATTGGCTGCTGCACAGGCTGCGATTAGCGAAAAGATAGGATAAAAGGTAAGCATGTACATTATTTCTACGAAGCTGGATTACGAGAAGGTATTGCGATATCGCAAGGATTATGAGACATATCTTTGCAAATAACAGTAGTATAATCTGGTAGTAGAGATGCGAATTATAGGTTAGAGGCTCCTCATTATTGGTAAAAATATCGGTAATGGGGGGCTTTGTTCATATGAATTTCAAGATAGTATGCGGCTGTTAAATTATTTCATGGATATTTTGTTGTTAAACATTTGAATTTGACATATAATATTCTTATTAAGGTAATGTATGACAAATGATATTTGTAACTAGAAAATTATGCTATTTATTGGTGAAAAGGGAAAAATAAATGATTTCAGAATTAACAATCGAAAAATTTCGTGGTATTGATAATTTAAAACTAGATGCGCTTGGCAAAGTGAATATAATTGCAGGGGAGAATAATACAGGTAAAACGAGTATCTTGGAAGTAATTGAAAGCCTTCAAGGACCGAATAATTTGCGCGCATGGAGATTATTGGGAAAAAGAGAGGGTAATAGTGGACCTCGTATGTATACGACGGTTTATGATACAATGAAATCCTTGTTTCCAATTAATAATGAAATGAACAAAACTTATATTTCTTATTCGGGTAAAAATGATGGGAAAGTTTTTTCTGTTCAATTATTAGGACAGTTTTCTGAGACGATTTTATCGGATGAACAATTGAATGCAAATGGTGGATATGTATTACATGAAAATAAAAATGAATACGAACACAATGAGTATGAGGCATCTGTATTAGATATACAATACATTATAAACGGTGAGAATTGTGGTAAAGACAAGATATATAGTATTCAAAGAGGTATTCAATACTCTGATAATATTGTAAGGATAATAAATAATGTTGTGTATGTGTCACCAACTCAGCATGCTAATAATACTTTATATTTGAATGATTTGATGACGAATACTGAATTATATGAGCAATTTGTGGATATAATGAGGGAGTTTGATCCGGATTTTATTTCGATAAATTCGGTAGAAGAAGAGAGAACATTTGCAAGAAAATATGTTGTTTTATCAAAAAAATTTAAGGAAGGTTTGATACTAAATGCTTATGGAGATGGAATGAAAAAGGCTATGTTGCTTTTGAGTGCAGTATTGAAGGCTAAAAATGGCATATTGCTATTAGATGAATTTGAAACGGCAATTCATACTTCTGCTATGGGAAATGTTTTTAAGTGGATTATTGAGAATGCTGAGAAATTAAATGTGCAAATTTTTATGACATCCCATAGCCTTGAAGCAATAAATTCTGTATTAAAGTGTTCTCCAAAAATGCAGAAAGATATTAGAATGATTACTTTAGTAAATACCGAAAAGGGAGTGAAGGTACGCAATGTTGATGCAATAAAGGCAATACAATTAATGGACGAATATGGATTGGAGTTGAGATAGATGAGAGCAGTTATTCTTTGTGAAGGTACGACGGATTTATTAATGATACAATATGTTCTCCAGTATAGGTATGACTGGGAATATGAGGGATTTTTGGAAAATTCTGTAACCAATAAGCTATTAAAAAAGACATTGAAAAAAGACGGATCTAATATTGAAATTCAAAGTTGTGGCGGAATAACAAATATTCCGATTAAGATGAAGTCGATAAAAGATCAATTAGAATATGTAACGAGAAAAGAAGAATTTATTGATAAAGTTATCATTTTAATAGATCATGATACAATTGATAGTAATAGGGAATTTATTGAACAAATTAATGAAAATTTAGGAACTCAATTTGTAGAAGAAGATATAAATAGTAATAGTAAGTGGATAATAAATAATTTTGTTCTTGGACAATGCCAAGTGGATTTATGTTTTAGATGTCTCCCTGAAAATGAAACAGGGGCAATTGAAAAAATAATGCTTGAAGCATTAACAACAGATGAAGTTGAAGATAATTTAATCAAGGATAGTAATGACTTTATTACAGAAATGGCCCAAAAACAAAATAGATATTTGAGAAAGAAATCGCGAATATCAAAGGCTGTTTTTAATACATATTTTGCAATTAGAATGCCAGAAGAAAAATATGATGAGAGAGCCAGAATATTAAAGGCATATGATTGGAAAAATAATGAGACTATAAATAAAAACTTTAATTTTCTTGACATTCCAACACAGGATTGACGATCAAGATAATAAATTTTCTTGGAGAATCACAATTATAAAAGAATTAATACACTAAGATAAAAATACTAAAGAGACGAATTAATATCTTCTTGATGTATTTTGCTAAATGAGCACTTGATTACATTATACTTGTTGTAAAAAATGACACGTTCTATCCTAATCAGGAGTTCGTTTATCAAGTCGAGACAAAAAAATCGGCTACTATCGCCTTCCTTTTTTTATACGAATTTTTGATAGAATTGAAGGAAATTGTTTTCTGAGTGGATGTGAACTTTTATGAGATTGAATTTCGCTGAGGAATATACTTCTGCTGAAATGGCAAAGAAGTGTAGAGTGAAATTGCGAACAATACAAATTATGTGTGCCGAAGGAAGAATAGCAGGCGTAACAAAAATTGGAAGGGCATGGGCTATTCCAGTAGATACAGATAAACCTAAAGATAATAGAATAATTACTGGTGAATATAAAGATTGGCGAAAACTCAGAAGAACAGTGAGGAATGATTTCTATGAGACAACTTAAATATAGTAGAGAACTTTATTCGAAGATTGCACTTATTAAGGCTGCTTACAATTTTACGGATAAAGCATATGTGCATTTAGATGCCGACGAGAAATATTATTATGTATCGTTAAATGCAAAAAATGAGAAAGAAGAAATATCTGATGATGAATTTGAAAATGAAATTCTAGCCCAAAGTGCTCGGCATGAAATCTATTTACAGACAAAGAATATTCGTGAATTGATGCTTGCTAGGGCTGTTGCAACAAGTGTAGTTGCTCCTAAAGACGAGGATGAATTATCGGATAGCGAAATTGAGCAGCAATTTTGCGAAGATGAAATATTAAAGGATTGGTTTGATACTAATGGTTAAGTTGTTATTGAGTACAGAAATTTATTCCGAAAAAAGTATAAAAGAAACCTGTGATACATACAAAGATTTTGCAAAAATTAAAGTGAAAAGAAAAGGTATCTATATAGAGTTGATTTTTAACAGTTGCAAATATGAATAAGAAATTTGGAAGTACAGTGGCTTTGAATGATGTATCACTGACTGTATATCCGGGAGAAATAAGAGGACTCATTGGAGAAAACGGATCGGGAAAGTCAACGGTTACTTCTATTGTAGCAGGAATGCAGGAATGTGACAGCGGTGCGATGACATTTCAGGGACAGAGCTGGAAGCCGCTTAGCATGATCGATGCACTTCACAAGGGAATTGGAATGATTGTTCAGGAGAGCGGAACAATACCGGGGATTACGGTAGCTGAGAATATTTTCCTTGCGGAGTCTGAAAAGTATAAGAATAAGTTCGGCCTGATTAATCGTAAGAAAATGAATGCGGATGCGACCAGGGTGATGAAAAATATCGGTGTCAATGATGTAACAGGCGAAATGCTTATGCAGAAGCTTGATTTTCAAACCAGAAAGCTTGTAGAGATTGCTAAAGTTGTGATGAAAGAACCTCAGATTCTGGTAATCGATGAGACGAGTACAGCATTATCACATGACGGAAGAGAAATTTTATATGACATTATGAATCGCTTCCGTAAAGAAAATAAATCAGTGATTTTTATTTCGCATGATCTGGATGAAATTATGGAAGTCTGTGATACGTTGACCGTTCTTCGAGATGGCAAGATTATCCGGACATTTGAAAAAGCAGAATTTGAGGCCGGAGCAATCCGCGCGAGCATGATCGGCAGAGAGCTGCAAGGTGATTATTATCGAAGTGACTTTCAGGCAAGTTCACAGCCGGAAGTGGCATTGGATGTAAGAAATCTGGTATATGAAGACCGGTTAAAAGGGATTTCATTTCAGGTGCATAAAGGAGAAATCGTTGGAATCGGTGGATTGGCACATTGCGGAATGCATTCTCTTGGAAAGGTTTGTTTTGGAGCATTAAAGCCGGAAGAGGGAAGCGTTACGGTGGAAGACGGAACAATCATTGACAGTCCGGCAATTGCAATGAAGAAACGTGTGGGTTATGTATCGAAGGACAGAGATGTTGAGTCGTTATGTCTTAATGCAAGTATTGAAGATAATATTTCAATTGCAGGAATGAGTGAATTTGCGATCAATAATTTTCTGATTCTGAAAAATCGAGAAAAAAAATATGTGAATCATCAGATTGAAGAATTGTCCATCAAATGTGCGGGAAGAGATCAGTCAGTATCACAGCTTTCCGGAGGAAATAAGCAGAAGGTCGTATTTGGAAAATGGATTGGATGTGGAAGTGAAATCCTTATTCTGGACTGTCCGACACGAGGCGTGGATATCGGTGTAAAACAGGCAATGTACCAGCTTATGGTGAGATTGAAAAATGAGGGAAAATCAATCCTTATGATCAGTGAGGAATTACCGGAACTGATTGGAATGAGTGATCGGATTCTAATTATGAAAAATGGTGAGGTCTCTGCGGAATTTGAGAGAAGCGAAACTCTTTCTGATGCACAGATTATTGAATATATGATTTAGGAGGCAAAAAAGAATGACGAAAAATAAAAAAATGATGATAAGTGCGTTGCCTTTTGTAGCACTTGTCGTATTGCTTGCAGTATTTTGTGGAATTGTAAGCAGTAAAGGATATCGTCTGGATATGTATATTAAGATTGTATTTAATGAAGGGATTGTATTATCAATTGTTGCAACAGGTGCAATTTTTATTTATACACTGGGTTCATTTGATATCAGCCTGGGAGCCGCAACGCTTTTTGCGGCCACGCTGGGAGTACTTACCTATAATGCAACTGAAAATTTTGCGTTGATGATTATCGTGATTTTATTAGCAGGAATTGTTTGCTCACTGGTCAATTCAGTGCTTGCGTCCATATTTCATATTCCGGTGTTTGTTACAACGGTAGCAATGATGTCCGTGTTATCCGCGATTGCATCGCAGATTATTACGACAAAAGGTGGTGCGGTTGGTGGAATCAGTATTCCAAGCGAGGTTGTAAAACATCTGGATAACTCGGCATTTAAGATTGGAGTTCTGGTAATCTGGGTTGCGATCTGTGTATTTGTTTTTGATTATACAAAGTTTGGAAGAAGAGAAAAATTTGTAGGTGGAAACCCAATCTGTGCGCAGCTTTCCGGTATTAAATATAACACATATGCAATATTGGGCTTCCTTTTGGCGGGAGTAGGAGTAGGAATCGGTGCATTTATGACATTGGTATATACACCATCTGTTACAACAACGACAGCCGGGGATATTGGAATGAATATTATGGTTGCAATTGTATTTGGAGGAATGCCGATTTCAGGTGGTGCCAGATCAAAGATTTACGCGGCAGTTGTTGGAGGATTCTCTTATATTGTATTAAATAATATTTTGGATCTGCTCATTGATTCTACATCGGGATATGGCATTACGCAGATTGTAAGTGCAGTGTTTTTTCTGATTATAGTATATGTTGCAAGCGTTAACTATCGTTCGCAGACTTTACCGCGATAAAACAAGAATTTAACACATTGTGTGTTAAAGATAAATTTTAAAAGAAAACAGGGAGGAAGAAATTTATGAAACGAACAATGAAAAAAATGTTAAGCTTTGGTCTTGTTGCAGCTATGTCTCTGACAATGCTGGCCGGATGTGGAAACAGTAAGGATGCAACAAATGATACAAATGTTTCAAATGGACAGGAGGAAAAAAAGCCGACAGGAGATGTCAAGATTGGTGTTCTGGTTCAGGATGTCAGTGGTGAGGAAGCATTAGGATTCCGTTCTTACTATGAGAATTATATTGCGGATCAGTATGGTGTAACATTTACTTACACAGACGAACTTAAGGATGCTGCAAGTGAGAAATCTGCAATTGAGAAGTTTGCTTCTCAGGGATATCAGGCAGTCATTTCTTTTTCAAGCAATGATCGTGCATTACAGATTGAAACATGTGAGGAAAACAAGATTTATTATGCAGTTGCAGCAGGAACACTTGATCAGGAACAGTTTGAAAAATATAAAACAGATGAATATTTTCTTGGACAGGTGGGTCCGAGTATGGATACAGAGTATGAAGCTGGTGTAGAAATGGGCAAGTTCTTTGCGGATAAAGGCATTAAGACTGCTGCAATCTATGGCGCATTTATTCCGAATCCAATGCACGTATATCGTACAGCCGGCGTACTTGCAGGACTTGGACTTTCTTATGGCGGAGCGACAACTGAAGAGGATGTAGTTGGTTTGATTTTTGCTGATCAGGGTATAGATTTGTCAAAGATTTCAGGAGATATCAAGATCGTATCTTATTTACAGGGATATGGTGATACAACAACAGACGAGATCAATGCAGCCATTCAGGCGGCTCCGGAAGCATTCATCTCTGTCGGAATGGCAACAACATTCTTTACACAGCAGTTGAATGCAGCAGGTATTGAGTTTTCTGATATTGATTCCTTTACCAAGAGTAATGGAGAGGCAATCACAAACGGAAAGCTTGTATATCTTGCTGGAAAATATTCATCATCGGTAGGACCTGCTTTTGCATTAGTGATGAATGCAATCAATGGGAATGTAATTCGTGATGCGCAGGGAAATGCTGTGTCACTCAGCCAAAATTATCAGGTAGCAACAGATAGTGAGACATTTGATAAATTTTACAAGAATGATAATGGTGATAACCCGATTTACAGTAGGGATACATTGGATCAAATTATTGGTGATACAGTTACTTTTGATACTATCAATGAGGTGGTTGCATCTAATTAACTTGTTTTTTATTATTTGGTCGCGGCTTCTTAAAGAAGCCGCACCCTCTCCCAATAGATGAATTTATTACTTTCATCTATTGGGAGAGGGTATGAAAAATTATCCTGTAAAAAGAAAGGAGAAGATAACATGAAAAGTAAAAACAGACTTTGTATAAAAAATTTAGCAGGAGCACTTGCCATACCGGTACTGGTGGCTATTTTGTTACAGGGTATTTGTATGGCAAAAGGAAAAACAATGATCATGAATATGACAAGCTTTGACAATTTTGTTGTCTATATTGCAATTGTTATGATCACAACTATCGCTTTGTCCATCAATCTTAACAGTGGACGTTTTGATTTCTCTTTGGGATCAATGGCATTGCTTTCCTCTGTGATTGGTGCAAAGATTACATATTCGTTTTTAGGTGGAGGTCAGGGCAGTGCACCGATAATGCTGATGCTTACTATTTTATTTGGTATGCTGCTTGGACTGATTTCCGGTGTTTTGTATGTGGTTTTACATTTGCCACCAATTATTACGTCTCTTGGTGTAACACTGATTTATGAAGGAATTCTTTTTACAATTACAGAAGGTCGTTACGTTATGAAAGAGGTACAGAATTCATCCATGACTGCTTTTACAGGAAACTGGCTTTATGCAGCAATTATTATTGTGGCGGTACTGGTAATTATTATTGGACTCTTTGATTATACAAAATTCGGATACGATTATAACGCACTTAAGAATGGTCAGAAGGTTGCAGTTAATACCGGAATTAAAGAAATTCCAAATGCAATTGCCTGTTATGTGATCTGCGGTGGCCTGATGGGAATTGTTGGCTTTTTAAACGCTTCCAGAAATACAACCATCAATGGAGGTCAGCTTAACTTTGGATCTATCAGTATTATGTTTACTGCATTTCTTCCAATGTTTATTGGATCTTATATCAGCAGATTTACCAATGAAAAGATTGGATTTTTACTTGCAGCTTTATGTATGTCAATGTTGAATTCCACATTTGCGGTATTCTCAAATGAAGTAAATGCATCCATGCAGGCAATCATTAATGCTTTATTGCTTGTAGTGTTCCTAATTTATCTGAGTAACGAACATTTATTGATTCGTGTGTTTACCGGAAAACGCAAATAAATTGCGTCAAGTTTTTACAAAAAACCTGACATGTAGCGTCAGTCTTTGCTGAATGCAACCTTAAATAACTGATGCTTAACAAATGGAGGACAGAAATATGATCAATTTGACAAAGGCACCCTTCTTTCTTGTGAAAGAGGATATCGAGTGGGTTGAAAATACAAAAAAAGCAATGACGTTAGAAGAAAAAATCGGTCAGTTATTTGTACCGATCGGATATTCAGGAGATGCAGATTATCTGGAACATGTTATGCTTTCACACCATATCGGTGGAATCATGTATCGGTGCGGTGAGGCTAAGGAGATGCAGAGAACACATCGTTATCTTCAGGAACATAGTAAAATTCCACTTTTGGTCGGAGCTAATCTTGAGGATGGTGGATGTGGAATTGCAACGGATGGAACACAGTACGGAAAACAGATGCAGATAGCTGCAACCGGAGATACCGAGGACGCCTATCGTTTAGGAAAAGTAAGTTGCAGCGAGGGGGCAGCGGTGGGATGTAACTGGGCGTTTGCACCAGTGGTTGATATTGATAGAAACTGGAGAAATCCGATTACTAATGTGCGTACATATGGTGACGATCCGGATCGGGTCTTAGCATGTGGTGTTAATTATATAAAGGCTGCAAAAGAAGAAAATGTACTTGTTGCAATTAAACATTTTCCGGGAGATGGCTGCGATGAGGTGGATCAGCATATTCTTACCAGTGTGAACAGTCTCTCCTGTGAGGAGTGGGATGCAACCTACGGAAAGATTTACAGCGGACTGATTCAGGCGGGAGCGCAGACGGTGATGGTCGGTCATATTGCACAGCCGGCATACCAGAAAGCTTATAATCCGGATTTTCCGGACAAGTTAGTTCCTGCAACACTTTCTCCGGAACTGTTAAAAGGCTTGCTTCGTAAAAAGCTTGGATTTAACGGATTGATTGTTACCGATTCTACCTGCATGGTTGGTTTTAGCTGTGCAATGGAAAGAGAGAAGGCGGTGCCTTATGCAATTGAAGCCGGATGTGATATGTTCCTCTTTAATAAAGATCTGGACGAAGATTATCGGTATATGTTAAACGGATACAGGCAGGGAATTCTGTCGGAGCAGCGTTTGGACGAGGCAATCACAAGAATTCTTGCAACTAAGGCTGCGCTGGGTCTTTATAAGAAAGCAAAGAGTGAGATTGTGCCGACGGAAGAAGCACTTCGTGTGATGCGTTCGGACGAACATGTCACATGGGCGAAAGAAAGTGCCAATGCTGCGGTTACGCTGGTTAAGGATACACAGAAGATCTTGCCGCTGAGTCCGCGGAAAACGAAGAAAGTACTGCTTGAGATTATGGGAGATTTCCCTTCAAATGAGAGAGTGTTGGAGAGTTTTCGAAGCAAACTGGTAAAAGAAGGCTTTGATGTAACGATATATGAACCGGAGAATTTCGAGACTGCAAAATTTGATGTCGGGACGTTTAAGAAAAGTTATGATCTCGTTATCTATATAGGAAATGTTGAGAATGCTTCCAATAAAGTGACCAATCGTCTTTCCTGGTACACATTCTGGGGAAACGGAAACAATGTTCCGTGGTTTGTTGCGGAACGTCCGGTGATGTTCATCAGCCTCGCAAATCCGTATCATCTGATAGATGTGCCGATGATCAAAACCTATATCAACGGATATTCTAACAGTGAGTATGTGATAGAAAGCGTTGTGGAAAAAATCATGGGAAGAAGTGCATTTACTGGTAAGAATCCAGTAGACCCGTTCTGTGGAAAAGAGTACTTGAAGTGGTAAGAGTGAGAGAAAAAAGTTATGGTGAAAAATTTAAAATTGTTGGATAAAGCGTTGCAGCTGTTACCGGAAGTAAAAGAAACGGTGGTTGAACCTCTGGATATAGCAGCTTTTTTAAAGCCTCTTAAAAAGGGAGATTCAGTTGAAATTGATTTTGGTCGACATCTTGTGGGGCACATAAAATTAAAGTTGGGGTATGTTCGTTCACATCCGGATGCTCCGGTATGGCTT
>ENA-OPCB01002487-OPCB01002487.1-human-gut-metagenome-genome-assembly--contig:-NODE-2487-length-10130-cov-3.639801_pt1 | contig 10130 bp, 8 predicted proteins | sample MGYA00241561_ERZ501473 | MGnify/ENA primary metagenome ERZ501473 (study PRJEB25962, sample SAMEA2042519) | human gut metagenome | biome: human gut; feature: human-associated habitat; material: faeces... | reverse complement strand
TACCTACAACCTCAGTATGATTTTCGGAAAGGATTTCGACGAAATGTTCTCTTACACTTCTCGAATGTTAATGTGCATGAACATGGACATGGCGATGCCGATGCCCACGATTGCTCATGCTCATTTGCCTGCCCGATACGCACAGGAACGAAATTGCCGCCGCTGATTGAAAGCGCGCAGAAGGGTCTTGCCGCCCGAACATCGTTTGACCTGAAGCGGGGAGCTCATGAGCTCCCCGCTTTTTTTGTTTGCTTTTGGGATAAAGGAGGAATTCACTTGATCGAACTCAAGAACATTTCCAAGGACTTCGGCTCGGGCGAAAAGGCCGTGCACGCCGTGCGCGACGTGTCGCTCTCCATCGGCTCGGGCGAGATCTTCGGGATCATCGGCTTCTCGGGCGCGGGCAAGTCCACGCTCGTGCGATGCATCAACCTTTTGGAGCGGCCAAGCTCCGGCAGCGTCTTCGTCGCGGGACAGGACTTGACGGCGCTCTCTGCCAAGGACCTGCGCGCGGCGCGCAAGAAGATCGGCATGATCTTCCAGCACTTCAATCTGATGCCGTCGCGCACGGTGGCCGGAAACGTCGCCTACCCGCTCAAGGGCAGCGGCCTGAGCAAGGAGGATATCCAGAAGAAGGTCGCAACTCTCTTGGAACTCGTCGGCATCGGCGACAAGGCGGACGCCTACCCCAGCCAGCTCTCCGGCGGACAGAAGCAGCGCGTCGCCATCGCCCGCGCCCTTGCCAACGACCCACAGGTGCTTCTGTGCGACGAGGCGACCTCCGCGCTCGACCCGCAGACAACGAAGGCGATCCTGCACCTTCTCAAGCACCTCAACGAAACGCTCGGCATCACGATCGTGCTCATCACGCACGAGATGGCCGTCGTCAAGGAGATCTGTGACCGCGTCGCCGTCATGGAATACGGCCGCGTCGTCGAGCAGGGCGAGGTCTTCACGGTCTTCGCTGAGCCCAAGCAGGACATCACGAAGAGCTTCATCCACACGACCTCGAACCTCCAGAAGGTCGAAGAGCTCATCGCCGAGGATTCCCCCGTCACGCGTCTCCAGCCCGGCGAGCTCATCGTCCGCCTGTCCTATGTTCAGCGCAACGTCAACGAGCCGATCATCTCCGCCGTGTCGCAGATGTTCAACGTCTCGCTCAACATCATTTTCGCCGATATCACCATCGTGCAGGATTCCCCCATCGGCGGAACGGTCGCCATCATCAGCGGCGAGAGAAAGCAGATCACGAAAGCGATCGAATACCTGATCGAAAAAAATGTCGGAGTGGAGGTCATCAAAGATGCAAGAGCTGATCGTTAACATTGCCCCGAACCTTGCAAGCAAGCTGCCGGACTTTTATAAGGCCCTCGGCGACACGATGCTCATGGTGCTCTGGTCGGGCCTCATCTCGTTCGTATTCGGGCTTCTGCTCGGCGTGGTGCTCACGGTGACAAAGCCGAACGGCATTTTGGAGAACAAGGTCGTCTACCAAATTCTCGACAAGCTCGTGAGCCTGTTCCGCTCCATCCCGTTTATCATCCTACTGACGTGGGTCATGCCCATCACGCGCGCGCTGGTCGGCACGGTGCTCTATGTGCGCGGCGCGATCGTGCCGCTGGTGTTCGGCTCAGTGCCGTTTTTCACCCGTCAGGTCGAAAGCGCGCTCGCCGAGCTCGACGGCGGCCTTATCGAGGCGGCGCTCTCGATGGGCTCGAGCCCACTTGAGATCATCTTCCGCGTGTATCTCAAGGAGAGCATCGCGGCCATCGCGCGCGGCACGACCATCACGATCGTGAGTCTCTTAAACTTCACGGCCATGGCCGGCGTCGCCGGCGCGGGCGGCCTCGGCGACTTCGCCATCCGCTACGGCCACGACCGCAACATGGCCGACATCACGAACGTCACCGTGCTCGTCCTTGTGCTCATCGTCTGCGTCATCGAATTTGTCGGCGGACGCATCGTCAAAAAGAACACACATTAACGTGATCCCCATACAGCCCCTACCCACCCCATTACAAAAAATTATTTTAACGGAGGATATTTCCATGAAGCTCAAAAAGTTCTTTGCCCTCGCCCTTGCAGCCGCCACGCTCGCCCTCGCGCTGACCGCCTGCGGCTCCAAGGCCGACGACTCCGCCGACAACAGCGATGCCAACACCGACAATCAGACCGGCGAGGCCGTGACCGTCAAGCTCGGCGTGGTCGGCGGCATCTATGACGACCTGTGGGCGAGCGCGAAGGCCGCGCTCGCCGACGAGGGCATCGACCTCGAGATCGTGCAGTTCTCGGACTACGTGACCCCGAACAACGCGCTCGCCAACGGCGACATCGACCTCAACGCCTTCCAGCACCGCATTTATCTCCAGAACGAGATCGACAACTACGGCTATGCGATCCAGAACATCGGCAACACCTTCATCATCCCGCTGAACCTCTACTCCCAGAAGGTCAGTTCCGTTGACGAGCTCAAAGACGGTGACGTCGTCGCCATTCCCGACGATCTGACCAACGGCGGCCGCGCGCTCAAGGTGCTCGAAGCCGCGGGCCTCATCGAGCTCGACCCCAACGCCGCCTTTAACCCCACCGTTGACGATATCACGAGCTACAAGGTCAACATCACCATCGAAGAACTCAAGGCCAACACCATCCCCTCCGTCCTGCCCGACGTGGCCGCCGCGGTCGTGAACGGCAACTACGCGCTCGACTTTGGCCTCAAGACCGACGAGGCCATCTACAAGGACAGCGTCCTCGACGTGGAGGATTACTGGAATCTGATCGCCGCGCGCACCGCTGACGTCGAAGACCCCGACACCGCCGCCATCTATGAGAAGGTCGTCGAAGCCTTCCAGTCCAGCGCGACGGAGGACGTGTTCAACAACACCTTCGGCGGTTACTTCATCGCAGTGGGCTGGGATCAGGACTTGATCAATCAGTAAACACCATCTGACCGCCGCCGCGCTCCCGCAACGCAGGGAGCGCGGGCGGCGGTACGCCTTTCCGGGAGGAATTTATTATGGCACTTGATCTTTCCGCGCTGCGGCGCATCATTGCAGACGAAAACCGCCTGCTCACCGGCGCGGACATTCCCGCAGAATACCAGAGCGACGTGCTCGGCCGCGTCCACGGCAGCGCCGAGGCGCTCGCCTTTCCCTTATCCACCGAGGAGGTGAGCGCGCTCCTGCGCTACGCGCACGAGCACCGCGTTCCCATCACGCCGCGCGGCGCGGGGACGAATCTTGTCGGCTCTACCGTGCCGCTCGAGGGCGGCATCATCCTCGACCTTTCCCGCATGGACCGCGTGCTCGAGCTCGACGAGGACACGATGACCGTCACGGTCGAGCCCGGTATGCTCTTACAGGACTTGCAGGCCTATGTCGAAGCACGCGGGCTGTTCTACCCGCCCGATCCCGGCGAAAAGGCCTCGAGCATCGGCGGCAACATCAGCACGAACGCCGGCGGCATGCGCGCGGTGAAGTACGGCGTCACGCGCGACTACGTGCGCGGACTCGAGGTCGTGCTCGCTGACGGCACGGTGATGCAAGTCGGCGGCAAGCAGGTCAAGGACGCGAGCGGGCTCTCGCTCAAGCACCTTCTCATCGGCTCGGAGGGTACGCTCGCCGTCATCACAAAGTGCCTGCTGCGCCTTATTCCCAAGCCCGAGGCCTCGCTCAGCGTGCTTGTGCCGTATGCCGACCTGAAAACCGGCATCCAGAGCGTTTTGACCATCCTGCGCGCGAACGCGAACCCCACGGCGGTCGAATTCATGGAGCGCAAAGTCGTCGCGCTTGGCGAACGCTTCTGCGGCGTCTCTTATCCCCGCCCCGACGCCGGCTCTTATATTCTCTTGACCTTTGACGGCAGAAGCGAAGAGGTCACGGCCAATGCCGCGCGCGTGCGCTCTCTGGCGCTGCAAAACGGCGCGCTCGACTTTATCGAGCTCTCCGACGCGCGGCAGTGCGCTGACATCTGGCGCGTGCGCGGCGCGCTTGTCAAGGCCGTGGAGGCCGTTTCCGAGCAGGAGCCGGTCGATATCGTCGTGCCCATCAGCCGCACGGCGGACTTCATCCGCTTCATCAACGACTTGGAAGCCCGGAGCGGCATGCAGATGGTCAGCTTCGGCCACGCGGGCGACGGCAATGTGCACCTGTGCGTCGTGCGCGGCGAGCGGGATGAAGAAACGTGGCAGCGCGAGCTGCACGAAAACATGGACAGGGCCTATGCCGAAGCCTATCGCCTCGGCGGCGTCGCCTCCGGCGAGCACGGCATCGGGCTATCGAAGCGTCCCTACTTCCTGCGCCAGACGGCGAAGGAAAATTTACAGGCCATGAACGCCATCAAAACGGCGCTCGACCCGCAGCATATCTTGAACAACGGAAAATCTTATCTCACAGGAGGAAACAATAATGCAGGCACTTTCTGACCGCACCGCGAGCTTTACCGATTCCGTCATCCGCCGCATGACCCGTATCTCCAACCAGTACGGCGCGGTGAATCTTTCCCAGGGCTTCCCCGACTTCGACCCGCCCAAGCCCATCCTCGACCGCCTCTCTCAGGTCGCCTACGAGGACTATCATCAATACTCCATCACCTGGGGCGCGCAGGACTTCCGCGAGGCGCTGGCGAAGAAGCAGTCCCACTTCATGGGCCGCGACATCGACCCCAACGGCGAGATCGTCGTCACCTGCGGCAGCACCGAGGCCATGATGGCCGCAATGATGACCGTCGCCAATCCCGGCGACAAGGTCGTCATCTTCTCCCCGTTCTACGAAAATTACAGTGCCGACACGATCCTCTCCGGCGCGGTGCCCATCTATGTGCCGCTCACGCCGCCGTCGTTCACGTTTGACCCCGAAGTGCTCGAGGACGCGTTCCGCCAGCACCCCAAGGCGCTCGTGCTGTGCAACCCCTCGAACCCCTGCGGCAAGGTCTTCACGCGCGAGGAGCTTGAGATCATCGCGGGTCTTGCCAGGAAATATGACGTCTACGTCATCACCGACGAGGTCTACGAGCACATCATTTACGCCCCGCACCAGCACACCTATTTTGCGACGCTGCCCGACATGTGGGAGCGCACGCTGTCCTGCTCGTCGCTTTCCAAGACCTATTCCATCACCGGCTGGCGCCTTGGCTACATCATCGCCCCGCCGGAGATCATCGACCGCGCGAAGAAGGTCCACGACTTCCTCACCGTCGGCGCGGCGGCGCCCCTACAGGAGGCCATCATCCCCGGTCTCAACTTCGGTCAGGACTACTACGACGCGCTGCAGGCCGAGTACACGCACAAAAAGGGCCTGTTCTTAAAGGGCCTTGACGACCTCAAGATCGTCCACAATGACCCCGAGGGCGCTTACTACGTGATGCTCGACATCTCGGAGTTCGGCTACGAGAGCGATCTTCAATTCTGCGAGGACCTTGCAAGCAAGGTCGGCGTGGGCGCGGTGCCGGGCTCGAGCTTCTTCCGCGAGCCGGTCAACCACCTCATCCGCCTGCACTTCGCCAAGAAGGACGAAACGCTCACCGACGCGCTGAACCGCCTCGAATCCCTGCGCGAAAAGATCCCTGCCAAGGGATAAGAAAGGAAATTTGCCATGAATGCCCTGAGAGAAGAGTGCCAGCAGCTTCGCGACGAGCTCATCGCACTGCGGCGGGAATTCCACCGCGATCCCGAGCTCGGCCTGCACGAATACCACACTGCCGCGCGCATCGAGCGCGAGCTTGACAGGTGCGGCATCCCGAACGAGCGCGTCGGCGAGACCGCCGTTGTCGGCCATTTGACCGGCAGCGGCAATGGAAGCGACCTTGTCGTGCTGCGCGCGGATATCGACGCCTTACCCATTCAGGAGACGAACGACGTGCCCTACCGCTCGCAAACGCCGGGCATGATGCACGCCTGCGGCCACGACGCGCACACGACGTGTCTTCTCGGCGCGGCAAAGGTTTTGAGCGCGCACCGCGCGGACTTTGGCGGCGAGGTGCGCTTCCTCTTCCAGCCCGCCGAGGAGATCGGTCAGGGCGCAAGGCCGCTCATCGCCGCGGGCATGCTGGATGGCGCACAGCGCGTCTTCGGGCTGCACACAGCGTCCGACCTTCCCGCGGGGACCGTCGGCGTCAAGCCGGGGGCCAACAACGCGGGCGTCGACCACTTTATCATCCGCATCCACGGCAAAAGCGCGCACGTCTCCACGCCGCAGCTCGGCGTGGACGCGCTCTATATCGCAAGCGAGCTCGTCGTCGCGCTCCAGTCCATCGTCACGCGCATGACCTCGCCGGTCGAGCCGGTGCTCATCGGCGTGGGCAAGCTGAACGCCGGCACGGCCTACAACGCCGTGGCCGAGACCGCCGTGCTCGAGGGCACGACGCGCATGTTCTCGCCCGAGAGCCGCGCGCACCTTCGCGAAACGATCAACGCCGCGGCCGCACACATCTCCGCCCTTTACGGCGGCACGGCAGAGGTCGAATGGGACGACTTCGCCACGCCGCTCACGAACGACGCCGGTGTGTGCGGGGAGGTCGAGCGCGTCGCCGACGCGCTCGGCATCCCCACGACGGCAAACCGCGCGCTGTCGCTCAGCGGGGACGATTTCGCCGAGTATCTGCTGCAAACGAAGGGCGCTTACGCCTACCTCGGCACGGCAAACCCCAAAAAGCCGCACACCTGCATCTCCAACCACCGCGGCGATTTCGACATCGACGAGGAAACGCTCCCCCTCGGCGCGGCGCTCTACGCGGCATACGCGCTGTCCGTCCTTGATCCGCAGTTTGCCAAATAATTGTTTTTTTCGATGAGATCGCCTTAGTCGTGTGCAAATTTCGATTTTACTTTTTGCGTTATTCTATCTAAAATATAGTCCTCGCCACTGTCAGCACAGCGGCGGGGATTTCTTTAGCAAATTTGGAAAAGAGGTTAATTATGAAAAAGCTGTTTTCTCTGCTGCTTTGCGTCGTGATGGTGCTCTCTCTGGTCGCCTGCGGCTCGAAGACTGATGACACGCAGACGCCCGACGAGCCTCAGGACACCGCTCCCAAGCTCTCCGGCACGATGAAGGTCGTCGCCACCGGCGACGTCTACGGTCCCCTGTTCGACGCGTTCATCGCCGACACCGGCGTGGAGGTCGAATGCCTGTCCATGTCCTCCGGCGAGGTGCTCTCCAAGCTCCGCGCCGAGGGCGGCACCCCGTCCGCTGACCTGTGGTTTGGCGGCGGCATCGACGCGTTCATGAGTGCCAAGGACGACGGCCTGCTTGAGCCCGTCACCTTTGACGCGGCCGCCGAGCTCGGCGACGAGTACAAGGATACCGAGGGTTACTGGTATTCCAAGGGCATCACCATTGTCGGCTTCCTGCTCAACAACTCTCTCATGGAGGAGCTGGGTCTGACCGCTCCCGAGAGCTGGGATGACCTGACCGACAGCCAGTATGAGGGCGAGATCGTTATGTCCAACCCCGCCGTCTCCGGCACCAACTACGCCGTGGTCAACGCGCTGCTGCAGGCCAAGGGCGATCAGGGCTGGGACTACTTCGATGCCCTGAACAACAACATCGCCTACTACGGCAAGCGCGGATCCGACCCGAAGAACAAGGTCTCTTCCGGTGAGTTCGCTGTCGGCATCTCCTACATCGACGCCAGCATCGAGCAGGCCGCCGAGGAGAACGACCTGACCATCGTTTACCCCTCTGACGGGATGCCCTGGGTCCCCGAGGGTGTGGCCGTGTTCAAGAACGCTGAAAACGTCGACGCCGCCAAGTACTTCGTCGAGTGGCTCTTCAGCAGCGACGATCATCTCCGTCAGCTCGCCGAGATCGAGCAGAAGAACGGCATCAAGGTCATCAAGCCCTCCATCGAAGGCATTGAGCTGTCCTATGATCCTACGCTCCTCATGACGGAGGACCTGTCCCTGTTCGGTTCCCAGCGCACCGAGATCCTCGACCGCTTTGAGCCTCTGATGGGCGACAAGGCCGCCGCGGAATAAATGAAGTCCGCTATCCAAAAAAATACAGAAAAAAGGGCATCTCACGATGTCCTTTTTTCCCTATGTGAAAACGCGGCCGACAAACTGATCTTACTTGTCCTGCTCGGGAGCGTGCTGCTGTTTATTCTCTGGCCCATCGCGTGCATCGCGCTGCGGAGCCTGCGCGGCGCGGACGGCGGCGTGAGCTTTGCAATGTTCGGCACTGTTCTGCGCCAATACGGCGAGAGTCTGCGCAACAGCGTATTTGTCGGTGTTTTTACGGCAGTGCTGTCCACTATCCTCTCGCTCTCAGCGGCGCTCGTATGCGCCACGGCGCGCGGGTGGAAGAAGACGCTCTGCATGGTCATCATGCTCGTCGCCATGGTGTCGCCGCCGTTCGTCTCGTCGCTCGCCTATATCCAGCTCTACGGGCGGCGCGGGTGGATCACCTACCGCCTGCTGCACCTGAGCCTGAACCCCTACAATCGCTGGGGCGTCATCCTGATGCAGTCGATCTCGTTCGTGCCGCTCAACGCAATGTTTCTCTCCGGCATCCTCGAAAAGCTGGACGAGGGCAGCCTTCGCTCGGCGCGCGACCTCGGCGCATCGGGCGGCGCCATCCTGCGCGATATTGTCCTGCCGCTCATTCGGCCCGCGACGCTCGTGTGCCTGCTGCTCTCGTTCGTCCGCTCGCTCGCGGACTTCGGCACGCCCATCATCATCGGCGGGCGCTTCAGCACGCTGGCCGCGGACATCTATTTGCAAGTCGTTGGATACTCGGACCTTGAAAAGTCCTCGGCGATGAATATGTTCCTGCTCATCCCGTCCATTGTGTTCTTTTTTGTCTACCGCGCGCTGATGCGCCGCTCGGACAGGCTGACCGAGGGCAGCCGCGCTTCGCAGGGCGGGCTCGGGCTCACGCTGCCGCACTGCGGCGCGATGGGCTGGGGCATGATCGCGCTGAGCACCGTCTTCTTCGTGATGATCGTGCTGCAATATGGCTGCGTGTTCCTCTCTGGCTTTTTGAAGAGCACGAAAGGTGTCTACTCCTTCACGCTGCAATACTGGGACCAGCTCTGGCGCATCGGCTCGTCGACGATGCTGCGAAGCGTTGAATACGCGCTCATCGTCTCCATCGCCGGTACGGTTTTTGCGATGCTCTTCGCCTATTACATGGACCGCCGGCGCATCATCGGCCGCAGCCTTTTTGACTGCCTTGCGACGCTGCCCTATATGCTGCCGGGCACGTGCTTTGGCATCGGCTACATTCTCGCGTTCAACCACGCGCCGCTCAAGCTGACGGGCACGGCCCTTATCGTGCTGGCCAACATGCTCTTCAAGCAGCTGCCGACCTCCACGAAGATATGCACCGCGTCGCTCGCGCTCCTACCCGAAGTGCAGGAGCGCTCGGCGCGCGACCTTGGCGCGGGACGGCTCGCTGTGCTGCGCGATGTGGTCTTTCCCGCACTGCGCCCCGCGTTTTTGAGCTGCTTTGTCTATAACTTCACGAGCAGCATGACGACGGCGGGCTCCATCATCTTTCTCATCGACGCCAAGCGTCAGCTGGCCGTCTTCAAGCTCTTTGACGCGGTGTATCAGGGCGATTACGCCCTTGCCTCGCTGATCGCGAGCGTCATCACCGTCATCGTCCTTCTTGTCGAAGGCCTCGCCTTCCTCATCACCCGGAAAGGAGAAAATCGCCGTGTATCTCGAACTTGACCGCTTGAGCAAGCAGTTTGACGGCAAATACGCCGTGCATGACCTCTCCCTCGGCCTGGAAGAGGGCGGACTTTTGTGCATTCTCGGCTCGTCGGGCTGCGGCAAGACGACCACGCTCAACATGATTAGCGGCTTTCTCAAGCCCAACGGCGGCAGAGTGCTCCTCGACCGGCAGGATATCACCGCGCTCCCGCCCGAGCGGCGGCCGGTTTCGACCGTTTTCCAGTCCTACGGCCTGTTCCCGCACATGAGCGTGCTGCAAAACGTGACCTACGGGCTCAAATTCCGCGGCTATTCCCGCGCGGAGGCAAAGGAAAAGGGCGATGGGGAAGGAAAAACACTCATTAGAGCAGGGCTGTTCTGTATCTTCATATCTGAAATTCTGATTTTGATCAGTGAAATCAATGACTGCAGGAAAGCCAGAACGAAAGAGGAATGAAATTGAAAATCTGAGCACAAT
>ENA-OPCB01002485-OPCB01002485.1-human-gut-metagenome-genome-assembly--contig:-NODE-2485-length-10133-cov-2.631871_pt1 | contig 10133 bp, 6 predicted proteins | sample MGYA00241561_ERZ501473 | MGnify/ENA primary metagenome ERZ501473 (study PRJEB25962, sample SAMEA2042519) | human gut metagenome | biome: human gut; feature: human-associated habitat; material: faeces... | reverse complement strand
AATATTTAAAAAAACTTCTTGCAATTCCCTGTAGAATGACGTATAGTATATGAGACAAATGACGAAAAATTTAGGAGGATATATAGAATGAGTAAAGAAAAAGTAGTTTTAGCCTATTCAGGTGGTCTTGACACTACCGCAATCATCCCTTGGTTAAAAGAAACATATGATTATGACGTAGTATGCTGCTGCGTTGACTGTGGACAGGGCGAGGAGCTTGACGGATTAGAAGAACGTGCCCTCTACTCCGGTGCTTCTAAATTATATATTGAAGATATCACCGATGATTTCTGTGAGAACTACATCATGCCATGTGTACAGGCAGATGCTGTATATGAGAACAAATACCTTCTTGGAACTTCCATGGCTCGTCCGGGAATCGCTGCCAAGTTAGTAGAAGTTGCCCGTAAAGAGAACGCTGTTGCTATCTGCCACGGTGCTACTGGTAAAGGTAATGACCAGATTCGTTTCGAACTTGGTATCAAAGCTTTAGCTCCAGACTTAAAAATCATCGCTCCATGGCGTGATGACAAATGGCAGATGGATTCCCGTGAAGCAGAGATTGAATATTGTAAAGCACATGATATTCACCTTCCATTCTCTGTAGATAACAGCTACAGCCGCGATCGTAACTTATGGCATATCAGCCACGAAGGTCTTGAACTTGAAGATCCTGCATGTGAGCCAAACTACGACCATTTATTAGTATTAGGTGTTTCTCCTGAGAAAGCTCCAGATGAACCAGAATACCTTACAATGACATTTGAAGCTGGTGTTCCTAAGACAATCAACGGCGAAGAGATGAAGGTTGCTGACATTATCCGTAAGTTAAATGAATTAGGCGGCAAACATGGTATCGGTATCGTTGATATCGTTGAGAACCGTGTTGTTGGTATGAAATCCCGTGGTGTTTATGAGACTCCTGGTGGAACAATCCTTATGGAAGCACATGAACAGCTTGAGGAACTGATCCTTGATCGTGAAACTCTGGAAACCAAGAAGAAACTTGGCAGCCAGCTGGCTCAGGTTGTTTACGAAGGAAAATGGTTCACACCACTTCGTGAGGCAATCCAGGCATTCGTAGAGTCCACACAGAAATATGTAACCGGTGAAGTAAAATTCAAACTTTATAAAGGCAACATCATCAAGGCCGGAACCACTTCTCCATACAGCCTTTACAATGAATCTCTTGCGTCCTTCACAACAGGTGATATGTACGATCACCATGATGCAGACGGATTCATCACTCTGTTCGGTCTGCCGCTGAAAGTTCGTGCAATGAAGCTTGCAGAAGTAGAAAGTCAGAAACAGACCAACGACTAATCTTCATAAAATAAACCAAAAACATCTCCGGAAGTTCTTAATCCTCCCGGAGATGTTTTTTTGCGGCTTTCTATTTTATGTAAACCTATTATTTTCCAAAGCTTCATTCCTTTAGCAACCAGCGCTTATTAAACATTTTCTCAACTGATTTTTACCTTCTTCTGCTCCAGCCTCTCAGCCACCCATTCCTTAAACAATGTAAAAATTACAGACACCAGCGGAATAAAAATCAGCATTCCCACAATTCCCATAAGATTTCCGCCCAGAGTCACTGCAACCAGTACCCAGATTGCCGGCAGTCCCACAGAGTTTCCAACTACATGAGGATAGATCAGATTTCCCTCAATCTGCTGCAGGATCAAGAACAATACAAGAAATGCCAAAGCTTTCAGAGGACTTACCATCAAAATCAAGAAAAATCCCACCCAGCATCCAATAATTCCGCCAAACACAGGAATCAGCGCCGTAAAACTGATCAGCACTCCGATCAGCATTGCATATGGAAATCTTCCGATCGTCATGGAAACAAAGAACATGCTTCCCAGGATCACCGCCTCTATGCACTGCCCGGTAATAAAGCTTGAAAACACCTTACTTGCCAGTGTACATACATGTCCCAGATATTCCACTGTTTTCACAGGTAAGATCGCATAAGCCGCTTTCAGGACCTGCCTGCCCAGCTTCTCTTTCTGAAGGAGCACATAACAGGAAAACACAAAACCAATTGCAAAATTCATAGCCATGCTCACCAATCCCATAGTCACGGTAATAGTGGATGATACCAGATTGTCCGCCCCACTTCTCAAAACGCTCACAATAGAATCAATAATTTTCTGCGGATCAATTTCTATGGTAGATGCCCATTTCACAATTTCAGAATCACTCTGGAAGGTATCTGTCAGCCATTTCTGAACTAACGGAATATCTTCTTCCACCTTTTTCACAACATTTACCAGAGTTCTTCCAAGCTCCGGTGCCACAATCAGTACTACAACGAGAATCGCCAGCACCACCAGAACAATGGAAAAGATCAGGCTCACCGGTCTTGCAAATTTTGCCGCTGCACGTCCCCTCCTGTCTTCTTTTTCCTTTGCTTTTCCAAAAACATGACGCTCAATAAATGCCATAGGTACATTCAGCACAAACGCCATAGCTCCACCCAGCACAAATGGCAGAAGAAGTCCCCACACAATTTTCGCATACTTCAGCACCACATCCAGATTCTGCACTCCCAGATACAGAAGCACTGAAAAAGCGATCAGCCACCTTATCTTTTTCATATTTTCCTTATTTAGTTCCACTATTTTCAACCTCTTCCTTTCTCAGTACACTTTTGTTCTGCATATCTTACCACAAAATCCACTTTTTGACCAGTTATCCCTTTCTTTTTCCCACCTCTTTTAATTCAACGTGTTACTGTTCCCTCCGTGACCAGTAACACGCTTCGCGATGCAAAAGAATCATGCTTTGCATGATTTCGCGCCGCAATTCTCTGGTTTTCTTTGAACTTTATTGACACTTTTCCACGTTAACGCTATAATATTGATTAAATATCGTTTGCTCTAGAGCGTGTTTGAAAAATCATTCCCGCAATCTGCACGCCCCACTTTGCGGTATATTTTGCCCGAATTCGGTTGCCGTAGCCCGCTACGGCGCCCTCATCCGGACAAAATCTCCCACAAATTGTGACGCACATCTTGTGGGAGATTTTTTTATAATTATATTGTGGGGTTTTTCCCCGGCGAAAAGGAGGTATCTTCACTAAATGAAACAGATATCAGGCAATAAGCTGCTGGTAAAAGCACTGAAAGAAGAAGGTGTTGAGTACATTTTCGGTTATCCCGGAGCATGCACCATTGATATCAGCGATGAATTATACAAACAGGATGATGTCACCGTAATCCTTCCACGTCACGAACAGGCACTGGTTCACGCAGCCGATGCTTACGCACGTACTACTGGAAAAGTTGGAGTATGTCTTGTAACAAGCGGTCCTGGTGCTACCAATCTTGTTACAGGCCTTGCTACAGCCAATTATGACAGCGTTCCTCTTGTGTGCTTCACAGGTCAGGTAGCACGTCATCTGATTGGAAACGATGCATTCCAGGAAGTTGATATTGTAGGAATTACCCGCAGTATTACCAAGTATGGAGTCACCGTACGCAACCGTGAAGATCTTGGACGTATCATTAAGGAAGCCTTCTATATTGCACGTACCGGACGCCCTGGACCGGTTCTCATTGACCTGCCCAAGGATGTAATGGCTGAACTGGGCAGTGCAGAATATCCAAAGAGCGTAAATATCCGCGGCTACAAACCAAACACCAGTGTCCACATCGGACAGCTGAAACGTGCGATCAAAACACTTTCCAAGGCAAAGAAGCCACTTTTCCTTGCAGGCGGCGGAATCAATATTTCCCATGCCAATAAGGTATTCCAGGAAGTAGTGGAAAAAACCGGTGTTCCGGTTGTAACTACTATTATGGGACGAGGTGCAATTCCTACCAACCATCCGCTTTTTATTGGAAACCTTGGCATGCACGGTGCCTATGCAGCCAATATGGCTGTAAGCAACTGTGACGTACTTTTTTCCATTGGAACACGTTTTAACGACCGAATCACAGGAAAGCTTCATGAATTTGCCCCTAATGCCCAGATTATCCATATTGACATTGACACGGCCTCTATTTCCAGAAATATCCAGGTAGATATTCCGATCGTTGCAGATGCAAAAGATGCCCTTACCAAAATGTCCGAATACGTTTCCGACTATGCCAGCAAAAAATGGAACAGTGAGATAAACAGCTGGAAGCAGGAACATCCTCTTGCAATGCGTCCAAATGACAGATTAAGTCCGGTTGACATCATCAACCAGATCAACTGCCAGTTTGAAGAAGCCATCATTGTCACAGATGTCGGACAACACCAGATGCTGGTTTCCCAGTATGCTGAGATCACACCAGGCAAGCAGCTTGTTATGTCCGGGGGACTTGGTACCATGGGATACGGTTTTCCTGGTGGTGTAGGCGCAAAGATCGGTAATCCGGACAAACCGGTTATTGTTATTTCCGGCGACGGTGGAATGCAGATGAATATTCAGGAATTTGCCACAGCTGTTCTGGAAGAGCTTCCACTGATCCTTTGTGTATTTAATAACGAATATCTTGGTATGGTTCGTCAGTGGCAGAAGCTTTTCTATGGCAAACGCTACAGCATGACCAATCTTCGCTCCGGTGCCCTTTCCCGCCGTACAAATGGCGAGGAATACCCGAAATATACACCGGATTTTGTAAAGCTGGCAGAAAGCTACGGTGCCAAAGGGATCCGGGTTTTCAATAAAAATGAGGTTGCCGCAGCCTTTGAAGAAGCAAAGAAAAATACCAAAGTTCCGACTCTGATCGAGTTCATCATTGATCCTGAAGAAATGGTTTATCCGATGGTAAAGCCTGGCGGAACACTGGAAGATTTAATTATGGATTGTTAATTAACAGGAGGTTTATCCAATGGCAGATAAAGGCATGAAAAAAAGATGGATTTCCCTCTACGTAGAAAACCAGGTAGGTGTTCTGTCCAAGATTTCCGGACTTTTCTCCGGCAAAAGCTATAACCTGGACAGCCTCACCGTTGGTACTACAGAGGATCCTACCGTTTCCCGAATGACCATCGGAACTGTAAGCGACGATGAAACGTTCGAACAGATCAAGAAACAGCTGAACCGAATGGTAGAAGTCATCAAAGTTATTGATTTCACCAATATGTTCGTCCGCATGAAAGAGATTCTTTACATCAAGGTTTTTAACTGCTCTTCTGAGGACAAAGTTGAATTATTCCAGATTGCTGAGACTTTCAAAGCCAGAGTCATTGATTACGGTAAAGACAGCCTGCTTCTGGAATTCGTACAGACAGCGACCAAAAATGATGCAGTTGTCAAACTGATCAAAGAAGAATTCGGCCGCATCGAAGTAGTCCGAGGTGGAAGTGTAGGAATTGAATCCATCAGCATGATGGAAAGATAATTTAAACGATGATGCCCCTCCTGTTAAAGGAGGGCATTTTTGTAAATTTTACGAGGGGATAATTCATTATGAAAAAACAACAAATACCATTAAAAAATTCACTGCTTCTCCTTTTGACAGCAACGATCTGGGGAATCGCCTTTGTAGCACAAAGTGAGGGCGGTGAAGCTGTCGGCCCTCTCACTTTCAATGCCACAAGAAACATTATCGGTTCTCTGGTGCTGATCCCGGTTATTTTACTGCTCAATAAAATAAATCCACAGAGCAATTCAGCTGATTTCACAGAATCCGACAGACAGCCAATGGCATCCAGCGGTTCAAATCCATTTTCCCGCAACAAAACCTTAATTGCCGGCGGCATAATCTGCGGTATCTGCCTGTGTCTTGCTTCCAACTTCCAACAGTTTGGTATCCAGTACACCTCCGTTGGAAAAGCAGGTTTTCTCACTGCATGCTACATTATCATCGTCCCGATCCTTGGACTTTTTATGAAAAAGAAATGCAGTCCTTTTATCTGGGTTGCGGTTGTAATGGCACTGATTGGTCTCTATCTGCTTTGCATCACAGACGGCTTTTCCATTGGAAAGGGAGACTTTCTGGTCCTGATCTGTGCTTTCCTGTTTTCCCTGCACATTCTGGTCATTGACTACTTTTCACCAAAGACAGATGGAGTAAAAATGTCTTGCATCCAGTTTCTGGTCTGCGGAATCCTCACTGCTATCCCAGCCATAATTCTGGAGCATCCCAGTCTTTCTTCATTCAATGGTGCCTGGGGCGCTACTCTCTATGCCGGCGTTATGTCCTGCGGTGTCGCCTACACCCTCCAGATCGTGGGCCAGAAAAATATAAACCCAACCGTAGCCTCCCTGATTCTCAGTCTGGAATCCTGCATCTCTGTCCTCGCCGGCTGGATTATCTTAGGACAGAAATTAAGCACCCGGGAAATCATCGGTTGTGTGGTAATGTTCGGGGCTATCGTTCTTGCCCAGCTACCGCAGAAAGAAACTGCCAGTGAAAAATAACACGCTCTAAATCTTCCAAAACCCAAAGTAAGAGGTAACGCTTGAACCTTCCAAACGTTACCTCTTACTTATTTACCCCATATCACCCATTATACAGCTGATAATATTTACCTTTCTGCGCAATTAACTCATCATGAGAGCCTCTCTCAATAACACGTCCCTGCTCCAGAACCATAATACAGTCACTGTTTCTGACTGTGGATAACCTATGTGCAATTGCAAATGTAGTTCTGCCTTCCATCAGCTTATCCATACCATCCTGTACAAGCTTCTCTGTACGGGTATCAATAGAGCTGGTAGCCTCATCCAGGATCAGAACCGGCGGATCTGCTACTGCCGCCCTGGCGATTGCAAGCAGCTGTCTCTGTCCCTGGCTTAAATTAGCACCATTATTGCGAAGCATAGTATGATAACCATCCGGCAGTCTTCGGATAAAACCATCCGCATTCGCCAGCCTGGCAGCTGCAATAACTTCCTCATCTGTGGCATCCAGTTTTCCATAACGGATATTCTCCATCACAGTCCCGGAGAACAGATGGGGATTCTGAAGCACATACCCGATGTTGCTGTGCAGCCACAACTGACTTCGCTCACGGTAATCTTTGTCGTCGATGAGGATTCTTCCCTTAGTGGGCTCAAAGAAACGGCAGGCCAGGTTCACCAGCGTACTTTTTCCTGCACCGGTCTCTCCGACGATTGCCACATTGGTACCAGCCGGAATTTTCAAGTTGAAGTTGCTGAGCACCTCTTCTTTTCCATCGGGATACTGGAATGAAACGTTTTCAAACTCAATGTCGCCTTTAATGGGTTCCCAGTTCTCCTTGTGGGGATCAAAGAAATCTCCATACTTTTCCAGAACCTCTGGGGAGTCTATCACCTGGGGCTTCTCTTCCAGAAGGGAGGTCACCCGCTCAATATTTGCCTGAGCAGAAATGCACTGGGACAAAATTCCTGCAAGCCTCTGAATTGGTTCAAAAATTCCAACTGCATATGCAGTAAATGCAGCAAGTGTTCCTATGTCCATACTTCCATTCAGAACCATAATGCCACCACGCTCCAGTACAAGGGCAGTTGCCAGAGCTCCAAAGAAAACTACCAGCGGAATATAAATTGCATTTAATCTGGCAGCCTTGATAGACGCACTTCTCATCTCCTCAGTGACAGAGGCAAACTCCCGGAAGTTTTTCTCCTCCACAACCAGGGATTTCACAGTTTTCGCGCCCATAATTCCTTCGTTGTAGCCACTTGTGATCTTGGAATTGATTTTTCTCACCTGACGGTTCCATGTGAGGATCTTATTCTGGAAATACCAGGTAAGGACTGCAATAGCTGGAACGATCAGCATGATCACCAAAGCCAGTTTCCAGTTCAGAAACAGCATTGCAACAAACACACCCACTACATAAAAGATAGCCCACAGCATATCGATCACATCCCAGGCGATCAACTCTGTGATCCTGGCTACGTCGTTCATTACCCTGGACAGGATATATCCAACCGGAGTTGCATTGTAGTAGGAAAAAGACAGCTTCTGAAGATGAACAAACAATGCCCTTTTCATATCACGGCCTGTTTCCACATCAAGTGTCATGCAGCCTCTGGTGAAACAGATGACGGACCACATCTGAAAGACGATCACTGCAATATACAGCGCAATAAATCCTCCAAGTCCTGCCAGAGTATTTTTCTCGATAAAGGAATCAATGGCCTGTCGCTGAAATAACGGCATGATAATATCCACTACGGAGCAGAGAATATTCATCACAATTACCATAATCAGCACATTTTTCCGGGGTGCAAGGAAAGGGAAAACCTTTTTCCAGATGGAAATATCAATGGATTTTGTATATTCTTTTTCTTCTATCCGCACATTGCACCTCCTTCCATGAGACGGATGTCACTGTTCATCTGAATCTCATAAATGTCTTTGTATGGTCCCTCCTGGTGGATCAGTTCCTCATGGGTACCCATCTGCTGGATTTCTCCCTTGTCCATCACAATAATACAGTCAGCCTGCATAAGAGATGTGATCCGGTGGGAAATCATAATAACCGTTGCTTTCTCCATCTCTTTTTTCAGTTCTTTGCGAATCTTGTTGTCTGTCTCCGTATCTACTGCGGATAGGGAATCGTCAAATACCAGGATCGGAGCTTCTTTCATCAGCATTCTGGCAATTGCAACACGCTGCTTCTGTCCACCGGACAAAGTGACGCCACGCTCACCTACGATGGTGTCATATCCGTCTGTAAAATGAAGAATTGACTCATCTACACAGGCAATCTCCGCTGCATGGCGGATTTCTTCATCCAGAAGCTTCTCCTTTGTGATGCCAATATTCTCACGGATGGTTCTGGAGAAAAGGAACGGTTCCTGGAGTACCATGCCGATATTCTGGCGCAGGTACTGACGGTCAATGTCACGAATGTCTGTACCGCCAATGGTAATACTGCCGCAGTCTTCCGGCAGATCATATAAACGGTTCAGTAAATGGACCAGAGTTGATTTTCCACTTCCAGTTGTGCCAAGGATTGCAAAGGTGCTTCCGGATGGGATTGTGAAATTGATATTTTTCAGAACCGGGTGGTCTGGAGAATAACCGAAAGATACATCGCGGAAGCAGATATCGCCATCCATGGCAGTTTTCATTCCACTGACAGGTCCCAAAGTCTGCTTTTCTCCACAGCCTTTATTTTCGGAATCCTCACTCGTTTGCTCTGCTGTCCGCGCAGGAATCTTATAAGCCAGAGTTGCCTCACTCTGTCCTGCCTTCTTCTTTTTCGCAATATTCTCTGCATTTTCATTTCTGTCTGTAGACTTAGCTTCACACTTTACAGCAGCATCTTCTTCCTCAGCCTCCAGAATATAAGCCACACGTTCCATGGAAACCCCAGCCTTACTCATATCTGAAATAATCCTTCCCAGGCTTCGCACCGGCCAGGTCAGGGACGCATTATAGGAAATAAATGCCATAAACTCGCCCAATGTGATCTGTCCATTCACGGCAAAAACAACACCAGTCACCATAACCACCAGCACCTGCAGGTTGGTGATCAAATCTCCCGATGCCCAGTAAACGCTCATCAGTTTTCCAAGATATACCCATAAATTGGAGTAGGCATTATTTTTCTCATCAAACCGATCGATCTCATACTTTTCTCTACCAAAAGCACGCACTACACGAACTCCAGTCAGATTCTCCTGCACGGTACTGGAAAGTGCCCCCTCCGCCTCATCAGCATCCTGAAAACGTTTCCCGATCCTGGAATAGAAATAGCAGGAATAACCGATGATCACCGGGAAAAAAGCTGCCGCAGCCAGTGTAATCTGCACATTCATGGAAAACATGATTCCCAGATACAGTACGATCAGGAAACAGATTCGAAACCCCTCCGGCAGCTGCCTGCACACAAAGTTACGGATCACTTCCACGTCAGAGGTACATCTCTGAATGATCTCCCCGGTCTGGTGCTTTACATGCCAGGAAAAAGGCAGATACTGGGTGTGGTGATACAAGGTGTCACGGATGGATTTCAGGAAATTCTCTGAGCCTTTTGCCAGGCACATTTTACTTAAGTAATTAAAAACTCCCGAAAGAACTGCCGAAGCAGCTACCAGAAGTGCTGCCAGAAGCAGTGTCTGCCGCACATTCAGACCATCCGGAATTCCATCCAGCACCAGAATATGGTCTGCTGTGTATTTCACGATCTGTGGGATCAACGCATTACATGCTGTAAACAACACCGAAAATAATAGCGTTCCCACAAAAAACCGG
>ENA-OPCB01002483-OPCB01002483.1-human-gut-metagenome-genome-assembly--contig:-NODE-2483-length-10135-cov-3.020139_pt1 | contig 10135 bp, 8 predicted proteins | sample MGYA00241561_ERZ501473 | MGnify/ENA primary metagenome ERZ501473 (study PRJEB25962, sample SAMEA2042519) | human gut metagenome | biome: human gut; feature: human-associated habitat; material: faeces... | reverse complement strand
AAAATTCCTCCATGAGCTGTTCTGTCTCGCTGTCATCCTCCTCAGTGATTTTCGCGATTGCCACACCTGCATGAACCATCACATAATCTCCCGGTTCCAGATCTTCCAGAAGTTGGGCGGAAACCTCTCTTTTTGCACCGCCTGCGTCAACGACGGCGGTCCCGTTACTGATTTTTACAACTTTTGCTGATAATCCAACACACATGTGGGTAATTCCTCCTTTTCCTCTTTTATTTGTAAGTTCTAATAGCTTTAGATTAACTTTGTTTAAAATTTTTTATGTCTGGTTTTATTTTATCTCATGCTTCTGTAAATATGCCATTGCGTAGGCTGCCTGACCAAGTGACAATCCTCCGTCATTTGGTGGAATGAGGTGATGGTGCAGGGTGATGAGACCTTGCTTAACCAGACCTTCTTCTACCAGCCGTAGTAGTAAGCGGTTCTGGAAAACTCCGCCGCTTAGGGCAACTTTCCGGATTCCGGTCTGATGACTTGCTGTGAGGGCTGCGGATATGATCTGTCTTGCAAGTTCCTGGTGGAACTCGTATGCAAGTTGTCCGGTATATTCCCCGGCGAGACGTTTTTTGGCGAGGTTTTTGACTAATTCGCCGGTATTTAGAATCAGGCGGTCTTCTGCCGTTTCTGTAAATGGCTTAAGCATGAGGGGTTTGTATGGATGCTGCATTGTTTTTTCGTAAGCTTCTGCTGCGAACTCTAATGCCGTAGATGCTTCTCCCTCGAAAGTGGATTTTTTCCGGATTCCGAGGATAGCACTGACTCCATCAAAGAGACGGCCGGCACTGGTAGATCGAACAGCATTCAGGTGTCGTCCGGTCATTGTCACCAGTACTTTTGCCTCCGGTTCGGTGCAAAGCTCCAGTTTCTTCATCCATTCGACCGTTTTTTCTTTATCCTGCAATTCTTCATAGAGAAGAGACCCGGCAATTCGCCAGCCTTCTTTTGCAGAAAGATCTCCACCTACCTGCCAGAATGGCTTAATGCTGCCAAGTCTTTCAAATCCATTGTAATCACAACGAAGAATTTCTCCACCCCAGATGGTCCCATCCGTTCCATAGCCGGTTCCGTCAAAGGAAACGCCGATCACCGGATCTTCGCAGTCATTTTCTGCCATACAGGACAGAATATGTGCAAAATGGTGCTGTATCTTCAGAACCGGAAGTCCAAGTTCTTCCGCAACAACTGTCGCATTGTATTTCGGATGCAGATCGCATGCCACAACCTTTGGTTCTACCTCCAGAAGTGTTTCCATTCTGCCGATCGTTTCTTTTAAAGCTTCCACGGTGCGCAGATCTTCCAGATCTCCCACATAAGGGGATGGGTAAAATCTGCCGTCCACACCGATGCAGAATGTATTTTTCAATTCACCGCCCACAGCAAGCACCTGCCCTTTCCAGTCCGCAGATGTCATAAAAGGCAGTGGTGCATAACCTCTGGAACGCCGGATCATATACGGCTCATTTTTATAAAAATCCATGACCGTGTCGTCTGCACGGATCCGGATTTTCCGATCATGTGATAAAATAGCATCACATAAATGAGACAATTCGGCAACCGCTTCCTCATCATCACGGCAGATTGGTGCTCCTGATGTATTTCCGCTTGTCATTACCAGCAGATCCGGCATTTCGATCCCATCATCATACTGAAAAATCAGCAGCTGCACCGGTGCATACGGAAGCATCACACCGACTTTTGGATTTCCAGGTGCCACAGAAGGTGCCAGCCGTGTTTCAGATATATTTTCCGACTGTGGTTGGCTTTCTTTTCTATGTTCCTTTGATCGTCTGTCCAATAGTAAAATTGGTTTCTGATGCCCGGTCAGGATCACTTCCTGCTCCGGTGTCACGATGCATTCCCGTTTTACCACCGTTTCATCCTTTGCCATGATTGCAAAAGGTTTCGCCGGACGGCATTTTAATGTGCGCAGACGGCTGACTGCTTCTTCGTTTGTCGCATCACAGCACAAATGAAAACCGCCGATTCCTTTGATCGCCACAATTCCGCCGTCGTGGATCACCTGCCGTGTATAAGTGATGGCATCCCTGCCCCGTTCGCTTCTGCCGATCAGATACACTTCCGGTCCGCAATCGTTGCAGCACACCGGCTGTGCATCATACCGCCGCGTCTCCGGATCATAATATTCTTTCGCACAATCCGGACACATAGGAAATTCTTTCATGCTGGTGCGCTCCCGGTCATAGGGCAGCGCATCCAGTATGGTCAGCCGGGGACCGCAGCAGGTACAGTTGATAAACGGATGCAGATACCGCCGGTTCTTCGGATCATACAGTTCCTCTTTACACTCATCACAGATCGCAATATCCGGCGAAACAAAGATCTCCCCCTTTGTTTTTTCGCTTTCTATAATGTCAAAATCCGAAAACTGCGGTACCTCCTCTGCCGGAACCTCTTCCGTATTTATTTTTAAAATCGCCGCACGTTTCGGTGGATGTTCCTCCAGATCTTTCAAGAAACCATCCACCTGCTCTACTGCTCCCTGTGCATAAATCTCCACATACGGCCCTTTATTACAGACATTTCCACGAATCCCGTTTGCTGTGGCATGGCGGCTCACCGTCGGGCGGAAACCAACGCCCTGAACGATACCATACACCCGGATCCGCTTCGTAATCTCGCTCATATCTCTCTTCTTCTCCTAATTTGCTTTTCTCACATATCCCTGATACACAGCATTTTGTTACGCCAGACGCCCTGACACTGCAAAATGCACCGTATCTACAAAGATTCCCGCAAACTTCGGTGTCATCCGCTCCATGCAGTGATCCGCATAGATCACGTCAAAACCGCCCTTTTCCACCAGTTCGACATAATCATCCTCATCCCGTAAATGCAGATCGCCCTCCTGTCTCAGCTCCGGTTTCATCATAAACCAGCTTGCCACCGTCACTTGTGCATCCGGCGCCTGTTTCAAAATTTCTTCCCGGATGGCGGTTCCCATCACCTGCTGCTGTACAACCAGCACTTTTTTACCGTTGTAATCCAGATCAGAAACCAGTTCGTCCACCAGCGGATAACCGATCTCATACGGAGTTCCGTAAGTCCGCTCCAGATATTTCGCCGCTTCCAGTGCCGCCGGTGCCACCACGATGTGTTTTTCCACATTGGAAACAGATTTCACATCGTCCAATCCATTTCCCATACCATAGCAAATAGCAGTTTTCCCTTCTGCTGCAAAATGCTCCCGGATACGGTCAGCCGCGCGCAGATCACTGATATCCTGCGGTGTCATGCCCAAAATTCCGATATTTCCCGGAATCACATCTTCTTTTTCACCGGCAAACACCCGGAACAGCTCCTGCCATGCTTTTTCTTCGCCTTTGTCATATAATTCCATGCCATCGGTGTCCACCGTCAGAATCGGCAGATCCACTTTTTTCTCCGTCATACGCTTTAAGGCATGATAATCCGTCCCGATAACGGCCGGAACCGGTGTTCCGATGATCGCTGCAAACTTTGCATCCAGTTTTGTCACTGCATCTGCAAGTTTTGCCACCAGACGGTCATCCCGTCCAAGGATCGCATCCATATCGCGAAGACCCGCACTGAACAGTGCACTTTTACTCTCAAACCAGCGCGGCTCATCAAATCCACAGATGTTTCCGGTACAGCCACCGGCATCACAGATGACGATGATCCCGCCAAATTCATATAATACAGACACCGCACCTGACTGATCCGGTGCAAATGGTGTCAGATATTTTCTCAGTCCTCTCATTGTGTTATACCTCCGCCAATGCCTCAAACAGTCTGCGCACACCGGCATAACCGTATGGCTGCCGTTCTTCATTCCAGAGCACATTGGAACATTCTTTATGATAATAGCCGGCATCTTTTCCTATGGTCATATTGACGCCGGACTGACTTTTGTCATAATACAGCATGGTCGGTTCCAGATTGGAAAAAACTTTCGTATCCGGGCTGATTTTTGCCAGTTGTTTTACATAGACAAAGTTTTCACCGGATAATGTTCCATAAATCTCCGACACACGAAATCCATAGTGTACCAATGCAAGTGCCAGTTCGAACGGATCTCCGTTCATCCATTCTCCGACGGCAAATACTGCATCCGGATGTATTTCCCTGAATTTTTCTACCGCCTCCTCTGCTGCCTTACGCGGTATTTCATCCTCAAATTCCACACCCAGTGCAGCGGCAAAAGCACGATACTGACTGGCAATTTTATCGATCTGATATAATCTGCGCAGCTCGATATATGGAATTTTCAGCCGGTCATGAAAATCCTCTGCCGCAAAGCGCGCTTCCGGATGCAGTACCAGATTAAAATTTGCTTCCGACATGGTCTGATACTGTGCATAATCCTTGCACCTGGAAATCTCATGGATTGTTTTTACTCCTGCCCCATGAAGCAGATCATACAGCTCACAGTCATCCGTAAGCGGTGAAAAATATCCCAGTAAATTCACCACGTTTCCTTTTTTCTTTTTCGGTTCCAGCAACGAATAAACGGACTGCCGCACATGCACCATCGGTGGTTTTCTGCCTTCTCTGGTCAGTGCATACATATAACATGGCCTTACCGGAACCCCTGCATATTCCTCTGCCTTGTGACAGACACGCTCCATATCCGTGCCAAGCAGCGCATCCACACAGGTAATACATATCATCACAACAGACGGCTTTTTCTTAAGTCCTTCGCATATTTCCGCTACTGCCTTAGGGATCTTTTTCAGGTGCCTTCCGGTCACAATATCCGTCTCATCCATCAACAGATAATAAAAACGGTCCTGATAGGCCCGCATCGAACTAAGCACCGAGGTATTGCGGCCACAGCATCCCGGAGACACGATCAACATAACAGAATCCGGAACTGCCAGACCTGCACGTTTGACACCAAATCCTTCTGCTCCCGGAGAATTGAATGCCAGCGTTGCAGGGGAACTGTAGATCAGATGTGTATGGGAAATAAGCTGTCTGGGAATGTTATTTTTTCCAAGCTCATCCAGCTCTTTTACCGTACAAAAATATGCTTCCTGTCTCATGCGTTTTCCTCTTCTTTCCATAACAATGTGGCAAGATCAAAGAAACATCTGCTGATTTCAGAGACCGGATCTCCTTCGATCACAGTCTTTCCCTGCTCTTCCCAGTGAATAATTTCATTACTTCGCGGCACTTCTCCCACAATCGGCACCCCGATCTTTTCTGAAAATGCCTGTACTTTTTCTTTCTCATTTTCCACATTTCTGTGATTTAACACGATGCCAAATACCCGGGCATAACTGCGATCCTCAAAATTTCTGACTGCACTGGAAATATTGTTGGCAGCATACAGTGCCATTTTTTCACCGGATGTAACGATCAGAACCTTATCCGCATATCCCTCACGAATCGGTGCTGCAAATCCACCGCACACAACATCACCTAATACATCATACAAAACCACATCGGGTTTATAATGTTCGAATAGTTCCATATCTTCAAGAAGCTGAAAAGTCGCAATAATTCCACGCCCCGCACAGCCAAGTCCCGGTGTCGGTCCGCCCGTCTCAATGCAGAGGATTCCTCCATAGCCTTCCTTTGAAATCTGCGCCAGCTCATCCGGCTCCTCGTCCTCTTCCCTCATATAATTCATTACCGGACGAAGTGGCTCACCACCAAGTAAATTAATGGTGGAATCCGCTTTCGGATCGCATCCGATCTGAATGACACGTTTTCCCATATTTGCAAAAGCTGCTGCAAGATTGGAAGTCACTGTGGATTTTCCAATACCGCCCTTTCCGTATACTGCTACCTTTAACATGCTATCCTCCTGTTATTTTCAACGCAAAAAACCATCTTTCGGGCAATCTGTCAGAAAGATGGTTCTGTAAATCCTTATTTCTTAACTATTCCTGCTCGGATCATCCTTGCCGTCAGAGTTTTTATTCATTTATATTAAAATTGTTCAACACAATTACCGTCGTATCTTTTTCACCAAATGCTCTGCAGATGAATGAATCAGATGCCGTAATTTTCCCAATCATTTTATCAGCTGTTATACAAATTAGTCAACACGAACTGCATGCTTCAATCCCCTACACCTGCATATCCACATGATCGCCCCGTGCCTTTATCCCGTCGGTTACCTTTAAATCCTTCTGGTACGGATTTGATTCATTGTAGTATTTGATCTGCGTATTGGTCACTCCGCCTGACACATACGACCTCCCGCACTCCGGACAGATAGAAGTATGAATCTGCACAGATGCCGAAATCACCCTGCCATTTTCCTCGGATGCCTTGCTGTAGGCATTGGATACATGCTGCCCCTCATGTGCACGGACTGCCGATGATGCAGCCTGCGGGGAAACATGCGCGGCACTCTTAAACGATACATTTGCTTCATCTGATCCGTCAACATATTTACGGTTTTTACAGGTCTGGCATTCCTTCTGTTTCCCGTTTTCATCTACGCTTCCGATGCCATTTTCTTTTCCTGTGACATTCTTTGTATCACTGTCTGAAATTCCATAACCATATAAATATGATGAACTTCCTACTCCCGTTATATCCATGGCAGACTCCTTTCTGTTTTAAAACATCCTGTTTTATAAATGTAAGACTTCTTCTAATGTGGTAAACAATGCATCGATGGTCATCGGTTTTGAAATATAACCGTCCATTCCGGAATCAAATGCTTTTGTCCTGTTTTTCATAGGTATACTCTCACGTCATTTTATTTTCTACAGACAGTATACCATAAAAATCAGAAATTGCATCCTCTTCCTTTGCACCAAATAGAAAAAATGACTCTGTGGGATTTGCCCACAGAGCCATTTTTTCTATATGCCTTTTATTTCAGATATCCGTTTGTAACCATATCTACAATCTCACCTGTCGGAATGGAAAATTCGACCCTTCCCATATATCCCGGTGCTACTTCATACTTATCAAATACAAGGGTAAGTTTTCCCTTCTCATTGACATAGAAATTCGTCTTATTGCTGATGGACTTGAAATTGAACTTATTGTTTTCATCGTCCACAAAATAGGTAACATCTGCATTCTCTTTCATCTGTGCCCGCATCTGTTCTTTGATATTGTCGGAAATCCGGTCAATATAGCCGCTTCCTTTTTTGAACAGATTTTTCAGAGTGATTTGTTTTCCGGATTTTTTATCCACACTGAAAATCTTTGCATAACTCTGGGAGCCGCCCATAGCAATTACCGTATCAATCCGCAGGCAAAACAGCTTGTCGTTGTCGGTTACAACCTTATATCCGGAAGTAAGGCTCTCATTTCCCTTCTCTCCCTTCTTTATGGCTGCCACATCTTTTTTATAATCTTTGATAAATTTATTCTGATAACTGGATATTGCAGCATTCAGTTTTTCACTTTCGCTTTTCATGACTTTTCCGTCTGTACCTGTAATTTTCACTTTCGGAATCTTTACACTGGCTTCCATCTGTTTGCCCTTCTGGTTGTTGGTATACTTCTTTGCCAGCGATACTTTATAAACCGGCAGACTTGTTTTTGCCTGTGTAACCACCGTTCCTGCTCCCATTGTCACCAGCATTGCCGCAGCAGCTACTGCAATACCTGTCTTTTTTAATACACTACTCAGTTTACTCATTTTATTTTCCTCCTTTTTTGTTTCTATCTATTAGACCATTCATCACACATAAAAGTTTCAGAAATACAAAAATTTCCATTTTATTTTTCTGCTGCCCGGCTTCATTGAAAAAAAACAGGAAAAAAGCTATAATAATATAAGTTTGCCATATAAAAGCAAATACAGATATTAACATAAGAAAGGGCGAAACATATGACTTCAGAACAACAAAATCCACTTGCCGTGGACAAAATTTCTTCGCTGATTCTGCGCTTTTCCGTACCGAGCATTATCGCCATGCTTGTCAGTGCGGTATACAACATTGCAGACCAGCTTTTTATCGGAAATGCGGTCGGCACACTCGGCAATGCCGCTACCAACATTGCATTCCCACTTGCCATGATGTGCACAGGACTTGGACTTCTGTTTGGAATCGGCGGTGCGGCAAGCTTCAACCTTCACATGGGTGCCGGCAAAAAAGAAAAAGCTCCCTATTTTGTCGGAAACGCCATCACAATGCTTCTTACCGTTGGCATCCTTCTTTTTGCCATAACCGAATTATTTTTGAATCCTCTGCTGGTCGGATTTGGTTCCCCTGCAGATGTTCTCCCGCTTGCCCGGCAATACGTCCGTGTGACGGCGATCGGTTTTCCTTTTTTAATTCTTACGATCGGAAGCGGACACTTAATCCGTGCAGACGGCAGCCCAAAGATGGCGATGTTTGTAAACATTTCCGGCGCCATCATCAACATTGTATTGGATGCCGTGTTTGTTCTGGGATTCCACTGGGGCATGTACGGTGCTGCAGCGGCAACCGTGATCGGTCAGGTCATCTCTGCGATTATTGCGGTCTGCTATCTGTCACACTACCGCACAGTAACCCTGCACTCCAAGCATTTCCGGCCGAATGCTTCCCATCTGGCACAGATCTGCTCACTTGGCATGGCTTCTGCCATCAACCAGGTTGCCATGATGATCGTGCAGATTACGATGAACAACCTGCTAAAGCATTACGGTGCACAGTCCGTTTACGGAGAGTCAATTCCGATTGCCTGTTCCGGAATTGTCATGAAAGTCAACCAGCTTTACTTTTCCGTGATTATCGGCCTGTCACAGGGCAGCCAGCCGATCCAGAGTTTTAACTACGGTGCAAAACAGTACAACCGGGTAAAGGAATCGTATCGTCTGGCGATTACGGTCGGTGCCATTGTATCCATTGTATCCTTTCTGCTGTTTCAGATTTTTCCGCGACAGATCCTCGGTCTGTTTGGCAGCGGAAGCAAAGAATATTTTGATTTCGGTGTAAACTATTTCCGGGTTTTCCTGCTGTTTACATGGCTTAATTTTATGCAGCCGATTTCCTCGACGTTTTTCAGTTCGATCGGAAAAGCATATAAGGGAACGTTTCTTTCTCTGACAAGACAGATTTTATTCCTGCTTCCTTTGCTTTTGCTTTTCCCGCGTTTCTGGGGAATTAAGGGAATTCTTTATGCGAGTCCGGTTGCGGATGTGTTATCTTTTGCAGTTGGACTGGCAATGGTTATACATGAATTCCAGTTGATCCGGAAGTTGGAAGTTTCTGAACAGAATACAACGACTTTCTAACATGAAAGTAAAAATATATTTTCCTGCAAAAAAGCGCGCAGCAAAAGGGGGGCACCACTTTTTGCTGCGCGCATTTTTTACTTTTTCAAATCGGCTTTTATTTATTTTTGAGCCCCGATATGAGTTCTCAGCTTATTTTTGATCTCATTCTCAAGCTTCTCCACAAACTCATCCAGTGGAAGAACTGTGGTATCTTTTTCTCCATGCAGACGGAAGGATACGGTTCTGTCTTCTTTCTCATTGAAGCCGACAACCAGAAGATACGGCACCTTCTGCACCTGTCCTTCACGCATACGATAACCAAGCTTTTCTGCTCTGTCATCAAGTTCTACTCTTACATTTTTAGCTTCAAGAGCATCAACGATTTCATGTGCATAATTCATAATCTCATCATTATCTGTCTTAACTGGCATTACTCTTACCTGAACTGGTGCTAACCATGTTGGAAGGTTACCCTTTGTTTCTTCAAGTATATATGCCATAAATCTGTCAAGAGAACCAAGTATAGCTCTGTGAAGTACAACCGGCGTCTTCTTCTCGCCATCCTTGTCAACATATGAAAGGTTGAACTTAGCTGGAAGACAGAAGTCTAACTGGCATGTAGATAATGTGATTTCATTACCAACAGCCGGCTTAACATTAACATCAAGCTTAGGACCGTAGAATGCAGCTTCACCGATTTCTTCTGTATATTCAATACCAAGACTGTTCATAACATCTCTTAAAGCATTTTCAGCCTTATTCCACATTTCATCATCATCATGATATTTTTCTTTATCTGCATCATCTAAATGCCAATATTCTTCATATCCTTTTCTGATTATTGCTAATAGCACAAAGCCGAATATAATACATATTGTTGCAAACACTCTACTCAGTGCTGATGGTATCATCAGCATAAATGCTATCCGACACCATGTTTCAGTGTGCTTGTCCCAC
>ENA-OPCB01002478-OPCB01002478.1-human-gut-metagenome-genome-assembly--contig:-NODE-2478-length-10148-cov-2.893193_pt1 | contig 10148 bp, 8 predicted proteins | sample MGYA00241561_ERZ501473 | MGnify/ENA primary metagenome ERZ501473 (study PRJEB25962, sample SAMEA2042519) | human gut metagenome | biome: human gut; feature: human-associated habitat; material: faeces... | reverse complement strand
ATTGCTTTCGAATACCATTTGCGGGTAATCCGCTATCAGCTCCGCTGCTTGCCGCATATAGACCAGGGCTTCCTGATAATCTTTCTTGTAATAGTAATGATTTCCCCGATTATTAAGATACACCCACTTTTCGCTGACTGTCATTTCATCAAAAAACTGTCCTGCCAGTTCGTAATAATGATTGGACAAATCAAAATCACGCAAGTCCATGTAAGTCTGTCCCAGTCCGCAATAGACCGGAAATTTGGAATGTTCCGACAGGTGCAGGGAGTCACAGATAAACAATGCTTTCCGGTAATAGGAAGCGGTATGTGCCAGTTCGCCACGATGCAGATGGGCATCCGCCAGATTCATACAGATATCTGAAAGAAGATGTCCCTTCTCTCCTTTCAGACGGTAAGTATAGGATTTCTCATAATAGGCAACCGCCGAATCGGGCTGATTGAGTTGCATCCAGACATTTCCCTCAATGTTATACACATCTGAAAGTACATCATTCCATCGCAGGCAGGCAGTTGCACGCTTATCATACTCTTTTACAGGGCGGTTATAATAGAGGATAGAGTCGAAATCGGACGAGATGAAGAAAGTCTTTCCATACAATCCCATCAAGCGGTAATAACTCATCGAGTCCTGTGCCTGACGCATTGCGTTACGCAATAAAGAACGTGAATAAGGTAAGTTGGAAAACAGAGAATCCTGTGCACGGACTTCTAAAGAATCGATAAGTGACTGTTCACACAAAGCGTGACTGCGGTGCCTATCCACGCAACTGCAGTTCCACAATATCAACAACCCTATCAACCCAAATAGCTTCATAGTAGATTTCGCTTTATTCATCCCCTTTGTCCGTGTTGAATTTTGAATGCCACAAAAATACATTAATTATATTGAATCTCAACGAAATTTATTATTTTTTTTAATACCTTTGTCCCCATATAAACATGAGTAACTGACCTAATGAGTCCATTGAACTTTACCCACATTCTGACACAGGCAGTCGATGAGCTATCGGAAAGCGAATCTTACAAAGGGCTGTTTCATCAACATAAAGATGGCGAACCATTGCCCTCTGCTAAAATTTTGTATGAAATTATCGAGCTTTCCAGCTATACCCGCGAGGAAAAATTCCAGATTGCCAAACGCTATCTGGTTCCCAAGCAGGTCAAACGCCATGGGCTCAGCGGCAGAAACTGCCGGTTTTATGACGACACCCTTTATTCCATCATCGACCATTATGTCCGTGAAGCAGGTGTGCGAAATCTGGAGCGTGAAATCGCCTCCCTGTGCCGCAAGAGTGCGAAGATGATTGTGGCAGGCGAAAAGAAGAGCTGCTATATCAGCGAGAAGATGCTGGAAACCCTGTTGGGTCCACAAAAATATAAGGACGACGACATGGAAAAAGAAAATCTGGTCGGTGTGGTCAACGGATTGGCGTGGACCTCGGTCGGCGGAGAGATTTTGCAGGCGGAAGTCGCTGTGGTGGAAGGAACCGGCAAGCTGGAGCTGACCGGCTCGCTGGGAGATGTGATGAAGGAATCTGCCCGCGCTGCCATCACCTGTGTCCGCGGCTTGTGCGACCGCTATGGCATCGACAAGAATTTCTATAAGGAGAAGGACATCCACATCCACTTCCCGGAAGGCGCTGTTCCAAAGGACGGACCGTCGGCAGGTGTGACCATTACCACCGCGCTGGTGTCTGCCCTCAGCGGGATGCCGGTGCGCCATGATGTTGCCATGACCGGTGAAATCACCCTGCGCGGCAGAGTGCTGCCCATCGGCGGCTTAAAGGAAAAGACTCTGGCGGCAAAGACTGCTGGAATCAAAACAGTATTGGTGCCAGAAAAGAACCGTCCGGACGTTGAAGAGATTCCGGCGGAGATCAAAAATGGGTTGGAAATTCTTTTTGTAGAAACGATGGACGATGTGATTGCGCACGCTTTTGTGGGCGGGAAAGGAAACAACTGATATGGTAATCAAATCCGTTCAATTGGAAACGGTCTGCGGCATTACGAGTAAGCTTCCGGACAATATACTGCCGGAAATTGCATTTGCCGGAAAGAGTAACGTTGGCAAATCCTCCCTCATCAACGGGATCATGAACCGGAAAAGCCTGGCGAGAACTTCTTCCCAGCCCGGCAAAACCCAGACCATCAACTTTTATAATGTAAATGAAGTGTTTTATCTGGTAGATCTGCCTGGCTATGGCTATGCAAAAGCCAATCAGGAAGTCAAGGCGCAGTGGGGCAAGATGATCGAACGATACCTGCATTCCTCCAAGCAGCTAAAGGCGGTTTTTTTGCTGATCGATATCCGGCACGACCCGTCTGCAAACGATAAGCAGATGTATCAGTGGATGCGTCATTACGGCTTTGATCCGATCATCATTGCAACCAAGCTGGACAAAATCAACCGCAGTCAGATCCAAAAGCAGCTCAAGGCAATTCGGGTTGGCTTAGAGGCACAGAAGGATACGATCATCATCCCGTATTCCTCTCTTTCCAAGCAGGGACGGGAAGAAATTTATGATCTGCTCGACAGCATTCTCTCAGAAGACGGAGGCATTAAAGCATGTGGAGACAATCCAGAAAATATGTAAAAGCGGTGTTAAACCTGATCACTGCAGTAGTGATCTTGCTGTTTGTCGTATTTGTTGTTCCATCGGTTATTTCGTATTTTATGCCTTTTGTAATTGGCTGGATCATCGCGATGATTGCAAACCCGCTGGTGCGTTTTTTGGATGAAAAGATTAAGATCCGCAGAAAAGCAGGCTCTGCGATCGTCATTATTGCAGTTATCGCTGCGATCGTAGCTGGTATTTACGGGATCCTGAGCCTGCTTGCAGGACAGCTGAAGGGATTTGTGGAAGAGCTGCCGGGACTCTGGAAGGCAATGGAGTCTGATATTTCCAACGCGGGAAGCTCACTGGAAAGCTTTTCTCACTATTTTTCTCCAAACGTGCAGGAGCAGGTTGCTAAAATTCTGAATTCGCTGATGAATCTGTTGAGCAGCGCAGTGGATCATATGGGCAGTCCGACGGTATCTGCAGTCGGCAATTTTGCCAAAAATATCCCGACGATCATCGTCGGTGTCATCATGTGCCTGTTGTCCTCTTATTTCTTCGTTGCGCAGCGGGAAGAAGTGATTGCTGCGTTTCGCAGATATGTACCGGAGAACTTCCGCAAAAAGTGGGATGTGATGTATCACAGTCTGACCGGTGCCATTGGCGGATATTTCAAAGCACAGCTAAAGATCGAGATCTGGGTATATCTTCTGATGCTGGTGGGCTTTTTGATCCTGCGGGTGCGTTACGGTGCGCTGATTTCGATCGGGATTGCGATCCTGGATTTTCTGCCGGTATTCGGAACCGGTACGGTTCTGTGGCCATGGGCAGTGATCAAGGTACTTGGCGGAGACTTTAAAATGGCCATCGGGCTGCTGATCATCTGGGGAGTTGGACAGCTTTTGCGTCAGCTCATCCAGCCGAAAATTGTTGGGGATTCCATTGGCGTTCCGCCGCTTCCGACCCTGTTTCTGATCTTTATCGGTTATAAGGTAGGCAGCGTTGCCGGCATGATCCTGGCAGTTCCGGCAGGCATTATTGTTGCCAATATGTATCAGGCGGGATTTTTTGACACAACCATTGACAGCGTGCAGATCCTGGTGCATGGCTTTAACCGGTTCCGGCGCCTGACCCCGGAGGATAAGGCAGAGATTTCGGAGAAAAAGGAATAAAAAACGTTGTCGTGAGGTTCGGGGCGGCGCACCAAAGTCTGAGGAAACGCTTGGTTGTTCGGGGGTTTTGGCGCACTGCGCCCGCAGAGTGGAGGATGATTTGCGCAACTTTAGAATTGTGATTCAATACGAAGGAACCAGATATCAGGGCTGGCAGCGGCAGGGGACGACTCAGAACACGCTGCAGGGCAAATTCGAGGCGCTGCTTTCGAAAATTGCGGGGACTCCGGTGGAAATCCAGGCATCCGGCAGGACGGATGCAGGTGTGCACGCCCTAGGGCAGACCGCGAATTTCCATATGAATACGGAGCTTTCCTGCGAAGAGCTTCTGGATAAGCTGAACCAGTATCTGCCGGAGGATGTGGCGGTTATTTCCTGTCAGGAGGCTGCTCCCAGGTTCCACGCGCGTTTAAATGCGGTCGGTAAGACCTATTGCTACCGGATTCACAACAGCAAAATCCCGGCGGTGTTTGACAGACGGCTGGTATGGCAGATCGAACAGCAGTTAGATGTAGATGCGATGAAAACAGCGGCAAAGTATCTGGTCGGGACGCATGATTTTGCAGCGTTTACCTCCGCAAAAAACAAGAAAAAATCGACTGTCCGCTCGATAGAGTCCATTTTGTTCGAGCAAAACGGCGCGGATATCCGGATTTCTTTTCGGGGAGACGGATTTTTGTTCCATATGGTCCGCATTCTGACCGGAACACTGGTGGAGGTCGGTCTCGGGGTGCGCAGACCGGAAGAAATTGCTGCGATTCTGGACGGAAAAGACCGGCAGAAGGCGGGAATGCTGGCACCGGCGTCCGGACTTTGCCTGATGGAGGTTTATTATCAGTAGAGGATCTTTATGAAAAAGATATGGAATCAACTGGGACACAGTCTTTTTGCAGAGGATGAAAGCAGTCGGAAAACAAAGCACATTCTCAAGACTGTGTTTTTCTTTTATATTCTTGTGCTGCTCAAGGTGATTGTTTTTAAGTATCCCCTTGCGCGGCTGGAGGCGATCGCTGCTTCCTGGACAAAGGAGGTTGTCTGGGAGGGACTTGGAACCGCCAACTTCACTTTATTTAAGACGATTCGGATGTATATCCGTTACTGGGGAAAATTAAACAGCTTTGAAAATCTTTTCGGCAACGTGCTTGCTTTTGTGCCGCTTGGCTTCTTATTGCCGTTTCTGCAAAAGGAGAGCCGTCGATTCTGGATTCTGTTTCTGGACGCGTTCGTGCTTGTCTGCTGTATCGAGCTGTTTCAGCTTTTTACGGCATTCGGCGCATTTGATGTGGATGATATTTTGCTGAACTGCGTGGGTGCGCTGCTGGGATATGCGGTTTTTTCGCGCTGCCTGCGGGACGCTGCAGGAACGTAGAATTGGCGCTGGATTTTTCTATGGAAATGGAGTAACATGAAAACATGTTTGCTGCATAGCAATTTGGAAAATGGGGAGACACAAAGGGAGGAAAGGATCGATGCGACTGATTTTTATCCGGCATGCAGAACCGGATTATTCAATTGACAGCCTGACAGAAAAGGGCTGGCGGGAAGCGAAGCTTCTTGCTGAGCGCACGAAGCGTTGGAAGGTGGATGAATTTTACTGTTCGCCACTTGGCAGGGCGAAGGATACTGCATCGTTTACGCTGAAGGAATGCGGCAGGGAGGCAGTGACATGTGATTGGATGCGCGAATTCGATGCCTGTGTCGTTGACCCGGAAACCGGAAAGAACCGGCTGAGCTGGGATTTAAAGCCCGCTTACTGGACAAAAGAGCCGGATTTGCTGAATATAGATCGTTTTCTGGAAACGGATCTGATGAAAAGCGGGCCGGTTGCAGAGACCTATCAGAAAGTCTGCGATGGCTTAGACGGCATCCTCGCAAAACACGGTTATCACAGGGAGGGACGCTTATATCGCACGAAGCAGCATAATGAGGACACAATCGTGCTGTTCTGCCATATGGGAGTGACATTTTATATGCTGTCCCATCTGCTTTCCATTTCTCCGGTGTGTCTGAATCATACGATGTTTCTGCCGCCGTCTTCCGTGACGGTTGTGAGTACGGAAGAGGTGGAGCAGGGCTATGGGATGTTCCGGACGCAGATGCTGGGAGACACGTCTCATCTGTACTGCGCCGGGGAGCCGGTGTCCCACATGGGATATTTTGCGGAGATTCTGCAGGAGCGTCCGTTATGATCGTACCGCGGGGCACGGCAGGTGCACAATCGGCACGTCAGCCTGGGGGCGCATCGTCTGCGCAATCTGTCATTCCGCCCGTTTACGCTATGCCGCAATCTGTAGTGCTTCCGATCGCAGACACAGTGCTCCTTACAGCACGGACGCTTGCACGCTATCATTTTCCGGAAGACGAGCGTGAGCAGCTCAAGCAGCTGTGCACCCGGCTAAAGGATGCCTGCAGCGATCAGATCAGCTGCCGGTTCGCAGCGTGCCCGGAAAAAGAAGATCGACTGGCAGCATCCATGACACTTGGAAAAGGAGTGGACGAGCTGCAGGAAAAGCTTCAAGAGCAGGACATGCTGCTGGAAAGTTATATGGTTGAAACACTCGCCGGAGAAGCTCTGATGGAAGCCTATAGCCGATTCCATGTGGAAATTCATCGAAGAACCGGATGGTTTGTGAAGCAGATGAGCTTTTTGGGAAGCAGCAGCGAGCCGATCGAACAGCTTCCGGCGCTGCTGAAACTGCTTGACTGCGATGGTCAATATACCGCTGCCTACATCACCTGCAACGAAAGCCTTTGCCTGATCCCAAAAAAAAGCGTTGTGTTCTGGACAGAATTGACAAAGGAGGGCGTCCGCTGCGCCGGTGTATGCGACAGCTGTGAAAATGTGCAGTGTGAGAACCGAATCCCGGATAATCCGGACAATCAGGAAGCGGCAGAAAAGACGGAAGGCGTGGTAGAGAGCATTCGATGGCCGGATCTGTTCGGACGGCCGCTGCCCTATGGCTATAACCGGATTTTTGGCAGATAAAAAGACCGAATGGAGGAAGACAAGACGTGAAGAAGCTGCTTTGTTATTTGAAAGGGTATGAAAAGGAAACCGTGCTCGCCCCTTTGTTTAAAATGCTGGAAGCACTGTTTGAGCTGTTTGTTCCGCTGGTAATGGCTGCGGTGATCGATCAGGGTATCGGCGGATCGGACAAACCGTACATCGTGAGGATGTGTATGCTTTTGATTGCGCTGGGTGTCATCGGACTGGTCTGCTCGATTACAGCGCAGTATTTTGCGGCGAAAGCGGCGACCGGATTTTCCACCCGCCTGCGCCATGAGCTGTTTGCGCACATCCAGGGACTCTCCTATACGGAAATGGATACCCTCGGCACGTCTACGTTGATCACGAGAATGACGAGTGATATCAACCAGGTACAATCCGGTGTCAATCTGGTGCTGCGCCTGTTTTTGCGTTCACCCTTTATTGTGTTCGGCGCGATGATTATGTCGTTTACCGTAGATGCAAAGGCGGCGCTGATTTTCGTGGTGACGATTCCGCTGCTTTCCATCGTCGTGTTCGGCATCATGCTCTGGACGATGCCTCTGTACAAAAAGGTGCAGGCTGCGCTGGATCAGGTGCTGGGTCTGACCCGGGAAAACCTGACAGGCGTGCGCGTCATCCGCGCTTTTAATAAAGAAGAGGAAGAATTAAGCCGTTATCAGGAAAAAAATGAAACGCTGACTGGGCTGCAGAAATACGTTGGCAGAATCTCCGGTCTGATGAACCCCATTACTTATGTGATCGTCAACGTTTCGATCATTGCGCTGTTGTATACCGGCGCGATCCGTGTAGATTCCGGCATCCTGACCCAGGGACAGATCGTAGCGCTTGTCAATTACATGTCCCAGATTCTGGTAGAGCTTGTCAAGCTGGCGAATCTGATTATCACGGTGACAAAAGCGATCGCCTGCGGCAACCGTGTGCAGAGCGTGCTGGAAGTGCAAAACAGTATGGAGCTGGCTGATGTGGAACAGAAAATTGAGACGGACAAAAATGCGCCTGCGGTTGTCTTCGACCATGTGTGTCTGACTTATGCGGGAGCGGGCAGCGAATCGCTGACGGACATCAGCTTTACGGCAAAGCATGGTGAGACGATCGGCATCATCGGCGGTACGGGTTCCGGTAAATCCAGTGTGGTCAATCTGATCCCCCGTTTTTACGATGTGACAAAGGGACGTGTCCTGGTAGACGGCGTGGACGTCAAAGATTACAGCCCGGAAGTGCTGCGCAGCAGGATTGGCATCGTGCCGCAGAAAGCAGTGCTGTTTGCCGGAACCATTGTAGAGAATCTGCGCTGGGGAAAGAAGGACGCGTCCAAAGAAGAAATGTGGAAAGCGCTGGAAATTTCCCAGTCAAAAGAGTTTGTTGAGAAAAAAGACGGACAGCTCGAGAGCAGAATCGAGCAGGGAGGCAAGAATTTATCCGGCGGTCAGAGACAGCGTCTGACCATTGCCCGTGCCCTTGTCAGACAGCCGGAAATCCTGATTTTGGACGACAGCGCGTCTGCCCTCGACTATGCGACGGATGCGGCGCTTCGAAAAGCGATCCGAAATATGGAAGGAAATCCTGCGGTCTTTATCGTTTCCCAGAGAACGTCCTCCATTCAGCATGCAGACCGAATTCTGGTGCTGGACGATGGAAAGGCTGCCGGACTTGGAACCCATGAGGAGCTGCTTGAAACCTGTCCGGTTTATCAGGAAATTTATTATTCCCAGTTCGATGAAAAGGCGGCGAAGGCAGTGCGTGAAAACGCCGCCAATGCGGGTAAGGCAGAGAAAGGAGGATGCTGAACATGGCAAAAAAAATGGAAGCAGGACAGACGCAGACCCTGAAAAAAGTGCTGCACTATATGAAGCCATACCGTTTTTTCCTTCTTTTATCCGTGATTTTAGCGGCGATTACTGTCGCATCCACGCTGTATCTTCCACTGTTAATCGGTAAAGCGGTGGACTGCATCGTTGGAAAAGGTAATGTCAATTTTGACGGACTGATTGCAGTTCTGATCAAAATGGCGGTCATGATCGGGATCACCGCACTGGCACAGTGGATTATGAACGTCTGCAACAATAAACTGACCTATCAGATCGTGCGGGATATTCGAAACGAGGCGTTTGAAAAGATAGAGGTTCTGCCCCTCAAATACATTGACGGACATGCCCACGGTGAGATCGTCAGTCGTGTCATCGCGGACGTCGATCAGTTTGCGGACGGTCTGCTGATGGGCTTTACGCAGCTCTTTACCGGTGTGATTACGATTCTGGGAACGATCGGCTTCATGCTTTCGGTCAACGTCGGCATCACGATTGTCGTGCTGGTGGTAACACCGGTTTCCTTGTTTGTGGCCTCGTTTATCGCAAAACGGACCTTCAGCATGTTCAAGGCCCAGTCCGAAACGAGAGGCGAGCAGACCGCTTTGATCGATGAAATGATCGGCAACCAGAAGATTGTGCAGGCATTCGGGCAGGAAAAGGATGCCATCGAAAAATTCGACGAAATCAACGGCCGTCTCCAGACGTGCTCGTTGAAAGCGATTTTCTTTTCCTCTATCACAAATCCGTCCACCCGTTTTGTCAATAGCCTTGTGTATACCGGCGTTGGCATCTTCGGCGCGCTGGCTGCGATCAACGGACGGCTGACGGTCGGACAGCTGAGCAGTTTTTTGAGCTATGCAAATCAGTACACCAAACCCTTTAATGAAATTTCCGGCGTCGTAACAGAACTGCAGAACGCGATCGCCTGTGCGGGACGGGTGTTCGAGCTGATCGAAGAAAAATCTCAGGTGCCGGAAGTGGAAAATGCGGTTTCGCTGCAGCATGTGGATGGGAAAGTGGAGCTGAAGGACGTTGCGTTTTCCTATGCGCCGGAGCAGAAGCTCATTGAGAATTTCAATCTGCAGGTAAAGCCAGGCGAGCGCGTGGCGATTGTCGGACCCACCGGATGCGGCAAAACGACGGTGATCAACCTGTTGATGCGGTTTTATGATGTAAACAGCGGCTCCATTTCGGTAGAAGATGTGGATATCCGGGAAATGACCAGACACAGCCTGCGTGCGGGATACGGCATGGTGCTGCAGGAAACCTGGCTGAGAGCCGGAACCATCCGTGACAACATTACGGTCGGAAAACCGGATGCGACGCAGGAAGAGATCGAAGCAGCGGCGAAGGCATGCCATGCGCACAGTTTTATCATGCGCTTGCCGGAGGGCTATGACACGGTCATTTCGGAGGACGGAGGAAGCCTTTCCCAGGGACAGAAGCAGCTTCTGTGCATCACGCGCGTTATGCTGTGCCGACCGCCGATGCTGATTTTAGACGAGGCGACGTCCTCAATCGATACCAGAACAGAATTAAAGATTCAGAATGCATTTGCAAAGCTGATGGAAGGCAGGACGAGCTTTATCGTTGCA
>ENA-OPCB01002471-OPCB01002471.1-human-gut-metagenome-genome-assembly--contig:-NODE-2471-length-10160-cov-3.072736_pt1 | contig 10160 bp, 6 predicted proteins | sample MGYA00241561_ERZ501473 | MGnify/ENA primary metagenome ERZ501473 (study PRJEB25962, sample SAMEA2042519) | human gut metagenome | biome: human gut; feature: human-associated habitat; material: faeces... | reverse complement strand
GGCGCGGTAGCCAGCGTCAAAGACGTCACTCTCTTTCGCAAAGCGAATTTCGGTTTTCGCCGGGTGGACGTTGACATCGACCATGTCGGGCGGCAGCTCCAACATGAGCACCGCGCCCGGGAACTTGCCCTGCATCATCGTGCCCTTGTAGGCGTTTTCGAGCGCCGCCATCATTGTGCGGTTTTTGACGTAGCGGCCATTAACAAAGAAATGCTGCGCACCGCGGCTGGCGCGGCAGGCACGCGGCGGCGTGACCAGGCCGGTCACATGGTACAGCTCGCTGCCGCCGTCCACGGGCAGCAGGTCGCGGGCAAATTCACGGCCCAGGACCGCGTAGACCGCACTGCGCAGGTCGCCGTCGCCTGGGGTCACATACTGCTGCTTGCCGTCGCGCAGATAGCGGAAGCTGATCTCCGGGTGGGACAGCGCCGCGTGCAGGACGGTCTCAGCCACAAACGTGCCCTCGCTGGCGTCCTTTTTCAAAAACTTCATGCGGGCGGGCGTGTTGTAAAACAGGTCACTGACCGTGATGGTCGTGCCGACGGGGCGTGCGCCGGGCTCCATCCCACGCTCCTCGCCGCCTTCGATGCGGTAGCAGCAGGCGTACTCGTCGGCCTCTGTGCGGGTCAGCACCTCGACGCGGGCAACGCTGGCAATGGAGGCAAGTGCCTCACCGCGGAAGCCCAAGGTATGGATGTGCCCGAGGTCCTCCGCCGTCGCGATCTTGCTGGTGGCATGGCGGATAAACGCTTTATCGATATATTCCGCTTCTATGCCTGAACCGTTATCTACGATTTGCAGCTGCTGGATGCCGCCGCGCACCGCCGACAGCGTGATCTGCGTCGCGCCTGCGTCAATGGCATTTTCCAGCAGCTCCTTCGCCACGGAGGCGGGCCGTTCGACGACCTCGCCCGCCGCGATCAGCTCTGCGGTATGCTTGTCCAGTACACGAATTTCCGCCATGGTTTTCACCTGCCTTTAGTCTTTGTCCAGTGTATTTTTCAGCTCGTACAGGAAGTTCAGCGCCTCCAGCGGGGTCAGTGTCTCAATGTCTACATTGTGGAGTTTTTCGACGACCTCGCTGGGTACGCTGGGGTTGTTATAAGCCTCGACTGTGTCAAAATCGAGCTGCATCGTGTTATTGCGTCCCGGTGCGCTGGCCTCCAGCTGGCGCAGCACGGCGTGGGCGCGCTTTGTCACGCTGCCGGGCAGACCCGCGAGCTTCGCGACCTCGATGCCGTAGCTGTCGTCGGCGGGGCCTGCCACAATGCGGCGCAAAAACGTGATGTCCTCGCCGCGCTTTTTGACGGCGATATTATAGTTTTTGACGCCGTGAATATCCTGCTCCATGCTCGTCAGCTCGTGGTAGTGCGTGGCGAACAGCGTCTTGGCACCTAAGCGTTTCGGGTCGGCGCAGAATTCGAGCACCGCGCGGGCGATGCTCATGCCGTCGAACGTCGACGTGCCGCGGCCGATCTCGTCTAAAATCAGCAGCGACCTCGGCGTCGCCTGATGCAGGATCTCGCTCACCTCGGTCATCTCGACCATGAAGGTCGACTGGCCGCCGGCTAAGTCGTCGCTCGCGCCGATGCGCGTGAAGACGCGGTCGACCACGCCGATGCGCGCGCTCTTGGCGGGCACGAACGAGCCGATCTGCGCCATGAGCGTGATGAGCGCGACCTGACGCATGTAGGTCGACTTACCGGCCATGTTGGGGCCGGTGATGATGGCGGCGCGGTCCTCGCGCTCGCCCATATAGGTGTCGTTCGGGACGAAGAGCGCGTCCTTGAGCACGCGCTCGACGACGGGGTGGCGGCCGTCGTGAATTTCGATGACGCCGCTGTCGTCTACGCTCGGACGGCAATAGTTGTTGTTCACCGCGACGGACGCGAGCGAGCAGAGCGTGTCGAGCTCGGCGATGAGCCCCGCCGCGCGCTGGATGCGCACGCTCTCGGCGGTGACGGATTCGCGCAGGGCGGTGAAAATTTCAAATTCGAGCGCCTTGTCGCGATCTCCCGCGGTCAGAATCTCCTGCTCAAGGTTTTTAAGTTCCTCGGTGATGTAGCGCTCGCCGTTCACGAGCGTCTGCTTGCGGATGTAAGTGTCGGGGACGAGGTCCTTGAACGAATTCGAGACCTCGATATAGTAGCCGAAGACCTTGTTGTAGCCGATCTTCAGCGTGCGGATGCCGGTCTTTTCCTTCTCGCGCGTCTCGATGTCGGCGAGAAGCCCCTTGCCGCCCGACAAAATCTCGTGCAGGCGGTCGACTTCGGCATTGTAGCCCTTGCGGATGAAGCCGCCCTCACGCACGGAAAACGGCGGCTCGTCGATGAGCGTGTCGCGGATGCTCTGCGCCACGTCGGTGAGCGTGTCGAGCTCGTTGTCTAACTCATGCAGCCTGCCCGCCGTGAACGCCGTAAGCTGGGCTTTGACCCCCGTGATGCGCTCGATGGAGTTGCGCAGCGACGCAAAGTCGCGCCCGCCCGCCGTGCCGTAGGCAATGCGGCCGATGAGACGCTCCATGTCGCTGATGCCGGAGAGCGATAGAATCAGCTCTTCGCGCGCGACGGTGTTCTTCGTCAGCGCCTCGACCGCGCCGAGGCGGCGCTCGATGGCCGCAACATCGCGCAGCGGGCGCGTCAGCCACGCGCGCAGATTGCGCGCGCCCATGGCGGTCTTCGTCTTGTCGAGCACCCAGAGGAGGCTGCCGCGCTTTTCCTTGGCGCGGATGGTCTCGGTCAGCTCCAGATTGCGCCGCGCGGAGAGGTCAAGCTCCATGAAGCGCCCCTGCTCGTAGTATTCTAAATCCTTGATGTAGGAAAGATCGGTCTTCTGCGTCTCGTGCAGATACGAGAGCAGTGCGCCCAGCGCCAGCGACGCCGCGGGGTTGTTGCGCGGAAGGCTTGCAAAGCGCTCCTCGCCAAACTGCGCGCGGATGGCTTTTTCGCACGCTTTGAGCTCAAAGCGGTTCTCGCCGCGCTCGACCGCGCAGGACAGCTTATCGCGAAGGTATTCGACCAGCTCACCGTTGTCGTAAGCACCCGCGCTCAGCACCGCCTCGGCGGGGGAGAAACGGGATAACTCGTTATACAGGTGCTCTGCGCGGTCGTCGCCCGAAAAGGCGGTCACGTGCGTGTGGCCGGTCGTCATGTCGCAGAACGCCGCGCCGGCGTTCTGCCCGTCCAAAAAGATGCCGCAGAGGAAGTTGCCGCGCCGGTCGTCGAGGCATGCGCTGTCGATGACCGTGCCGGGCGTGATGACGCGGATGATATCGCGCTTGACAAGGCCCTTGGCGAGCGCAGGGTCCTCGGTCTGCTCGCAGATGGCAACCTTGTAGCCCTTGGCGATCAGGCGCGCGATGTAGGCGTCGCTCGAATGATAGGGAATGCCGCACATCGGCGTCTGATCCTCCGCCGCCTTGCCGCGGTCGCGGGTCGTCAGCGTCAAATCGAGCTCGCGCGAGGCGAGCTGAGCATCCTCGTTGAACATCTCGTAGAAGTCGCCCAAGCGGAAAAAGAGGATCGAATCCTTATTCTGTTCCTTGATCTCCAAATACTGCTTCATCATCGGCGTGATCTCGGCCATGATTCGTCCTCGCTTTCTTTCTCTCTAAAATCTAAAATTTACACGGTAAAGTCGGAGCCCGCGGGCATTTCGCCGAGGCGGTCGCCGAGCTTACGTTTCAATCTTTCATAGGCTTCCTTGCCCGTGCAGTGGCCCGTGAAGTAGTGCGCGACCTTGTCGCCGCGCAGCTTTTCGCCCACGGCGTCGACCAGCTCGTCCGGCTCGCTCTTGCCGAGCGAGGGGTTATAGAGGTGGAAGCCCGCAAACACCGCGTCGGGCGCTCTGCCGAGCACGTCCTCGGCGCTTTTCAGGATATTCACGATGCCGCAGTGCGCGCAGCCCGCAAACAGCGCGGTCTTGCCGTTTTCCGTGACCAATAGATCCTGCTCGTGGCGGAACGTGTCGCGCGGATAGTCCTCACCGATCTTCTCGCGCAGCGTGTCGTTCGCGCCGCTCCACAGCTCGCGGCCCGGAACGGCGGAGAAAACCGTCAGTTCTTCGTCAAGCTTCTGCACGCCATCGCAGAGAACGAAGCGGTCCTCGTAATTCTTGAGCACCGCGTCCATGCCGATGTAGGCGCATTTGCTGGGCGTGACGACGTAGTACTGGCCCCAGACGGCCTTCTGCATATAGACCTTGGCGCGATCGTTGAGCTTCAAGAACGCTTCGAGGCCGCCGCAGTGGTCGTTGTGCGCGTGGGACAAAAAGGCGATGTCGACCTGCGTCAAATCGACGCTGAGCGCCTTGGCATTGTCGATAAACTGCGCGTCGGGTCCCATGTCGAAAAGAATTTTGTGCTTGTCGGTCTCAATATACATCGACAGGCCGTGCGCGCAGGCGACGGTGTCTCTGCACGTGCTGTTTTCCATCAAAATGACGACTTTCATCAAAAAGCCCCCTTTTCTTTATTCCTCTACCGCTTCGCCGTAGAGCGCCCAGGTGTTGCTGTCGGTGATCTTCGCTTTGGCAAATGTGCCGATCAGGGCCTTGTCGCCCTTCATGCGCACGAGGCGGTTGCCCTCCGTGCGCGCGGCGAGGGGGAAGGCCTCGTCGTCGCTCTCGCCGTCGACCAGCACCTTGACCGTCCTGCCGATGTAGGCTGCGTGCTTTTTCGCGCTGATGGCGTTCTGCGCGTCGACGAGCTTTTCAAACCAGACCTGCTTTTCCTCGCGCGAGACGGGGTCATCCATCTTCGCCGCCGGCGTGCCGGGACGCGGGGAGAAAATAAAGGTGAAGAGCGCGTCGAACTGCGTCTTTTCTACAAGATCGACAGTCTGCATCGCTTCGTCCTCGGTCTCTCCCGGGAAGCCGATGATGACGTCGCTCGTGAGCACCATGCCTGGCATGACGCTTCGCGCGTAGGCGATCATTTCCTCGTACTTTGCGCGCGTATAGGGGCGGTTCATCGCTTTCAGAACGCGGTCGCACCCGGACTGGACGGGGAGGTGGAGCTGCTTTGCAACGTGCTCGCAACGTGCCATCGTGTCGAAAAGTTTGTTGGTCGCGTCCTTCGGCTGGCTCGACATAAAGCGGAGCCAATAGTCGCCGGGAATGGCGTTGATGGCGGCGAGCAGGTCCGCAAAGTCGTAATCGGTGCCCAAGTCCTTGCCGTAGCTGTTCACGTTCTGGCCGAGGAGGGTGATCTCCTTGTAGCCCTCGGCGATGAGGCCGCGGCATTCCTCGATGATCTTCTCCGGCTCGCGGCTGCGCTCGCGGCCGCGGACGTAGGGCACGATGCAGTACGAGCAGAAGTTGTTGCACCCGTACATGATGCTCACCCACGCGCGCACGCCGCCCTCGCGCACGATGGGAAGGTCCTCGGCGATGCGGCCATGCTCGTTCTCGATGGAGAAAACGCGCTTATTCTTCGTGTACACCTCGTGCAGCAGCTCGGGGAGCCGCCATTCGGCCTGGGGGCCGAGCACAAGGTCGACGTGATGGTAGGAATTTTTTACCTTGTCGGCCACGACCTTCTGCTGCGCCATGCAGCCGCAGAGGCAGATGATCTGGTCGGGCTTTGCGGCCTTCGTGTGGCTGAGGCGGCCCAAGTGGCCGTAAACGCGCTTTTCCGCGTGCTCGCGGATGGCGCAGGTGTTGAGCAGGATGACGTCGGCCTGATTTTCGTCGCGCGTGAGCTCGTAGCCCATCTCGCGCAGCATGCCCATGAGCACCTCGCCGTCGGCCACGTTCTGCTGGCAGCCGAACGTGTCGACCAGCGCGAGCGGCGTGCGGGTGCGGCGGTCGTTCATCTCGCGCATCCTGCGCGTAAATTCCTTCTGACGCGCGAGCTCCTGCTCGCTGACGATGACTTCTTTGCGTTCCAAGGGATGTTTCCTCCCGAATCTCGATAGTTTAGCAATATAGTATATCATGTTCGCGAGAGCGTGGCAAGGCCGCAGCGCGGCTTCCGGCGCGAAAAATCCACAGCTTTCACAATTCCGGTGACTTTTCCGCACCCATATGGTATGCTATGGAAAACCTGAACTCCAAAGGAGGGCTTTCCATGGCGGCGTTTTATCAAAAATTTCTGCGCAGGCATCTTGACTTATCGTCTCTCAGCGTGATGCGGCGGGAGGACAACGATCCCTATTTCTGCACGCCCAAGGGCGCTTCTATCTTCGGCTGGGCGGGCGTGGACGGCATCCACTTCTGCTTTGTCCGCGGTTTTGGCGAAACGGTCTTCGCCGTGAGCCCGATGAACGGCGGCAAGGACTGCGTGCACGTCATCGCGCGCGATTTCAGCGATTTTCTGTGCCTGCTGCTCGCGACCGGCGACAGCGCGGCGCTCGAGCAGGCGTGGCAGTGGGACGAGGCGCAATTCGACGCCTTCCTTGCCGAGAATCCGCCGACGGACGAGCAGAAGGCGGTGCTCTCGCAGATCTCCACAGTCTTTTCCCTCACGCCGATGGAGCGGCCGTGGCAATACCTGCGCAAGCTGCAAGCGGAGTTCGATCTCAGCAAGCTCAAATTCACCGAGGACTTCTACGACCCCGAAATGAATCCCGACGCGCCCGAACAGAAAACGGACTGGAAGGTCTACTTTGACGGCAGCTTTTGGGGCCACCACGGGCGCGAGCGCGCGGGCAGGGAAGTGCCTGTACAAAAGTGGTTTTCGTGGGCGGGGCGCGACTGGTTCGTGCCGTCGGTTTACGTTTGTTCAAAGGGCATTGTCGTTGATTTTTGTATGCGCACGGAGGCTTCCGCGCTGCGCGGCTTTATGAAAAAGTGGGGGATCGATCCCGAAAGCGACGAGTCCATCGACTTCTCGCGCGACGAACGCGAACAGATGGAGCGCGAGCACCCGCTCAGCCTCGGTTTTACCCCCAGCCTCACCTTGAACGGTGCGAAGCTCCGCACGAGCCACGGCTGCGGCGTCATTTTCCTGCCGGAGCAGCCCGGCTTCTGCGCCGACGCAGAGCCCGCCATGGCGCACTACGGCCTTGACCGCGCGTATGGCTGGAGCCTCCGCCGCGCGGCATTCCCGTTCGTCACGAAGCGCGCGCCGAAGCTCAAATCACTCGCCGTCACGATGACGGCGGACGAGGTGCGCGTCCCCGGCCCGCGCTTCCGCGCGGACAAGGCGGGCGATACGTTTGCCTTCTCCTACCGCGGCACAGAGTATACGCTCGCCGTACAGGAGGTCGAGCCGCAGGAACTGCCGCGCGAGCGGATAAATCTCGACCCGCGGTTCGACTATCCGACGCATTTCACAGCCATGAGCTACACGCTCACGCCCGAGCCGCCGGAACACTCGATCTTCGTCGAGGACTGCGTCGAAAACGACCGCCCGCGTCAGGTCAGACGTGAGACCGCTTCCTTTGCGCCTGAGGCGCAGAACGACTTCTGCTTCGGCATCATCGGCGGCGCGGACGGGCCGGTCGCCATCGTCGTGGGCGAAGCGGCGCAGGGGAAGCTTCACACCGCGTGCTCGTCGCTGCACTTTGCGGCGGTCGACCACGTCGACTGGTGCGTCGGCTTCCGCGAAACACCGTGGGAAGCAGGGACGTTCGACCTCCTCTAACTCACTTTTTCTGTGATTTCCGGTACTCCGTCGGCAGGACGCCGAAGGCCTTGTGGAATTCGGTGGAAAACTTGCTCTGGCTCTCGTAGCCGACGGCGCGCGCGACCTGCGCGACGTTCTCGTCGCCCTCGAGCAGCAGCTTTGCCGCGTGCTGCATGCGGTGCTCGCGAATGTGCGAGGCGAGCGAGCTGCCGTAGACGGACTTGAAGAGCGCCTTCATCGTCGAGGGGTTCATCAAAAACATGCGCGACAGCTCGTCGATCGTTGTGCGGCTGTCTAAGTGCTGCGTCAGGTAGTCGTGCACGGCGCGGATGGTCTCGATCTGCTCACTCGTGCCGCCGCCCTCGTACACCTCGGCGTCGAGCGGGGGCAGGTGCGGCGCGCCGGTGGCGGCCTTGCTCTCCTCCTCGGGACACGAAATCTCCATCGTGCGCTCGATCATGCGGTGCAGCAGCTGCGCCTGCTCGTTTTCCGCAGCGCGGTAGTAGACCTCTTTCCCCACGCGGCGCGAGACGAGAAGTCCGCTCTCACGCAGCTGCCTCAAATGGTGCGACACCGCGGGCGAGCTCATGCCGACCATCGCGGAGAGGTCGATGACGCACTCTTCGCAGTGGCACAGCAGCCAGAAAATGCGCACGCGGCTGCTGTCGGAGAGCTGCTTGAACACGTCCGCCACGGTCTGGAAGCTGCCGATCGTCTCCACCGATTCCTGCAGTTCCCGCATCGTGCCCTCGTCGCTGTGCTGGTGGGGTAAATGCACTTCGCTCATCGTTGTTCCGCCTTTCTTTTTGGGGCCTGCGGGCGCGTCCGTATCCCGTTTGGAAGTTTGTTTCGCCCGAACGGAAGAGACATGCGTGCAGCCCTTGACTTTTGCCTTTGCGGACATTATAGTACGGTCATCAAGATTAAACAAGCACTTAATCGTTAAATATTTTGTGCCGAAAAGGAGAAACATACCATGAAAAAGACCTATCAGATCGAAGTCGACTGCGCCAACTGCGCCAACCTCATGGAAGAAGCCACCAAGAAGACCGAGGGCGTTGCCGACGCCGTCGTGAACTTCATGACCCAGAAGATGACCGTCGAGTTCGTCGAGGGTCAGGACCCCAAGGCCGTGATGAAGGCCGTCCTCAAGAATTGCAAGAAGGTCGAGGACGACTGCGAGATCTATCTGTAAGAGATCTTCTCCCTCTCACGCCCCGGACGAACGCACCGGGGCGCTTTCTTCGGCAAAATTCAAATTCTCCCCCATTAAGGAGGTCATCTTTAATGACGAAAAAGCAAAAAAAGATGCTTTACCGCATCCTGATCGCGGCGGTGCTGTTCCTCGCCGCGAAATTCATTCCCATGCCGATGCTCGTCTCCACCGCGCTCTACTTCGCCGCCTATGTCACCATCGGCTACGACATTCTGCGCAAGGCATGGAAGGGCATCTGCAACCATCAGGTGTTCGACGAAAATTTCCTGATGGCGGTCGCCACGATCGGCGCCATCGCGCTCGCCATCTATGAAAAGAGCGGCGACTATGCCGAGGCCGTGGCGGTCATGCTCTTCTACCAGATCGGTGAGCTGTTCCAGAGCTACGCCGTCGGCAAGTCCCGCCGCAACATCACGGCGCTCATGGACATCCGCCCCGACTACGCCAACATCGAGCACGACGGCAAGCTCGAGCAGGTCGACCCCGACGACGTGGCCGTCGGCACGGTCATCACCGTCCAGCCGGGCGAGAAAATTCCTATCGACGGCGAGATCGTCGAGGGCGCGTCCACGCTCAACACCGCGGCGCTGACGGGCGAGAGCCTCCCGCGCGACGTGATGACCGGCGACGAGGTCATCAGCGGCTGCATCAACATGACGGGCGTTTTGAAGGTCAAGACAACGAAGGCCTTCGGCGAGTCTACGGTGTCCAAGATTTTGGAGCTGATGGAAAACTCCAGCTCGCACAAATCCCGCTCCGAAGCGTTCATCTCCCGGTTTGCCCGCGTCTATACTCCCGCCGTGTGCTACAGCGCGCTGGCGCTGGCCATTCTTCCGCCGGTCATCAATCTTTTGATGGGCAATGCCGCCTCCTGGGGCGTGTGGATCTACCGCGCGCTCACGTTCCTTGTCATTTCGTGTCCCTGCGCGCTGGTCATCAGCATCCCGCTCAGCTTCTTCGCGGGTCTCGGCGGCGCAGGACACGAGGGCATTCTCATCAAGGGCTCGAACTACTTGGAGGCCCTGTCCAAGACCAAGATCGTCGTCTTCGACAAGACCGGCACGCTCACGCAGGGCGTGTTCGAGGTCACGGGTGTGCACCACAGCCCGATGGAGAACCGCAAGCTGCTTGAATACGCGGCGCTCGCCGAGTGCGCGTCCTCGCACCCCATCAGCAAGAGCTTACAGAAGGCCTGCGGCGTGGAGCTCGACCGCTCCCGCGTGACAGGCATCGAAGAGCGCGGCGGCCGCGGCGTGGTCGCGACCGTGGACGGCCACAGTGTGGCCGCGGGCAACGGCAAGCTCATGGATGAGCTCGGCGTCAAGTGGCAGGAGTGCCGCAGCGTCGGCACGATCGTCCACATGGCGGTCGACGGCG
>ENA-OPCB01002463-OPCB01002463.1-human-gut-metagenome-genome-assembly--contig:-NODE-2463-length-10192-cov-3.355529_pt1 | contig 10192 bp, 7 predicted proteins | sample MGYA00241561_ERZ501473 | MGnify/ENA primary metagenome ERZ501473 (study PRJEB25962, sample SAMEA2042519) | human gut metagenome | biome: human gut; feature: human-associated habitat; material: faeces... | reverse complement strand
GCTACGGCAACCGAATTCGGGCAAAATATACTGCAAAGTGGGGCGTGCAGATTGCAGGAATGATTTTTCAAACACGCTCTAGTAACTGCTTTTCCTCATTGTTTTTATAAGAAGATCTCGCAGTCGTCTTCTACTTTCTTACAGTTCTTCAGGACTTCCTGCATAACAGCCTTCGGCTCCTGTCCATCTTCAAACTCAACGATCATTTTCAGAGTCATGAAGTTTACAGTCGCATCCTTAACACCAGCAGTGTTCTTAGCAGCTTCCTCCATCTTGTTTGCACAGTTTGCGCAGTCAACATCGATCTTGTAAGTTTTTTTCATGGTAGTGGTCTCCTTTTGAAAATGTTCTCTTTTTCATATGAACAATTATTCATATGTTTGTTTTTATTATAGCATTTAAATAACTTCTGTCAATAGGTTTGGCATAAAATCTTTCTTTTTCTATGATTTAGCATAAATGCTTTCTTTTTCCTGTATTAATATAGTAATTTCTTTTTTTGCCCTGTTCAATTCAATTTTTTTCGTGTATAATAACCCAGACGTTATTGGAATGAAATTAGAGGAGATTTTAAACATGAAAAGTTATCTAATCGTTTTTCTTATTTCTATGGTACCGCTGATTGAGCTGCGAGGCGCGATCCCATATGCTGTAGGCTTCGGAATTCCGCTGGTTCCGGCGTACATTATCGCCATTATCGGAAACATGCTTCCAGTACCTTTTATCTATTTCTTCGCCCGCAAGGTTCTGGAGTGGGGCAAGGATAAACCGGTGATCGGGCGCTTCTTTACCTTCTGTCTTGAGAAAGGGGAAAAAGGAGGAAAGGCCCTTCAGGCAAAGGCCGGCCGCGGATTATTCGTAGCGCTTCTGCTCTTCGTAGGAATTCCTCTTCCCGGCACAGGTGCCTGGACCGGAACCCTGGCTGCCAGCCTTCTGGACATGGACTTTAAGTCCAGTGTTCTGGCTGTAATGCTTGGTGTCATTCTGGCTGGTCTTATCATGGGCGCTGCAAGTGCAGGACTTTTTGGGGCATTATTTGCAGTATTCAGTTGACAGAATTACAAACAAAAAGTATATGAAGTTTATCTGATTACGAATAAACTCATATACTTTTTTATGCCTTAAAAGAAACTAAAACAAGCCTCTGTCGTTTTCGCTCGTCTTAGAGCCTGTTTGAAAAATCATTCCTGCAATCTGCACGCCCCACTTTGCGGTATATTTCACCCGAATTCGGTTGTCGTAGCCCGCTACGACGCCCTCATCCGGGCAAAATCTCCCACAAATTGTGACGCACATCTTGCAGAAAGCCTTTTTCAAACACGCTCTAGTTTCTTTTCCCACTCATTTTTTAATTAATGTTTTTGTTCCTGTTCACAGAAAACCCGAAAATTGCGGCGCAAAATCATGCGAATGCATGATTTCTGTGCATCGCGAAGCGTACTGCTGGTCAGGTCGTAAGCAGTAACATGTTTTTAGCTTCAGAAATTGTAATACGGTTCCTCATCCCGTGCCCGGTACTCATGCTTCTCATAATAGCCGATCAAAGCTCCATCCTCATCACGCAGGGCCACCATATATACGTCCTTCGCCTGTTTCTCATTATAAAAAGTATGGATCCGGTTATGCTCCTTATCTTCTTCAAACCAGGCAACCACCTCATCCGCCGGAAGTATGTCCGCATACTCCCCTTCGGGTGAAACAAACAACGGTTGCAACGGCAGGAAGCCGTTCCGGTCATCTATGATTTTTTCTTTGAAAGGAGAAACCTTAACTATCCCGTCCGCTTTCCGGTAAAGTGCGTTATAGGTCAGGTGCTTTTCCTCGTCATATACATTCGTTATGAAACGGAATAAGATGATATCTTTACTTTCTAAAAAAGAAGCCGGATAAATCGCATCCTTCTTTTCTTCAAAACGCTCATCGAAGGGCCATTCATAAGCACCCAAATCCAACAAACGTACAGGTTGTAGCTCCATCTTGGGAGATACCCGATAAATCGTATCGTTATACGGCTGTTTGAAATACAATTCCTTGCCTCCATGCCAGAAATTGATGTTCCCGTAAGGCATAAGCGAGCATTTGCCGTTCTTCCGTTTAAGGACCATGACATTGCAAGTACCTCCTTTCCGGATCGAAAGCAATGCTTTGCAGGTTGTAGCGGATTTCCCGGTACGACTCAGGCATCCGGCATGCCGGTGCGGAACAGAAATACAACCGTCTGCCATCCGGAGAGAATGCCGGAAAAGTCTCCATATTCTCCTCCGAAGATAAATGGGGAGCTGTTACGATTTCATGTTTCTCCACATCATAGACCACGACATCCGATCGATTGTCGAACACTTCCACCCGGTTCGCATCCGAAAGGTGAAAATCCTGTTTCGTATCATTCGTCGAGAATGCAACATATCGCCCGGACGGATGCCAGGCGGGATAGACCAAAGCGGAAATAGTCCGTTCGGTCTTCGTATCCAGCTTCTCGATATCACCATCCGTCAGTATGTAGGTCCCGGCATGTAGCGCACGTTGGTGGAAAAGCATCCGATCCGGATTCTGCATACAGAAGGAATGGCAGTTCATACAATTATTATTCGTCTGCTTATTGTCGAGAAAGGTTTCTTCCGTAAAATCCTCCAGGCAACGCTGGTAAATCCCCATCCTGTTCCACATCCGGTAGCCTGGTGCGATACGGCGATAGACCAAATAGGGATCGATTTTATCTTTGATTACTTGAATGGAAAAAGGAGGATATCGAAACCATCTGTTATCTTTGCATATATAGATCCCGACCGTAAGGTTCCCTCCAACCGATGCGTCCAACAGCCGACGCCACTTCTTCTCCGGGATTTGGAAAGAACCGTTATCCGAATTCACCCGTATTTGCTGATCTTTGCCGGAGAATAGGGCGATTGCTTCGCAAGGTTCTTTCAGTTTGAAGTTCAGCGGAGCGATATTACAAGGGACCGCGACCCCTTTATAATCGGGAAAGATTTCTATTTCACCTTCCGTTTCCTCCGCATCGGGCAATCCACCATTGCAAGAGAAAAAGAAAACCGTACAAAGCCACAACAGAGAATATAAATACTTCATAGACTATCCATTCAAATTCTTACAATAATAATAAAACCAAAAAGTGTCTCCATATTGCCGGTAAAGCCAAGGCAGCCCGTCTGCGCCATTTTTGATCTTCAGAATATCTTTCTGGAATTGTTTATAGCGCTGCACTATCTCAGGCCGGATGGAAACCCAGTCAAGGACAGAAAGGTCCTCAGTCGCCAAAACCAATGCCGCCTCCTGAAAATGAACAGGAAGGGACTGTCCCGGCAAAAATCTACCGGCATGGGACAGGAATATCTTGAACTTCTCCATTTCCTTTGCCAGCAGATAGGAACAACCTAAATATTCCCATGCAACCCGGTTTACGCCTGGTTCCGAAAGATGTCCAAACCAAAGGCTGTCGATGCCGGTCAGGCAAAGCAAATTGTCCGGCTGAAAGACCGGTATTGTCTTTACGGCAAGCTCTCCATCCTGCCCGATCTTTTCGGGATGACGAATATAACCGGCATATTTTTCCGCCCAACGCCGATATCCCGGCAACCGGCCGAGTATACCCAGATACTTATCCGCCAAAGCAAAATCTCCCCGTATCAAGCTAATCTTGACCAACCGTTGAAGCAAGCGGGGACTTCCTCCTCGCTTGGCAAGTGTCAATCCTTCCATCGCATATCCTTCCGAAAGGCTGATATCCCCGATCATATAATGGATATCACTCAACAGGCAACTCATATAATAAGTCCGGTCCCAAGAAGCCAAAAGGCTTTGCGGTCCTTTCTGGTCATAACGGAACAACCGATCGCCCAAAAGGCCTTTTTGAGCCAATGCCATATTCAAATAGTTTAGGCTGACATAATCCGTCTCCTCCTTCTCCGGATGTTCACGGATAATCGTGTCCCAGTCATTCCTTTGCTCCCAAACGGACAACTCGTTCATCCGGTTGTTCCGGACTTCATACGGTCCGGGCAGACAAAATGCGGAAAAGCAAAACAGGACGACCAACAAGCTTCCCGCAACAAATACTTTCACCGAACGCTTTCCTTTGGGAAGAACCTTCATCGTATAAGCCGTTGCAAACAGAATCAGAAGCAAGACGACAAAACGGATCCAGATAAAATAGACATAAGAATCCGGCTGCAACTGGGACTCCTGATACCTTTCCGAATAAATCCCGTCTGTCAACGGAATACCGATAGCCAAACGAATACCGATATAAGCCAACAACACCCCAGCCAAAAACACAGCAAGCGAACCAGACCATTTCCTCCTTCGGCACAAAAGACTCATGCAAACCACGACCAGACCGTAAAGTGCCGCCAACTGGCCAGTCAAACCATAGATAAGAAACACACTCACCACACCATAAAACAACTGCACCTTCATTCTCCGTATACGGATAAAAACATAAGAGAATAGCAGAAGCAGGATCAGCCCGACCGTCCCGTCCAACACGTAAAAAGAGCTCGTATGGGCCTTCAGCAATCCTAAAACAGGAAACAAGGCAAGCAACAAATTATATCCGCGCGGTGCGATTTCCTGCAAAAGCAGATAACACAAGAAACCGGCCACACATAAGAAAATACTGTTAACACACAAGACAAACAGGGAAGCAGTATAATATTGAACCAAAGCCTGCCCGACCACCGTACAAAAGCCACCGGGGACAGACAGCATATCCCGGATAACCACCCATTCGGGAATAAACAGCTGCACTTCTTCCTGCCGTTGGAACGTAGAAGTCCCGAACGAACAAAAGAAGAACCAAAGCCCTGCAAAGACGAACAGCCAAAATACAAGCGTCCTCCCAGTCATAATCCCATCGTTTTCGTTAAAAGGAAATGAAACAAAAGAAGAGAGGAAGTCGCCTTTTGACGACTGTTCCTCTCTCCCCCGGTCTAAAGAGTAAAATTATACCTTATAGTCTTTCACATTCTACTTACTGCCGTAACCCGGGTTCTGTTCCAGCAGGTTATTAGCACCGATCAGACTGTAATGGATCGGGAAACGATTCAGGTTCGGATTGTTCGTCGCCTTATGATCCCACCAGTCTTCCGTCACATAGGCATCCCAACGGATCAAGTCCGTACGGCGGCGTCCTTCGGCCAAGAATTCCAATTGCCACTCGTCCAGCATACGGTATTTGTCCAGATTAGCAGCCGTTACAGGATCGGGATCGACTCCGTCTTCGAAATAACGCTTGCGGACTGTATTGATCAGATCGGCAGCCCCCTGTTTGTCACCGGCACGCATCTTGCATTCGGCCAGCATATAATAGATCTCGGCCAAACGGATCACAGGTACGTCCGGATCGCCTTTCCGCTTGAACTCTTCCTGAGTCGGACGCGGACTGCGTTTCGTCACACGTACCCCGGAGTTTTCTCCTGCCGTCGCAACCGTCGAAGGTAACGAAGCCACATCCGGATAAAGCGGATCTTTTCCTACCTTGGCAAAATGAGCGATCTGGTCGACAACCGTGATCACCTCTCCGGCATACTCGCGCGTACCTGTGCAAACCCATTCCGGATTCAACGGATTCACCAATTCACCCACAATAAACATACCGCGATATTTGCCATTGCCTTCATATACATAAGGTTGCTTACGGATATCCTTATCATTGAACTTCGCATACGCTCCACCCAGCTTATATGGATAACGCTTACCCGTAGGATCGAGACTCGGCACCAGTCCGAGAGCATTGTCCGAACCGGAACCTTCCAGTCCACCCAGATAGTTCTTATAGTTGTAAGGAACCATCATGCCCCAATACATGGCATCCGTCTCGGTCTTTGCATTCTGGCTGGGTACGGACCAGATCAGCTCAGGACAACGTTCGTTGTCAAATCCGAATATGTTCGTCCAATCCGTTTCCAATGCATACTGTCCGTACTTACCGTCGATAATGTCCTGGCAGATCTGGGCGGCTTCGGTAAACATCTCCTTGCCGATATAAGACTTGGCATTGAAATACAAACGAGCCTGCAAAGCTGCACCGGCTGCACGATGGATCGAACCGGTTTCCATCCCTCCCAGCTCTTCCTTGATCGGAAGATTCGGAACGGCTATTTTCAATAAGGAATCGATGAAGTTAAATGTCTCGACATCCGTCGAACGTCCTTTCACTTCGCTCTGTGTCGTCGTGTACAAAGGCACCCCTCCGAAGAAGTCCAAACCGTCCAAATAGAAAGAAGCAGCCAACGTACGTTGCTGGTTCAACATGGATTCGCGCGTACCCTCTTCAAAGCCCAATGCATCGAAATCGACATTTTCCAAATCTTCCAATGCATCCCAAGCCAAAACGACTCCCATCGCAAAGTTGGTCCAGCCCGTCTCGACACGCGTCATGTCTTCCGTATACTCATGATGATGGAATTTCTGATAGACGGCCCCGTCATACCAGTCGCTACCACGCGTAGGCAGACAGAACTCATCCGTCCCCAGTTCCTGCAACAACCAACGCGGACTGTCGTGGGCAATGTACCAGCGCCAGTGAGTAAACGGACGGTTGAAACGTTGCCATACGGCATCTTGTGAGCTATAAAAAGTCTCCGGGACCACCTGCGAATAAAAATCAGGTTCGACACTACAGGAAGTAGTGCATAGCAGGCAGATCACTCCGGATAAAAACAATTGGAATATATTTTTCTTTTTCATCTTACAATCTTGTATTAGAAGTTAAACTGCATACCTAATGTCCAAGTACGGACGACCGGATAGAAATCGCTCCAGAACTTTTCCGTTCCTTTATCCCAGCCCGTGATATCCACCTCCGGGTTCATGCCGCTATAGCCGGTGATCGTGCAAACGTTACCCACCGTACCGTAAATACGAATCCGGTCGATCAGGTTGTTCGTGTACTTCTTCATCGGAAGCGTATAACCCAGCGTGATCGCATCGATTTTCAGGAATGTACCGTCTTCCAGGAAATAGTCGCAAATCTGCTTTTCGCCCTTGATGTGGTTGAACTTGCCGTAAGCGTCTTTCAAAACATTCAGGTTGCCCTGTCCCTGGATGCCGTAATACATATTGATCGTATTATACACGTCGAAATCGATCCAGCTACGCAGGTTGATGCCTAAATCGAAGTTCTTATAAGTCAAGGTATGGCTCCACCCGATAATCAGTTTCGGAGTATAGTTGCCTATATACTGTTTGTCGTTCTCCGTTTTCTGTGCAGCCGGGATCACCTCGCCGTCCTTGTTATACAGCAAGAAACTGCCCTCGTCATCGAACCCTGCGAACTTCCACATATAGAAAGAACCGATTGTCGAACCGGCTTCCATACGGGCTGCATCGCCCGGAGTTCCCGGAGCCACGAAACCATTACCGTTATGATAGGAGTTGTCACCCTCCAACGTCAGGATCTTTCCGGTATTATGGCTCAGGTTCATGCTGGAAGACCAAGTAAAGTCTTTTGTACGAATAATGTCGCCACCGACTTCGAACTCCCAACCTTTACTTTCCATACTACCGATATTCTGCATCTGGCTGCCCTGCGTATAAGGTGGCTGCGGGACCTTCACACTGAACAGAAGGTTATCCACCTCACGCCGATAGTAGTCGAACTTGCCATACAAGCGTCCTTCAAAGAAAGAGTAATCGACACCCAAGTTCCACTCCTTCTTTTCTTCCCATCCCAAATTAGGATTGACATTTTGCGATTTACCGTATGAGTACGCCCATGTTCCGTTCGGCATCATCCAGTTCGTGTCCGAGCCTAACATATTGGCCATATAAGTCGCACTAAAGTCATTATTACCGGTCACACCGTAACCGAAACGGATCTTCAAGTCGTCCAGCCAGTCAAAGTCTTTCATGAACTCTTCGTTCGAGATACGCCATCCTGCCGTTGCAGACCAGAAGTTCGCCCAACGGTTGTCGGCCGCAAACTTGGAAGAGCCCTCATGCCGGATAGATGCGGAAAGCATATATTTATCCTGGTAGGAATAATTGGCACGGGCAAAGAAAGAGAACAGACGTTCCGTAACCGATTTGCCGGAGCTCATGCCGGCCTTGCCATCCGTCAGGTAGCTGCCTTGCCCTATATCCCAGTACTTGATGCCATCGACCGAGAAATTATAGTTGTCCATACCGAAGTTTTCTCCGTTGACTTCAAAATAAGAATAACCGGCTGTTGCATTCAGATTATGTCCTCCTTTAAAGTCTTTTACATAAGAGAAATATCCTTCTGAAGTCAGGTTTTCCGTCTTGCTGAAAGCCAGGTGGGCATGCCCCTTACGCGAATTGTCAATCTCGCTTCGGTGTGTGCTGGGCCAATATTGGTGCAATTCCCATTGACGATTTTCATAACCGATAACCTGCTGGTAATTCAAACCCGGAATAGGCTTGATATTCAACTTCAGGTTTACTTCCGGCTTGAACCATTTATCCAATCCGTAGTAATCTTCCAGCATGGCATCCGCAACGACGTTATAGTCCAACGATTCGTTGATCCATACGTTATAGCCTGTTTCGCTATCCGGATCGTACGGCGAGCGGGTCGGGTTGTTACGCATGGCTTGCTGGAAATTCGGATAGTGGTTGTTACGGGCAGCCTGGCGATAATCCACGGCCGGACGGACTTCCAGCCAATCATCGAACAACTTGAAAGATGCGTTCACACGTCCGCCATAATCCTGACGTTCGTCCTGCAACGCGATACCCTGGTTCTTTTCATAGAAGAAAGAAGTATAAACCTGTGCCTTTTCCGTACCCATTTCCAATGCAAGATGGTGTTTTTGGGAGAAGTTGCCCTTATTAATCAACTCATCCCACCAGTTTGTATCGGAACCGTAATCCGTACCGATATTATGTTCGGCATATTCACGGCCGGACAACATTTCGGGAGCATTGTAGTTTTGTTTTTTCGTAAACTCGTTGCTGTACGTGAGTCTCACTTTCCCGTTCGTATCCGAGCCGCTCTTGGTCGTAATCAGGATCACACCAGCGGCTGCACGTGTTCCGTAGATAGCACCGGCAGAAGCATCTTTCAACACATCGATAGACTTGATATCATCCTGCGTCAACGAACGGATATCGCCACCAGGAAAACCATCGATCACGATAAGAGGAGCTTTTCCTGAATTGATGGAAGTCATACCGCGAAGCTGGAATGTCGTACCGGAATTGGCACTTCCCAAGTTGTTCATCACCAAACCGCCGATCTTGCCTTGCAAGGACGCCGAGATATCCGCCCCGCTCACACCGACCATCAGGTCATCGGCCTTCAACGAGGTGATGGCGCTGGTCACCTGCTTCTTGTCCAAAGAACCATAGCCGATCACCACAACTTCTTCCAATGCTTTGGCATCTTCAACCAGCTTCACATGGATGGTTGCCTGGTTGCTGACCTTCACTTCCTGGGTTGTATAACCGATAAAGGAAATCACTAAAGTCGAGTTGTTGGGAACATTCTGCAAAACGACCTTTCCGTCCATATCCGAGATATTTCCGTTCGTAGTTCCTTTCACAACAACATTAGCTCCCGCTACCGGTCCCATTTCATCCTGAACCATAATTGTCACGGTCTTTCCTACTTGATCAGGCACTGCATTCTCTATCCGATCCGAGGTTAACAATTCAACATTCTCACCAGCCGCAAATACTCCTGTCGTCAGACAAAAGAGCAGTCCGCAAGTGACTTTCGATACTCGAGATATTGAACCTTTCCTTCTTAGAGGATGGCCACAATTCTGTTTTTGTTGCATTTTCTGTATTATTATAAAAAGGTTAATAATAAATCGATCTAAGCCTGAAGCTTATCACACTCTAAATAAGACCTAAAGTCTTTCTGTCAGTTTTCTCTATTCCTATCTCATAGGCCTATATATTTAAGTTGTCCATATAAACTATTTTTAATTAATACAGGCAGTTAAAATGACTATAGTCTTAATAGAACTACGGTATTTGTTTTCGGATTTTATGATATGGTTTGAATATTAACAGAAGTGGATATAGGTCTTACTTTTCATCCCCTCAAACGAAGTTTTTCAAATAAATAAGTATATCTGCAGTAGTACATTATAAGCAGTTTGAGAACTTTCCAATGTCTCTTCCTTTGAAACTTTTTGGAAATCAATCTTTTTATTTGGATATTTTTGTTTAATTTTACGCCCAACAGAATGGTATTGTTAAAACATAT
>ENA-OPCB01002458-OPCB01002458.1-human-gut-metagenome-genome-assembly--contig:-NODE-2458-length-10211-cov-2.916109_pt1 | contig 10211 bp, 8 predicted proteins | sample MGYA00241561_ERZ501473 | MGnify/ENA primary metagenome ERZ501473 (study PRJEB25962, sample SAMEA2042519) | human gut metagenome | biome: human gut; feature: human-associated habitat; material: faeces... | reverse complement strand
GATCTTCACAAGCAGTCCGGATACGATTGCTGCCGGCAGCGAGTATTTGAAGGTGGTCTCATTTTCCTTTATGTTTATGGGCTTCTCTCAGGTTTTCATGAGTGCCCTTCGAAGTGTCGGAAAAATAATGCTGCCTTCTGTTACATACATTGTATCGCTTTGCGTCAATGTATTTTGTAATGCCACCTTTATCTTTGGCCTGTTTGGACTTCCAAAGCTTGGTGTTACCGGTGTTGCCCTTGGTACTGTTATTGCCAGGATCGCAGAGGTATTGATCTGTCTCATCTATTCATTAAACAGCTCCGATGTCAGATTTCGGATAAAATATTTCTGTGCGAAATCCGGTATTCTGTTCAGGGACTTTATGAAAATTGCTTCTCCGGCTGTGATAAATGATGTTGTCTGGAGCTTTGCCAGTTCAGCGTTCGCAGCGATCCTTGGCCACATTGGCGATGATATGGTTGCCGCAAATGCCGTTGCTGTTATGGTGGTAAACATTGGTGCCATCGCCTGTCGCGGTTTTGCCAATGCTACTACCATCATTATCAGCCAGGAGCTTGGTAAAGATCACAAGGACACAGCCAGAGAATATGGGAAACGTATGCTGAGAATAACAATTATCGTAAGTCTCATCGGATGTGCCATTATTCTGGCAGTCCGCCCTATGATACTGGACTTCTACCGGGATAAACTGACAGAGACAGCCATTTATTATCTTGGTATTTTTATAATCATGACAACCTGGCGTCTTGTAGGAGAGGGTATCAATACCTGTCTTATATGCGGATGCTTCAGAGGAGGTGGCGATTCCAGGTTCGGAATGATCGTAGATTCCATATTTATGTGGCTTGTTGCAGTTCCTCTCACCTTCCTTGCAGCATATGTTTTAAAACTGCCGCCTGTCTGGGTATATTTTATAATGACCCTGGATGAGTTCGAAAAAATGCCTGTGGTGTTCATCCACTATTTCAGAAATAAATGGCTTACGAACATTACCAGAGATTTTGACTGATTATGTAACTAAGCAGGAGGTTTTTATAGAAATGAAATACTTTGAGGCAAAAATGTCTTATCCTCAATTTTTAAAATATCTGGTTCCATCAGTGCTGACCATGATCTTTTTATCATTTTATACAACGATAGATGGATTTTTTGTATCACGGTATGCAGGCTCTGACGCGCTTGCAGGAATTAATATTGTTATTCCGATCACCTGTGTTATTTTCGGAACATCTGTCATGCTTGCAACGGGATCAGGTGCCATCATAGGAGAGCGGATGGGACAAAAAAGAGAACAGGAAGCAAATGAGATATTTACTTTTATCACGATCGTGCTGTTCGTACTTTCAGTTGCTTTTACAGCTGTGGGAATCCTTTTTCTGAAACCGATCTGTATTTTTTTAGGAAGCAGTGAGCGCCTGATGGAGCATGTGGTGCCATACGCATTTGTCATATTTTTAGGATCAGTTTCGATGTCATTCAAGCTGTTTTTTGAATATCTTGTGAGGACGGATGGGAGATCGTACATCGGAATGATCATGTCTCTGACAGGTCTGGCTTTTAATATTGTTTTCGACTATATTTTTGTGGCTGTATTCAGACTGGGAACGCTTGGAGCTGCATGGGGAACATTTCTCTCCATTACAGTAAGCATGTTGATTGGCTTTATCTATTTTCTGAAATACAGCCATATAAGGTTTTGCAGACCGAAGACCGACATGAGTGTTCTTCTGAAATCCTGCACCAATGGAAGCAGTGAAATGCTGACGGAGATGTCTACCGGGATCACTACATTTTTATTTAATCTTATTATCATGCAATATTTTGGTGAAGATGGAGTTGCGGCTGTGACGATCATTATGTATATTTACTATTTCTTCATCGCTTTTTATATGGGAATTGCCGTTGCAGCAGCTCCGATCATAAGCTATAATTATGGCTCTGAAAATCATGATAAGATCAGAGAAATAACACGATATAGTTTTATTACGATTGCCATCAGTTCAGTATTGATCCTTACAGTATCTCTTGTATTTGGAAAACAGATCATCCATTTATTCGTCGGGAACGGAAATGTATTTACATTGACATGGGATGGCCTGAAGCTGTTTAGTCCGGTTTTCCTGTTTATTGGTTTAAATGTATTTCTTTCCGGATATTTTACTGCCCTGGGAAAAGGTTTTATTTCGGCATTGATCTCATCAATGCGTTCTTTGATCCTGGTGGCTGTGTTCATATTGATCCTGCCAAAGCTTATAGGGGTTGCAGGCATCTGGATGACGATGCCGCTGGCAGAAGCCGTGACTATTTTCATGGCGGTTTATCTGTATCGAACATACGGAAAAAGTTTCATGCAGGAAAATTCCAGAGCCACGTCTTAATGATATTTTGCAAAACTTTAACAAAAAAGAGGCCGTCAAGTACGGCCTCTTTTTCGTTATGGCTTTATCATGTCCATGCCATGGGAGTATTTATAACTCCTGTGGAGATATTTCCAGGTATTCATAGGATGGCTGGAAATCATGGCTGTCACACTGACAGTAATATTGGGTAAAAATACGTTCTATGATGTCAGGGATATGCGTTTCGTCAGGCTCAAACAGTATGATGAGATACTGCAGGGAACTGTAGCGTGTACAGATATCCACACGGCGGATATTCTGCCGGATGGCCTGTTCCATATACTCCAGAGCCTGCTCAATGGATTCGATATCAGGAACTGTATCCACAAGTGTTTCGATGGTGATCATCGCCAGATAACATCTGCACTGGCTGCGTGTGACAAGCTGACTCATGTATTCATACTGTCGTGCGAAATCCCGGTAATTCAGATCAAGAGCACCTACATAGATGCCGCTTTTCTGAAGGGACTCTGCCACAAGCGCCAGATCCTTTCCGGAACCGGATGCCGCAAGAGTGCTACGGTCGATCTGCTGGTAGAAAAAGAACTGGTTTTTGCCGTTTTGTTTTACGTAATACAGAGCTTTATCTGCTTTGGAATAGCAGTCCTCAAAGGAATCATCGGTGCTGCACAGACACAGGCCTGCGGACAGTGTGGCAAACCGGAGTTCCGGATCATCGGTAGTGATGGTGTGAAATTTCTGGAACAGATCGTCCATCTGCAGAGACAGGGAATCAGGATCTGTGTCCGGAAGGAACATCAGGAATTCATCTCCGCCAAGTCTGCAGGAAATTCCCTGATCTGCCCGTTTCTGGAGCAGCTTTCCAAGACATTTCAGTGCACGGTCGCCGGCTTTGTGGCCATAGATGTCGTTGATCTTTTTCAGGTTGTCCATATCAAGGAATACCAGACATCCATCATGTGTCTGCATAAATTCCGCGGTAAGACGTTCGCCCAGGTTACGCATGGGAAGACCGGTAAGGAAATCATAGCTTTTTGCGTCTTCCTGACTTTTTATGGTGGCCATTATGTCCGAGATGAATTTGCTGACGGTAAGCTGCATATCCGGAAGGTTATAGGTGTCCGGTTCTTCCTGGGAAGGATCCCACTGAGGCAGCCGTTTTTCATTGAGCAGTTTCAGAAAAATGTCTGTGATCTCCGGGTCGAACTGTGTACCACGGTTTTTGCGGAATTCTTCGTAAACAACCTCCGGTGGAAGCGCATTACGGTAGATTCGGCGGGAGTTCATGGCATCGTAGCAGTCGGCAACAGCCACGATCCGGGCATGGATGGGGATTTCTGTTCCGGCCAGCCCGTCCGGATAGCCTTTTCCGTCATAACGCTCATGGTGACTTCTTGCGATTTCTGCCGCATGCGGGATCAGGGTTATATCCTTCAGGATCTCGGCACCGATGACGGTGTGTTTTTTTATAAGGTTGTATTCATCATCGGTCAGCTGTGCCGGTTTGTTCAGGAACGGATCCGGGATACCGATCTTACCGATGTCGTGAAGGTGAGTAGCCCGTTTCAGATTCAGGATCTCCTCCGGTGTCCAGCCCAGCTCCTCTGCGATCAGGGCTGCATATTGTGCAACCCGGTAGGAATGACCGCGGGTGTACGCATCCTTTGCCTCAATGGTGGTGGAAAGGGTCTGTATCATCTGCAGAGACATTTTTTCATTCTGTTCCTGGTTTTTGCGGATTTCGCTTTGCTGGCGTTTCAGTTCTATATCCTGGACATTTTTGATGGCTCTTACAATATTGACAAAGAGCAGGATCAGCATGCCGGCGCCCACAAACAGTCCGGACATTAATGTGACAAAGTATACGGAGGTTGTTTCAACGGCAATACACAGGATCGCTGCCAGCAGACCAATGAGCAAAAGCCGGTCGGCCTTGTTTTTTTCGGTGCGTATATATTGGAAAAGGTGTACAAATATTGTGGCAACGGTGATCGCCAGGATTCCGTGGCTTACAGGCAGGGTTTCGATATAATCTGCGATACCTGCAGCAGTGAGGATCGTACAGACTGCAAAGTTTATCATTGCGATGCTTCCAAGACAGACATAAAATCTGTGATGCAGCCCTTTCTGGAGACTGTCCGCAAAAAACAGGATCGGGAGCGGACACAAAAGGATCATAACGAAGCACAGAGATCCGAGAGCGGAAGCGTTGGGGACCAGGAACTGACGGAGCTTGGATTCATCCAGCATCCAGACGGCGCCCATAACCATGCACCATCCAAGATATTCCATGTCAAATCGTGTATGATAGACCAATCCCAGAGCGAAACTGAACAGGATCGTGACGATTCCGGCAAACAGGATAAAAAAAGCAATGTAGGTTTCCAGTCCGTATCTGCTGAAAATATATATCCAGATATCTGCCTTGTTTCCACAGTAAACAGGATTGACAACTCCGGTGTAATTGGAGGTGTAGGTGGTCAGTTCAATACGGAGCTCTTTGCCGGCATCGGAAGCATAAACCGGGCAGAAAACATAACGGCTGGCGGAGTTTTTGCCCACAAGCCTTGTTTTATGCGTGGAGTAGCTGGTCCTGAGGTCGTCCCCTACATAAAAATCCACATCCTGCAAGGAAGAACGGATGGCAAAGCAGGTATCTGTAAGATCATCGGGAAGCTGGATGGTGAGGACCATCGTGTCACCGACGGGAACCTTGTAGGTGCCCGGAACGGAGATTTCCTGGGTGGTTCCATCCGGTTTCTGCCAGGTAACGGTACCGGAATAGATCACAGAGGCTGCTGAGGTGTCGGAAGAACGTTCATCCGCACCAAAGATCTGCATAAAAATGAACCAGCCAAGGATGGCGAACATCAGAATATAAAAGAAATATCTTTTTCCCTGGTTAAAGGTTTCGGTTTTTTCTTTCATGGCAATATGCCTCCTTGTAATGGGAAAGGAGTGGTTTGTAAATTGAAAAACTCCTTTAGATCGATTATACCAGACCGGAGTGGAAAAATCAGTATAAACAGACTAAGACGGGTAATTTGGTAAGATTTTACCAATTTTTTTATGATTTCGATGGTATTATATAAAGCAGATAGAAAACATATCCGATGCATCTGCGCGCAGGATATGGTACAATGGGTAAATGTGGAGTATGACATGTAAAGCATGATATATGCAGGATAAAGGATCAGAATAAAGAATGAGAGTAAAGCGACAGGAGGAAGGATCATGAGTAAGATCGTAAATATCACATCAAAAGAGGACAAAGATCAGAAGCTGCAGGACATTGCAAATTCACTGGAAGAGCTGAAGGATGTAATGGCTGAAGTGATAGAGGCCTATGAGGAAGAAAATGCGGACAGCCGGAAGATGGACACGCTGACAGAGGCACTGGATGCGCTTGAGGACGCTTATGAGGCCGTTAACGATGTGCTGCTGGAGGAAATTTGATCATGCAGTACAAGGTTCTGAAGATAGAAGAAGACATGGATTTCGGCTGTGAAGAGCGACAGCCGGGTGAAGCACTTATGTCAGTAGTGCTGATGGAAGATGAAAATAGAAATGAAACAAGTCTGCGACATGATGACGGTCTCCTTTATGAAAGAGATATCAATGAGGGAGATTTTGTTACCATGGACGGGCAGCATCAGCTGTGGAAATTGTAAAACAGAAAGGGACGTACATCATTGGATTTTGTCATGACTGCGTTGTTTGTGGTTATGTTCATTGATCAGTGGGAAGATGCACAAGATCATAAGCCGGCGCTGGTCGGAATTGTATGCTCTGTGATCTGCCTGGTGATCTTTGGAAGCGGGAAGTTTATCCTTCCGTCAATGGCATCGATCGTTTTATGCTTCCTGGGAATGAAGAAGCATGAGGAGAAGAGAAAAAAAGAACGTATACAGAAGTCAGGAGAATATCAGGCATGACAGTTGGGATATAGCCGGACAGGAGAGATACGGAATGACTATGACAATAACACAGCAGATCATAACGGTTGTGGTAGTGGTCCTGGGGACTATGACAACGCGATTTTTGCCGTTTATCATATTCCCGGAAGGAAAGGAACCGCCGGCTGTGATCACCTATCTGGGAAAAGTGCTGCCCTGTGCAGTGATCGGATTGCTGGTGGTATTTTGTCTGAAGGATGTGCCGGAAAGTACGCATTACGGACTGCCGGAGATGATCGCAATGCTGTTCTGTTCATTGTGGTATTACATAAATGGAAGAAGAGTACATTGCTCAGCATAGGAGGGGGAACGGTGTTTTATATGGTGCTGGTGCAGACCATATTTGGTTAGTCAGAAATATGCGAAAAACAGAAAATGAAAAGCTAAGGCAGGATACGATAACCGTATCCTGTTTTTTTGATTGCTGCAGTAATTTATGAAAATGCTGTAGATCAGATAAGCAGGCGCAGGATTGTATGTAAAGGTGCAATAAGCCGTGAAAAGAAGCGAGCGGTCGCGAAAATGAGCGCGTCCGCGAAGGACGCACAGATGTATTCCCTTGTTCCTGGAAAATACAAAGGAAATATGCCGGGATCAGAGGAATCTGTAATTGTAACAGAACAACGATACCCCTTACTTGTCTGTGAATCCGATTGCACGGGTCTAAAAGCCTCAGCGTAGCTGGAGGCAATAAATAGTGTGTGTGGAATGGTGTGTTATGAAAATAACAAAAATGAGTAACTTTTGCTCTCACAATGGAATAAAAAACAACAAGACACTATACGGCTTTATGGCTGTAAATGCATACGTTTCAAAAGTTTATACAGGGAACATGGAACACCATGAAATGTGAATAAATTAACACATAATTTTGAAAAATATACTCAAAATATAACCATACTATATTGACAAAATTAAAAATAAATGATAATCTGTGACCAGAACAAAACGAGAATGACTAAAATTTTTATGAAGTTAAGAATAAAAAGGTAAGCACGAAAGGAGTATCTTAAAATGGCTGAGATAAAAAAAATGGGTTACTGTGTAAACGGTGAGTGGAAAGAGTCAAAGGCAGAGAAATACATGGATGTTACAGATTCCAGTACAGGTGAGGTGATCGCGCAGGTTCCCTGCTGTACACCGGATGAGGTAGAAGAGGCGATCGCTTCCGCACAGGCTGCATTCCCGGAATGGTCCTCACTTTCTCTTGCAAAGAGACAGCAGTATATGTTCAGATGGAGAGATGTTCTTTATGCTCATAAGGAAGAGCTTTCCGTACTTTGTGCAAAAGAACTCGGAAAGAACATCAAAGAGGCAAGAGGAGATGTTCAGAAAGCAATTGAGCCTACAGAAGAGGCATGTGCACTTCCGACAATGATCCAGGGCGATGCTGCAATGCAGGTAACTACAGGATATGATACAGCTACATATCGCAAACCACTTGGAGTAACTGCTGGTATTGTTCCGATGAACTTCCCGGCAATGATCCCATGGGGCTGGATGGTTCCGCTTTCCATTGCATGTGGAAATACAGTAGTACTGAAAGCAAGCTCCCAGACACCACTTACAGCTATGAGGATCATGGAGCTCTTTTATACAGAGGGAGGATTCCCGAAGGGTGTTGTAAACCTTGTGACCTGCAGCCGTGTAGAGGCTGATATCCTTCTTACAGATGAGAGAGTAAAGGCTGTTACATTCGTAGGAACAACAGGTGTTGGTAAACAGGTATATTCCAAGGCAGCAGCTCATGGCAAACGAGTTCAGGCACAGTGTGAGGCAAAGAACCATGCACTTGTACTTGAGGACTGCAACCTTGAGGCTACTGTTAATGCGATCATCAACTCTACATACGGATGCGCAGGTATGAGATGTATGGCTCTTCCGGTTGTATGCGTACAGGATAGTATCGCAGACGAATTTGTTTCACTTCTTAAGAAAAAAGCAGAGGCTATGAAACTTGGCTGTGCATATGATGAAGATACCGATCTCGGCCCGGTTGTAAATGCAGGCCATAAGGAGAAGATCTGCAACTGGATCCAGAAGGGTATCGATGAGGGTGCGGAGCTTGTACTTGACGGACGTAATGTAGTAGTTCCGGGATATGAGAACGGATTCTTCGTAGGACCGACAATTCTTGATCATGTAACACCTGAGATGACAGTTGGAAACCGTGAGATCTTCGGACCGGTAACCTGTATCAAACGAGTAAAGGATTACGAGGAAGGCATCGCAGTCATGAATGCCAATCCATTTGCAAATGGTTCCTGTATCTTTACACAGAGCGGATATTACAGCCGTAAATTCGCTATGGAGACAGATGGCGGTATGGTAGGAATCAATGTAGGTATCCCGGTTCCGACAGCATACTTCCCATTCTCCGGAAACAAGGATTCCTTTTTCGGTGATCTGCACGTTCTCGGAAAAGATGGCTATCGTTTCTTCACAAGAGCAAAAACAGTTACAACACACTGGTTCGATGAAGCTGCCGGAAAGAGAAAGGTCGGCACATGGGAAGGAAGTACTGAGGCTTAAGAAAGCTTCATAAATAAATTTATGACACTGTAAGGCAGATCGGGTAAGATCTGCCTTTCAGATAAAATCCTCTAATGAAATGAGCATATTCAAAAACGGTGCATCTGCTGGATTTCCGGCAGATGCACCGTTTTTTAGGGCCAATATCCGATTTAATCGATCGTCATAACACGGATGCCGTGCTCCTGGCAGAAGCTGTCGTATTCTTCAGGAAGTGGCTGGTCGGTTACGATGGCGTCAAGCTTTTCCATGGAAGAATAGGTCATAAGCGAGATCCGGCCGAATTTGGAATGGTCTGCAAGAAGGATCATGCTGTTGGCATTCTCTGCGATGGCTTTTTTGGTGATGTATTCCTCGGCGCTGGCATTGGTAAGTCCGCTCTTCATGGTTACACCTGTGCAGGCCATAAAAGCCATGGAAATGTTGTAGGTCTGCAGATAATCATTGATATCCGGTCCTGTGAAGGACAGGGTCTTGCGGTTCAGCTTTCCGGGAACGGAAATGATATCCAGGTTCGGATAGGATGCTGCCTTGTTGAAGATAAGCAGGCTGTTGGTCAGGATCGTACAGTGCTTATCTGCAATAAAATCAACCAGGTTCAGGCAGGTTGTACCTGTATCGATATAGATGGTATCGTCTTCTGCCACAAGCTCTGCGGCACGACGGCAGATTTCTTTCTTTTCGTCAGGAAAACGTCCGCCACGCTCTTCGTAAGACAGAAGGGGAAGAGTCTGTGGAGTTTCGAGTGCTGCGACACCGCCATATACTTTCATGATACTGCCACGTTTCAGAAGGATATCGACATCTCTTCTGATGGTGTTTTTGGATACGTTGAATTTCTCACATAATGTATCGAGAGAAGCGTTCTTATGCTCCAGCACATATTCTTCGATCATGTCCAGTCGCTGTGATTTCATAGAGGTCTACCTTCTTTCTATTGGTTAAGTCTTGGTTATATTTTATCATAAAAGAAGGTAGAGATAAAGTGCTTTTATAAGAACATACCAAAAATTATTTTCCTTCAAAAATATCTTGACGAAATTCTTATTTGAATGTAATATGAAAACGGTTTTCAAATTCAAATCTGCCATGTAAGGTGCAGTTGATAGAAGAGAGTAGGAAATATAATGGAAGAAAAAATGAAATACAGCACCAGGCAGCAGAAAATAATTCTGGAATGCCTGCAGGAATATGGAGATACATTTTATACCATAGATCAGTTTATGGAGCTTCTTCGTGGAAAAGAGATCCAGATCGGGAGGACAACGGTATACAGAGGACTGGAGCGGCTGCAGAAGGAGGGAGCGGTGCTGAAGGTTCCGTCTGTGGAGGGAGCGCCTGCCCAGTATCGTTTTATACG
>ENA-OPCB01002454-OPCB01002454.1-human-gut-metagenome-genome-assembly--contig:-NODE-2454-length-10220-cov-2.563305_pt1 | contig 10220 bp, 8 predicted proteins | sample MGYA00241561_ERZ501473 | MGnify/ENA primary metagenome ERZ501473 (study PRJEB25962, sample SAMEA2042519) | human gut metagenome | biome: human gut; feature: human-associated habitat; material: faeces... | reverse complement strand
TAGGCAATCCCGTTCAGTGTAAGATTCTTTTCTCTGGTAGAATCATAAGTTCCATTATCCTCAAAGGTAACAGAATAAGCCAGCACATTTGTTGCCAGCTCCTCACCATTTCTGTCATAGATATTGCCACGCGTACTTTTGATCACACGTTTTTTTGTTGTTCTTGATTCAAATTTGCTGATATAAGCCTCTCCCTGGATGATCTGCAGTTCAAAAAGCTGACGGACCAGAGAGGCTGACATAAATACAAAAACCAGTACCAGTACTGTGGTACGTTTTATTCGTATCTTTTTAAAAAATCTTTTTATTTTAGTACCCAAATAGACTCACTTTCCTTCATTGATGGATTCTTCATGAAATGATAATTAATATAATGAAATACCCGGTAAACAATCAGTGTAAGGATCACTGTATAAAAAATTTCCGGTAAAATAATCCGGTATAAATAGGTTCCGAGCCCCAGACGTCCCCTGAGCAGAAACTGCAATGCATAGACAGAAAGTCCGTACAGTAAATCCCCGATACCTGCAAGCATAACCGGAACCTTTATGTCATCATCATAGCAGATCCTGTGGGCATATCCGCTTAAAAAGCCAATATACATATAGATCAGAGCGTAGAAACCAAACACAGAGCCATAGAACATGTCTACCAGAAATCCACAGAAAAATCCTGTCCACAGTCCACTTTTTCTTCCGCGCATCAGCCCCATGGATATACACAGGATCAGGATCAGATTCGGCGTGATAGAACCGATGGATATCACATGAAGAAGAGTACACTGAAGAAGAAAACTGATCAGGATCATAAAAAATAACGCTATCTTACTCTTCATTTGCAGTCGCCTCCTGAGCTGCCTGAGCATTGTCATTAACAGAATCCTGTTTATTTACTGTAATGACAAGTACATTTTTCAGATGCTGGAAATCTACAGGTGTGACAATGGTACCTGTTTTGGTCAGATTGTTGCTGTTTTGTTCCACCTCACTGACGTATCCGATAAACAGTCCCTCTACATATTTCTCACTGATATTGGAGGTAACGATGCGTTCCCCCACTGTTACTTTATTATTCTGGTCATACAACTGGCTGAAGCTTAATTTACCCTCATCGATGAGTTCCAGATCTCCTTCCACCACACAGTTATCCTGTGTGCTGACAGTCATGGCACTGACATTGCTGCTGTCATCGATAATGGAACGTACAGTCGCCCAGTGAGTTCCGACCTCTGTCACGATCCCGACCAGACCTTTATCTGCAAGTACATTATTATCCACACGAATGCCGTCTGCAGATCCCCGGTTGATCATAAAGGTATCATACCAGTTGCCCGGATCTTTGGATATGATTTCTGCAGCAATCTTTGGATATTCGGTATACTGCTGGTCAAGATTATACATTTGCTGTAATCTTACATATTCTGTCTGATCCTGGATCAGTTTATTGTTCTGTTCTGTGAGACTGTCTATCTGTGCCTTTAAATTTTCGTTCTCACTGAGGATTTCTTCTTTATCACGCATACGGTCCTGCATTCCTTTCAGAACTGAACTGATCCGATTGATGCTGTTTTCAAATGGAACGATCAGTATCCCGGCGGCATCCTGCAGCGGTGCAGTGGTTACGCCGGATGAAAAAGTGGCAGCAATACAGCTGACGCAGAAGATCGACATAATGACCAGAAGATGTTTACTTTTTAATTTAATCCTAAAATGTACTTTCTTTTTCAGGTTTTTCATTGATGCACCCCTAAAAATTATAGTTTTCTCTGCGTAACCGGTACTGCCCATTCACGCAGTTCTTTATTTCTGATTATTTTCTCCAGACCTGTAACTGCCGAGGTTTCATAAAAATCTGACAGATTAAAGGTGAATCCCGTATAACTGGCAAGGTATTTATCAATATAAGGAAGTCTGGTACTGCCTCCGGTTATGTAAATCCCCTGTTTCGCAATATGGTAGGAAATCTGGGGAGGAATTCGCTCCAGAAATGTTTTCATCTCTGCCGCAATCTCATTCAGACAGTTCATGATACCGTCATTTACCACATAAGAAGAAATGATTTCCTCTCTTGGCAATCCGGAAATACAGTCAATTCCTACAACCTTACGTACTTCCTTTTTCGGATCACTGAGGCGTCCCATGACCATCTTAAGCCTCTTGGCAGTCCTTGTGCCAATCTGCAGATTATATCTTTTACGTATTTCACTGCAGACAGATTCATTCATCTGTCTGCCTCCCAGCGGTATTTTCCTGCTGATAATGATCTTTCCTCCGGTGATGATCGATACTTCTGTACTTTGTGCACCGATATTTACGATCATATTTCCTTCCGGATCTTCCAGATTGACACCCATGGCAATGGCATCTGCAATGGGTGCCTCTACCATAAATACGCGATTTTTCTTTAACCAGTGACCATTCGCCACATGAAAATATGCCCGTTTCTCAACCGCAGTCATATCCAGAGGAACAGTAAAATACATTGTTGCGCCAAATCCTAGGATATGATCGATCTTTCGGATCATACTGTAAAGAACAATCTCCTGAAGTTCCAGATTAGCGATCATGCCAAATGTCATTGGCGAAGTAACCGTAATATCTGTGGGGGATTTCTCAAACATATCGTATGCTTCATTTCCCATTGCAATGATCGTGTGTCCCTTGGACGCGATTATATTTTTCTCGATATAAGTTTTGTTTCTGAAAAAAGAATAGACTTTTACGGAACTGCTTCCCAAATCTATTCCATATGTTTTCTCAAATAGCATATTCTGCCCCTTTGTTGTTGCCTTATTCTGTACATGTATTCCATAATCCTTCTTCTCTGAAGCTGCAGTATCTCTGATCCCCGATCACAATATGATCCAGCAGATGTATTCCCAGCAGTTCCCCCGCCTGATAAATCCTGGCTGTGATCTGTAAGTCATCCGGACTTGGTGTAGGATCACCACTTGGATGATTGTGTATCAATATCAGACTGACTGCATGGCGGCGCAGGGCTTCCATGAAGATTTCCCTTGGTGTTACCAGCGAACCGGTTGCAGTTCCCCGGGTCAGTATCTTATCTCCCAGAAAATGTCCCTTCACATCTGACATCATACAGATCACCAGTTCCTGCTCTTCATGGCGGAGTTCTTCCATATAATAAGCTGCTATGGAGGAGGGATTGTTCATAACTATCTGCGGTCTGGCAGCAGCCTTGGCAATTCTTTTGGAAAGTTCTCCAATGCATTTTAACTGTACTGCTTTTACCTGTCCGATTCCATGAATCTTCATAAGATCCTGTACAGATACATGCATAAGCCCCATAAGGCCGGGATAGGAGGACGACTCCATAAATTTCAGGATCTCCTGTGCAAGTGCCAGTGAATTCTTTCCTGAAGTGCCGCTACGCAGGATTACTGCCAGCAGTTCAGTGTCATTTAATGAACCCTCACCCTGCATAAAGCATTTCTCATACGGCCGCTGTTCCCTGGGAAGCTGCTTCATAATATTATTTGCATTATTCATAAGTCTGCCTGTGCTCTCTAAAGCCTCTGGGCAAATTGCAAATTATATTCTAGCATAAAAGAGGAGAGATGTACACTCTCCTCTCTGATTTTTATGTGAACTTTATGTTTACCGGTAATATCCCGCTTAAGAGATCAATTATTTTTTATAGCCGCATATTTCCGGCATACAGTCTCAGCAACTTTGATTCCATCCATGGCAGCACTTGTGATTCCGCCTGCGTAACCTGCACCTTCGCCACATGGATAAATTCCTGCCATATTTGCTGTGAGCTCCTGATCACGTACGATTCTTACAGGAGAAGAAGTACGGCTTTCAATGCCACTGAGCAGTGCATCCTCTCTGTCAAATCCGGAAACTCGTTTTCCGAAGGCTCTGACACCTTCTTCAATAGAATCGCCTACTGCTTTTGGCAGAACAGAGCGTACATTTGTCAGTATATATTCTCCCTTCATACAGGGAGTAACCTCTCCTAATGCTTCACTTGCCTGATTTTTGCAAAAATCACCAAACAGCTGAACAGGAATTTTTCCTTCTCCGAGCTCCCATGCTTTTTTCTCCAGATCACGCTGAAATTCTACGCCGCCAAGAACTCCTTTATCCGGGAAATCTTCTGGTGTGACTGTGACGATCATGGCACTGTTTGCATTTCTGGAATCACGTGCCTGATAGCTCATTCCGTTCACTGCGAGACGACCGGGTTCAGAGGATGCATTTACAACATATCCGCCCGGACACATACAAAAAGAATAAACACCTCTGCCATTTGCACACTTATGGGTTACTTTATAGCTGGCTGCACCAAGTAATTCATTCTCAGGCTCTCCATAAAGATCCATATTGATCATTTCCTGAGGATGTTCAATACGCAGCCCCACTGCAAATGACTTTGGCTCCATATAAACACCACGTTTCTGTAACATTTCAAAAGTATCTCTTGCACTGTGTCCTGGTGCCAGTACACAGATTTGTGCAGGGATTCTCTTATCATTGTTGATCTCAATTTCTTTTAATGTATTGTTCTCAAAAATCAGATCTGTCACCTTGGAACGGAAGCAGAATTTTCCTCCCATTTCTTCGATTTCATGACGCATTTTTTCAACAATACCAACCAGCACATCCGTTCCCAGATGTGGCTTCTGCTGATAAATAATTTCTTCCGGTGCGCCGGCAGCTACGAAACGCTTCAGTACCTCATGATTACGTCCGTAAGGATCTTTTACCAGCGTGTTCAGCTTTCCGTCGGAAAAGGTGCCGGCGCCGCCCTCTCCGAACTGTACATTGGACTCAGGGTCAAGAACACCATTTTTCCAGAAATTCTCTACTGTTTTCTGACGTTTCTCAGCCTCTTCTCCGCGTTCAAGTATTATTGGACAATATCCGGCCTTCGCAAGATACCATCCGCAGAAAAGTCCTGCAGGACCACTTCCCACAATAACGGGAGAATGTAAAAGAGGTGTCTCACCCGGAGAGGGAAATTCATATGGTTTCTCTTTTGTTAACATAATGTTGTTATTGTTAACTTTTTTGGCGAGTTTCTGTTCATCTCTGATCGTTACATCTACAGTATATACAAAGATTTTGTCATTTTTGTGTCTGCAGTCCAGAGATTGCTTTTTTATCTCGTAAGTAAAACTGTTTCCGGGATTTTTTAATGTTTTTGCAATCTTTTTTTCGAGCTGTGCCTTTGTATGTGTGATCGGAAGTTTCAGCTGTGAAATTCGAATCAATTTTTCTCCTCCTTTGCTGCATTTTTGCCGGCCACTGCGCCGCTGCTCCATGCCCATTGCAGATTATATCCGCCGCATGTACCGTCAATATCTAGAAGCTCCCCTGCAAAATACAGACCCTTACAGAGCTTTGACTCCATGGTTTGAGAATTTACCTGTGAGGTATCTACTCCCCCGGAGCAGACCTGTGCCTGTGAAAATGACATGCCATCCTGCACTTCAAGAGGAAATTCCCTTATGGCAGAAACCAGTTGTTTTTGTGATATAAGGATTTTGATAAGCTTTTCCGGGAAAAGTCCCACCAGGAGTTCTTTTTCTTTTTTATAGGGACATGCCTTCTTTCGTGCATACAGAAGTTTCTTTAATTCTTCTTCTGACAGCTCCGGCATGAAATTAATGCGGAGCTCTGCTTTATGTCCTTCTCTGACTGCACGTACTGCATAAGTGCTGAGCTGAAACACTGGGATTCCGGAGATTCCGTATTCTGTAAGCTGCAGCTCGCCATGTTCAGATTTACAGAATTTCCCATCTGTAAAAAGAGAAATCTCTCCTTCTGTACGTACGCCTGCCCATGCCTTAAAAGAAGAACCTTTACACTTCAGGGCAGTAAGTGCCGGATAAACCGGGACAATGCGGTGCTGAAAGCTCTCTGCCAGCATATATCCGCTGCCGTCTGAACCTGAAACAGAAGATGCCCGGGATCCATTGGCAAGTATCAGTGCATCTGCATCATAGTGCCATCCTTTTGTCAGGATTTGGAAATTCTTTCCATTTGTCCCGGTTTTTATTTCTGTAACCTGTTCGTTTGTCTTTATTTTCACACCCAGACTGGCAGCCTCCATACACAGTACATCTACAACACTCTGCGCCTGATTGCTTCTCGGATAAAGATAGCCGTTCCTGTTTAAAGGATAGATTCCTATCTCTTTGAAAAACTCAATGGTATTCTCGACAGAAAACTCTCTGAGTGCATCTTCGACAAATTCCGGATGTTCGCCTCTGTATGCATCATCCGGTCTTGCAAGATTGGAAAAATTACATCTGCCGTTTCCTGTAGCACAGATTTTCTTTCCGGGTTTCTCGTTCTGTTCCAGAACAGTGACTGCTGCCCCGTTTCGGGCCGCCATGATCGCTGCCATCAGTCCACAGGCTCCTGCTCCTGTGATCACTACCTGTCTTTTTTTCATAAAGTTACAAGTCCTTTATCAACCATTTTCTGCAGGGACATCAGAACACCCAGTTTTGCATGTTCCCAGGTAAGTCCTCCCTGAAAATACACTGCATATGGAGGCTTCATCGGACCATCTGCAGAAAGCTCGATGGAAGAGCCCTGTACAAAAGCACCTGCTGCCATGATAACCTGACTGTCATATCCGGGCATATCCCATGGCTCCGGATCTACATAACTGTCAACCGGTGCTGCTGCCTGAATACCCTTACAGAATGCGATCAGACCTTCCGGTGTGCCAAGACTTACCGCCTGAATGATGTCCTGACGTGGCTCTGTGGAATCCGGGATTACCGGGAATCCAAGTTTCTCATAAATATTTGCCGCAAACACAGCTCCCTTTAACGCACCCTTGGTAACCATTGGTGCAAGGAAAAATCCCTGGAAGAAAGAACGGTTGACTCCCAGAGTTGCGCCTACCTCACTGCCAAGTCCGGGACAGGTCATTCTGTAAGAAGAATTCTCCACGCACTCCTTAGTACCTGCAATATAACCGCCGATAGGCGCAAGTCCGCCGCCCGGATTTTTGATCAGAGAACCAACGATCATATCAGCTCCCACATCACTTGGCTCAATGGTATCTACAAACTCACCGTAGCAGTTATCCACCATACAGATCACATCCGGTTTAATACTCTTTACAAAAGAAATCAGTTCTCCAATCTGCTTTACAGAGAAAGACGGACGTGTCTGGTATCCTTTGGAACGCTGGATCGTTACTAGTTTTGTCTTTTCATTGATGGCAGCACGGATTCCCTCAAAGTCAAAATCACGATTATTTAACAGATCCACCTGGCGATAGGTAATGCCATACTCTGCCAGCGATCCCTTAGACGGGCGGATACCGATGACTTCCTCCAGCGTATCATATGGTTTTCCTACCGGAGAAAGTAACTCATCTCCCGGACGCAGATTCGACATCAACGCCAGTGCCAGTGCATGTGTTCCACAGGTTATCTGCGGCCGAACCAGTGCAGCCTCACCGTGAAAACACTCTGCATACACTTCTTCCAGGGTATCACGACCAATATCATTATAGCCATAACCGCTGGTTGACTGGAAACACTCCGCACTTACCCTGCATTTCTGCATGGCGTTGATTACCTTTAACTGATTGTACTCTGCTATTTCATCTATTTTCGCAAATCGCTCTTTTAATGTTTTCTCAATCTCTGTTCCATAATTATATACTTCTTCTGTAATACCAAGTTCCAGGTATTTCTGTTTCATCACTTCTTCTGTCATAACCATCCTCCAGCTGTAATATTTTTTAAAATGTCATCCAGGATTCTGGAATCATCATAATCATAATCCGGTTTGTTCAGCCAGATAACATCCCGTTCCCTGCGAAACCATGTCAGCTGACGTTTTGCAAAATGCCGGGTATCCCGTTTCAGCAGATATACGGCTTCTTCATAGGAAATCTCGCCTTCCAACCAGGAAAGTATTTCTTTATAGCCAAGCCCCTGCATGGAAACCATCCCTTTGTGACAGCCCTGTGCACGCAGACGTTTCACTTCTTTCACCAGTCCGGCTTCCAACATCAGATCCACCCGGTGGTCAATGCGCTCATATAGATGTGCACGTTCGTCTGTCAGAACGAAATACCGAAAATCATATGGAGATTCTTTTGCCCGTTCTTCTTCGTTGTGTCTGGAAATTGGTTCGCCAGTCTTTTCAAAATACTCCAGTGCACGGATTGTCCGTTTCACATTATTGGCATGAATCATCTCTGCTGAAACCGGATCCACCTGACGGAGCATTTCATGAAGATATGCATTTCCATGTTCCTCTGCCAGCTGTGCATAATGATTCCGCAGTGCTGTATCTTCGTCCTGCTCTGTAAAATCAATATCATACAGCAATGCCTGGATATAAAAACCGGTTCCGCCGGCAATGATCGGGATCTGTTTTTTTTCATAAATCTCCTGCAGGGCTTCTTTTGCCATTTCCTGAAACCGTACCACATGGAACTCATCCTCCGGAGCCAGCACATCAATCAGATAATGCGGTACCCCCTGCATTTCCTCCGGTGTTACTTTGGCAGAACCAATATCCATGCCTCTGTACACCTGCATGGAATCTGCCGAAATTACTGCCCCGTTGATTTTTTTTGCCAGTGCAATAGACAGCTCCGTCTTTCCTACCGCCGTCGGACCGGTCAAAATTAATAATGGTCGTTTTTTCTTTTCATTCATCATATACTTATACAATTCTCTTAAATTTTTTCTCTATCTCATATTTGGTCATCGATACGATGACCGGTCTGCCATGAGGACAGAAATACGGATTTTCCAGTGTCAGAAGTTCATCGATCAGATGCTCAATCTCTGGTCTGGAAAGCTTCTGATTCCCTTTCACTGCCGCTTTGCAGGACATACTTGCGATTTTTTCCACTACAAGATCCGGCGTATCTTTCTCAGACATATTACCCAGGCCATCCATAAGATCCAATAACAGACTCTGACCGTTCAATCCGTACAGATTTCCCGGAACCGCATTCACAGCATATTCTTTTCCACCGAAATATTCAATCTCATAACCCAGTTTTTCAAACTCCGGCAGGAACTTTTTCAACAATACTTCCTCCTGCATAGTAAGAGATAAAATGATAGGCGGGCTGATCATCTGGGAAGTAAACTCTTTCTCCCTGTAAGCTTTCATCGTTCGCTCAAACAGCACTTTTTCGTGGGCTGCATGCTGATCGATCATATAAAACTGTTCCTGATATTCTACGAGCCAGTAAGTTTCAAACAATTGTCCGATGATACGATGATGCGGTCTTGCCTGTTTTGATAAAAGTTTCCACTCCTGCTTGCTTTTCAGATCGGCATCGCTGAAATCCGATCCTCCCGTATCCGCCTGTTCCTCTGCCTTTTGCTCCGCTGCATCAAACAAAGTCTGCTGTAATGCATGCTCTGCCAGAACCTCCTGCGAATCTGTATTCACACTCTCCGGAAAAAATACTTCACCATTTTTTTCTTGTTTCTGTGTCTCTGAGGAATCCGTTTTCTCTTCGCAAAGCAATTTCTGTTCTACAGGAAATGACCCTGGGTATTCTGTTCCATAGGTAATCTGTTCACGCAGAACGGAGGCTTGCCCTGCTGTCTCCTGGCCTGAAGTTCCGGTCTCCGGTCTGTTCCGCTCCGGGTATTTCCGCTCGTACGGACTATCCTTTGCCACGGCTGCCCGCAGCCGTTCCAGACGTTTTTGTTCAAAAGGCTCCGGTGCTTCCTGGGGTTGGATCTGGGGGCGCTTTTCCTGTTTCTTTTCTTCATGAACTGTAACTTTCGGAATGAGTTCGCTTTCCCGCAACCGTGTCGACAGCAATGCTGCCAGCTGCTGATACAAAATTTCTCCATTGGAAAAACGCAGTTCCATCTTGTTTGGATGTACGTTGACATCCACCAGGGTACCGTCCAGAGAAATCGTCAGCACTGTAAACGGATATTTGTGTTGCATCATAAATCCCCGGTATCCATCTTCCAGTGCTTTTGCAATCAAAGTGCTTTTGATATATCGTCCGTTGATAAAATAACTTTCAAAATTCCGGTTGCCTCTTGCAATGATCGGCTTTCCGATAAAACCATCCACAGAAAATCCCTCATATTCCGCGTGAATTTCCAGCAGATTTGCCGCAATATCTCTTCCATAAATGTGGTAAATGATATCCTTCAGTTTTCCATTTCCGGAAGTATGCAAACGGATCTGACCGTTGTTAATAAATTTAAAGGAGATTTCCGGATGAGACAA
>ENA-OPCB01002452-OPCB01002452.1-human-gut-metagenome-genome-assembly--contig:-NODE-2452-length-10227-cov-3.367578_pt1 | contig 10227 bp, 7 predicted proteins | sample MGYA00241561_ERZ501473 | MGnify/ENA primary metagenome ERZ501473 (study PRJEB25962, sample SAMEA2042519) | human gut metagenome | biome: human gut; feature: human-associated habitat; material: faeces... | reverse complement strand
GCCATGTACACCGCACTTACATTGCGCAGCGCGTGCAGCTCTTCAAGATCGAGACTGCCAATGTGCGGGGTCGAGGGGCAGAGCCCCTCGCGTTCTCTTGGGGGTCAAAGGGGGCCATTCTCTCACGCGAGAGAATGGCCCCCTTTACTCGCTTCTTTGCGCGGCGCAAAGGACTTACGCCCCCACGCAGCGGGTCATACCAGCAAAGTTATTTAACTAATTCCTAAAGGAGTTTTAGTTAAAAAGTTTCGCGATAGAAATTTCCTGATATGTGCGCTCGATCGCTTCGGCGAACATCGGCGCGACGGTCAGGTACTTGATGCGGGACTTGGCGAGCTCCTCTTCGTTGGCAGGGGCGGGGATGGTGTCGAGCAGGGCGAGCTCTTCGATGCTGCTCGCGGCCAGGCGCTCGAGCGCGGGGCCGGAGAGAACGCCGTGGGACGCGCAGGCGTAGACCTTCTTCGCGCCGCCGACCTCAACGATGGCCTTGGCCGCGTTGCAGAGGGAACCGGCGGTGTCGACCATGTCGTCGAAGAGGATGCACTCCTTGCCCTCAACGTCGCCGATGACGTTCATGACCTCGCACTGGTTGGCCTTCTGGCGGCGCTTATCGACGATGGCGAGGTTCATGTGCAGCTTCTGGGCGAAGGTGCGGGCGCGGGCGACGGAGCCGACGTCGGGGGAGACGACGACCATGTCCTCGCACACGGAACCGAACTTCTTGGCGTAGTAGTCGACGAAGATGGGGTTGCCGAAGAGGTTATCCACGGGGATATCGAAGAAGCCCTGGATCTGGTTGGCGTGCAGGTCCATCGTCAGCACACGGTCAACGCCTGCGGCGACGAGCATGTTGGCCACGAGCTTGGCGGAGATGGGGTCGCGGCTCTTGGCCTTGCGGTCCTGACGGGCGTAGCCGAAGTAGGGCATGACGGCGGTGATGCGGCCGGCGGAAGCGCGGCGGCAGGCATCGACCATGATCAGAAGCTCCATCAAATTGTCGTTGACGGGCTTGCAGGTGGACTGAACGAGGAACACGTCGCTGCCGCGCACGGTCTCGTACAGGGAGACGGAGGCCTCGCCGTCTGCGAAGCTCTTGACCTCGCTCTCGCCGAGCTTGGTGCCGATGATCTTGCAGATGTCCGCTGCCAGTTTGGGGTTTGCGTTGCCGGTGAAAATCTTGATGTCCTTACCGTGAGAGATCATGTTGATGTACTCCTCTGTTTATAAAAATTTTTCTGAAGTTACTTTTTCTCGTGCGCCGCGCGCCACTGTTCCGCCCAGCCGGGCTTGTTGACCTGACGCTCGCGCGCGATGGCGAGAGAATCGGCGGGCACCTCGTCGGTGATGGTGGAGCCGGCGGCGATATAGCTGCCGTTTCCGACCGTGACGGGGGCGATGAGATTCGTGTTGCAGCCGATGAAAGCGTCGTCGCCGATCGTGCAGCGGAACTTTTTAAAGCCGTCGTAGTTCGTCGTGACCGTGCCGCAGCCGAAGTTGATGCGCTCGCCGCAATCGCTGTCGCCGACGTAGGTGAGGTGCGAGATCTTCGTGCCGTTGCCGATAACGCTGTTTTTGATCTCGACAAAGTCGCCGACTTTGACATGATCGCCGATCTTCGAGTTCGGGCGGACATAGGCAAAGGGACCGACGGTCGTGTGCGCGCCGACGGTGCTCTCATTGAGCTGCGAGGCGTTCACCTCGGTCTCGTCGCCGACCGTGCAGTCGCGGATCATGGCGTTCGGGCCGATGGTGCAGTTCTTGCCGATGACGGTCCGGCCGCGCAGGATCGTTCCCGGCAGGATGACCGTGCCGCTGCCGATCTTGACGCGGGGGTCAATGTAGGTATTGTTGGGGTCCATGATGGAAACGCCCGCGGCAAAGTGCTTGTCGGCGATCTTGCGGCGACACATGTCCTGTGCGGATCTGAGCTCCTCGTCGTCGCCGACGGGCAAAAAGCCCTTCGTGATCTCCGCCCCCTTGGGGAAGGCGGCGAAGGCGCCGTGCTCCTTGAGCACCTTGCAGCACTCCTTCGCGTCCGCGGAGTAGACCGCGCCGCCGGAGAACACGCCCACGGGCAGCACCGCGCCGTTGACGATGAGGACGCTGCCCTTTTCATCCTTGAGGAGCGTTAAAAGCTCTTCCCCGTGTCTGGCACCGTCGACGTAGACAACATCGGCGTTTTCTGGGACGTAGGGGCGCATCATGTCGTGCGCCCGTTTGTCAGACACAATAAAAAACCGCTCAATGCCCCGCCCCATCAGTTCTTCGACCATCCACGTGAGAATGGGGCAGAACAAAATGGGCCTCAGCATCAGCGGTGCTTGTTCTTTTGTCAGGGTCATATCGTCCGGCATAAAGAGAACTGCCAACTTCTGATCCATCGGAGCTCATCTCCTTTCAATTCTACTCTCTCTTAACGACATTATAGCAAAGATGCCCGAAAAATCCACCGTTTCTCACAAAAAAAACAAAAAATTTTTGATTTGGCGGCTTTACTTTTGCATTTTCAAAATTTCGTTTCAAAAGACTGCATTTTAGGTTGAATTCGCAATATTTTTGCGGTACAATGATAAAACTTTCGCGTGGAGGAGGTGCTGTCATGCTGAATATCGTGCTCGTCGAGCCGGAGATCCCGCAAAACTGCGGCAATATCGCGCGCACCTGCGCGGCGACGGGGGCGCATCTGCATCTCATCAAGCCCCTCGGGTTCGACATTTCCGACCGCGCCGTCAAGCGCGCGGGGCTGGACTACTGGTACCTTGTGGATATCAGCGTGTACGAAAATTTAGCCGACCTTTTTGCAAAGCATCCCGAGGCGGAACGCGACTGCTGGCTCGCCACGACCAAGGCTCCGCAGGACTACTGCCAGGCGGAATTCAAGGACGGCTGCTGGCTCTTTTTCGGAAAGGAGACCGCGGGCCTGCCGGAGCCTTTCCGCGTGGCGCACTATGAGCGCTGCATCCGCCTTCCGATGCGGAAGGAGGCGCGCAGCCTGAATCTATCAAACTCCGTGGCGATCCTGACGTATGAAGCGCTGCGGCAGACGGGCTTTCCCGGTCTCAAGCACGAGGGGGAAATGCTCGAAAAAACGTAAGATCCCAAATTCGTTTTAACTGCGTAACCAAATCGTATGTGTATATTATGAGGAGGAAACAACATGAATTATAACAAGAAGACTGTTCTCGATGTGGACGTGAGCGGCAAGAAGGTGCTGCTGCGCTGCGATTTCAACGTGCCCCAGGACAAGGAGACCGGCGAGATCACCTCGGATAAGCGCATCGTGGCCGCGCTGCCGACCATCCGGTATCTGCTCGACCACGGCGCGGCGGTCATCGCCTGCTCCCACCTCGGCAAGCCCGAGGCCAAGTTTGACAAGTGGGTGAAAAAGCAGACCGAAAAGGGCAAGGACCCCGCGACGCTGACCGAGGAGAAGTGGAAAAAGTCCCTCGACAAGCTGACGCTTGCGCCCGTCGCCAAGCGCCTGTCCGAGCTTTTGGGCAAGGATGTCATCTTCGCGCACGACGTCGTCGGTGAGGACGCCAAGGCCAAGGCCGCGGCGCTCAAGGGCGGCGAGATCATGCTGCTTGAAAATACCCGTTTTGAAGCGGGCGAGACCAAGAACGACCCCGAGCTTGCCAAGGCTCTTGCCTCGATGGCGGAGCTGTACGTCTCCGACGCGTTCGGCACGGTGCACCGCGCGCACGCGTCCACTGCGGGCGTGGCCGCCTATCTTCCCGCCGTGTCGGGCCTGCTCGTTGCCAAGGAGCTTGAGGTCATGGGCAAGGCGCTCGACGATCCCAAGCGCCCGTTTGTCGCCGTGCTCGGCGGCGCAAAGGTCAGCGACAAGATCGCCGTCATCAACAACCTTTTAGACAAGGCCGACACCGTCATCATCGGCGGCGGCATGGCCTACACGTTCGCCAAGGCGCAGGGCGGCGAGATCGGCAAGTCCCTGCTCGAGGAAGACAAGTGCGCCTACGCGCTCGAGATGATCGAAAAGGCCAAGCAGAAGGGCGTCAAGCTCCTGCTGCCGGTCGATACCGTCGCGGCGACGGAGTTTGCTGCCGACGCAGAGCCCCACGTCGTCGACGCGATGCACATCCCCGCGGATATGATGGGCATGGACATCGGCCCCAAGACCGTCGAGCTCTTCTGCGCGGCGACCAAGGGCGCGGGCACGATCGTGTGGAACGGCCCCATGGGCGTTTTTGAGTTCCCAACCTTTGCGACCGGCACGAAGGCCATGGCCAAGGCGCTCGCCGAGAGCGGCGCGGTCACGATCATCGGCGGCGGCGACAGCGCGGCGGCAGCCGAGCAGCTCGGCTTTGCCGACAAGATCACGCACATCTCCACCGGCGGCGGCGCGTCGCTCGAGTTCTTGGAAGGCAAGGAATTACCGGGCGTTGCGTGCCTTTTAGACAAGTGAGAAAAATCTCTATTGATTTTCATATATTCGCATAGATCTTAGATTTAGACAGTAACAGGAGAAAAGACCCAATATGAATCGCAGATACCGTAAAACCATCATCGCAGGCAACTGGAAAATGAACAAGACCCCCAGCGAGACCAAGGCCTTTGCCGAACAGTTCAAGGCCATCCTTCCCAAAACCAAATGGTGCGACATCGTTGTGTGCGCGCCCACGGTCGACCTTTCTGCCGCCGTGCGCGCGTTCAAGGACAGCCGCATCGCCGTCGGCGCGGAGAACGTCTACTTTGAAAAGAGCGGCGCCTACACCGGCGAGATTTCCGCCGACATGCTCGCCGACCTCGGCGTGCGCTATGTCATCGTCGGCCACAGCGAGCGCCGCGCGCTCTTCGGCGAGACGGACGAGATCGTCAACAAAAAGGTCCTCGCCGCGCTCGAGGCGGGGCTGAACCCCATCATCTGCGTGGGCGAGAGCCTTGCCCAGCGCGAGATGGGCGTGACGATGGAGCTCATCGCGCTGCAGGTCAAGTCCGCCCTCGCGGGCGTGAGCGCCGAGCAGATGCGCCGCTGCGTCATCGCCTATGAGCCCATCTGGGCCATCGGCACCGGCAAGACCGCTACCGCCGATCAGGCTGAGGAAGTCTGCGGCCAGATCCGCAAGGTCATCGGCGAGGTGTACGGTGAGGCAGTTGCCGAGGCTACCACTGTCCAGTACGGCGGCAGCATGAACGCCAAGAACTGCGAAGAGCTGCTGAGCAAGAAGGACGTGGACGGCGGCCTGATCGGCGGCGCATCCCTGAAGGCTCCTGACTTTGCAGTCATCGTCAACGCAGCCACCAAGGGCTGATCGACGGTTTAAATCAGCTGTTTCAGCGCCCGGCTGCGCCGCATTTCCAGCGCTGTGCCGGGCGCTGATTTGTTAAATTCAAAGGAGATTCAATTTTATGGCAAAGAAACCTGTTCTTCTGTGCATCATGGATGGCTTCGGCTGGGTGCCGGAGGAGACCTTCGGCAACGCCGTGGTCGCTGCAAAGAAACCCCACCTCGATGCTCTGATGGCAAAATATCCCATGACCACCATCAACGCTTCCGGCATGGCCGTCGGTCTGCCCGAGGGCCAGATGGGCAACTCTGAGGTTGGCCACACCAACATGGGCGCTGGCCGCATCGTGTACCAGCAGCTCACCCTCATTACCAAGTCCATCAAGGACGGCGAGATGCTCCAGAACCCGGTTCTGGTTAAGAACATGAAGGCTGCCATCGATGCCGGCAAGGCCATCCATCTGATGGGTCTGGTGGGCACCGGCGGTGTGCACAGCCACGCAGACCACTGGTTCGGCGTGCTGGAAATGGCAAAACATCTGGGCGCAAAGAACGTTTACCTGCACTGCATCACCGATGGCCGCGATACCGACCCGCACTCCGGCAAGGGCTTTCTGGCCGACCTGCAGGCCAAGCTGGACGAGCTGGGCATCGGCAAGATCGCCAGCGTCTCCGGCCGTTACTACGCCATGGATCGCGATAACAACTGGGATCGTGAAGAGAAGGCATATGCTGCCTTTGTCTACGGCGAGGGCAATCATGCCGCCAACGCTGCCGAGGCCATCGAGGCATCCTATGCAGCAGACAAGACCGACGAGTTCGTTCTGCCCTGCGTCACCTGTGAGGGCGGCCGCGTGCAGGATGGCGACACTGTGATCTTCATGAACTTCCGTCCCGATCGTGCCCGCCAGATGACCCGCATCTTCTGTGACGATGCGTTCACCGGCTTTGAGCGCCGCGGCGGCCGCAAGCAGGTGAACTATGTCTGCATGGCCGAATACGATGCCACCATGCCCAACTGCGAGGTCGCCTATCCGCCTGTGGAGCTGAAGAACGTTCTGGGCCAGTACCTGTCCGAGAATGGCAAGACTCAGCTGCGCATTGCCGAGACCGAGAAGTACGCTCATGTCACCTTCTTCTTCAACGGCGGCGTGGAGGCTCCCTACGAGGGCGAGGACCGCTGCGTGATCCCCAGCCCGAAGGTCGCCACCTATGACCTGAAGCCCGAGATGAGCGCCCCCGAGGTTGCTGCCGAGTGCGTCAAGCGCATCGAGAGCGGCAAGTACGATGTGGTCATCCTGAACTTTGCAAACTGCGATATGGTCGGCCACACCGGCGTGTTCGATGCTGCGGTCAAGGCCGTTGAGGCTGTGGATACCGCTGTGGATCAGGTGGTGTCCGCTGTGCTGAAGGCCGGCGGCTGCGCCTTCATCACCGCCGACCACGGCAACGCCGAGAAGATGATGAACCCGGACGGTACCCCCTTCACCGCACACACCACCAACGTGGTGCCCTTTGTGGCTGTTGGCTGCGGCGATGTGAAGCTGCGTGAGGGCGGCTGTCTTGCCGATATCGCTCCCACCATGCTGCCGTATATCGGTCTGCCCGTGCCTGCTGAAATGACCGGCAAGAGCATCATCGTGGAGTAACTGACCGTTAAAATAGCCGACGCGTTCGCTTTGGCTATGAATAGCGGAATTGTTATTCTTATATTTACAGCTCTGGAAAATCCGCAGATTTTCCAGAGCTGTTTTTTCACGCGAAAAGCCGATAAGATAAATTGCGTTTTTGGGCTTCGACCCCATTCTAAATCAAAAACTTTTCTTTTTTCCCCATCCGTGCTACAATAAAAATGAATTTTTGATTGTAGGAGAAGCGGATGGAAACAACGCATAAACAAATCGTTCTGGGCATCCTTGCCCATGTGGACTCCGGCAAGACCACCCTTTCGGAAGCCATGCTCTACCGCTCCGGCGCGATCCGCAAGCTGGGCCGCGTGGATCACAAGGACGCCTTTCTGGATACCGACACGCTTGAAAAAGCGCGCGGCATCACCATCTTTTCCAAGCAGGCCCTGTTGATGGCGGGCAATACGGGTATCACATTGCTGGATACCCCCGGACATGTGGATTTTTCCACCGAGACAGAGCGCACCCTGCAGGTGCTGGACTATGCTGTGCTGGTGGTAAGCGGCACCGACGGTGTGCAGAGCCACACCGAGACGCTCTGGCGGCTGCTGCGGCGCTACCATGTGCCCACCTTTGTGTTCGTGAACAAGATGGATCTGCCCGGCAAGAGCAGGGAAGAGCTGCTCGCCCAGCTGAACCACCGTCTGGGCGAGGGTTTTGTGGCCTTTGATGTGCCGCAGGCCGACCGGGACGAAGCACTGGCCCTGTGTGACGAAAACCTGATGGATCGGATGCTGGATGCCGGGCAGTTGACCGATGCGGACCTCATCCCGGCCGTTGCACGCCGGCATGTGTTCCCGTGCTGGTTCGGTTCGGCGCTGCGGCGTACCGAAAACGATGCACTGGAAAGCGTGGATGCTCTGCTGGACGGCATCGACCGCTATACCCGTCCGGCTCCCGCGCTGGATGCCTTTGGTGCCAAGGTGTTCAAGGTGTCGCAGGATGAGCAGGGCACGCGCCTGACATGGCTGCGCGTGACTGGCGGCGAACTGAAGGTAAAGGCCCAGCTCTCCGGCGAAGCAGATGGTGAGCCGTGGGAGGAAAAGGCAAACCAGCTGCGGCTGTACTCCGGCGTAAAGTATACGCTGGCGGAAGCCATCGGCCCGGGGCAGGTGTGCGCCGTCACCGGCCTGACCAAGGCGCGCCCGGGCGAGGGCCTTGGCGCGGAACGCGACAGCGATGTGCCGGTGCTGGAACCGGTGCTGAGCTATCAGGTGCTGCTGCCGGAGGGGGCTGATGTGCACGCGGCACTGGGCAAGCTGCACCGGCTGGAAGAAGAGGAGCCGCAGCTCCATGTGGTATGGAACGAGACTTTGGGCGAGATCCATGTGCAGCTCATGGGCGAGGTGCAGCTGGAAGTGCTGCGCAGTTTGCTGGCAGAGCGCTTTGGCCTGAACGTGGAGTTCGGCCCCGGCGGCATTCTGTACAAGGAGACCATCACGGAGCCTATGGAGGGCGTGGGCCACTACGAGCCGCTGCGCCACTATGCGGAGGTGCATGTCAAGCTGGAGCCCCTGCCCCGCGGCAGCGGGATGCAGTTTGCCGCCGACTGCCGGGAAGAAGTGCTGGACAAGAACTGGCAGCGCCTTGTGCTGACCCATCTGGAAGAAAAGCAGCACCTTGGCGTGCTGACCGGTGCGCCGCTGACGGACGTGAAGATCACCCTCATTGCGGGCCGCGCCCATCTTAAACACACGGAGGGCGGAGATTTCCGGCAGGCCACCTATCGCGCGGTGCGGCAGGGCCTGATGCTGGCCAAAAGCCAGCTGCTGGAGCCATGGTATGCCTTTCGGCTGGAAGTGCCGGTGGAGAACCTTGGCCGTGCCATGACCGATATCCAGCGCATGGAGGGCAGCTTTGACCCGCCAGAAAGCGGGGAAGAGGCTGCTGTGCTCACCGGTTTTGCACCGGTGGCCACCATGCGCAGCTACCCCATGGAGGTGGTGGGCTATACCCGGGGCCGGGGACACCTGACCCTGACGCTGGACGGCTACCGGCCCTGCCACAATGCGGCGGAGATCATTGAAGCTGTGGGCTACGAGCCGGAGCACGACCTTGACAACCCGGCAGATTCGGTGTTCTGTGCCCATGGCGCGGGCTTTGTGGTGCCTTGGGATCAGGTGCGCAGCCACATGCATGTGGACAGCGGCTGGGGAAAAAGCAAAAGCCCGGAGCAGGAGACGCAGGCCGTGCCCCAGCGCCGGACAGCGGCTTACCGCGCAACACTGGAAGAGGATGCCGAGCTGCTCAAAATCTTCGAGCGCACCTATGGCCCCATCAAACGGGACCCGCTGGCGGCATTCCGCCCGGTGCAAAAGCGGGAACGCCCGGATTTTGATGCCCAGCAGTGGGAAATCCTGCCCGAATATCTGCTGGTGGACGGCTACAATATCATCTTTGCGTGGGATGAGCTGAACGCCCTTGCAAAGGACAGTCTGGAAGCGGCCCGCCACAAGCTGATGGATATTCTGTGCAACTATCAGGGCTACCAGAAGTGCAATCTTATTCTTGTATTCGATGCCTATCGTGTGCCGGGCAGCCCCGGCAGCATTGAGCAGTACCATAATATCCATGTGGTCTACACCAAGGAAGCCGAAACCGCCGATATGTTCATCGAGCACGTTACTCATGAGATCGGCAAGGGGCGGCGGGTCCGTGTGGCTACTTCCGACGGCATGGAGCAGATCATCATTCTGGGCCACGGCGCGCTGCGTGTCTCCGCTCGCATGTTCCATGAGGAAGTGCAGAATGTGGAAAAGCAGATCCGCAAACTGGTGCAGGGGGAAGCATAAAATGTCAACCGAGATCACATCCGAATTTGTCTGGCACAACATCCCGCCGCGCCCGCGCGACAGCCACAAGGGCAGCTTTGGCACCGTATTGGCTGTGGCAGGCAGCGCATATTACCGAGGTGCGGCCCTGCTGGCTGCCGAGGGTGCGCTGCGCACCGGTGCGGGCATTGTAACGCTGGCCAGCGTGGAGCCGGTATTGGCAGCTGCGGTGGCCCGCCTGCCGGAATGCTGTCTGTGTCCCTGCGTGGCGGGGGCCGAAGGCGGCATCTCACCGGAGAGCATTCCACAGCTCCAGCGCCAGAAGGCGACGGTGCTGCTGCTGGGCCCGGGCCTTGGCGGTACAGCCCAGAGCACAGGCCGCGCGGCAGAGACACGCACGCTGGTGCAGAAGCTTCTGCCCGGCTTTGCAGGCAGCGCGGTGCTGGATGCGGACGGCCTGAACGCCGCCGCTGACCTGCTCCAAACGGAAAAAATGCTTCACCCTCAAGGAGAATTGATT
>ENA-OPCB01002449-OPCB01002449.1-human-gut-metagenome-genome-assembly--contig:-NODE-2449-length-10236-cov-2.516550_pt1 | contig 10236 bp, 9 predicted proteins | sample MGYA00241561_ERZ501473 | MGnify/ENA primary metagenome ERZ501473 (study PRJEB25962, sample SAMEA2042519) | human gut metagenome | biome: human gut; feature: human-associated habitat; material: faeces... | reverse complement strand
TGCGTCCGGCGATTATGCACTGCGGGGGACTGTCTGCGGACGAATGCTGACGCTGGGTATCACCAGTTTTCTTTCGCAGATCAGTCTGGTGGCGGCCATGGCGGCCATCAACAATATGCTCCGCAAATACGGCGCTCTGGACGCTGTGTTCGGACAGGAACAATACGCGCAGATCCCCATGGCTGTGGTCGGCATTGTGATGAAGTTCTTCCAGATCGTCATTTCCATCGTGGTCGGCATGGCGGCAGGCTGCATCCCCATCGTGGGCTATAACATGGGTGCGGAGAAGAAACTGCGTGTTCGGGAGTTGTTCACCAAGCTGCTGATTGCCGAAGCACTGGTGGGTGCGGTGGCGCTGGTGATGGCAGAGGGTTTCCCTCGGCAGCTCATCGCCATTTTCGGTGCAGCCAATGAGAGCGGCTACTATACGGACTTTGCTATTAAGGCGTTCCGCACCTATCTTTGCATGATGGTGCTGGCCTGTGTCAACAAGGCGTGCTTTATCTTCTTGCAGGCAGTCGGCAAGGCGCTGACATCCACGCTGCTGTCCATGTTCCGTGAGGTGGTGTTCGGTGTGGGCTTTGCCCTGTTACTGCCTGTGTTCTTTGGTTTGGACGGCGTACTGTATTCCATGCCGGTGTCGGATATTCTGACCTTTATCATCTCGGCGATCATCATCGTGAGAACCTATCGGGAATTGAATGTGGAAGGAGTGCAGAAAGTATGAAAAACAGAGTCATTACCATCAGCCGCGAATTTGGCAGCGGCGGACGCACCATCGGCAAAAAGGCGGCGGAAAAGCTGGGTATTCCGTGCTATGACGCAGAGATCATTCAGGAAATGGCAAAGGAAACAGGTTTTGCGCCGGACTATGTAAAAGAAGCAGGAGAGTACGCACCGGGAAGCTTCCTATCAGCAGCTTTTTCCAACCGAATGTTCGGCCCCACCAACGAGGATATTCTGTGGGAGCATCAGTACAAGGTCATCACGGAGCTGGCAGAAAAGGGTCCCTGCGTCATTGTTGGCCGCTGTGCCGACTATATTTTGCGGGACAAGGCAGACTGCCTGAAAGTCTTTATCCACGCGGATATGAAGTTCCGTGCGGAGCGCATCGTCAAGGTGTACGGCGAACGGGAGCAGTCCCCGGAGGAGCGCCTGCGGGATAAGGATAAACGCCGGGCCGCCTATCACCGCTTCTACACCAACATGAAGTGGGGACACGCTCAAAATTATCACCTGACGCTGGACAGCGGCGTCATCGGTATCGACAAGTGCGTGGACATCATCGCGGAGCTGTATTGAAAACTTTCCAGAAAAAACGTTTGAAATTCGTTTTGAAAATCGTTAAAATATAAGGCAACACCGCATAATTCCCGCCGGAGCGGTGCTTGAGCCGTTAGGCGGGAATTGTGCGGTATTGCCTTAAGGTTGAAGTCTCCGCAAAAAGAGGCTGCGGCCTTTTTGTATAAACCGGCAAAGTGTGCTATAATAGACAGAAATAACGCAGCGGGGGAGCCGCCATGAAAAAATACGCAAAATATCCGGCGCTGGCCGTTACGCTGGCGATTATGGCAGTGATCTTTGTCTTGTCCTCGCAGCCGGCGGAGCTGTCCACCAAGGTCAGCCGCGCCGTTACCGAGACCGTGCAGGCCGGCAGGATAAAAGCCATCACGCCGCTGTGGTTCAGCACCACAAACCTGAACGCCAACGTCCGCAAGTGGGCGCACGTCTATATCTACTGTGCTCTCGGCGTCAGCATGGCCGTGACCGTGCAGCTGTGGCTGCACCGCGTTACGCTGCGGCAAAAGGCACTGCTGGCATCGGCGCTGTGTATGCTGTACGCGGCCGGTGATGAGCTCCACCAGTATTTTGTGCCGGGCCGTGCCGCGCAGTTGAGCGATGTTGCGATTGACGCCATGGGTTTTCTGCCCTGCGTGGCGGCGGTGTATCTGGTGCTTTGGGCTGTCAGGAGGCTGCGCAATTAACAGGACTCAACCCAAAATGATATGGGGAATAGAGGTATTTTAGGTTGACCCGCCGCCCATACTCCCACCGGGGGGGATGTGCCTTGTCTCTGCGTCGGTTGTATGGGCTTTGCGCTGTGCTGGTGCTGCTGGCGGGCGTCGTGCTCTGCCGCACCTACTGGGTGGGGCAGCAGACGGCCTATGCCGCCAGTGCGGGCGGGCAGAGCGTCCAGACGCTGACCCTGCCGCGCGCCCGGGGCGATTTCTATGACCGCACTGGCCGCAGGCTGACCGGCCTTTCCCCACGGTATTACGCACTCTGCCTGCCCGGAGACGCCGGGTACACGGCACTGTTTCCGTATGTTCCGTATGCAGAGCAGAGCCTTTTGTATGAGCGCCGCAACCTTGCAAGTCCCTTTTTGATACAGGTGGACCGCGACCTGACCGCGCAGGGCATCACGACCTGCACCGTGCCGCAGCATTTCGGCGGCAGCACCGCCGCGCACCTGCTGGGCTATCTGGACAGCGAGGGCCGCGGCGTGTCCGGCCTGGAAAAAGCCTACGACGACCTGTTGACCGCCTCAGGAGACGCGCGCACTGTGACCTGCTTTATGACCGCGCAGGGACGCCTGCTGACGGACACAAGCCCGCTTGTGGCGGTGGAAACACCCGGCACGGGGCAGGGCGTGCGGCTGACGCTGGACGCCGACCTGCAGCGCGCCTGTGAGGGGCTGGCCACGCTGTATCTGCCGCGCGGCTGCATCGTCGTGATGGATACGGCCACCGGCGAGGTGCTTGCCTCGGTCAGTATGCCGTCGTTTGACCCGCAGAATGTCGCCGCCAGCATTGCCGCCAACGATACCTCACTGCTCAACCGGCCTCTCCGCGCATTCAGTGCCGGGTCGGTGTTCAAGGTCGTGCTGGCTGCAGCCGCCTACGAGAGCGGCCTTGACTGGTACACCCACGACTGCACAGGTGAGGTCGAGGTTGCCGGGCAGACCTACCGCTGTGCACTGGGCCGCGCCCACGGCGTGGTCAACCTGCGCGGCGCGCTGGAACAAAGCTGCAACACCTATTTCATCGAGCTGGGCCGCCTGCTGGGGGCACAGCGCATCCGCAAAATGGCAGAGACACTCGGCTTCGGCACGGCCACGCAGCTTGCGCCCGGCCTGCAAGGCGCATCGGGCACACTGCCCGATGCCGCCGCGCTTGAAAACCCAGGCGAGCTGGCGACGTTCAGCTTTGGTCAGGGGGCGCTGACCGTGACGCCGCTGCAAATTACAGCCATGATGAACACCGTCGCAAACGGCGGCGTGTACAGGACACCGGCCTTTGTACAGGGAATTGTTGACGCCGACGGCACGCTGACCGGGCAGACCCGGGCGGCTGACACCCGCACGGTCTTTGATGCGGCCACGGCACGGGTGCTGCGCAGCATGCTGGCCTCCGTCGTGTCGGAGGGCATCGGCAGCGAGGCACAGCCCAAAACCGGCACGGCAGGCGGCAAGACCGGCACAGCGCAGACCGGCCAGTACGACGAGAACGGCGAGGAGCTGCTCAACTACTGGTTCAGCGGCTTTTACCCGGCGGACGATCCGCGGTATACCATTACCGTTTTGCAGGACGGCATTTTAAAGCCCGAAACCTCCAGTGCCGCGATATTTGCAAAGGTTACCGAAATTCTGGCTGTGTGGGAGAACTCCTAAGCCTTCCCCCTCGGGGGAAGGTGGCCCCGCAGGGCCGGATGAGGGCAGACCTTGCCGCCGCAGCACTTTACCGGGCAGCAACGGCATATCCGCCCCTCATCAGTCAGTGGTCGGGGCCACTGACAGCTTCCCCCGAGGGGGAAGCCAATCTCTCCGTCAACCAATTTCCTCCAAGGTATTGCACTTTTGCGGCAAAAAAGCTACAATAATTAGTATCTGTAGACCGCAAGCAACCGATGCTGAAAGGGACAAACCGATGCAGCATATTTTTATCATAAACCCAACGGCGGGCAAGGTGGACGCCAGCGTGGCGCTCATCCCGCAGATCCACGCCGCTGCCAGCCGCGCAGGGCTTCATCCTACCATTGAGGTGACCCGCCGCGCCGGGCAGGCCCGCGACCTGGCCGCCCAATACGCCGCCGGCGGGGAAGAAGTATACCTCTACGCCTGCGGCGGCGACGGCACGCTGAACGAAATATTGCAGGGTACCGTCGGCCACCCGAACGTTGCTATCGGCTGCGTGCCCTGCGGCAGCGGCAATGACTATGTGCGCAACTTCGGCACGCAGGCGCAGTTCCTGGACCTTGACGCACAGCTGGCCGCACAGCCGTTCGCAGCGGACGTCATCCGCACGCCCCAGGGGTGCGGCATCGACATCTATGCCGCGGGCATCGACGCCCAGGTCGCCAACGGCATCCCCAAATGGCGGCGCGTGCCCTTCTGCGGCGGCACAACGGCCTACACGCTGTCGATTCTCGAGGCCGTGTGCAGCACCTTCAGGCACCGTCTGCGCATCACCGCCGATGACCGCCAATTGGAGGATACCTTCATGATGCTGGCGGTCTGCAACGGCCAGCAGTACGGCGGCGGCTACTGCGCCGCGCCCCACGCCAGCATGACCGACGGTCTGCTGGATGTGGTGCTGCTGCGGCCCGTGCCGCGTTTAAAGCTGCCGGGGCTGCTGGGCAGCTACAAAAAAGGGGAGCATCTTTCGGAGGGTGACACCGTCACCGAAAAATTCGCCCCGTACATGACGTTTTTCCGTACAGGCAGCATTGACATAGAGGTGCTGGACGGCAACCCGCTCATCACAACGCTGGACGGCGAGTGCTCGCCCCAGCTGCGGATGCACGCGGAGATCGCGCACAGTGCGGTGCACATCCTGCTGCCGCCGGAGCTTGCCGCAAACGCAAACAAGACGCCTGTTCTGCAGGCTATGGGAGAGTAAGAATGTCTGAAAAAGTAAAGATCAAGATCGCCCGCAATGTGGTGCATCTGCCGGCCATCGCCCTGCGCGGGTTGGTGGTTTTCCCCAACAATGTGGTCCATTTTGAGGTGGGCCGCACCAAGTCCATTGCTGCCATCGAGGCCGCTATGCACGCCAACAGCAGCGTCTTTCTCGTCGCCCAGCGCGAGATGGATGAGGAAGAACCGGCCCTTCGCGACCTGTATGCCTACGGTGTCATTGCCGAAATCAAGCAGGTGCTGCGCGTCTCCGACGACCTCGTGAAGGTCCTCGTCGAGGGCAAGACCCGTGCCCGTCTGCTGGAGCTCGACGCCGGCGAAAAGTATCTGCAGGCCACGGTACGCCCCGTGGCGGTGCGCGGTATCCCTGCCGACAAGCGCAACCAGGTCGAGGCTCTCGTCCGCAGCCTGAAGGATTGCTTTGAGGAGTACCTGTCCTACAGCCCGCAAATTTCCAAGGATGTCGTCTATAACATCGTTTCCTCCGATTCGCCGCTGTATTTGAGCGAGTATATGCCCGCCAACCTCTTGTTCAAGTATGAGGACAAGCAGGTTATCCTGAACGAATCGACCCTGCTGGGCCGCCTCGAAAAGCTGCTGACCCTGCTGCGGCAGGAATGCCAGATCATGGACATCGAGCGCGACCTGGACGACAAGGTCAACGCCCGCATGGACAAGGGCCAGCGCGAATACTACCTGCGTGAGCAGATGAATGTCATCAGCGAGGAGCTCGGCGACGCCGAGGACACCCGCGCCGAGGCCGATACATACCGCGGGAAAGTCAAGGCACTGAACCTTGATGCAGAATCCACCGAAAAGTTGCTGAAAGAGTGTGACCGTTTGGCCCGTATGCAGGGCAGCAGCGCCGAGAGCGGCGTTATCCGCAGCTATCTGGATGCCTGCCTGGCCCTGCCGTGGCACACCGCCACCGAGGACGACCTTGACCAGGCCCACGCCCGCAAGGTGCTGGACCGTGAGCACTACGGCCTACAGAAGGTCAAGGAACGCATTCTCGAGCTGCTGGCTGTGCGCAAGCTGAATCAGGACGTCAAGGGGCAGATCATCTGCCTTGTCGGCCCTCCGGGCGTCGGCAAAACGAGCATTGCGCACTCCATTGCCGAGTGCATGGACCGCAAATTTGCCCGCATGAGCCTGGGCGGCGTCCACGATGAAGCCGAGATCCGCGGCCACCGCCGCACCTATATCGGCGCGATGCCGGGCCGCATCATCAGCGCCATCACGACGGCCAAGTCTACGAACCCGGTCATCCTGCTCGACGAGATCGACAAGCTGGCGGGCGACTACAAGGGAGACCCGTCCAGCGCACTGCTCGAGGTGCTGGACCCCGAACAGAACCGTACCTTTAAGGATAACTACCTCGATATTCCGTTTGATTTGAGCGAGGTGCTCTTTATCACGACGGCGAACGATGCCTCCACGATCCCTGGCCCGCTCTATGACCGCATGGATGTCATCGAGCTGCCCAGCTACACCCGCACCGAAAAATTCAACATCGCCAAGCGCCATCTGCTGCCCAAGCAGCTGAAAAACAACGGCCTGGAGGGGCGCGTGACCCTGACGGGCAGCGCACTGTATGCCATCATCGACGGCTACACCCGCGAGGCCGGTGTGCGCAATCTGGAACGCACCATCACGTCGGTGCTGCGCAAATGTGCGCAGAAGATCGCGGCAGGGGAGGCCGAGAAGATCAGCGTTTCCGCAGCGATGGTCAAGGAGCTGCTCGGCCCCGAGAAGGTCAAGCCGACGTTTATCTCCCGCAAGGACGCCGTGGGCATAGCCAACGGTCTGGCGTGGACGAGTGTCGGCGGCGAGATGCTGCCTGTTGAGGTCGCCGTCATCCCGAACGGCACCGGCAAGATCGAGATCACCGGCAGCCTCGGTGATGTCATGAAGGAGAGTGCCCAGCTCGCCGTGACCTACGCCAAGGTCCACGCCGAAGAATACGGCATCACGCCCGACAAGTTCAAGAACACCGACCTGCACATCCATGCCCCCGAGGGCGCTGTGCCGAAGGACGGCCCCTCCGCGGGTGTCACACTGACGACGGCGCTGATTTCGGCGCTGTCCGGTATCCCTGTCAACCACGACCTGGCCATGACCGGAGAAATCACGCTGCACGGCAACGTGTTGCCCATCGGCGGTCTGAAGGAAAAGAGTATGGCGGCCTTCCGCGAGGGCATCTCGACGGTGCTCATCCCCAGGGACAACGCCAGCGACCTGTATGAGGTGGACGCCGAGGTCAAGGAGAAGGTGCGCTTCATCCCCGTGGGCACTCTGTCCGAGGTGCTGAAGCACGCCCTTGTGCGCCCGGGCCGCACCCCCGCCCGCGCTGTCCGTGGTGTGCCGCAGGCAACCTCTCTCATCGCCAACGACAAGCCCGCCGAGGGACATAAGGAGCCCGCCGCGGTGATGTAATTCGCCTTGAACGCCACTCTGTAGGGACGGAGACCCGTACCCGCCCGCGGGTCGATGACGAGCATCGCCCCCTATACAGCCACATCCGTAGGGGCGGATTCCATATCCGCCCGCACTACGCCGTGTCGCGCATGTAGGAGGAGGCGCCCTCGACGCCCCGCAATACACAGCACACCCAAAGCATAAAGGAACACCCATGAACTACAACAACAGCGAATTCCTCGCGTCCTACGGTCTGTCCCGCCAGCTGCCGGACAGTGACCGCCCTGAAATCGTATTTTCGGGCCGCTCCAACGTCGGCAAATCGAGCCTCATCAATAAGCTCTGCAACCGCCGCTCCCTCGCGCGCACGTCTCAGACGCCCGGCAAAACCCGGCTCATCAATGCCTTCCTGCTCAACGACAGCTTTCATTTGATTGATCTGCCCGGCTACGGCTTCGCCAAGGTTGATAAGCAGGAGAAACTCCGCTGGGGCAAAATGATGCAGGATTACTTCGAGCAGTCCGATGAACTGCGCCACGTCCTGTGCCTTGTGGATATCCGCCACGAACCGACCGAGGACGATAAGCAGATGAACCTCTTCCTCCGCCAGATGGGCATCCCGTTCACCGTGATTGCCACCAAGGCGGACAAGATCAGCCGCGGCGCGCGCCAGAAGCAGCTTGCGCCTATCTGCCGCGCCTTGCTTGTGCAGCCGTGGGAGGTCATCTGCTGGTCGTCCGAAGACGGCACGGGGCGCGACCAGCTGCTGACGCTTCTGGAAAAGGTACTCGCGCCGGAAGAAGAAGCGCCGGAAGCCTGACACGCATCTTCCATCCGCCGCATACGATGGGAACTGCCCGGAGAATCCGGCTGGATGGAGGAGTGCAGCAATGAAAAAGAAACCCAATGCCCACGCTGATGTGCCGCGCAACCTGATTTTTCCCCGCGCCGAGCTGGTCTACCTGCCCGTAACGCCGGAAGTGGCGCGCGCGGTGGAAAACGCCGTGCAAATGTCGCTGGATGCCCCGCTCAATGCGCCGAATCCGCGCCGAAGCGCCGCCGGACGCGCCATCCTGCACGCGCGGGGCGTGTCGCTTCCCGGCGTGGAGGGCATGAACCGCGGCATCCGCTGCCATCGGCCGGTGCAGGTGACAAACGGCGTGCCGCTGACGAAGGAAACGATGTCCGTCACGGCAGAATCATCCGAAACGAGGGAGACGCCGGAAGTGCCGCTGCCCCCTGTTGCGCAGCCGACCATCAGGATTGGTACATGACAAAATGCCCCTTCCGAGACTGGAAGGGGCGAAAAAGGGTCAGCGGACGAAAATCTGCGTCACATAAACGTAACCGTTCGCGTCGTAGACGATGCCCAGCCCAACCTTCTGCCAAGCGCTGGAGAGAATGTTGCGGCGGTGTCCGTCCGAGGACATGAACGCGGCGTGCGCCTTTTCCGTGGTGGCGTGATGGGCGATGTTCTCGCCCGCGCCAGAGAAGGAATAGCCGAACGTTTTCAGCATGTCGCTGACATGACCGTAGGTGGGGGACTCGTGCGCAAAGTAATGGTTGTCGCGCATGTCGGCGGATTTGATGCGCGCAATGCGGGAAAGCTCTGCGTCGAGCGTCAAAGGCGAAAGTCCCTGCGCAATTCGTTCCTGATTGAGCAAATTCAGCAGAATTTCCTCTTGCACTTGCGACGATGGTGTAGTATAATCATCCCCCGTGGAAGGTGCAGACGTTTTTACCGGCGCACTGGCAGGTGTGGCGGTTGGACGGGGTGTTGCGACGGCATCCTGCGCGGGACAGACTGTTCCGTTCGGGCGATACCATCCATCATGGTCGAACTGCGACGTCGGGAAGTTCTCAGCAGCCGATAGACTGGTGAGCAACAGGGCGGACGCAGTGAAAAGCGCCGCGTACTTCTTGTTCATTGCAAGCTCCTCCGAAAGTTATTACGATTTTCAACAAAAAATCGTAACATGATTGTAACATATAACTTTTGGAGACGCAAGAAAATCTCCAGCAGCTTTCCAAGGAAATAACTACCACAGAATGTGCCGGACGGAAAAAGCACCCGGCGGTCTGAATTTTAGGAGGGAATCTTCTTATGAAGAAGTATGTTCAATGCCCGCGGTGTGAACTGAACTACATCACGACGCCCGGCGACAAGTACTGCAAGGTGTGTATGCGCGAGATGAAGGGCGAAGGCGGGCAGGACGACGTGGAAATGTGCAGCGTATGCAACGAGAATCCCGCGCTGCCGGGACGCGATATCTGCCTGTTCTGCCTGAAGGAAATGAACGCGCAGGCGGCGGAGAGCGTGGGCGCTGCGTCCGACGATTCCGGTGACGGCGACGGCGAGCAGGTGACGCCGCGCAGCCTGACGGACATGGACGACGTCGGCTCGATGGACGAAATTCAGATGCTGCCGGAAGAAACCGACGGCGAATACACGAAGATGGCGGGCGAAATGACTTCTTTGGAAGGAATGCAGGAAGACGAAGCCAACGAGGATGACGACGAGGACGCGGACGACGATATGTGACCTGTCCGCGCCGCGCAAGGAGGACACATGACGCTGTTTGCCATCGGTGATTTGCATCTGCCCGGCGGCGAGGAAAAGCCGATGGATATTTTCGGCGACCACTGGGAGAATCACTTTGCGCATATCGCGGCGGATTGGCGCGCGCGTGTTAAGGACGGGGATGTCGTGCTGATTCCCGGCGATATCTCGTGGGCCATGCAGCTGGAGCGCGCCGTGCCGGACTTGCAGAAGATTGGCACGCTGCCGGGGCGCAAGGTGCTCATCAAGGGCAATCACGATTACTGGTGGAACAGCGTCTCCAAACTGCGGCGGGTGCTGCCGGAAGGCATGAGCGCCTTGCAGCACGACGCGCTGGATATGG
>ENA-OPCB01002448-OPCB01002448.1-human-gut-metagenome-genome-assembly--contig:-NODE-2448-length-10237-cov-2.934492_pt1 | contig 10237 bp, 9 predicted proteins | sample MGYA00241561_ERZ501473 | MGnify/ENA primary metagenome ERZ501473 (study PRJEB25962, sample SAMEA2042519) | human gut metagenome | biome: human gut; feature: human-associated habitat; material: faeces... | reverse complement strand
AAAAACGCCGAGGCAATCCCCCGCGCGGCCAAGCAGGGCCTGAAGATCGCCGTCATCGACAGCGACGTGGACAGCGATGCGGTCAGCTGCCGGATCGGAACCGATAATTACGATGCTGGATGTAAGGCAGCGGAAGCAGCCATGAAAGATGAAAACGAAGAAATCCATATCGGCATTGTGAATTACGATAAAAACTCGGACAATGGACAGAAAAGAGAAGAAGGATTCCGGGATAGCATTCTGCGTGATGAAAGAGCCGGAATTGATGCCGTGATCAATGTGCTTTCCGATACAGAAAATGCAAAAAAACGAACAAAGAAAATGCTGAAAAAGCATCCGAAGATTAATGTGATCGTCACCTTTAACGAATGGACAACACTCGGGGTCGGCTATGCAATCCAGGAACTTGGGCTGAAAGACAATGTCCGTGTGGTCGCATTTGACAGCAATGTGGTTTCGGTCGGCATGCTGGAGACGGGGGAAGTGGACACCCTGATCGTACAGAATTCCTATGCCATGGGGTATCTCGGCGTGGAGACCGCCTACAAGCTGATCAACGGATATTCCATCAAAGATACCATTTATACGGATACAATCGCAGTGGACAAAGAGAACATGTATGATGAAGAATGTCAGAGAAGACTCTTTGCTTTCGAAAAAAGTAACAAAAATTAAATCTCGTTTTCGTGCAAAAGTATGAAACGGTGGTTTAAATCTTAAGAAAAAAATAGAAAATTATATCAAAATCGTAAATTATCATATTGGAAAATTGAGAACTTTGTGCTATATTGTTAGAGTAATGAAAAACAAATCATTTTTTTTGGGAGGAACTTATCATGAAGAAAAAAGTAATCGCTGGTTTACTTGGAACAGCAATGGTAGCATCTCTGCTTGCAGGATGCGGATCATCTAACAACACAACAGATACAACAGCTGATACAACAGCAGCAACAGAAGCAGCAGCTGATACAACAGCTGATACAACAGCTGATACAGCAGCAGCTGATGCTGAGTCAGAAGCACAGTCCGTAGCAGATGCAGCAGGCGATGTTGACCTGTCTAACGCAGACGTAGCAGTTATGTACTATACATACGGCGATACATACATCGCTTCCGTACGTACAGCACTGGATGCTAAACTGGACGAACTGGGTGTTAAATATCAGGACTACGATGGAAATAACAACCAGACAACACAGAACGAGCAGATCGATACAGCTATCCAGACAGGTGCAAACCTTCTGATCGTTAACATCGTAACATCTGGTTCTAACGATGCTTCTACACAGATCATCGACAAAGCAAAAGCAGCAGACGTTCCGGTTATCTTCTTCAACCGTGCAGTAGAAGACGAGAAGAGTGAAGAGGGAACAATCCTTGGCTCTTATGAGAAATGTGCATTCGTAGGAACAGACGCTCCGGAAGCAGGACACATGCAGGGCGAAATGATCGGTGACTACGTTGTTGAAAACTTCGACACAGTTGACCTCAACGGAGATGGAAAAATCTCTTACGCTATGTTCATGGGACAGCTTGGTAACGCAGAAGCTATCTACCGTACACAGTTTGCAGTAGAAGATGCTAACAAGAAGTTAGAAGAAGCTGGAAAACCAGCATTAGAGTTCTTTGACCCAGCTAACACTGATAAATATCAGGTTGACCAGGATGGAGCTTGGAGTGCTACAGCAGCTAACAACTACATGACAACAAACCTTTCTCAGTACAATGAGGGTAACAACAACATGATCGAGCTCATCATCTGTAACAACGATGGTATGGCTGAGGGTGCTGTTGCAGCTCTGAACGACAAAGGTTACAACACAGGTGATCCGGCAAAAACAATTCCAGTATTCGGTGTAGACGCTACAGACGCAGCTAAGAAACTGATCGCAGACGGCAAGATGGTTGGTACTATCAAACAGGATGCAGAAGGTATGGCAGCTTGTATCGCACAGCTTACACAGAACACAGCAGATGGAAAAGAGTTAGTTGACGGCGTAGAGAAAGACATGATCTCTGAAAAAGTTGCTAACAAGATCTTCATTCCATACGGAATCTACACAGGTGAAGAGTAAGATACAGACAACAATAAGTTAATCTTAAAATAAAGAAAGCAGCCGCCAGAGGGTTGGCGGCTGTTTTTCTGAGAAGTTAGACGAATGGAGGAATAGTCATGGGACAGGACGTTCTTTTGCAGATGACGAATATCAGTAAAGAATTCCCCGGAGTAAAAGCTCTGGATAACGTTTCGCTGACTGTTAAAAAAGGAACAGTACATGCCCTGATGGGAGAGAATGGTGCCGGTAAATCCACACTGATGAAATGTCTGTTCGGAATGTATAACAAAGATGGCGGAACCATTGAATTAGAGGGAAAAGAAGTAAACTTTAAAAACTCCAAAGAAGCACTGGAGAACGGTGTGGCTATGGTTCATCAGGAACTGAACCAGGCGCTGAAACGTAACGTTATGGATAATATCTGGCTTGGACGTTATCCGAAGGTAGGAGGACTCATGGTAAATGAGAGAAAAATTTACCAGGATACTCTTGATGTATTTAAAGAGCTTGAGATCGATGTAGATCCAAAACGTGTGATGAGCACAATGCCGGTGTCTCAGAGACAGATGGTAGAAATTGCGAAAGCGGTTTCCTTTAACTCAAAGATCATTGTATTTGACGAGCCTACTTCTTCTCTGACAGAGCAGGAAGTTGAGCATTTATTCAGAATCATTAATATGCTAAGAGACCGCGGATGCGGTATTATCTATATATCACATAAGATGGCAGAGATTAAGAGAATCTCTGATGAGATCACCATCATGCGTGACGGAACATGGGTTGCCACAGAGAAAGCAGACGACCTGTCCATGGATGATATCATCCGTCTTATGGTAGGACGTGAACTGACGAACCAGTTCCCGCCGAAGACAAATAAACCGGGAGAGGTTGCGCTTGAGGTAGAACACCTCACTGCACAGTATTCCCTTCTTAAAGATGTATCTTTTAACGTGCGAAAAGGTGAGATCGTAGGTATTGCCGGCCTTGATGGAAGCGGACGTACTGAGACTCTTGAAAATATTTTCGGTATTGCCACAAGAAAAGATGGCGTGATCAAACTGGACGGTAAGGTTGTGAAAAACCGTAACGCCAGAGAATCTATTAAAAATGGATTTGCACTTCTTACAGAGGAGAGACGTGCAACAGGTATCTTCGGAATTTTAAGTATTCGAGAAAATACCGTTATTTCCAGCTTGAAGAAGCATAAAAAAGCAGGTTTATACCTGAGTGAAAAATCTATGAAAAAAGATACCCAGTGGTCCATTGATGCAATGCGGACCAAGACACCGACACAGGAGACAAAGATTCGTTCACTGTCCGGTGGTAACCAGCAGAAAGTTATTCTTGGAAGATGGCTGCTCACTGATCCGGAAGTATTGCTTCTGGACGAACCTACAAGAGGTATTGACGTAGGTGCGAAATACGAGATCTATCAGTTAATCCTTGATCTGGCAAACAGAGATAAGGTTGTTATGGTAGTATCTTCAGAGATGCCAGAGCTTCTTGGAATCTGCGACAGAATTCTTGTTATGTCAGGCGGACGTCTGGCTGGAGAAGTAGATGCCAAGACAGCAACACAGGAAGAGATTATGGCGCTTGCCGCAAAGTATGTATAGAGGAGGCCGGTTTGAAATGAAAACAGTTGAGAATTTAAAAAGACGTTATGCCGATTTTCAGGCATTGGACGCCAGAGATAAAAAGACATTCTGGAAAGAATTCGCATTAAACAATGCATTATATGTTTTGATCATTATCGCGATCATTTACACAGCAATACAGAACCCGAACTTTGTAACACCATCATCAATCGTAAATATTATTTCCCTGTCCGCAGCTAACATTCCGATTGCTGTAGGTATTGCAGGATGTATCGTACTTACAGGTACTGACCTTTCTGCAGGACGTGTAGTTGGTCTTACTGCTTGTATCGCTGCATCTTTACTTCAGGCGGTGGATTACCCGACAAAGATCTTCCCGGATCTCGGTGTTGTTCCGATTCCGCTTGTTATCCTGATCGTTGTTGCAGTTGGTGCTTTAGTAGGTCTTGTAAACGGATTCTTCGTAGCACACTTTAAGTTACATCCATTTATCGTAACACTTGCTACTCAGTTGATCGTATACGGATTCCTTCTTATGTACATCATGCTGAACGGAAATAATGGACAGCCATTATCAGGTCTTGACCAGTCTTTCAAAGATTTCGTAACAGGAAGCATCATCAAGATCGGTGGAGTTCCGATCCCGAACTACGTATGGTATGCATGCTTTATCATTGCTCTTATGTGGTTTATCTGGAACAAGACAACATTTGGTAAAAATATGTTCGCTGTAGGTTCCAACCCGGAAGCAGCTAACGTATCTGGTGTAAACGTAGCAAAAACAATCATTTTAGTACATACACTTGCAGGAGCTATGTATGCGATCACAGGATTTATCGAGTCTGCACGTATCGGTTCTAACCAGGCTGGTACAGGTCTTAACTACGAGTGTGATGCGATCGCAGCCTGCGTAATCGGTGGTGTATCATTCGTTGGTGGTACTGGTAAGATCCGTGGAGTAGTAATGGGTGTATTCATCTTAAGAATCATCTTCGTAGCATTACAGTTCCTTGCAATCAACCAGAGCTTACAGTATGTTATTAAAGGACTTATCATTCTCGTTGCATGTGCAATCGATATGAGAAAATATCTTGTTCGTAAATAAGACGGTTTTTATTGAAGGGAGAGACAGACATGGAAGAAAACAGACCGGAAGAATTACAGGCAGAAGAAGAGAAAGAAGCAGGATTGTCAGAGGGAGCAGACGATAAGGCTGCTTGGAAGAATAAAGCAAGACCGGCAATCTACGCGATGGCAGGATTCTATTTGGTCTATCTGTCTTACAGCATGTTTAAAGAAATATCCAAAACATCTGGCACGGAGCAGATGACAATGGTTATTTTCTCCATCTTGTTTGCAGTCATAGGGGCCGGGGGAATTCTCTTTGGTCTGCTGGCAGGATACAAAAATTCAAAAAAGAAATAAAAAAGTTCTTGACAGAGATTCATGATGAATCTATAATAAGCACATATTAAAAATGAAGTGTTGGCAAAGGCGCCGCAGGAGTAATCCTGTCGGCGCCTTTTTTCGTTGTTTTATAGAAAATGTCTGCACTGAACAAAAGGAAAGGGAGGAATTGCTTATGATGGAAACAATCAGTAATGTAATCTACAAAGTTGATGGAATGGTATGGGGATGGTGGCTCATCATTCTTCTGTTCGGAACCCATATTTATATGACCATCCGTACAGGTTTTATTCAGAGAAAGACGATATCAAAAGGAATTAAGCTGTCCGTACAGAAGGATCCGGACGCAGAGGGTGAGGTCTCAAACTTCGGAGCACTGACCACCGCACTGGCAGCCACAATCGGAACCGGTAATATCGTAGGTGTGGGAACGGCAATTGCTCTTGGAGGACCTGGCGCGGTACTGTGGTGCTGGTTATCCGGTATTTTCGGAATTGCCACCAAATATTCCGAATCACTGATCGCTGTAAAATATCGAGTGAAAACAAAAGACGGACGTATGCAGGGAGGAGCCATGTATGCGCTGTCCAGAGGATTAAAATGGAAGAAACTCGGCAAAGTTCTGGGAATGATCTTCGCAGTGTTTGCAGGATTCGCATCTTTTGGAATCGGATGTGCAACACAGGTTAACTCCATTGCAACTGTAGTAGAAGAAAATACAGGTGTTCAGGGCTGGATCGTTGGATTGGTCGTAGCAGTGCTGACAGCAATCGTTATTTTCGGCGGTATCAAATCCATTGCAACAGTATGTGAGAAATTGGTTCCATTTATGGCAATCTTCTATGTGCTTGGATGTTTGATCATTCTTGGTCTTAATTATGATTATATTCTTCCGGCTATCCAGACAATCTGCAAGCTTGCATTTACACCGGGTGCAGCAGCAGGAGGACTGGTAGGCACGGGTATTCGTTTAGCCATGCAGTACGGAATCGCAAGAGGTCTTTTCTCAAACGAATCCGGTATGGGTTCCGCGCCAATTGCAGCAGCTGCTGCACAGACAAGAAATCCAGTTCGTCAGGCACTGGTATCTTCTACAGGTACATTTTGGGATACCGTAGTTGTATGTCTTATGACAGGGCTGGTACTTGTATCTACCATTATGAAAAATCCGAATATCAATGCTGACCAGATCAGTGATGGCGGAACCCTTACTACACTGGCGTTTGGACAGATTCCTGTATTTGGCCCTATCATCTTAACACTCGGAATCATCTGCTTTGCATACTCTACGATTCTCGGATGGGCTTATTATGGAGAACGTGCGGTAGAATATTTTGCAGGACATAAAGGACTGATTCCATACCGCATTATTTATGTAGTTGTAGCAGGAATTGCACCGGTTGTAGCATTGGACGTTGTGTGGGCGCTGGCAGATATTTTAAATGCGCTGATGGCAATCCCGAACTTGATCGCAGTGCTGCTTCTCTCCAATGTGATTGTGAAAGAGACAAAGAAATACATCAATGATCTGGATGCATGGAGCGATGAAGAGGTACCGGTTACTGAAGATTAACATTTTGTTTTTTATAAGAGAAGAGGTAGAGAAAAATGAAAACTTTAGGATATTACAATGGGAAATACGGAGAACTGGAGGAAATGAGCATTCCCATGAACGATCGGGTATGCTGGTTTGGAGATGGTGTTTATGATGCAGGTCCATCCAGAAATTATAAAATATTTGCGCTAGATGAACACATAGATCGATTTTTCAACAGTGCAGGGCTTCTGGATATTGAGATGCCTGTAACGAAGGAGGAGCTAAAAGAGCTCCTCCAGGAAATGGTAAATAAAATGGATACCGGCGATCTCTTTGTCTATTATCAGGTGACAAGGGGAACCGGAGTAAGAGATCATGCTTATACAAAGGGACCGGGCAATCTGTGGATCATGTTAAAACCGGCAGAAATCTCAGATGGCATAGAGCCGATCAAATTGATTACTGTAGAAGATACTCGTTTTCTGCACTGTAATATTAAGACCTTGAATCTGATTCCATCCTGTGTGGCAACGGAAAAGGCGAAAAAGGCAGGGTGTCAGGAAGCAGTATTTTATCGCGCCGGTGGAAGGGTGACCGAATGTGCGCATAGTAATGTCCACATTATCAAAGACGGGAAACTGGTGACAGCACCTACAGATAATTTGATCCTTCCGGGAATTGCAAGAGCTCATTTGATCCGCATGTGTAAGAAGCTTGGCATTCCGGTAAGCGAAACACCTTATACCTTAAAAGAGCTGTTCGAAGCAGAAGAAGTGTTAGTGACAAGTTCCAGTAACCTCTGCCTGCATGCCTGCGAGATTGACGGGAAACCGGTAGGTGGAAAGAACCCTGAATTATTAGAGAAGATCAGAGCTGCTTTACTTGGAGAATTTTACGAGAAGACAGCGGCAGAATAGGAAGTGAAAAGATGGATGAGAAGGGAAATCTTAAAATTATGCCTGCAGGGGATCGGGGCATGGTTGCAGAGTTTGGAAATGTGATCAGTATTCAAATAAATGATCAGGTTCAACAACTGAAGAAATGCCTGAGTAATGAACAGATACAAGGGGTTCTGGAGTTACAGCCAACCTTTCGTTCTCTGATGATCTATTACGATCCTCTCAAGATTTCTTATGAAGAATTGGAAAAAAGAGTGCGCATACTTGGAAGCACCGAGACTTTGAAAAATCATAAGAAAAAAAGAATCCTTAAGATTCCCTGCTGCTACGGAGCTCGCTTTGGACCGGATCTTAGAGATATGGAAAAACATACCGGACTTGATCGGGACGAGATTATTGCTATACATAGTTCTGTAGATTACCGCATTTATATGATGGGTTTTCTCCCGGGCTTTGTATATCTGGGCGGATTGGATTCTCGCATAGAGATGCCGAGACTTTCCACTCCCCGTGTGAAGATCCCGGCAGGGGCAGTGGGAATCGGCGGCAATCAGACCGGTGTCTATCCGGTTGCCTCTCCGGGAGGGTGGAGGCTGATAGGTGGAACTCCGGTGGAATTTTACGATGCAGGAAGACAAGAGCCGATTTTATGCCGTGCCGGAGAATATATTCGGTTTGTGCCTGTTTCGCTGGACGATTATTATGATATCCGGCGTATGATCGTCAAGGGTGAATATACGATCGATATTTTGGAAGAAGAAGGTGAACAGTAGATGGCAGTAAAAATTGTATTACCGGGCGCTGTTATGACAGTTCAGGACGGCGGACGGTATGGGTATCAAGAAACCGGGATTCAGGTTTCCGGTGCTATGGATCAGGCATCATTTAAAAAGGCAAATTATCTGGTTGGAAATGATGAGACAGAAGCAGTTTTAGAGGTCACGCTGTTCGGAGGAATGCTGGAATTTACAGAGGATACGATTGTCGCAGTTACAGGAGCAGACATGGGACCTATGGTGGACGAAGAGCCGGTAGAAATGAATTGCCCGCTGTTGATCCAAAAAGGACAGACGCTGACACTTGGAACAGCCCGGCAGGGATGCCGGACTTATCTTGCATTTGCCGGCGGTATCGATGTCCCACTCGTTATGGGAAGCAGATCTACCAATCTAAAATGTGCATTTGGCGGGTATGGAGGACGCGCGCTGAAGTCGGGAGATGTTCTGAAGCTCGGAAAACCGAAGTGGTCGTTTGATCGAGTGAAAAAACGGAGAACAAAGGGGATTGAGGAAGGTAAAATCATAGAGGTGCGTGCAGTTCCCGGACCACAACAAGAGTATTTTACAGAAGCAGGAGAGAAGGCGTTTTACAACGGCATTTATACGATAACAGATCAGAGCGACCGGATGGGATATCGTCTGAAGGGTCCCTTGGCGGAGAGCAAAAACGGAACAGACATTATATCTGATGCGATCCCGCTGGGGGCAGTGCAGATTCCGCCCAGCGGTCAGCCGATTGTATTATTAGCAGACAGACAGACTACCGGCGGCTATGCGAAGATTGCGGTAGTGTGTTCTTTTGATATTCCCAAGCTGGTTCAGGGAAGACCGGGCGACAAAGTCCGTTTTTTAAAGACCGATGTGAAAACAGCGCAGAAACTATACAGAAAGCAGGAAAGATAATATGGATGACAGGAAACTAACACCAAGGGAAGTTCGAAAATTAATCAGAGAAGAAAAGATCACCGGTCAGACTTCCGGCTTGTGTCCGGGATATGCACAGGCAAATCTTCTGATCCTTCCCAAAGATCAGGCTTATGATTTCCTTTTATTTACACAGAGAAATCCAAGAGCCTGCCCAATATTGGAAGTGACGGATATGGGAAGCCGACAGCTTCATTATCTTGCGCAGGATGCAGATGTGGCGAGGGATTTCCCCAAATACCGCATTTATCGCAAGGGAAAAATGATCGGCGAGTATACGAGTATTGATAGGTTCTGGCAAGATGACTTTGTAAGCTTTTTGATCGGATGCAGTTTTTCATTTGAAGCCGGGCTGTTAGAAGCAGATGTTCCTGTAAGACAGATTGAAGAACATAAAAATGTGCCGATGTTTAAAACGAATATTCCGTGTACACCCGCAGGAATCTTTCACGGCAACATGGTAGTCAGCATGCGTCCGATGACCGGAGAACAGGCAGTGAAAGCGGCATGTATTACAGGAGATATGCCAAGAGTACACGGCGCGCCTGTTCACATCGGTGATCCGTCCCAGATTGGAATTCGGGATCTGCAAAAACCGGATTTTGGAGAGGCGGTGACAGTCAGGGAGGGAGAACTTCCGGTATTCTGGCCTTGCGGAGTCACTCCTCAGAATGTGGTCATGGAAGTAAAGCCGGAGCTTGCGATCACGCATGCACCGGGGCATATGTTTATCTCCGATATTAAGAACGCAGCATTAAAATATTAGAACCATGGATAAAGTGTTAGAAAAGATAAGAGAACAGAGGGTGAGGAAGATGTATACTGTGGACTTAAATTGTGATCTGGGCGAGAGCTTTGGAAACTATAAATGTGGAATGGATGAAGAAATCATTCCCTATATTTCTTCCGCCAATACGGCATGCGGTTTTCATGCGTCAGATCCGCTTGTCATGGAACAGACAGTAAGGCTTGCTAAAAACTACGGGGTTCACATCGGAGCGCATCCGGGATATCCGGATCTGACCGGATTCGGAAG
>ENA-OPCB01002447-OPCB01002447.1-human-gut-metagenome-genome-assembly--contig:-NODE-2447-length-10240-cov-2.739028_pt1 | contig 10240 bp, 7 predicted proteins | sample MGYA00241561_ERZ501473 | MGnify/ENA primary metagenome ERZ501473 (study PRJEB25962, sample SAMEA2042519) | human gut metagenome | biome: human gut; feature: human-associated habitat; material: faeces... | reverse complement strand
CCCCGCCATTGCCGCAGGTATCCGTTCCGTATCCGATATGTTCAAAAATCCTTTTCCATAAATCCGTCTAATCAGTTCCCTGTCTTCCCCGATTGCCGCTGCCATCACATGGATTCCTCTGTGCTCCAGCTTTTCTCTTTCCCGTCTGGTATCCGCTATCCCTGCTTCCCCCCGATACCCCTCCGCAAGAGGAAGCCCATCCGAAATAACAAATAAAAGCTTCTGTCCCTCAGCTCTTTTTCCAAGCCGCATCCCTGCGTATGCCAAGGCAGCCCCGTCTCTATTGTTCCATCTGGAACGGATTCCCGTAAGGCGAAAACAGTCCTTTTGATCCCATGCGTCAAATTCTGCATAGGAATACAGCTCAACACTCTCTTTTTTCTCGCCAATTCCTGTGGAATGACCAAGAATCAGCACGGGAATCCCGAGCCTTTGGCAAAAGCGGTATATCACACAGGCGGTATATCGCGCACTGCCAATCCGGTTATGGATATCCATGGATGCGGACTCATCGATCAATACCCCCACCGCCGCGTCCTGGTTGCCCGGAATATTCCGGCTCCTAAAAATCCTGCCATCCCTGCGGTAAATCTGGCTCCCACAGACTTTTTTCCCCTGTACCATCCCTTTCTGAAATCTTTCCTGTTCCTCCAAATGCGGGGCAATCAACCGTACCATTTTTTCTGCAGCTGCATCCACCTTCTTTTTCATTACTTCATATCGTGCAATCTGTTCCAATGTTGGCTCTGGTCTTATGATCCGCAGCCTATACCCGTTATGGATTTCTCCCAGATCCATCTTATCTGCGTTCTCTTTTAGTTCCCGCTCAAGCATTTCCTGTTCCATTTTTGTCACAATTTTTCCGATTTCGTCGCTAATCTCCTTTACGCTATCCTCCGCGGCTGCCTTTTCCTGCTGTTCCCCGCCCAGAACGGCAGCCGCACGTCTTCTTTTTTCTTCCCCTTCCTTTGTATCTGTGGCTGCGGACTCTTTCCATTTCCCAGCTCCATCGCCGCCTTCATATTCAGGGGGAATTTGTTCTGTATCTTCTTTTCCGCTCTCTTCCTGTTCAAAAGCCTCCTTTACAAACTCCCACAGAATCAGAAGCAGCCTGTTTGCCGCCCGGAAGCGCACATCTTCGTCTGCCGGGATTACCACTTCATCCAGCGTCTCCTTGCACCGCTCCAGCATTTCCATATAAATTCCGCCTGCGCGCTCCCAGTCATTTACTTTTTTGCTCCTCAGATACTGCAGGAGGACATTTTTCATGATGGAAAGGCTGTCCATCCCGTATTCCTGCATCTGCCGGATGCTTTCTGCCTGTTCCATGTCCCATCTTCCAAGGAACCGGATGGCTTTTTGTACAATCCCGCCATATTCCGCACACTGCCTTGCTTCGATATACATATCTTCCAGAATGTTATGCAGATACAAAAGCGTTTCCCGGATCACTCTCAATTCCTTCTCCTTTTTCTGCTCCAGACATACCTGCAATTCCCCAAGTACCTGTTTTTCCTCTTCATTTTTTGGCTCTGGCAGTTCCGGATATAAGATTCCCTCCCGGATTCCGGAAGCATAAATCCTGCGCTTTTCAAAATTACTGAAATTGATGTGTCCGCATTCATGTGCTGCCACCCCGATCATGCCAAGCACTTTCTGCTCCCGGCTCCTCCGCCTGCGGCGGGTCGCGTAAGCGACATTCTTCCATTCCGCTGCAGTGCGATCCGCGTAGCGCGTTTATTATCGTATGGAAACGAAGTTTCCTATACGATAAAAAAAGGGCTGTCGCCCAGCAAAACTATTTGCTAATGCGACAGTCCTTTATTCATGACAATAGAATGCTCGCAGAGCGTGCATTCTATTGTTTTTCCCTTTGCGGTGCAAGTCTTATCAGAATGCGCCGTTATCAGCCAAGCTGAGCTGCAACCTCTGCTGCGAAGTCTTCTACCTTCTTCTCGATACCTTCACCGGTTTCGAAACGAACGAAGCCCTTTACAGTCAGGTTTGCATTGTTCTCTTTTGCTACCTGAGCCAAATACTGAGCAACGGTCTGCTTGCCGTCCTCTGCCTTTACGTATACCTGCTCTAACAGGCAAACTTCCTTCAGCTCTTTGTTCAGACGGCCACTTACTGCGCCCTCGATTACCTTTTCAGGCTTGCCAGCCATCTTAGGATCGTTCTGGATCTGAGCCATCAGGATCTCTTTCTCATGAGCTTTGTACTCTTCGGAAACGTCAGCAGTGGAAACATACTTCGGAGACAGTGCAGCGATCTGCATTGCTACGTTGGTCAGTGCTTCTTTTACCGCATCGTTCTTTACATCGGTGTCAGCTTCTACTAAAACGCCGATACGTCCGCCGCCATGTGTGTAGGAAACAACAAGGGGAGCGGTAACCTTCTGGAATCTTCTGATCTTTAAGTTCTCGCCGATTACTGCGATCTGCTCAACCAGAACTTCCTTTACAGTCTTGGAGGGTTCCTCATGCCATGCTTCATCCAGGAATGCTTCCAGCTCTGTATTGTCAGAATTTACTGCCTGCTCAGCAACTGCAGCTACGAAGTTCTGGAACTTCTCGTTCTTTGCAACAAAGTCTGTCTCAGAGTTTACTTCTACGACAGCAGCGGTGCCTTCATCTTTTACAGCAATGCGGCAGATACCTTCTGCAGCGATACGGCCAGCCTTCTTCTCAGCCTTTGCCTGTCCGTTCTTTCTCAGGAATTCAACAGCAGCGTCCATGTCGCCTTCTGTTGCGGTCAGCGCCTTTTTGCAGTCCATCATACCAGCGCCGGTCATTTCTCTTAACTCTTTTACCATTGCAGCTGTAACAGCCATTTTACTTTCCTCCATATAAAATCAGTTTATTGGGTTCTATTGTCAAAAAGTATTTACGCCTCTTCTGCAGCAGCTACTTCTTCGATATCGGAAGCTTCGCCCTGTGCAGCTGCTTCTTCGGTATAAACTTCTTCGCCCTGATTTGCTTCGATAACAGCGTCTGCCATCTTGGAAGTGATCAGTTTAACGGCTCTGATTGCATCGTCGTTACCAGGAATGATGTAATCCAGCTCTTCGGGATCGCAGTTGGTGTCGCCGATACCGATCAGTGTGATGCCCAGTGCATGAGCTTCCTGTACACAGATCTTTTCCTTCTTAGGGTCAACAACGAAGATTGCATCCGGGATTCTGGTCATGTTCTTGATACCGCCCAGGTTCTTCTCCAGCTTTTCCCATTCCTTCTTCAGCTGGATAACTTCTTTCTTAGGCAGAACATCGAAGGTACCGTCTTCGGACATGGTCTCGATTGCTTTCAGTCTTTCGATTCTGCTTCTGATGGTCTTGAAGTTGGTCAGCATGCCGCCCAGCCATCTCTCATTTACAAAATACATACCGCAGCGCTCAGCCTCGGTCTTAACAGCGTCCTGTGCCTGCTTCTTGGTGCCGACGAACAGGATGGTGCCGCCCTGTGCTGCGATCTCAAATACTGCCTTGTAAGCTTCGTCCACTTTGCCTACAGACTTCTGCAGGTCGATGATGTGGATACCGTTTCTCTCGGTGAAGATATAAGGAGCCATTTTAGGGTTCCATCTTCTGGTCTGATGTCCGAAATGAACACCTGCTTCAAGTAACTGTTTCATAGAAATAACGCTCATTGTTCTTACCTCCATTGGTTTTTTCCTCTGTGCCTTTTTAGAAACATCCTGTAAAGCTCAATTCACAGGATCCACCATTTCCACCCGCCAGCCATCCAAAGCGTTAAAGGACACCGGTGACGGAACCAGACACATGTTTTATGGTCACAACATTAGGATTCTATCATAAATGCTGATGACTTGCAAGACTATTATTTACTTCTTTTCCTTCATTTTGCGGATTTCTCCATAGGCAAATTCGTTGCAGACCTTGATATAAGTGCCTTTCATGCCGGAGGAACGGGATTCGATGATTCCCGCGCTCTCAAATTTGCGCAGCGCGTTGACAATAACGGAACGGGTAATACCCGCCTGATCCGCAATTTTACTTGCGACCAGAATGCCTTCCGTCCCATGCAGCTCCTGAAAAATCAGGCTGATCGCTTCCAGTTCGGAATAGGATAAGGTTCCGAGTGCGGCGTGTACCACTGCGATTTTGCGGTCTTCCTCCGCGCTCTCCTCGGTCACGGCCCGCAGCATTTCCAGCCCCACCACCGTGGAGCCATATTCGCACAGGATAATATCGTCGATCGTATAGCTTTGCCCCCTGCGGTATAAAAACAGCGTGCCGAGGCGTTCCCCTGCGATCTCGATCGGTGTCACGATCGCGGAAAATTCTTCGTCCTCTTCGCCATCAAAGCCCAGCGTCGCAAGGCTTGCGTTTTCTTTGGTGGACAAAATTGAAAGCATTCTCTCATTCAGCAGCGGATCAAGAAAGCTTCCGACGTTGCAGCCGGAAAGCTCCCGGATTGCACCGCCGTCCTTGCCGGAAATGCCCAGTACTTTTCCTTTTCGGCTGATCACCAGCACGTTTGACTGCAGCGCATCCTGCATCACCTTGCAGATATCGTTAAAAACAACTTTGCTGGAATGGCTGTTATGCAGCAGCTTCCCGATCTTTCTTGTCTTATCCAGCAGCTGAATCCCGCTCATCTTTTCTGTTCCTCCACAAATTTATCCCTGGCCGTTTTCTTCTTTTTCCTTCTCTTTGACAAAACCGCAGCCCTCCTTCGAGCATACGAGTTTGTTGCCCTTTTCCAGAAGAATGGAGCCACAGACCGGGCACTTTTCATTGGAAGGCCTCTGCCATACCATGAAATCGCACTCCGGGTTGCCGATACAGCCATAGTATTTTCTGCCCTTCTGTGTCTTTTTCAGGACGATATCCTTGCCGCACTTGGGGCATGCTACGCCGATTTTTTCGTAATAAGGTTTGGTATTGCGGCATTCCGGAAAGCCCGGACATGCCAGGAATCTGCCGTGAGGTCCGTATTTGATGACCATGCGCCGTCCGCACAGCTCACAAACCTCATCTGATTCCTCGTCTCCCACCTTGACCTCTTCCAGTTCCTTCTCCGCGTTCTGCACAGCCTCCTCCAGATCGGGATAGAAATTGGAAACAATTGTCTTCCAGTCTACGGTTCCTTCGGAAACGCCATCCAAAAGTGCTTCCATATTCGCTGTAAAGTTGACGTCCACAATGGTCGGGAACGCCTCCTTCATCATCTTATTGACAACCTCTCCCAGCTCCGTCACATACAGGTTCTTGTTTTCTTTAATGACATAATGACGTGCAAGGATCGTCGTGATCGTCGGTGCATAGGTACTGGGACGGCCGATACCCAGTTCTTCCAGCGTCCGGACAAGGGACGCTTCTGTATAATGTGCGGGAGGCTGGGTAAAATGCTGCTCCCCGTCAAATTCCTTTAAGGACAGCTTCGTATCCTTGTCGATGCTTTTTGCGAGGGTGCGGTTTTCAGCCTTATCCTCGTCGTCCATCGTGTATACACTCATGAAACCGTCAAAGATCACCTTGCTGGCCGCAACCGTAAAACGATGTCCGTTGCCGTCAATCTTCACAGAGGTTGTCTCGTACTTGGCAGGCGTCATGCGGCTTGCCATAAAGCGCTTCCAGATCAGCTGATAGAGACGAAATTGATCCCTGCTTAAGGATTCTTTGATTTCCAAAGGGGTCCGTGCAACATCCGTCGGACGGATCGCTTCGTGCGCATCCTGAATTTTCTGTCCGCCCTTTTTCACGGTGCCTTCTCCGGCATACTGTTCGCCGTATTTCTCAGTAATATAGCTGCGCGCCATGTTTTCCGCCTCTTCGGAAACACGCGTGGAATCGGTTCTTAGGTAGGTGATGATACCGACTGTACCATTTCCCTTGATATCTACCCCTTCGTACAGCTGCTGTGCCAGCCGCATGGTTTTCTGTGTGGAAAAATTCAGCACCTTACTGGCTTCCTGCTGCAGGGGAGAGGTGGTAAAGGGAAGGGGAGCCTTCTTGATGCGCTCGCCCTTTTTGACGTCGCTCACCTGAAACTCTGCCTTTTCGCAATCCTTTTTGACTGCTTCTACTTCCGCTGCGGTTTTTAAAATACGCTTGGTATCCTGCTCCCCGTAATATTTGGCTATCAGGGGTTTTCTTTCCCCCGGAATCTGGAATGCTGCATCAAGGGTCCAGTATTCCTCCGGAATAAACGCATTGATCTCTTCTTCGCGATCACAGATAATGCGCAGGGCAACAGACTGCACACGTCCGGCAGAAAGTCCCCGCTTCACCTTTGCCCACAGAAGCGGGGAGATCCGATAGCCAACCATACGGTCCAGCATCCGGCGCGCCTGCTGCGCATCCACTAAATTCATATCGATTTCTCTCGCATGCTTTAACGATTCCTTCACTGCTGTCTTCGTGATCTCGTTAAAGGTAATACGGTACACCTTTTTACCGGAGAGCTTGAGCGCTTCCATCAGATGCCAGGAAATCGCCTCTCCCTCCCGGTCCGGGTCGGTTGCGAGATAGATTTTTTCTGCTTTTTTGACCTCTTTGCGGAGGTTCGCCAGGATGTCACCCTTGCCGCGGATCGTGATATACTTCGGTTCGTAATCATGCTCCACATCAATGCCGAACTGGCTCTTGGGAAAGTCACGCACATGCCCGTTACTGGCTGCTACCTCATAGTTCGCCCCCAAGAACTTCTTGATCGTTTTGACTTTGGCCGGTGACTCCACGATCACTAAATATTTTGCCATATTTGATATCCCCAATTTTCATTACTGCTATTACGCACATTTTTGGTCCTGTGCAGTGATCGTGAACCACTATACACCATATCATCCGTCATTGCAAGCAAAAGTTTTCCTGTAATATCGCCCCATTACGCTTCCTGCAGCGCCCTCCAGCTCCAGAAAAACAAGCTCCTGCATCAGCATCTGCACATTTATGAATATCTTCTGTCTCGCAAGGGTATCCGCAATTTCGTCCATGCTCTGCGGCATTGTATCCAGCGCCTGCCAGATCGTTTTGCGCAGAGGCGGCCAGGAGGATGAGGCGGTAGCGCTGAGAGCGTCTGTCACAGGGCACAGCATTTTGTCGGCAATCACACCGGCAGCATTGGCAGCGTTCGGGCGTTCTGCCTGGGCTAAGGAAAACGTTTCGTCTCTACCTGCGTGCGGTACGCTGCCCTGCAGTTCCTGCAGCAGCTGTGCCACACTCACCGCGATACCTGCGCCATTTCCGATCAATCGGTTGCAGCCGCGACTACAGGTATCCGTAATGCGTCCCGGCACAGCAAACACATCCTTTCCCTGCTCCAGCGCCATATCTACGGTGATCAGCGTTCCGCTCTTTTCACGCGCTTCGATAACGAGCACGAGATCCGAAAGTGCACTGATGATCCGGTTGCGCGGCGGAAACAGTCGCGAATGTGGCAGCGTCCCCGGCGGATATTCCGACAGGATACATCCGTTTTCCCACAGCCTTTCATACAGCGGCCTGTTCTCCTCCGGGTAGCAGATGTCCACACCGCAGCCCAGCACTGCAACCGAATATCCGCCTGCTGACAGCGCCGCCCGCTGCGCGATTCCATCTGCTCCGCGCGCCATGCCGCTGACAATTCCGATCCCCTCCTTCGCAAGTCCCCTGGCGAAATATTCCGCCATTTCTTTTCCATAGGAGGAACAGGCGCGCGCACCGACAATGGCTGTCATCTTTTTTTCCGGCTCCGGCAGCTTCCCGATCCTATACAGCACCAACGGTGGATCGGAAATTTCCTTCAACCGTTTTGGAAACGCTTCTTCCCACAAAAAATCGAAGGAAATTCCTTTTTTCTTCCACTGCTCCTCCTGTCGCTTTGCCCGTTCCAGATTTTCGGGCGCGTCCCAGTTTTTCAAAAGCGCCGCTTTTTTCTCCCCCAGCAGCTTCTGCAGACTTTCCGCCGGAAGCTTTCGGATTTCGGAAACGTCTCCTGCCTTTTCCAGAAGCTTTCGAATGCTGACAGCGCCGATCCCTTCCACCCGGCAAAGGGCAAGTGCCAGAGTGCGCTCCTGCTCCATTTGACTTTTACAATTCTGTTGTTTTTCTATTCTATGCTCCCTTCTGCCCGCGGCGATTCACTCCCGCAGCACATTCTGATTTCGGAAAAAGAGCGCCTGTCCCAGATGCTCTACACCAATCCGGTCTTTTCCTTCCAGATCTGCAATCGTCCGCGCCACACGGATAACGCGGTGGCATCCCCGCATGGAAAGCCCTGCCTGCTCGCTGGCCTGTTCCAGAAACTCCTGTTCCTCAAGTCCCAACGGACAGTATTTTAAAATTTCCCCCGGACTCAACCGACCGTTTTCCCGCATTGCTGCGCCACGGCATCGCATCTGCTGCCGCTTTCTTGCCTCCAGCACCTGTTCCCGCATCCATTTGCTTCCGCTTTTGTCGCTATCTATATAGGAAGCTTCTCTTTTTTCCCACAGCTTTCGAATCGGCGTCTGTTTGATCTGACAGCATAAATCCATCCGGTCGAGAAGCGGTCCCGAAAGTCTCGCCAAATACCGGTGCACCTCCCAATCCTGACATCTGCAGCGGTTTCTGTCCGGATAATATCCGCAGGGGCATGGATTCGTCGCTCCTAACAGCATAAAATCCGCCGGATACACAAAGTTTCCCCGGCTCCGGGCAAGAAAAATCTTTCCCTCTTCCATCGGCTGCCGCAGAACGTCCAGCGTCTGTCGTTTAAATTCCGTCATTTCATCCAAAAACAACACGCCCCGGTGCGCCAACGTCACCATTCCCGGTTTTGGAACAGCGCCGCCTCCGGTCATTGCATAAACGGATGCCGTATGATGCGGGCTGATAAACGGTCGCTCCTGAATCAGTCTTCCATCCTCCAGCTGCCCTGCCGCGCTGTAGATTGCAGACACCTCCTGCTTTTCTTCCTCGCTCATGGGCGGCAGGATTCCCGGCAGACACCTCGCAAGCATCGTCTTTCCGGTGCCGGGCGGTCCGTAAAAGATCAGGTTGGTTGCACGACCGGATTGGGCGATGCGGTAGAGGATGCCGTCTTTGGAAAGAATGTGGCTTTGCCCGACCACCTCGTCGATGGTTTGTGGGCGCATGAGGTCTGACAATGGAGCGTTCATCAAGTGCTTGCTCCCTCCTTAGTCAATGATAAAACAGATGAAATAACAGATACCTTCATTATAGTCTTTATGGCAAAATTGTTCAAGAAAAAACAAAAATTACGTTTGACAATTAAAAAACGAGGGATTACAATAAGAAAAGAAATTGCGGAAAGAAGGAATCACGATGACAAAGCTCAAGGCAATTTTTTTTGATTTGGATGGAACGGTCTGCAATACCCTACAGGATTTAGCGGAATGCACTAACCGTGCGCTGGCTGATTTCGGGCTGCCGCCCCATCCGGTCGAGGCATATCGGATGATTGTCGGCAACGGTGTCGATACCCAGATGAAGCGGGCAATCGGAGAGGAAAAATATTCCAAAGAACTGGCAGACAAGGTCAAGGCAAAATTTAAAGCCTACTATGACCGGGATTATCTCAAAAACACCCGCCCGTATGCGGGTATGGAACAGGCGCTGGATGCGCTGCGCGCAATGGGACTCAAGCTGGCGGTCTTTTCCAACAAGCCGGATGAGTTTGCCGGAAAGGTTTGCGAGGAACTGTTTGGAAATCGCTTTGATTTGGTGGCAGGCAATCGCCCGGGCATCCCGGTCAAGCCGGACCCGACCGGATTGTTTGCCGCTGTCGAGCGTCTGGGTGTCCGACCGGAGGAGTGTCTGTACTGCGGTGACTCCTGGGTGGATGTAGACACCGGAAAAAATGCAGGGATGCCGGTCATCGGAGCCGAGTGGGGATTTCGAGGAAGAAAAGAACTGGAGGAGCGGGGAGCAGATTTTCTGCTTCAATCGCCCAGCCAGCTGCCGCAGCTGGTTGCACAGCTGATGAAGGAGCAGGCATAAAAAGGTCAAGCGGACAAGGAGGTGGTAAATTTGAAGGATAGGATGCGAGCAGGGGTGTCCAGCGCCTGTTTTTTTCCGCAGGAGACCGCCTGCTCGGTAGAAAAGCTGGCACAGTGGAAAATCCCGCAGATTGAAATCTTTTTTAATTCCTTTCAGGAGCTAAAGCCGGACTACCTCGAACGCTTGCGCAGCTGTTGTCAGGCAAGCGGGACAAAAATCGTTTCAATCCATCCATTTACCTCCAACAGCGAATCCTTCTACTTTTTTACCGACTACCCGGGTAGATTGCAGGAC
>ENA-OPCB01002444-OPCB01002444.1-human-gut-metagenome-genome-assembly--contig:-NODE-2444-length-10254-cov-2.255711_pt1 | contig 10254 bp, 7 predicted proteins | sample MGYA00241561_ERZ501473 | MGnify/ENA primary metagenome ERZ501473 (study PRJEB25962, sample SAMEA2042519) | human gut metagenome | biome: human gut; feature: human-associated habitat; material: faeces... | reverse complement strand
TTTAAAAATATTCTATGAATATGTGACCAAACGAGAAGATAACCAAAATTTCCCTTCCTCTCAATTTGATGCCCGCATTGTTTTTCTCTTCAGCACTGTCTTTAAACAATTGACTTCAAAGATCAAGCAACCCTCTCTTACCGCTTATTTACGCTCTTCTTTGTCAGAAGATGAAGCCAGATGGAAACTAACAGCAAACGACTCTGAAACGGCCGAAGCAAATCCAGACTTGGAACCTATTGAGCGTCTATCAGTTGACTCACAAGATGAAACATTACATAGCGCTGAAGCGGGTTTCCATACTTTGTCTTTGGTTACTGGTGAGACAAGCTTTCGAGAAAAGATTCTTGACAACTTCTCTTCGCCCTTTTTTCCACTAGTACTCGTTTGTTCTCAGGTCAGTCAAGAAGGTGTGGATATGCACAAGTTTTGCCGCACGATCATTTTGCATGATCTCAACGGGAATCCCGCCGTTTTAGAACAGCGAATCGGTCGTCTGGACCGTGTTGGCTCATATGCCTCTGAACTTAAGCTTCCAGTCGATATTTTTATTCCTTTCCTAGCAAACAGTTACGATGAATATCAATATGCCCGAGTGCTACAGCGAGCTGAGATGCAAGAGTTGATTTTCGGACGCAACGATACGGTCGTATCCGACAAAGCTTGGGAGGATAAAGGAGATCCCTATACCACCAATAACCAGTCGTCAAACAAACCGGAAGAACAACAGGAAATGCAGGAAAACATGCCGTTACTTGGCAACTTAATTTACGGACTATTTGACATGGATCTCTCTGCAAAAAATCCAGACCTGCTGCAAAGTTCAGAAAACCGAGAAGTCGGCCAGCTAACGGTATATCCTCTCAGATACGAAATACTCCGTAAATGTGTGTTCTCGGACAGGCTATCCTACATAATGGCATGACCTTGAAAGCATTTCTGTTGCAGATGCCTGTCCTTTATCGTTTTTCTAAATCCGGAGCGTTACATCAACTACATTAACCCAATCCTGCATAACAGACTCTGATACCTGCATGAGCCACATAGACATCGAATCCTTCCTCACTACTGCCAAAGGATATGCCCATCCGCTCCCACCGATACCAACTTCTGGTTTCTCTTCTTACCGTCGCCCTGATACCCATCTGTGTTCTGATCGGATACCAGAGTTGGCTTCTGCAGGCTGAAATTCGGAAGGCAGAGGAACACCAGAGCGTCTCAACGCAACAAATCGCCGATCAGATCGAGTCGTTTGTGGAAATGCACCGACGAGGCATTGAGGCCGCCGCATTTCAAATCACACAAAGCGGAGAACGAAGCAAAGAAAAGCTTGACGCCATTCTCGTTGCGCTCTACCGTCAATTCCCCGGCTTTATCAACATGTATTTCGCCGACAAGCGTGCGACAACGCTTGCCTTTCACCCTGAATTCAATGCTCGCGGCGAATCCATGGTGGGCGCTGATTTCAGCTTTCGGGAACACTTCAAAAATCTGTTAAAGGAACCGCGCACCTACATTTCCCCTGTTCTCAAGGGGATCGGCGGCACGGAAAAGCTACTTTGCACAATCGTCGCCCCCTATTTCGACAAGTCAGGCAACTTTGACGGCTTTGTATTGGGGGCTTTGGACCTGGAAAAGATCGGCACCATCATTCAACGTGCCGGTCTCGACAAGAACATCTACGCCGTCGTAACTGACAATCGAGGTCATGCAATTTACGCCCCCGGTTGGTCTGCGCTAAGCCATCCCGAGGTTTTGGACATCAAGGCCGTCTCGCAAGCAAATCCGGTTCCCGGTCAGATCCGACTGATACGTCACGACTCTTCTCTTACCAAACAACCGGTTGTCACCACGGCTGCCGTTTTGGCGTCACCGTCCTGGTACTTCTGGTTGAGCATCCCTCAAGCTGAAGAAAACGCGATCTTCCACCAATGGCTCGCATCAAGTGCGGCCTTGGTGTTCATCGTGATTCTTCTTGTCGTACTTATCTCCAACACGATCTCAGGCAAACTCGCGCTGGCAATTGAGGCTCTGGGAACCAAAGCCGGATTCCTGCAACGTCATGAATACAAGATGGCCCGCTCCGTAACCCTCTCGCCAAGGGCTCCTACAGAAGTCAAGGCCCTTGCTCAAACGTTTGAAAGCATGGCATATTCGATTGAACAGGCACAAACGGAACTGCTTGCGGCAAATACCCTGCTCGACAACCGCGTCAAAGAACGGACAGCCACTTTGGTCGCCGCCATTGACTCCATGCGTGACGGTTTCGGTTTGCTGAACCGTGACGGCTATTTCTCTCTACTCAATCACCGTCTTCTCGAGTTCGTAAACAGAGATACTCAAGCGCCGACACTCACACGAGAGGACTTCATTCGCGCCGTTCAAAAGAAAAACCCGGACAGCGTCGAAGCCATCATCAAAATGCTCTCTGAACCCAACACCACATTTGCGTTGGTGGAATCCGACGACAAAGTTTGGCTTCTGACTTCGTTTGCCGTCAAAGAAGAAAGTGCGCTCATCGGCATGGGTGTAGTCGTGCGTGACATTACCGAAGCCCACAAGCTTGACGTGATGAAGAATTCTCTGATTTCCGTCGCCGCTCACGAATTCAAGACACCTCTAGCCTCGCTTCGCATGCAGGCCGAAACGCTAGCCCGAAAAGACGTTGCTTGGACAAAGGAAATGCAGTCCGAACTGATCGACGGGCTGGTTGAAGACATCGATCGTTTGCAAACGCTTGTGCGCGACTGGCTCGACCTGTCTCGCATCGAAGCCGGAGCCATCGTTTTGCGCCGTCGTCTGATCAAAACCAGTACTGTTATTGAAGAAGCAAGAAGAGCGGCGGCACAGTCGGCTGATTTTGAATCTCACATTGAAAAAGATGCGGCTGAAGTCTTTGCCGATCCGGATCGCCTGCGGCAAATTCTCATCAATCTGTTTGCCAATGCCGTTCGCTACTGCGATAACGCTCCCTGCATCAGCGTGCATGTCACTCGCTGCGGAACTCAGGTACGATTTGCCATCAAAGACAACGGCATCGGCATTGCACCGGAATCTCAGGAAAAAATCTTTGAAAAATTCCATCAGATCGACATGTCGATGACCCGCAGAGCCGGAGGAACCGGCCTGGGCCTGACGATTTCCCGAGGCTTGGCTCGAGCCCACGGCGGAGACATTACCGTCGAAAGCAAGCCAAAGCACGGCAGCACATTCACAGTGAGCATTGAGGAGCAAAACTGACCATGTCCCAATCGCTTATTCTCGTTGCGGATGACGAACCGAAAATCCGCCGGTTGCTGTCGATCAATCTTGCAAGTCTCGGCTACGAAGTGATCTGTGCCGTCGACGGTCCCAGCGCCATACAGGTGTTTGAAGATCATCAACCGGACCTGGTGCTCCTGGACATCATGATGCCCGGACTCGACGGCTATGACGTTTTGACCCGCATCCGTCGAACAAGCAACTGTGCCGTCATTTTGCTCACGGCCAAAGACCAGGTTGAAGATAAGATCCGCGCGTTCGATTTGGGAGCTGACGACTATCTGCCCAAACCTTTTGCGCTGGAGGAACTCTTCGGCCGCGTACGTGCCGTTCTAAGACGCCTGTCCACCACGCAAAAAGTGCCCGATCAGGAAATCGTCAACGGCTCCCTCAAACTCAATACCAAATCACGCCAAGTCTGGTTTGAAGACAAAGAAATCAAGCTTTCGGCTGTGGAATTCAGCATGCTGGAGTACTTTATGCGGCACGTTAATTCCGTGCTGATTCATGAACAGATCATTGCGCATGTCTGGGGCAATGGCCAACAACAGGACGTTCAATATCTGCGGGTTACGCTGGCTCGACTGCGCCAAAAACTTCGGGCGGCAGGTATGCAGGACGATTGCGGCATTGTCAGCCATTCCGGCATCGGTTATCGAATGGAAACGCTACCGCAATAAATACGCGACAACGAAAATAAATTCCCGTTGCCGCGGTTTTGAGAGTGAGATGTCAGATCAGTGCATTACGGCACTTTGTACTTGAACTCGCGGTGGCAATTGCTGTTGTTGCAATCCAAACGCGAAGGCTGATGTTCGCGATGGCAAGCCACGCAGTCCGAGTACGTTGCATAGTGCAGCGAATCGTGCGGGTTGTAGTACTTTTTGTACTTACCGGCAGTCAGTTTGGCCACGGCTTCAGGCGTGCCGTGGCACGACGAGCAATCGGTCTTCGTCGGAGCCGTCGGCGCCTTCTCTCCATGACAGGCTTCACACGAAACCCCTTTGTGGAAGGGCTTCATCGTTTGAGCTGCGTTCACGCTTCCCGTCACCAACACGAGGGAAGCAGCCAGAGTCATGGCAATCAACGTTGTCTTTTTCATTTCGGTACTCCCTCAAGTCAAACGGCAGGCATCTGAGCGGCTTCGCGGCCGGCAATGCGGCCGAACACGGCGCAGTCGGACATTGAACAGCCGGTCACACGAACGGCACCATGCACACCGCCGGAGGCTTCGCCACAGACAAAGAGCCCCGGAATGATCTGATCGTCTTCAGCACTGATCGCACGGGTTCGTGCGTCAATGGCAATGCCGCCCTGCGAATAGTTGAATTTCGGGTAAACCGGGCAAGCGTAGAACGGACCTTTAAGAATCGGCACGGCATGCGTCTTCTTAAAGTCTTTGCCAAAATCCTCGTCCTTGTTGTTCTTCAGAAAGCCGTTGTAACGGTTGATCGTTTCGATCATTTCCTTCGCGGGAATCTTGAAGTGTTTGGCAAGAGCTTCCAAAGTGTCGAACTTCGGCATTTCGCCGTTATTGAGAATGATGTTGAGCTTTTCGCGGTCATAAAGCGTTGCCAGGCCCGCTTCGTCGTAAATCAATGCCGGCCAATCACTGCCTGCGTTGACCGTATCGATGATCTTGTACGACAAGCCCATGCGCGGTGCGCCTTCGTTAATGAAACGCTTACCAGTGCGCTGATCAACCAGAATGCCCTTTTCAATGTCTTCAAAGCCGATCGAAATGGCGAAGCGAACGTGAGCCAAGTGAATCGAGCGAGCACCGGCCTTCATCATGAGCTTTAATGCACCGGCCGTGGCACCGCAGCTCACTGTAGACGGCACTTTGTTGTACTGCGGGAATTCGCGCTGACGGAATTCAAAGTCGCGGGAGAAGCCGCCGGTGGCAAATACCAAACCGCGCTTGGCCTTGTAGAACTTCACGACGCCGGTCTTGTTCAAACGGTCGTCGGCCTTGCTTTCCGGATCAAAAATGTAGGCTTCGCGAACCTTAACACCTACTGCACGTCCCTTCTGATCGCGAATGATTTCGTCAACCTTGGTGCGAAGTTGAAGGCTCGTGTTCTTGAGCTTCAGATAATGACGGTGCAACGGCTGAATCACGCTCAAGCCGTTGTTGTAGAGCGGCTGGAAGCAACGCTTCACGGTGTGGCCTGCCACCTTGCGCAATTCTTCGTTGTACTGCGCCCCACGTTCTACAAGGAATTCGAAAGCCTCATTGGATTGTTCGCACATGGTCTGCACCAGTTCAGGCACATTGAGGCGACCGCCCGCTTTGAGAACGTCTTTCACATACAGCTCGACGCTGTCTTTGACGCCTTCCTTCTGTTGACGTTTGGTATTGCAAGCTGCAAACGTGCCGCCGCTGATCACGGATGAACCGCCGGGAACAGCCATTTTCTCCAGAATAACAGTCTTGCGTCCCAGTTCGGCGGCGGTGATGCCTGCGCAATAGCCCGCTAAACCGCTACCGACCACGATAACGTCAAATTCCTTATCCCACTTCGGTAATGCTTTGGCTGTTGTGGCAGCTTGCGCCATACCACCGACGCCGAGCGTCATGACGCCCGCAGCTCCGGTTTTCAGAAACGCCCTGCGTGAGCTCTGCAGTGTGCTCTGGGTCATCTTGTTCTCTCCTGTATTGATGTTGACGGTCTTCAGGAAAAAAGACCTCTGCATATCAAGTCTAGGAAGCAGAACTAACAAATTCGTTACGCAGTCAAAAGGAAGTCATTACAAAAACATTACAACTGACCATTCCTCTTCCCTTCCCCGAAACTATACGTTTGTTGCAATTTTCACAGGCTTTGTAACGGTCGCGTCTCGTTAGAATCAAAGCAGGTAGTACTTTTTTCGAGAGGTCGCTCATGCTCAACCGTCGTCTCAATCTGGCCCTCGCTTTTTCCTCAGCCCTGTTGCTTGCCGGCTGCGCGAGCAGTCCCGAATACACGGATTTCGTCGAAATCGGAAACAACACTTACACGATCAGTGCCTCGAGTGAATCCACCGACAACGGCGGCAGCGTCCGTGTTGAATTGATCAAGCAAGCTCAGGAATTTTGTGCGGACAAAGACCTCAAATTCCGTCTGCTGAAGTCCCGTTTTGAAGACGGCAATGATGACAAGAGTGCCACAGCCACCATTGACTTTGTCTGTGAATCGCCGACGGCTGCTGTTGCCCATCAGCCTGTGCAACAGGTTCCCATGAGTGCAGTTCCATCAACCAAAGTTCCTTCGGTCTTGGTGCCATCAGCTCAAAAGCGTTAAACCCCAATACTCGAAATCTGCTGATCTGAGACCACGGCGTTAAAGCCATCATCAGTTTTGGCACTTCGAAGGAAAATAAAAGCTTCCTGGGCATGAAGCACTACGCCTCGAGGTTGGCGGTTGTGCATACGACGCAAAGCTGTTCCGAAACAGCTCTCATGCCGCAAAAGGATGGCTCTTATTTTCCAACCGATCATCAATAATTTGCTGATTTACTGACAATAATACAGCTCCTATACACCTCCCCTCAATTGAAGGAGTAAGATTTTTAATCGGAAGGTGCAAGGCCTTCCGTTCGTCTGACGAAACAAAGGAGGGGTGAGATGAGCTTCACTCTAAAAAAAATTGTTCTTCCCGTAACCTTGGCTTTTTGTGCCATCAGCGCGTCTGCAGCGACCTACACTCAGACGGTTCCGGGACACAACGGCCCGATGACTGTTAAAGTCGCAATCGACAGCGGCAAGATTACGGCAGTCGAAGTTGTGAAACACAACGAAACGCCCGGAGTCGGTACCAAGGCAATTGAAACGTTGCCGGCAAAGATCGTAAAGGCCAACTCAACCAAGGTGGATGCCGTCACCGGTGCCAGTGTCTCTTCCAAGGGCATTTTGATGGCTGTCAACCAGGCCCTGGATGCCTCTCAGGGTAAGAAGGTCGGCAAAGCTCAATTTAAACCGGGTACATACAAAGCTCAGGTATACGGCAACAACGGTTACCTCAATGTCGAAGTCACGGTTAGCAAAGACAAAATCACCGACATCAAGGGTCCCGGCCACACAGAAACCGATCTGATGGGTGGCATGGCCATTCGCACAATGACCAAAGACATCCTTGATTATCAGACCGTCAATGTGGATGCTATTTCCGGCGCGACGGTCACGAGCGGCGCATTCAAACAGGCTGTTATTGCCGCATTGGAAAAAACCGGCGTCAATCTGGCTGCGCTGCAGACCCCCGTCCCCGTCAAGATCAAGAAGTTCAACGGTACGAAGACCGAAAGTTATGACCTTGTCATCGTCGGTTCCGGTGGTGCAGGTCTGTCAGCTGCGGTGACTGCGGCCGAAGCAGGCAAATACAACATCGTTGTGCTGGAAAAGATGCCTGTGATCGGCGGCAATACGCTTCGCTGCGCCAGCGCTTTCAATGCCGCTGATCCGGAACGTCAAAAACTGCTTCCGATGACGGACACCCTCAAGGATGCCGTCGTTAAGGCCATCAACGAAAAACCGGCCAACGCGGATCACGCCAAACTGATGGCCGACGTTAAGGCCAAGTACGAAGCGTATTTGAAGAGCGGCAGCAAGACGCTTTTTGACTGCCCCGAATGGCATGCCTTGCAGACCTACAACGGCGGCGACAAGGTGGGACATATTCCCCTGATTCGTACCTATGCCGAAAATGTGCTTGAAACACTTCATTGGATGCAAAAGCACGGTACGCCTGTGATGGATCGAGTCAGTCAAGGTGCCGGCGCTCTTTGGCAACGTACACACCAAGTTGACGCGCCCGCTGGAACCGGACTCATTGAACCGTTACTCAAGGCTGCCAATAAGGAAGGCGTCAAGATCATCACCGGTATGCGTGCTCAGGAACTCATTTACCGCAATGGTGAAGTCGTGGGCGTCAAAGCCAGCGACAAGGTGGGTAATTCCTACGAGTTCAAGAGCAAATACGGCGTGATTCTTGCCACCGGCGGTTACAGCCAGAACAAGGAAATGCGCCAAAAATCCTCGCCTGTGTTGACGCCTGATATGGTCTCGACCAACCAGCCGGGTGCCACGGGCGACGGCATTGTCATGGCCACGAAGATCGGTGCCGATCTCACCGGCATGAATTACGTTCAGGTTTACCCGCTAGCAACGCCGGGTTCCGGTGCCTTGCAGGGACGTGCCCGCAAGATGTCCGGCCTTGACGACGTGATTGACGTGAATAAGAACGGCTTGCGCTTCGTGAAAGAAGACGCTCGCCGTGACGAGTTTGTGGCTGCCATTAAGAAACAACCCGGTGCCATGTGCTACGACATCAATGACTCGAGCATTGTCCAGGAATACAACTCGTTTGCAGAAAACGTCGAAACGCTTGTTAAGCTCGGTCGCATCTACAAGGACGACACGCTGGAAGGTCTGGCCAAGCAGCTTGGCATGCCGCCGGAAAATCTGAAGGCTACCGTTGAAGAGTTCAACAAGATGGTTGAAGCGAAGAACGATCCGAAGTTCGGCCGCAAGCTCTTCGACCGCAAGATCGAAAAGGCTCCGTTCTATGCAACGCCTCGCGCACCGTCTATCCACCATACAATGGGCGGTTTGTATATCAATCCGAAGGCACAGGTGCTCGATAAGAAGGGCAACGTGATCAAAGGCTTGTATGCAGCCGGTGAAGTGACTGGCGGCGTTCACGGCAGCAACCGTTTGGGCGGCAATGCTACTGCCGATGTGTTGACGTTCGGGCGTATTGCAGCTAAGACTGCTTTAGGTTTGAATAAGTAATCGTTCTTTTGTGTTCGGGGCAAGCTTCAAAGCTTGTCCCGTCTTTTAATTGATTTTCAATAAGTCATCCCTCTTCGTCGGGCAAGTGAAAATTAGTCGCGCCGCATCGCCCACGCCTCAGAACTCTTGGCGCTTGCCAGTGTCACCACTTTGCCGTCGAACTTCTCGTTCAGAGCCTCAATCCCATCCGTGTCAAACAACATCATCGGCACCAAATCGGCAGGCATAGCCCAAAGAATTTGAGCGTAACCACGCCCAGATCTCTCTAGATCGCCAGCGGGCATGTTTCTCTGTGGCCGCAACGCAGACAGAGATCAAACTTCCGAGAAACCCGCTCTTGTTTGCTCCGCATTTTTCTATCAAAAATCGGATTAGTTATCCATTTTTGCATTACCACTCTTGTTTTCAGGGGCCGCGATAATGCCAATCATCTTTGATTGCAGCCGGAGCTGATGATGATTACCAATCCTTCCACCTCTACAAGCCACACCGTTTCCCCTCTCGTCAAAGGGCCTTTGCCTCTCGCTTCCAAAGTGCTTCTCGTCGGTAATTCCTTAATGTTCTACAACTGCGGGGTCAACGGCATGCTTTCGGGGCTAGCTAAATCCTGCGGCACGCCTCTTGAGGTAACAATGGTTGGAATTGGCGGCGCCGGACTCTATTGGCACGATGTCAAAAGTTATCTACGTCCCAACGGATTACGTAGTTATCGCATCAATGAAAATAATGTCTTCGAGTTTATTGACTATTCGAATTCTCCAATTTTTGATGCAGTTATTATGGTCGATAGTACTCAAGGCCCCATTCATCCGAAGCTAAAACCGCTTTTTCAGGAGTTTGCCGAACGTCATTGCAAAACAGTCAGAGAATCAGGAGCTGAACCCTACCTGATGATTTCCTGGGGATATTCTGATCGCCCTGGAATGACTAAAGATCTGGCTGACAGTATCATTGAAACAGCCAACGCAAATAACTGCAGAGCCATACCCTGTGGGATTGCTTTTGAGCAAGCAATGAAGATAAGACCTGACCTATCTTTAATACGATCTGACCGTCGCCATCCTACGCCTGCGGGAACGCTTCTCGAGGCAGCCGTCTTCTACAGTACCCTAACCGGAAAATCAGCTGTCGGCAGTGATTATTGTGGGCGCTTTACGGATATGCGCGTCACCAATGATGATGCTCAATTCTTATATCAAATTGCTTGGGATACCGTCAGAACT
>ENA-OPCB01002440-OPCB01002440.1-human-gut-metagenome-genome-assembly--contig:-NODE-2440-length-10265-cov-2.467875_pt1 | contig 10265 bp, 8 predicted proteins | sample MGYA00241561_ERZ501473 | MGnify/ENA primary metagenome ERZ501473 (study PRJEB25962, sample SAMEA2042519) | human gut metagenome | biome: human gut; feature: human-associated habitat; material: faeces... | reverse complement strand
AAGATTTAAAAAGAGGATTTTGATGGAGCAAGAGCTGCCGCAAACAAAATGCGTGATATTTTTGGAGAGAATAACTTTTTCTTAGAGTTGCAAGATCATGGAATTCGTCAGCAGACCCAGGTAAATACCAGCCTGATTCGTCTTTCCAGGGAACTTGGGATTCCGATGGTTGTCACAAATGATGTGCATTATATCAGAGAGGAAGATGCGGTTCCACATGACCTGCTTCTTTGTATACAGACTGGAAAAAAGGTTTCAGACCAGGACAGAATGCGCTATGAAGGCGGGCAGTATTATCTGAAGTCGGAAGAAGAGATGCAGAAGGTATTTCCCTATGCGAGAGAGGCGATGGATAATACCCATAAAATTGCCGAGCGATGTAATGTGGAGATTGTTTTTGGTGAGCAGAAAGTGCCAAAATTTGATGTGCCAGAAGGTTACGATGCATTTTCTTACTTAAAAGAGCTTTGTGAGACTGGTCTTGTGAAAAGATACGGGGACCCGCCGCCACAGGAATTGCAGGAAAGACTTTCTTATGAGCTTAGCACTATTAAAAATATGGGCTATGTTGATTATTTTCTCATTGTGTGGGATTTTATCCGTTTTGCAAAGAGTCAGGGAATCGCTGTTGGCCCGGGACGAGGAAGTGCGGCAGGAAGTATTGTTTCCTATTGTCTTGAGATTACGAATATCGACCCAATCAGATATCAGCTTATTTTTGAGCGTTTCTTAAATCCAGAGCGTGTATCCATGCCAGATATTGATATTGACTTCTGTTATGAGAGACGGCAGGAAGTTATTGATTATGTTTATGAAAAATACGGCAAAGATAAGGTAGTGCAGATTGTAACTTTCGGTACGATGGCGGCGCGTATGGCAGTTCGTGATGTTGGACGTGTCCTTGATATCCCTTATGTACAGGTTGATAATGTTGCAAAAATGATTCCGATGGAGCTTGGTATCACGATTGAAAAGGCATTAAAATCAAATCCGGAATTAAAGCAGGCATATGAGAGTGATGATGTTGTAAAGAATCTTATTGATATGTCGATGCGTCTGGAGGGATTACCGAGACATACATCAATTCATGCCGCTGGTGTCGTAATTGGTTCAAAACCGCTGGATGAATTTGTCCCACTTTCAAGAGGTGCAGATAATGTCATCACAACACAGTTTACGATGACAACCATCGAAGAATTGGGACTTCTGAAAATGGACTTTTTAGGTCTTCGTACACTGACCGTAATTCAGGATGCCGCACGAATGATTGGAAAGAAACTTGGCTATGATTTTAGTATTGATACAATTGATTATGATGATGCCAAAGTATATGAGATGATCGGGCAGGGAAAGACGGAGGGTGTGTTCCAGTTAGAAAGTGCTGGAATGAAGTCTTTCATGAAGGAATTAAAGCCAACGAATCTTGAGGATGTTATTGCCGGAATTTCTCTGTACCGTCCGGGACCAATGGATTTTATTCCAAAGTATATCAAGGGAAAGCAAAATCAGGATTCAATTCAGTATACCTGTCCGGAACTGGAAGAAATACTGGCACCGACTTACGGATGTATCGTTTATCAGGAACAGGTTATGCAGATTGTAATGCGTCTTGCCGGTTACACACTTGGCCGAAGTGACTTAGTGCGTCGTGCGATGTCCAAGAAAAAGGGAGATGTCATGGCGAGGGAACGTCAGAACTTTGTTTATGGTAATGAAGAAGAAGGCGTAGAAGGCTGTATCAAACGGGGAATTCCAGAAGAAACCGCCAATAAGATTTTCGATGAAATGATTGACTTTGCCAAGTATGCATTTAATAAATCTCATGCGGCTGCCTATGCGGTTGTTTCGTATCAGACAGCATGGCTGCGCTGCTATTATCCGGTAGAATTTATGGCTGCGCTTCTTACTTCAGTAATTACTAACCCGAAAAAGATTACAGAGTATATCAATACTTGCCGTGTGATGGGAATTTCCATCCTGCCGCCGGACATCAATGAGGGGGAAGCCGGATTCTCTGTTGCAGGTGATTCTATTCGATATGGACTTGCAGCGATTAAGAGTCTCGGAAAAAGTGTGATTGATGTAATGACACAGGAAAGAGAAGCAAACGGAAAGTACAAAGATTTAAAAGATTTCATGGGGCGTCTCACATCGAAAGAAATCAATAAGAGAACGATAGAAAACCTTATCAAATCCGGAGCATTGGACAGTTTTGGTAAGACGAGAAAACAGCAGATGCTTGTCTATCCGGTTGTACTTGAACAAGTAAACCGGGAGAAAAAAGAGTCTATGAGTGGTCAGATGTCATTGTTTGATTTCTTTTCCGAAGAAGAGAAAAAAGAATATGAGATGCAGTATCCTGATGTTGGAGAGTATGACGATGCGCAGAAACTTGCACTTGAAAAAGATGTGCTTGGTATTTATGTCAGCGGTCATCCACTGGAAAAATATATGAATTCCATTGAGAAGCAGACAACTGCCAGATCGACAGATTTCGAACCGGATGAGGAAAGCGGACGTGCAATCGTAAGAGACGGGCAGCATTATGTTGTCGGTGGTCTTATTAGTAATATCACAGCCAAACTTACAAAAAATAATCAGAATATGGCATTTGTTACGTTAGAAGACTTGTATGGTACTGTAGAAATCATTGTATTCCCGACGATATATCAAAATGTAAAGTCGTATCTCATCGAAGATAATGGACTTTATGTGAAAGGCCGGGCATCCGTTTCTGAAGAAAGTGGTAAACTGATTGCAGAATATATTGTGCCGATTGACCAGATTCCAAAGGAAGTATGGATTCAGACAGAGAACATTGGAGAATTTACAGACAAACAACAGGATTTGTATAAAATTATCAGAAAATATCCCGGCAAAGATGAAATTGTTATTTTTTCCAAAAAAGAAAAAGCAATAAAAAGACTTCCAACATACGAAAATATTTCCGCGAAAAATGACGTATTTAGCGAGTTAAAATCACTTTTTGGTGAAAAAAATGTAAAGGTTCGCGAGAAGAGTATTGAAAAATCCCAAAAAAAGAGATAATATATGTAATCGTTAGGGAGTATACTTAGGGAATTATGAAATGGAGGTAACGTTAGATGAATAAGACTAGCGCAGTTCAGACAATTGGAATTTTAACAAGTGGTGGAGATGCTCCAGGCATGAATGCTGCATTAAGAGCAGTAGCAAGAACAGCATGGGCAAGAGGTATTGATGTAAAAGGAATTTATCGTGGTTACAGCGGACTGTTAAACGATGAGATCTTTGATATGGAGAAGGAATTCACATGTGACATCATTTCTCGTGGTGGTACAGCTTTATTTACCGCAAGATGTGAAGAATTTAAACAGTTAGAGTATCAGGAAAAGGCAGCAGAGATTTTAAGAAGTCATAACATCGACGGACTTGTTGTTATCGGTGGTGACGGATCTTTTCGTGGAGCACAGAAGTTATCTGCACAGGGAATTAACACAGTAGCTCTTCCTGGAACAATTGACTTAGATATTGCATGTACAGAATATACAATCGGTTTTGATACTGCAGTAAATACAGCTATGCAGGCAATTGATAAGATTCGTGACTCATCCACATCTCATGAAAGATGTTCTATCATCGAGGTAATGGGAAGAAATGCTGGTTATATCGCATTATGGTGTGGTATTGCTTCAGGAGCTGAGGATATCTTAATTCCAGAGCGTTTCGATGGTAACAGACCAAAACTTGAAAATGAATTAATTGAAAGCATTCTTGAGAAAAAAGCACTTGGTAAGAAACATCACCTTATCATCAACGCAGAAGGTGTTGGACATTCTTATGGAATGGCTAAGAGAATCGAACAGGCAACTGGTGTAGAAACAAGAGCAAGTATCTTAGGTCATATGCAGAGAGGTGGAAACCCAACAGCAAAAGACAGAGTATATGCTTCTTACATGGGAGCTTTAGCAGTAGACCTGCTTTGCAGCGGCGCTACAAACAGAGTAGTAGGATACCGTAATGGTCAGTATATTGACTACGATATCGAAGACGCACTCGGAATGGCTAAAGACGTAGACCAGTATGAGTTTGAAATCGCTCAGATTTTGGGACGATAATATAAAGCCGAGTAGAACTTGGTAGACAGACGAAGAACCCCGTATATCCAAGAAGGAATTTTATTCTGTTGCGTTAAATCTTGGATATACGGGGTTCTTCTGCTTGTTGGCAAGCTTTAAACTGGCTTTATGTGGGCCGTCGGGTAAAAAAATTGAGCGATTTGTGGAGGCGAAGGGGGGATTCAGTCTTATGGCTTCTGTTTATTCAACCACGATAGATTCTCGATAAATCTTCTCGATATCCTCCCTTGTTAATTCAAAAGGACATGTAGCCAATTTCGAAGTATTCTCCATCATCCTGTCGATGTAGAATGTGACTTCTTTTTGTGTTAAGCTGACTGTGCCAAGGATTTCAGTTAAGTAAGAGGCGAAGTCATCGAGGGTTTTGAAACCTAAGAGGGTAAGGATTTCTTCGACATCTTCTGGTTTCTGTTCTGCGTAAACGCGGAGGTAAGCAGCAAGGAAGATTCCGCAGGCTTTTCCGTGTGCTACTCCATTATGGTAAGTTACATCATAGCTTAATGCATGTGGAATGGAAGTTCCGGTCTGGGCGATTGCCATTCCTGCGATTGTAGAAGTCAGCATGAGTTTTTCTGCGAGTTCTTCGCTTAATTCTTCATCGGAACGAAGGAATGGAACGATGTCTCCCCACAGTTTCAATGCGTAGTTTGCGAACATCTGGTTATAGATGTTTGTCTGGATGCTTACGCGGCTTTCGGCTGCGTGTGCAAGGGCATCAACGCAAGTGTTGATTAAAAGATTTTTACTTGCGGACAGTAAATATTTACCGTCAATGAGGGCGATGTCTGGGAAAATCTTGTAGGAAATACTTTTCTTTGTCTGTGTGTCGTGACGGGTCAGAACGGAGACAGGAGTAACTTCTGAACCAGTACCGCAGGTTGTTGGAACGGCAGCGATTGGAAGTGTTTTTAAGTCTTTTGCTACATAGAAGCAGTCTCCGGTTTCTTCTGGGTTGGCAATTAATAAAGCGATTGCTTTCGATGCATCTAATGGAGAACCTCCGCCGATGCCGATAACGAAGTCCGCTTTGAATTCCTTACCGATTTCAGCGGCTCTTACGACTGTCTCAACAGATGGATTTTCTTCGATTTCATTGAAAATCTGATAAGGAACGGAAGCTTCCTCTAAAACAGCGATAACATCGTCAAGCGAACCATTTTTTTTGGAAGAACTATGTCCAGTGATAACGAATGCTCGTGATCCTAAAGCAAGAAGTTCTTTTTTGTGATTCTTTACACAGTTTTTTTCTGCATAAGTATTTGTAGGGTCAAAAAAACGCATGATAAACTCCTTTCATGGTTAGACTAATCGCAAATGCGATTTTAACGGTGAAATAGTATACTGCATCATTGTCATTTGGCTGGAAATCAATAAAACAGTACACTGGTTATTTTCTGCTATAGTGTAGCATAGCAGAAAGAAAAATTGCAAATTGCAAAGCTTTTTTTCGCTTTTTTCAAGGGTTTTCTGATTTTCGGCTTGCAGTATCCCACGTTTATGTTAAGATATACTGTGAGACTTTATCTCATCATATAAAAAACAAAATATCGGAGTATAGTAATATTGGAGTTAGAAATATACAGATGATATTTTTAGAAATTAAGGAGGTACCGATGAAGAAGATACTAGCACCGTCTATTTTGTCTGCTGATTTTGCAAATCTGGGCAGAGATGTTTTGACTGCGATTGATGCCGGAGCAGAGTATGTGCATATTGATGTCATGGATGGAATGTTCGTTCCACAGATTTCTTTTGGAAATCCTGTAATTAAGGCACTTCGTCCACTCACAGATGTGATTTTTGATGCACATTTAATGATAGAAGACCCAGGTAGATATATCGAAGATTTTGCAAAGGCAGGAGCAGATATTATTACAGTACATGCAGAAGCCTGCACACATCTTGACCGAGTAGTACATCAGATTAAGGATTGCGGTAAGAAGGCAGCCGTTGCGATTAATCCTGCGACACCACTTTCTGCGATTGAGTATGTTTTACCAGAATTGGATATGGTATTAGTTATGACTGTAAATCCAGGTTTTGGAGGACAGAAGTACATTCCTTACTGTGGCGAGAAGGTTCGGGAGCTTCGTAAGATGATCACAGAGAAGAATCTTGATGTGGATATTCAGGTTGACGGCGGCGTTAATGCCGAAACCTCCAAGCTGGTGAAGGCTGCCGGTGCCAACGTATTGGTAGCAGGCTCCTATGTTTACGGTGCTGAAGATACCGCTGCCGCTATTGCCAGCCTGAAATAGTATTCAGTGATTAGTGAACAGTAAATAGTGTTCGGAAAATAAGAAAAACCGTCCTTTCCTGTTATCTGCAAAATTGCAGACTGGGAAGGACGGTTTTGTTTTGCTTTGGGTGTTATTTTTTTTCGCTATCGTTGGCTTTTTGCCAGATATACCATACTGCCAGGTTTCCGTAAGCGTATTGATTTTGCCGCGTTTGGGAATTTCGCTCAGATTAAGCATTTTTTGCAGCTCTTTCTTGAAGATAAAGTCGGAACTGGGTACAACGTCCGTGCGGCACAGAGCCAGCAGCAGAAACATTTCGATAGTCCATTGGCCGAGGCCGCGGATTTGCATCAGCTGCTTGGTAATCTGGCTGTCGGTCATATCGTCGAACTTATCCATAGTTACGCTGCCGTTGATCACTGCTTCGGCAAAGCTGCGCAGGTAATCTATCTTTTGCTTAACAAGACCGATACTGAGCAGGTCCTCGGCGGAAGCAGCAAGTACTGCCTGCGGCGTAATAGGATTGCCGGTGAGGCCTTCGAGCTTTTTCATCAGCTGTTGGCTGACATCAGGCGGCAGCTGTTGGGCAATAATACCGGTCAGTAATATAGTAAAATAAACCTCTTTAGATTTTGGTTTTAACGGACAGGGCGAATAACGGTCAACTAACGGGGCGAGCTCTGGAACGTTTTCACGCAGATAGCGGTCACCGACGGACCAATCTGGGGTTTGGCACATAAGCATCCTCCTTTTATTTACTTCATTACAATATTATAATACGAAAACGGCGGTTAGACAAACGAAAAAATGCGAAATAATAGCAATAAAAGCAGTTTTCTATGAACGAAGTCGTTTGGATTTGCTTTTTCTTTAAATCATGAAGAAAAATAAAAAACGGCGGCAACGCAGATTAATATTTGCACTTTTTTCTTCAAAGCTGTATAATTAATCTGATTGACAATCTATATTTGTAATTAAAATGTAAGGAGACGATGAAATGTCTGAAGTCAGAGTAAGATTTGCTCCCAGTCCTACTGGGTATTTACATATTGGTGGTGCGCGTACTGCGCTGTTTAACTGGCTGTTTGCCCGCAAAATGGGCGGCAAGCTGATTCTGCGTATCGAGGATACCGATATTGAACGCCTGAAAGAGGATTCCGTAAGCCAAATCCTTACCAGCCTGAAATGGTTGGGCATCAATTGGGATGAAGGCCCGGAGGCCGGCGGCGAATACGGTCCTTACTATCAGTCCGAGCGCTTTGATATTTACAAAAAATATGCTCAGCAGCTGCTGGACGAAGGCAAAGCATACTACTGCTTCTGCACTACCGAGGATCTGGCTGCACAACGTGAAAAACAACGCGCTGCTAAGCAACCGTTCCGCTATGCACGTACCTGCCGTGATATTCCGGCAGAGGAGGCTAAAGCACGCATCGCTGCAGGCGAACCGTATTCCATCCGTATCAAGATTCCTGCCGAAGGCAGTATCACCGTGCATGATCTGATTCATGGCGAAGTTACCTTTAACATGGACCAGTTTGATGATTTCGTAATTGTAAAATCCAACGGTATTCCTACCTATAACTTCGCTGTTTGTGTCGATGACCATCTGATGGGCATGACTCACGTACTGCGTGCCGAGGAGCATCTTTCCAACACTCCGAAGCAGCTGCTGGTTTACGAAGCACTGGGCTGGGAACCGCCTAAGTTCGGTCATATGCCGATGATTCTGGCTATGGATCGTTCCAAGCTGAGTAAACGTCATGGTGCAACCTCTGTTGAAGAATTCCGCAGCCAAGGCTATCTGCCGGAAGCTATCATCAACTATCTGACTCTGCTTGGTTGGGGCCCCGGCGATGAACGCGAAATCTTCACTCTGGAAGAAACCGTTAAGCTGTTTGAGCTGGAGCAGATGAGCAAAAAGGCTGCTATTTATGACACCAAAAAGCTAACCTGGATGAACGGCCAATATCTGTCCGAGCTGCCGCTGGAAAAAATTCTGCCGGATGCTAAGCCCTTCTTCGTTAAAGATGGCCTGGTAACCGAAGAATGGTTCAACGATGCTGCCAACGAAGCATACTTTGAAAAGCTCGTAGACGTTGTACGTGTACGCGTTAAAACTCTGCAGGAGGTTGCCGATGCTTCAACATACTTCTTCAAGGATGTTGAAGAATATGATGAAAAGGGTGTAGCTAAGCACTTCAAGGCAGAAAATATTCCTGTACTGGAGCAGTGCATTGCAGCAATTAAGGCTGATGATGTATATGACCTGGCTTCTACCGAAGCAGCATACAATAAGATTGCTGCCGACAACGGTCTGGCTCTGGGCAAGGTTATCCATCCGACTCGTCTGGCTCTGACCGGACGCACCGTAAGCCCCGGTATGTTTGACGTTATGGTTCTGCTGGGCAAGGAAAGAACTTTGGCACGTCTGGAAAAGGCTGTTGAGTTCATTAAAAGTTTATGATTGTAAAATAGCGATTGGCGGCTAGTTTTAGCGCGATTGCTTTAATTAAGCAGGAGGGCTTTTCTTCCTGCTTAATTTTTACCAAGAGATTCAAGGCTTGGAACATTGTTTTTGTAAAGGAGCTGCAGGCTATGAAAATCCTGATGACAACATTATTATGCTTATGCTTATCTCTGCCGGTTCTGGCAGACCAGCAGACTACGGTGCTTACCGAACAGACCTCTGTCGGCAAGGCAACGGCAATGCTGCCCTACATCGACGGCAGTAATTCCGCAGAGCTGGAAAAACAGGCCAACGCTTTGGTACGCGACGCTGCAGCTAAGCTGGTCAAGGAGGTAGGCGGTCAGGGAAGTGTAACCTATAAGGTGATGCTGAACCGTCCTAGCCTGGTAAGCCTGCTGCTGGAGGCAGACAACGGCGGACGCAAGGCGTACACCGGACTGAATCTTGATCTGACAACCGGCAAGGAGTTCGAGGTTACGTATTTCTTTGTAGATAACGATAACGTAAAAAATGCTTTGGGCAATTATGATAACGTGCTTTTCGGCGAAGAGGGCTTGTTTGTGCGCAGCAAGAAAAATGCTGCCTACAGTAGCTTTGTACCCTACAGGGATGTAGTTACCTCCCTGCGCATCGGCGAAGCGGGACGCCTGCTGCAGCTGGCGAAAATTACCGATAAGGCTGCAGGCAAAACACTGCGTCTGCCTGCAAGCGGACTTATGGCGTTGAAGCTGGACAGCAATCCTTCCACCGGCTACGGCTGGCAATTCAGCTGCAGCTCACCGGCAGTAAGCAAGGTAGGCAGCTCGTTTACCATTCCGCGCGCTGATGAGGAAAGAATGGGTGCGCCCGGCGTTGAAATTCTGGTGCTGGCGGTTACTAAGCCCGGTACCTACAATATCCGCATGGATTACAAGCGCTCTTGGGAAAAAATGAGCCTGCAAAGCTTTAACTTTATCGTTATCGCAGAATAAGCTAGAGGATGTGTTTATGGAAAAAGCATCAGTTTCTGTAAAAATATATAATAGTACCTATGCATTAACGACCTCTGCTTCCGAAGAACAGGTGCTGAAAATAGCAGCAGAGGTAGACAGAAGAATGCAGGAGCTGGCAGAAAGCAAAAAGCTGCTGCAGACAGATAAAATAGCCATCTGGACGGCGCTCGACCTGGCTGCAGACAGACTGGAGCTGCAGGAAAAATACGCTGCGCTGCAGCAGGAAATGCAGGAAAAATGCGCTGCGATGGAGCAGGAGCTGCAGCAAAAGTGCGCAGCAGCGGAGCAGAAAATACAGGAAAAATATGCTGCGCTCGAGCAGGAAATGCAGCAAAGAAATGCTGTGCTGGTAGAAGAGCTGCAAAGCCTGCAGGCCAGATACGACAGACTGCTGGCAGCAGTGCGTGAAAGGTAGATAACATATGGAAAAGAAAACAATAGAACT
>ENA-OPCB01002436-OPCB01002436.1-human-gut-metagenome-genome-assembly--contig:-NODE-2436-length-10272-cov-2.393168_pt1 | contig 10272 bp, 8 predicted proteins | sample MGYA00241561_ERZ501473 | MGnify/ENA primary metagenome ERZ501473 (study PRJEB25962, sample SAMEA2042519) | human gut metagenome | biome: human gut; feature: human-associated habitat; material: faeces... | reverse complement strand
CCCGGACTTTCCTCAGGCAGCCCTTGCGGGCTGTCCCGCCGCCGTATGTTCCACTCGTTTTCTAAAAGAGTATAGCATACTTCCGCCCTGTTGGCAAGGCATTTTATAAAAGCAGCCGCAAAATCAGCAGGGCCGTCACGCCGGGCAATCCCAAAACGCCCGCGCAGAACGCCGTAAAGCGATTCAGCGGCAGCGCAATGCCGGTCACCGGCTCCAACAGGCCCAGCAGGGCCAGCGCGCCCAGACCGCAGACGGCCCCTGCCAGCAGACTGCGCATTCCGTGCCGCTGGCGGGCGGCACAGCGCAGTACGGCGATGGCGCACACAGCTGCGAGCAGACAGGGCCAATATTCGGTCATGGCTCCTCCCCTTCCGCCCGCAGTGTGCGAAGCAGCGCCCGGCAGCGGCACATCAGCGCGGCGTGCTGGTAGGTCAGCTGGTCAATATAAAATGGGTCCTGCGCCTCCGTGAAAGCGCGTTCGTTCGAGCGCAGTGCCTGCAAGGTCGTTTCCAGCTCGGCCCTGGCGGCGCGGCGCTCACGCTCCTGCCTGGAAATGCGTCTGAACATAACTCCTCCGTCACAGCAGAATGCAGATCAGCCCGTCGCAGCCCTCGTTGATGATACGCTCAAGCGTCTGCTGCAGGCGGCTGCGTGCCTCCTGCGGCATGTGCAGCAGCTTTGCCTGCACGCTCTCGCTGACCAGCTCGTTCAGGCTCTTGCCGAAAATATTCGTGCTCCACAGCTTGCCGGGGTCGGTCTCAAAGTCTGCCAGCAGGCTTTTGATGAGCTCCTCCCCCTGCTGCTCACTGCCGACGGTGGGTGAAAGCTCGGTGTGGATGTTGGCGCGCATGATGTGCAGGCTGGGGGCGCTGGCCGACAGGCGCACGCCGTACTGCCCGCCCTGCCTGACGATTTCGGGTTCTTCCAATGTCAATTCATCAATGCCCGGCATGACGATGCCGTAGCCCGTGGCCTCGACCTGGTCAAGGGCGGATTTGATCTTGTCATAGGCGCGCTTGGCCCGGGCCAGGTTGACGACGCATGGCAAAAGGCTTGCCTCGTCCACGATGTCCAGCCCGGTCTGTTCACCGAGGATCTTATAGAAAATATCCGGGGCGACGGCAGCGGTGATGCTGACACTGCCGCTGGCCAAATCCATGCCGGTCAGGCTGGCGGCGGTGATGTATTCACACCCCAGCTGAGGGCGCTTGCCTGCAAGGTCGGCCATCCGGTGCACCGAGGCAGCAAAATCCAGCATGGACGTGTAGACCGCGCTTTGCAGCCAGTGCCCGCTTTCGAGCATCGTGACCCAGGCGGGCATCTGCACGGCGATCTCACGGATCGGGAACTCGTACAAAAGCGTTTGCAGCAGCTTGTCGAGGGTCTCGACGGTCATCGTTGTGCAGTTCAGCGGAAGAACCGCGTGGCCGTAGGTCTCGGCCAGCTCGGCGGCAAGGCGCTGTGCATCGTCGTTGTCCGGCTCGGCGCAGTTCAGCAGGATGATATACGGCTTGCCGATGCCGTCCAGTTCTGCGATGATACGGCGCTCGGCGTCGAGATACGCCTCCCGCGGCAGGTCGGCAACAGAGCCGTCCGTCGTTACGACGAGGCCCACCGTGGCGTGCTCCCGGATGACGCAGCGGGTGCCGGTTTCGGCGGCCAGGTCAAACGGGACCTCGTGGTCGAACCAGGGACTCTTGACCAGGCGCGGAGCCTCGTTTTCCTCATGGCCGAGCGCGCCGTCCACCATGTAGCCGACGCAGTCGATGAGCCGCGCCTTGAAGCTGCCGCCGCCCGAAAGCTCGAGTTTGACGGCTTTCTCGGGGATGAACTTCGGCTCCGTTGTCATGATGGTGCGCCCGGCGGCGGATTGGGGCAGCTCGTCATGGGCGCGGGCACGACGGGCCTCGTTCTTGATGCGCGGCAGCAGCATCAGCTCGGCAAACCGCTTGATAAAGGTGCTTTTGCCGCTGCGCACCGGGCCGACGACGCCGAGATAGATGTCCCCGCCGGTGCGCTGTGCAATGTTTTGGTAGATTTGATCCTGTGTCACGGATGTGTCCCTCCTTTACAGCGCTGCGGGGATCAGCAGACAGGCGGTGTCCGTCGTAAGCTCCTGCGGCGGGTCACCGTTGGTGTCCAGATGGTTGGCGACGGCCAGGTCACGCGCGCGGGCATGGTAGCGCCTGGCAATGTCAAAGATGCGCTCCCCCTGCCGGGCGTAGTAAATATAGAGGGCCGGGCCGTCGCTGTCGTCGTATTCCTCGCCCAGCTCCACGCCGCAGAGCGCGTCAAAGCTCTGCGCCTGGAACAGGGCGCCGCTGATCTCGATCTCTAAATCGACCCGCAACCGTGCACCGTTTTTGCTGCTGGCGACCCGCGCGACGGAGGCCTCGACACTTGGCCACGCACCGTCAGTGCTGCCGGGCCAGAGGCCGTCAGGCTGCCAGGTAAACGCCTTGTCGTAGCAGGTCAGCTCACCACGGGCATCGCTGATGAACACATGCGCAGTCCCCTTGCCCAGTAGTTTTAAATGTGTTTCAGCCTTGTTGCCGTCAGCCTGTGCGGCGCACAGGGCGCCCAGCGTTACAAAGCAGCCGAGAACAGTGCCCTCGGCGTCGGGCAGGTCGTCGTCAAGCGTGACCGGGATACGCCCGGTCAAATCCGCGGTTTTCTGCAAAAGGCGGCAGACCGTCTGCACGGTCTGGGTCTTACAGAGTGTGGAGTAGGCGTCGGCCACGACGGTGTGCTGCACGCTGCGCCAGACCTCGACGCGCAGCTTCCAGGTCACCGAGAGGGACGCTTCCCCTGCGCCGTCGACTGCGCTCAGTGTGCAGGCCAGCACCTCGCCGCGCACAAGGGCTGTGTCGTCCTCGGTCACGCCGGGCAGCTCCAGCGTCTGCTGCACGGCAAGATCCTTGCTGCGCACGGTCAGCTCGCCGGTGTCGGTGTTCTGGCTGCATATTTGAATTTGCAGCGTCCCCTGCACACTGACCTGCCCGGTGGCCGGCGCTGCGCTGCCGGCGGCAAAGCTGCCGGTGATGTCCAGCACGCTTTCCCCGGTGCCGGGCAGCGCCGCAGCGGTCTCGGCAGTCAACGTTTTTTCCTCGGTCACGGCGCATTGCAGGCCCTGCATCGTGCGGGTGTACTGCTCAATGCCGCAGTCGGCCAGTGCGGTCAGCAGCTCGGACTCCCGCCGCACGGCCACTGCGGCACAGAGAATGTACGCGCCGCGCAGGTCGATGCGGTGCTCACTGACGGCGCGGCAGTTGCAGTATTCCGGCTCGCCCCAGACCTGGGCCGGGCCGTCGGCGTACTGCCCGGCGGGCAGCTCGACCAGTTTTTCAAAGGCAAATTTCTGCTCGGTGCGCAAAAGGCGCGTGCCGGGCTCCTCGCTCTGGTAGTAGACGGTGCAGCGCAGATAGCCCTCGCTCTGCCAGCGCCCGCCGGACACACGGTTCTGCAGCACAACGGGCGTGATCAGGCACTTGACGATCTTGAATACGGCGGGCAGGTAGTCGGGAATCAGAATCTCCGTTTCCACGGGAAGCTCCAGCCGTGTTTCCCAGCGTCCGCCGTAGGATGCGATGGTGTCTTTGAACACCTTGAGTTCCATATTGCTTGCCCCTTTCCGGTTATGTTCTGGGGCATTATATGCGGCAGGGCAAAAAAATAGCCCCTGCCCGGAACAGGCAGGGGAAAAATTTGGATTCAGACCTTGAAGGCTGCGCGTAAGATCCAACGGAAGGCGCGCGGGCAGCGAACTACGACCACATGCATGGCATACCCCTCACTTTCCGTGTTTGTGTACGCCATACTATGCCGGGCAGTGCTGCGGTGTTACGCATCGTCGCGGGTCAGCACAACGAGACCGCAGCCGCCGGAGCATTGCAGTTGTGCGGTGTCCGCGATAAACTCATTGCTGACGCCGAGCGGATAGTCCGCGGTCAGCACGGCGCTTTCCAGCGGGTAGAACGCGCCGCGGATGCAGACGCCGGGCAGCCGCCCCTCCATCGGGAAAAGGGAGAGATACTTCCAGTCCCTGCGCTGCAAAATAAGCTCACGGCCCGGCACAAGATACCGCAGTTCGCTGCGCTCGTTGGCCAGCAGGACGTTCACGCCGTTTTTGGCAAGATACAGTCCGGTGGCAAGGTTGGCCAGCGTGTGCTCCAGCCGTGCCCCGCCCAGAGCGCCCAGCAGGGTGATCTCGTCATAGCCGTGCTCCAGCAGCCAATGGGCGGCGTACTGGGTATCGGTATCGTCCTTCACATGGGGCAGCACAATGGTCTCGTGCTCGGTTTTGGGCTGCGGGGCGGAGTCAAAGTCACCGACGATGAGGTCGGGACGCAGGTCAAGCCGTTCGGCATTGCGGTAGCCCGCGTCGCAGGCCACAACAAAATCATCGGGCTGCACATAGCGGCACAGTGCGGTGGAAACCGGCACGGCGGAAAAAATCACGGCACGCCTGCTCATTTCTCCCACTCCTTCCGTGCGCTGGCTTCCTCATACATGGCAAGGTAGCTTGCATAGCGCGTTTTGCTGATGGTCCCGGCTTCGACAGCCTCACGCACAGCACAACCGGTCTCACTGCGGTGGGAGCAGCCCGTAAAGCGGCACTGCCCGAAATAGGGTCCGAACTCCGGGAAGGTGTGCTGCAGATCATCCTTCGGGATGCGGCAGAGCTTCTGCGCCTCCAGGCTGGCAAAGCCCGGCGTATCAGCCAAACGCCCTCCGCAAATCTCAAAAATTTCGACCTCGCGGGTCGTGTGCCGCCCGCGGCCCAGCTTTTGGCTGATCTGCCCGGTCTCGCGGTGCAGCGCGGGGGCCAGCGTGTTGAGCAGCGTCGATTTACCGACGCCGGAGTTGCCGCAGAAGGCGCAGAGATGCCCTTCAATATAGCCCTTGACCTCGTCAAGGCCCTCGCCGGTCTCATAGTTCAGCTGCACCAGCGGGATGCCGCTGCCCGCGTAGGCGGTGCGCAGCATATCGGCAGCGGCCAAATCAGATTTTGTCACAACAAGCACGGGCTGCACATCCTTGTAGATGGCAGCGGCGGCCAGCTGGTCCAGCACCAACGTACTGGGTACGGGCTGGGTCGTGCTGGTAACGATGAACAGAATATCCAGATTGGCAATCGGCGGACGGATAAAGACGTTTTTGCGCGGTAAAATCTCATCGATCATTGTGCCGTCATCGGACAGGGTGACGTTGTCTCCCGCCACCGGCGTGATGCCGCGCTTGCGGAAGATGCCGCGCGCCTTGCACTCGACGATGCCGTCCGGCGTCTTTACATAGTAGAAGCCGCCGATGCCCTTTGTAATATACGCCATGACTTCCCCCACATCAGGCAATGGGGTTGCCCTGTGCGTCGCACCGCTGGCCGTTCTCATTCCACATGGTACCGTCGGTCAGCTGATGGATCTGGTGACTGCCGTCAGCACTCGGCCACCAGCTCTCCTGCACAGTGACGGTACCGTCCTCGTTCACAGTGGGTTCGACTGGTTCGGGAGTGGCGACGACCTCGGGCACGCCGGTGGACACCACGAGTGTGATGACGCTCGACTTACGGACCGTGGAACCGGCATCGGGACTCTGGCTCAGTACCGTGCCCGCGGGCTGTTCGCTGGCCTGCTCGATTGTGCGGATGGACAGGTTCAGCCCCTTGACCTCATTGCGGGCTTCCTCAATGGTCTTGCCGGTCAGGCTCGGGACCGAGCTCTCCTTGCTTACCTCGGAGCGGCTGACGTACAGGATGACCGTGGAGTCACCCTCGACGGTCTCCCCGGCGGCGGGCTGGGTGTAGACAACAGCGCCGTTGGCCACGGAGTTGTCGGACATGGGCTTCTTGGTCACGCGCAGACCCATATCCTTCAGGGTCTGCTCGGCATCCTCGGCCACCATGTTCTTCGTCTCGGGGATCGTGACGTACTGGGTGCCCAGGCTGACGGTCAGCACGATGCGCTGCTTTTCCTTGACGGTACGCCCGGCCTTGGGGGTCTGGCGGATGATCGTGCCCGCGGGTTCACTGGAATACTCCTCCGGGAATTCGGCGCGCAGCAGGTTGTTGTAGTCGGTGGCGAGGAACTCGTCCTTTGTCATGCCCACAAAGCTGATGACCTGCACATCGGCACGGTTAGAGAACAGCAGGTTGCTGGAATTGGTGAAGATCAGATAGATCAGGATGGCAGCGCCGATGACAAACGCCACGGCCATGCCGAAGAAGATCGGCAGCAGGGAAAAGCCCTTGGACGCCTTTTTCTTCTTCTTTTGGGCAGATTTGCTGCGGCCCGGGTTCGAGGTGCCGACACGACGGGCGTCACCTGTGTGGATGCTGGTGGATTTCGGGCTGGGCTTTGTGTTGCTTACCACGCGGTTGATGTTCCTTTCCGGGTTGTCCTCGGCACTGCGGTACTCATACGCAAACTGGATGGACGGGTTGCGCTTGAATTCCTCGATAGCAGCCAGCATCTCCTGGGCGCTCTGGTAGCGCTTGTCGGGGTCCTTTTCCATAGCTTTCTCGGTAATCTGGCGCAGTCCTGCCGGGGTCTGGGGTGCGATTTCGGCCAGCGGCTTCGGCTTCTCCGAAATCTGCATGATGGCGATGGACACTGCACCGTCGCCGTCAAACGGCAGGCGGCCCGACAGCATCTCGTACAGCATAACGCCGACAGAGTAGATGTCGGTGCGGGCGTCGGTGCGCTCACCCTTGGCCTGCTCGGGGCTGATGTAGTGCACCGAGCCGATGGCCTTGTCGCTGACGGTCTGGCTCTGTGCGCGGGAGAAGCGTGCGATGCCGAAGTCCATCATCTTGATGGAGCCATCTGCCAGCAGCATGATGTTCTGCGGCTTGACGTCGCGGTGAATGATGCCCTTGGAGTGGGCGTGCTGCAGAGCACTCAAAATCTGGGTGGCAAAGTGCACGGTCTCCTTCCAGGTCAGGGCACCGCCGCGCTGCTTGAGATATTCCTTTAAAGTGATGCCGTCCACATATTCCATGACGATGTATTGCAATTTGTCGGTGACAGAAACGTCATAGACCTTGACGATGTTGGGATGGCTCAGAATAGAGATCGCCTTCGACTCGTTCTTGAAGCGGCGGACCAGTTCCTCATTGTCCAGAAATTCGTCTTTTAATACCTTGACGGCGATCTGGTTGCCCGTTTTTAAATCAGTGCCGCGGTAGACATTGGCCATGCCGCCGACACCCACGAGACTTTCAATTGAGTAGCGGCCATCCAGCCGTTTGCCGATCAGATTATCCATTGTTGACCTCCGTAGCTTCCACGCCCATGAGCAGGACCGTAATGTTATCCTGACCGCCCGCCTGCAGGGCGCGGTCTACCAAAATGCTGGTTGCATCAAAAAAAGGAACCTCGCGCAGTACCTGCGCAATGTCATCGTCCGCGACCATGTTCGTCAGGCCGTCGGTACACAGCAGAAGGATGTCCCCCTCCTCGATTTCGCAGCGGTTGTACTCCGGCACAATGTTGGCCGAGACGCCGAGCGCGCGGGTGATGAGGTTCTTCTGCGGGTGGACGGCAGCCTGCTCCCGCGTGATCTGGCCGCTGTCGACGAGCTGCTGCACCATAGAGTGGTCGCGGGTAATCTGCCGCAGCCCGCCTGCGTGGAACAGGTAGGCGCGGGAATCCCCGGCGTGCACCACATGGGCCATGCCGCGGCTGGCGTAGGCGCAGACGCCGGTGGTACCCATGCCCTGCATCTCGGGGTCAGAGGTGGACTTTTCATACACGGCGCGGTTCGTGATGTCGAACCCGCGCATGAGGAAAGTCTTTTCCATGCCAGGCTGCAGGGCCTTCATGTGGCGGGCAAAATACTGCTGCATGGTGTCGGTGGCAATGCGTGCAGCAATGCGCCCGCCGTTGACACCGCCCATGCCGTCGCAGACGATGCCCCAGGCGGTGCCGCCTGCCAGCTGCTGCGCACAGTAATTGTCCTGGTTTTCCTGCCGGCAGCTGCCGATGTCCGTGATCGCGGCAATCTTCATTCGGGTTGGTTCCTTTCCGCTGCTCCGTTGCGGAGCAAGACTCATTTTCCCTGCGCGTCCTCGCGGCGCAGCTGGCCGCAGGCGGCGCTGATGTCGGTACCCAGACGGCGGCGCACCGTGGCGTTGACGCCCAGTGCCTCCAGCTCCTTCTGGAAGCGGTGCACATTGGCATCGTCGGTGGCAGAATAGGGGCTGCCGTCCACGGGGTTGATGGGAATCAGGTTGACGTGCGCGCCCATGCCCTTGATGAGGTTGGCGAGCTTCTGCGCCATCTCACTGCTGTCATTGACACCGCGCACCATCGAATACTCAAAGCTGATGCGGCGGCCCGTCTCCTTCTGGTAGCGGCGGCAGGCCGGGATCAGCTGCTCCAGCGGGAACGCATCGTTGACCGGCATCATGCCGGAACGGGTCTTATTGTCCGGCGCATGGAGCGAGACAGACAGTGTCAGCTGCAGATGGCGCTTCGCCAGCTCGTCGATCTTGGGCACAAGGCCGCAGGTCGACAGGCTGATGTTGCGCATACCGATGTTGACGCCCTCCGGGCAGGAGATGATCTCCAGAAAGTCCATCACATTATTAAAATTGTGCAGCGGCTCACCGATGCCCATCAAAACAATGTGGGAGACGCGCTCGCCGGTGTCCTTCTGTGCGGTGTAAATTTCCGCCGCGATTTCCCCCGCCGTCAGGTCGCGCACGCGGCCCGCCTGGGTGGAGGCACAGAACCGGCAGCCCATCGCACAGCCCACCTGGGTGGACACACAGACAGTATTGCCGTATTTGTAGCGCATGAGCACGGTCTCGATGCAGTTGCCGTCGGCCAGCTGCAAAAGATACTTGACCGTACCGTCCCTGGACTGCTGGCGGCGGCGGATGACGGGGGCTGCAATCGTGCACTGCTCCTCCAGCTGGGCCAGCAGCGCCCTGGGCTGGTCGGTCATCTGGGAGAACTCCGTCACAAGCTTCTGGTGCAGCCATTTAAAAATCTGCTTGGCGCGGAATTTTGGCTGACCCAGTCCCACGATGTAGGCCGTCAGCGCGTCAAGCGTCAAGTCGGAAATGCAGATTTTTTCGCCCATGCGGGGTCACCTCCTTTTATAAGAACGAGTTTACAGTCAGTTTTGTTCCAGGATGGCGGCAAAAAAACCGTCCGTCCCGGCTCTGTGGGGCAAAAACAGCGTGCCCAGCGGCGTGATGTCCGCCCCCGGCAGCGCCGTCTTTGGCAGTACAACGTGAAAATCAGGATTGGCGGAGAGGAATTTCTCAACCTGGGCCTGATTCTCCTTATCATTCACTGTACAGGTAGAATACACCAAACGGCCATTTTCGGCAAGTGAATCTGCGCCGTTTTGCAGGATTTTTTGCTGGGCAGCGAGCAGATTCTCTATCCCGTCCAAATCCTTGTAACGAATGTCCGGCTTTTTGGCGATAACGCCCAAACCCGAGCAGGGCACATCGCAGAGCACACGGTCAAATGTTGGCCAGTCGGAATTGTGCTGTGTGGCGTCATTTTCAACCGCTACGGCACAGGTGATGCCGCAGCGGTCAAACGCCTGCTGCAAAAGCGGCACGCGGGTGGGCACAAACTCGCCGCTGACAAGCTGGCCTTTGTCCTGCATGGCCTCGGCCAACGTCAGGCTTTTGCCGCCCGGCGCGGCGCAGAGATCGAGCACCTGCTGCCCCGGCTGTGCGTCAACGCAGAGCGCGGCAAACTGGCTGGCAAGCCCCTGCACATGGAAAAGCCCTTTTTTGAATGCCGCGCTCGCGGCGGGCGAACCGGCAAACTCCACGACCAGCGCCCCCGGCCAGGGGCCGGGCGTCACGGTATGGCCCTCCTGCTGCAAAAGCGCGGTCAGGTCGGTATCGTTCGTGCGCAGTGTGTTGACGCGGATCGTCGTCTTAGGCTTTTCATAAAATGCGGCGGCCAGGGGGAACGCCTCCGCCCCGAACTGCGCATAGAAAAGCTCGGCCACCGGGCGGGACAGGCAGTAGTAGATCGAGAGCCGGTCCAGAGGGTCGGCAAAATCGGCCTCGGAGACATCGGCGGCAGCGGCGCGGCGCAGCACGGCGTTGACCATGCCTGCGGCGCTGGATTTTCCCAGTGCCCGCGTCAGCTTGACCGATTCATTCACAGCGGCGGGCAGCGGTACATTCATGTACAGTGCCTGTGCCAGTCCCGCCCGCAGCACGGCGCGCACCGGCGCGTCCAGCTTGGCGACGGGCTTTTTCGTAAACTGATTTATACGATAGTCCAGCAGCGGCAGACG
>ENA-OPCB01002431-OPCB01002431.1-human-gut-metagenome-genome-assembly--contig:-NODE-2431-length-10281-cov-2.779288_pt1 | contig 10281 bp, 9 predicted proteins | sample MGYA00241561_ERZ501473 | MGnify/ENA primary metagenome ERZ501473 (study PRJEB25962, sample SAMEA2042519) | human gut metagenome | biome: human gut; feature: human-associated habitat; material: faeces... | reverse complement strand
CTTGTTATTACTCACCACTTGCAGAAGTGGGAGTCTTCTCGACTGAGATAAAACATGGAAGAAACATGCACGCTCGAAATCTATAAAGAATTCTGAGCACACACAAACACAAAAGGAGGATTTTATCATGAGTTATTTATACAAAACAAAAGGCACCTGTTCCACAATGATCGAAGTTGAGCTGGATGGACATATTGTAAAGGATGTCAAATTTACCGGCGGATGCAACGGTAATCTGAAAGCCATCCCAAAACTGGTGCAGGGTCTGACGGTTGAGCAGGTAGAAGAAAAGCTTTCCGGCATCTCCTGTTCCGGACGTCCTACGTCCTGCGGAGATCAGCTGGCAAAAGCCTGTCGTGCTGCCCTGGAAGCACAGAATGCATAGCTGATGCATGACTGATAATAAAGAAAAAGGATTCGAAGCATCTGTACCTCTGTGTTCCATGTACAGATGCTTTTTCTTTCTCTATCGGTCGTAATTATCTGATAACTTAACATTGTATCTCGATCATTTCTGCCTATTCTTATTTATTTAAAATATTTTTTCACTTTTCTATTGACATATCATGTTTTATCTGTTATATTGAGTACAACAAATAAAGAACTTACAGTTCTTACAAAATTAAAGAAAGAGAGGTACAGTCCACCGGAAACATAATTTAAACTTCAAAAAACGATACTAAGCATAGGAGGTACGGTCCAATCTACATTTAAATTTTATCTTCATTTATTATAACGAAAGAGGTACAGTCCAATGAAATAGTTATTCGTTTTCCATCAATTTAATTTTTCGAAAACGAGGTATGGTCCAATGAAATAATTATTCATCTTTCATCATTTAAATTTTTGAAAACGAGGTACAGTCCAATGAAATAGTTATTTTCTTTTCATAATTTAAATTCTTGAAACGGAGAACAGACCAATGGACAGGTAAATGAATTAATTTAATCTTAGAATACATAGTTGGAGGTACAGTCCACCAGAGATTAAAGTAATCAGCAGTTTTTCCTGATACCAGAATTGAATACATGACAGATACCATAGTAAATCAGAAAATCAAGGTTCAGATGGCAACGTTCAGATATGAATCGGATTTAAAAGGTCATGATAGAAGGAGATTTGAAAACGTAACGGGAAAGGCTCAAAAGAAAATTGAATCAAAAAATTGTATAACGAGACATATCGAAAGATTAAGGAGGAAAAATCCCTTGGAGAGTATATGTTATTAAGGCTACATTGATATCTGTAAAAACAGTATTGATGTAGCCTTTTCTAGTACAGTGTTTCTGAAATAAGTAGCATATAGAACGCAGGATGTTTTTACAAGTGTGTGATTCCAAAAATGCAGGCGTAGCGGGCTACGCCGAGGCTTTTGGAATTGCGCAATTGTGAAAATAGACAAGTTATATGTGGTACTTATTTAGAAATCGCTGTACTAGTACCGTGTTTCGTAAATAACTGTACCAATGCCTGCTTTTTGCATTTCCTTCCCTCTTCTACTCCCTTTCTGCTCATCTTCAAAAATACTCTTTCTTTTACATCATACACGTTACTGTTCGCAGATCCGCCGGTTACCTTTCCCTGATTTCTATTGACACACTTCTCTTATAGGTGTAATCTAGTATTGAAAACTAGATGTTGTCGTTTTAGCAGACAACAAGAAAGGTATACAACTGAAATGAGAGAGATTATTATTTCCACTGAAAGTGGCTCCGATCTTCCGGAAAACCTTGTAAAAAAATACGATATAAAAGTCATTCCCATGCATATTGTCATGGATGGCACTTCCTATGCTGACGGAACCATCAGCGTAGATAAAATTTACGAATACCATAATGAGACAAAAAAAATCCCGACAACTTCTGCGGTAAATGTCGGCGAATACATTGATTTCTTCACACAAATCCGCAAAGAGCATCCGGACTGCGTTATTATGCATCTGGCTTATTCCTCGCTGGCATCTTCTACTTATCAGAATGCAGAGATTGCCATCCGCGAATTTGAGGATATCTATCTGATCGATACAAGAAACGTATCCGGTGGCTGTACGGCACATCTTGCAAAAACATATGAGATCGTTCAGGCGAAAAAAGATACTGTCACCGACTATAAAGCATTGGCTGATGAAATCGAATCCTGGAACAAAAAAGTCTTCTGTTCCTTCATTCCGGGAAATCTGGACTATCTGAAAGCTGGTGGACGAGTGTCCAATGCTGCATACCTGGGTGCTACACTGCTCCGTCTGAAACCACTGATCGAGATCGTGGACGGACAACTTCTTGCCTCCAAGAAATACCGCGGCTCTATTGAAAAATTTGTGGATACCTATATGGAAGAATATCTTGCGAAACATGATGTTTCCAGAAAATGTCTGTATCTGATGTATTCCAAAGGACTTTCCCAGGTTGCCCTTGACCGGATGAAAGAAAATGCAATCCGCTTCGGCTTTGAAAGCTATGAATATGTCATGACCGGATGTGTTATCAGCTGCCATAGCGGTCCGGGAGCAATCGGACTTGCCGGATGTTGTGAATAAGATTTTTTACATGTTTTTTAAAAGATAAATTCCATTCAAAAAATCCCATATTTTTCATCTCGCAGGCTAAAACGCCTTACTCTGATGAAAAATATGGGTTTTTTCTTTACATTATGGGCATTCTTTTGTAAAGCAGACATTCGCAATCCGCTTTGTCTGCTTTCTCTTTTTACTTATTTACGAATTTGACAGCCGTACCGTATGCAATGACTTCGGCCGCTCCCTGGATGATAGCTGATGTCGCAAAACGAATATTTACCACTGCGTCTGCACCAAGTCCTTCGGCTTCTTCTACCATACGCTGAATCGCCAGATCTCTTGCTTCGTTCATCATCTCGGTATAGGCTTTCATTTCTCCGCCTACCAGATTTTTGAAGCTTGCACCGATATCCCTGCCAATATTTTTGCACTGAATGGTACTTCCTTTTACCATTCCAAGCATCTCCAGTTCTTTTCCTGATATATAATCTGTGTTTACTAATACCATAAGACTGTTCCTCCCATTTTTCGCCGTTTGTCAATTATGCAAGCATATTGGCTCACTTACGCTCATTATATCATAGGGTGTATGAAATATGTCATTTTTACTCCAAATTTAATTTATTTTTCAAAAACCATGTCGTCACAAAGAAGAAGATGACACTGTAAATGGCATCGGTGATGCACTGTCCCGCCAGAAGTTTGACATATCCGGCTACGACCATACCTTTTCCTGCATCAGCATGAACTCCGATACCGGCATTATCCACTGCCATGGAACCGTTGAGCATCTCAATCAGATTAAAGTTTGTCAGCGTACCGATAATTGCAATAATAATCAGAATTACGATAAAGGTCAACACACTGTAAAATACTTTATGTCTCTTTGCAGCAGCACCGATTGCCATAGCCGTATAAACCAGCAGAATGATACGAACAATCTGAATCACCGCAGTTACAATGGTCAGAATGATTTCTCCCGCACTTTCCTGAAAAAATTTGAAGAAATCTCCCCATGGAAGGGAACACCAGTCAAGTGCAAACAGATTTCCACTGCCAGCCACACTGGTCAGCACAAGTACAAACACAGATACGATCAATGTTATGATACTCAGCAAAACCCAGATCAGAGAACTGATGGTTTTAGATGCAACCAGCATCCATGTAGGAACCGGAAGGGTATGCATCAGATAACCTTCTCCTTTCAGCAGATTTTTATAAAATCGCTGAAGGATCATAACAACCGTCACGATCATCAGTGTCATGATCAATAGTGTATAGATCAGACCGCTGACTACAACTGCAATTGCATTCCCCTGTGTCGCCTGCCAGATAGTTCCTCTGGCAAGGAATCCAACTATCGCTGCCACGATCAAAACAGCCAGATACAGCACACCCATCAGCCTGCTGGTCGATTTCAACTCATACTTCAATAATTTTCCTAACATCTGAATACCTCCCTGAACAACTCATCTACTGATTTATGTTCTGTTTCACGAATTTCATCCACACTGCGATGAAAAACAATATTGCCCCGATTGATAAATACTGCCTCGTCCAGTACACGCTCAATGTCTGAAATCAAATGTGTAGACATTACGACCAGTGCATCTTCAGAATAATTCCGAATGATAGTATTTAAAATATAATCTCTTGCCGCCGGGTCTACACCGCCGATTGGCTCATCCAGAAAATAGATTTCTGCATTCCGGCTCATCGCCAGTATCAGCTGTACTTTTTCTTTATTACCCTTGGATAATGTTTTTAGCCGGTCTTTCTCCCGTAAATTCAACTGTTTTAACATTTCCTCCGCTTTCTTCCGGTCAAAGTCTGCATAAAAATCGTCAAACATTCCTACCAGTGCTTCCACATTCATCCAGTCCGGCAGATAATTTGCATCCGGCAGATAAGAAACGAATGCTTTTGTCTCCGGCCCCGGTTTCAAACCGTTTAACAAAATTTCTCCGGATGTGGGCTGAAGCAGACCATTTGCCAGTTTGATCAATGTGGTCTTTCCGCTTCCATTCGGTCCAAGTAATCCTACGATTCTGCCACTTTCTAACGTCAGATTCACATCACTCAAAGCCATTACATTTCCATAATCTTTTGTCAGATTCTTACATTCCAGTCTACTGCTCATGACACGCTCCCTCCTTGTCCTCTCGGATCAAATCTATAATTTCCTCTTTTTCAAACCCCATATTTTTCATCTGCTGTAAAAATGTCTGTATGGTTTCCCTTGCTGTCTCACGTTTCATTTTCTGAATTCTCCCTTCATCATCTGTCACAAACCTTCCACTTGTTCTCTGCGAATGAACCAGTCCCATCCGTTCCAGCTCTGCCAGGGCCTTCTGCATTGTATTCGGATTCACCTCCGCCTCACTGGCAAGATCCCGCACCGATGCAAGCTTGCTGCCCGGTGCATAATATCCGGTTGCTATTCTGTTTTGAATAATATCAACCAGCTGAAGATAGATTGATTTGTCATTTACAAAATTCCACGCCATATCCATTCTCCATCCTTTCTTTGTTTCTCTGTGTATCTCTATGCATCGTTTGTATTATTGTACTGTTGTATTACTTGATTAATACAATAATACTTATGAATCGTTTTGTCAATAGAAAAAAAGAATTTTTATAATATTGCTATACGGTGTTGTCACTTCTGTGCTATGATATCTTTATTCAACAATGTGGTGGGCATTTGCAATCGGATTCCGCCACTTACTTACGAAAACAGTATTTCAGAAATATAGCCAGTACATCGTTTCGTAAATAACTATACCGGAATGACACATTTAAAAGATTTCAAGAATACACAAAAATAACATGGAGGGTTTACTCTTATGAGATTAGGAACATACAAGGGCATTCATATGACACGCCCAAATACGGAAGTGACCAAACACGAAGTCCTGAACGTTTTAAAAAAGAAACAAAAGGAATATGCCGTTGCCACAAACATTGATGACCGCAGCGCACAGGAAGGCGATCAGGTAATCCTTGATTTTCAAGGCATGTATCATGGACAGGACATCCCGCATGGAAACGGTTCAGATTTTGCACTGACCATCGGTGCCAAAGCTTTTTTACCGGAATTTGATGACGCTCTGATTGGAAAAAATATCGGTGATACCTTTGATATCAATGTTACATTCCCGACAGATTACCGCATCAGCACTATGCAGAACCGCTCTGTTGTATTCCACACAACATTAAAAAAAATCCGTCTGATGGACTATCAGCCGATTGATGATGAGTTTGCAAAGGATTTTTCTGAATATACAACACTGAATGAATGGGAAAATGAAATTTTTTCCCATCTGCAGGCTCGGCGAAAAACTTCGGTACAGGAAAAATTGACCCGGGAAGTAATGGCAAAAATCATTGCCGATTCTGATATCCCGATTGATGATGACATGAAGGAAGAAATAACACAGATTTATTATGATGACTTTCTGGATGAACTGGAAATGAATCAGATCCCACTGGAACTTTACTGCAAGCGTTCCGGTCATACCGAAGATGAAATCTATGCTGACAAAGAGCAGGAAGCTATTAAAACAATTCAGGCACAGAGTGTACTCCATGCCGTTGCTGCTGCAGAAAAAATCAGCATCACGCAGGAAGAACTGAATACGGAACTGCAAAATATTGCACAGGAAGAGGAAGAAGATCCGGAGGAATTCATGGCAACACTGGAAGAGGAAGATGTAGAAAATATAGCCGATCAGCTAACGATGGATAAAACGATGGCCTTCATATTGGACAGCGTAGTTTGGGATGATTAATAGGATGATCGTCATATTTGGCAGCGTGATTTAAGTTCATAAAAGGAGAAGAACTCAGATGAGTACTTCTCCTTTTTTACGTTTTCAAGTCGAACGCACGTGAGACTTGGTGCGTGATTCTGGTCAGCAAAAGCTGACATATTCTTCTCAGAATCACTGCACTCTACACTTTGAGGCTGCTGTATCAAAACTGTGCTGAAGTTTGATACAACAGCCTTCTTTTTGCCCTTGTGGAAATGTCCGGATTGGGTTATAATAGGAACGCTTACGAAATAGAAATAAACGAATCAGCAATTTTTTATCTGACAGGAAATCGCAACAAATTTTTCATCAGATAAAAGCGCTTTGTGCAGATACTGCACACTCGCAGAAGAAAAAAAGCAGATGCTGGATCGTAAAGAATAGACAGAAAGAGGTAGAGTTATGGCTAAAGTCAGAACAAGATTTGCACCGAGCCCGACAGGCCGTATGCATGTTGGAAATCTGCGCACTGCTTTGTACACATATCTGATTGCAAAGCATGAGGGCGGAGAGTTTATACTTAGAATTGAAGATACGGATCAGGAGCGTTTTGTGGAAGAAGCGCTTGGAATTATTTACCGTACCCTGGAAAAAACAGGTCTGATCCATGATGAGGGACCGGACAAAGATGGCGGATATGGTCCATATATCCAGAGCGAGCGCTGCAAGAGCGGGTTGTATATGGAATATGCAAAACAGCTGATCGAAAAAGGCGAGGCATATTACTGCTTCTGTGATAAAGAACGCCTGGATTCTTTAAAACAGAATATCAACGGAAAAGAAATCAGTGTCTATGACAAACACTGTCTGCATCTTTCCAAAGAAGAAGTAGAAGCCAAACTGGCAGCAGGCGTTCCGTATGTTATCCGTCAGAACATCCCGAATGAAGGAACGACTTCTTTCGAAGATGAGATTTACGGAAAGATTGAAGTTCCGAACTCAGAGCTGGATGATATGATTCTGATTAAATCTGATGGATATCCGACCTACAATTTTGCAAATGTAGTTGATGACCACCTGATGGGCATCACTCATGTGGTAAGAGGAAATGAATATCTGTCATCTTCACCGAAATACAATCGTCTGTATGCGGCATTTGGCTGGGATGTTCCGGTTTATGTGCACTGCCCGCTGATCACAAACGAAGAGCATAAAAAGCTGAGCAAACGCTGCGGTCATTCTTCTTACGAAGACCTGATCGAGCAGGGATTTGTGACAGAAGCAGTTGTAAACTATGTGGCGCTGCTTGGATGGTGTCCGTCTGACAACCGTGAGATCTTCTCTCTGGAGGAGCTGGTAGAAGCTTTTGATTATCATCATATGAATAAATCACCGGCTGTTTTTGATATGGGCAAATTAAGATGGATGAACGGTGAATATATCAAGGCAATGGATTTTGATAAATTCTACGAGCGTGCACTGCCATATCTGAAAGAAGCGATCCACAAAGATCTGGATCTGAAAAAGATCGCATCTCAGGTTAAGACACGTATCGAAGTATTTCCGGAGATCAAAGAGCTGATCGATTTTTATGAAGAAGTTCCGGAGTATGATACACAGATGTATTGCCACAAAAAAATGAAAACAACAGAGGAAACTTCTCTGAACCTGTTAAAAGAAGTACTTCCTCTGCTTGAGGCACAGGATGATTACAGCAACGATGCACTGTTTGAGGCACTGGTAGCATTCGGTAAAGAACATGGATATAAGACCGGGTATATCATGTGGCCGATCCGTACTGCTCTTTCCGGTAAACAGACAACACCGGCAGGTGCAACCGAGATACTGGAGATTCTTGGAAAAGAAGAATCCATCAAACGCATCCATGCGGCAATAGAGAAATTGGAGAAATAATCTATGAGTTTGAGTGAAACTCAGTCCAGGGCAGTCGCCCATGGAGCAGGTCCCTGCATCTGTCTTGCAGGGCCTGGCTCCGGAAAAACCACCGTTATCACCGAGAGAACAAAATACCTGATCGAAAAGCAGGGGATCAGCCCATCGGAAATCCTGGTCATCACGTTTACCAAAGCAGCATCCATCGAGATGCGGGAGCGTTTTCACAATGCAATGAAGGGACGTTATGCACCGGTTACTTTTGGTACCTTTCATGCGGTATTTTTTACGATCCTCAAAGCTGCCTATCACTATACGGTAGAAAATATTTTAAGAGAAGAAGAGAAATATACGATCCTGCGTGATATTTTGGAACCGATGGATCTGGAGATCGAAGATGAGAAGGAGTTTCTTTTGGGTGTCACAGAGGAGATCAGTCTGATCAAAAACGAGCGGATATCGCTTGAGCATTATTATTCTTCTAATTGCCCGGAAGATGTGTTCCGCAGTATTTTCAGAGAATATCAGCAGGCTCTGATACGGAAACGGAAACTGGATTTTGATGATATGCTGGTCTGCACTTACGAACTGTTAAAAGCAAGACCGGATATCTGCAGGGGATGGCAGAAACGTTTCCGCTATATTCTGATCGATGAATTTCAGGATATCAATGCGATCCAGTATGAGACGGTCAAACTTCTGGCACAGCCTGGAAACAATCTGTTTATCGTCGGCGATGATGACCAGTCTATCTATCGTTTTCGCGGTGCAAAGCCGGAGATTATGTTGAATTTTCAGAAAGATTTTCCGAAAGCTGTGATGATCCAGCTTGCAGAGAATTACCGTTCGACGGAGTGCATCATCAAAGGAGCCGGCAGGGTGATCGCTCACAACACCAACCGTTTTCAGAAAAGCACACATGGCATCCGCGGAAACGGAGAGAAGATCACAATCTCTTTCTTTCAGAATCAGGCAATGGAGGCTCTGGCGGTTGTCAAAAAAGTGCAGGATATGCTGCGAGACGGAAGAGAGCCGCAGGAGATCGCAGTTCTGTTCCGGACGAATACCGGAGCACGTATTTATCTGGAAAAATTCATGGAATACAACCTCCCGTTTCGGATGCGGGACGGACTGCCGAATATTTACGAACAATGGATCGCAAACGATCTGTTTACGTACATACGCATTGCAAACGGAAATCGCAGCCGGAAAGATTTTCTGCAGATCATAAACCGTCCGAACCGTTATATCAGCCGTGATTATCTGGATTCCCAGACGGTTACACTGGAAGGACTGCGGCAGAAATGTCAGGGGCGGGGCTGGACGGGATGGAAGATCGGATCGACCGCCTGGAATATGATCTTTCCTGTATTGCGAAAATGAAGCCTTATGCGGCGATTAATTATATCAGGAATGCGGTAGGATATGAAGAATATTTGAGAGAATATGCACAGTTTCGCAGGATCAAGCCGGAAGAGCTGTATGAGGTTTTAGATGAACTTCAGGAAGCAGCCAGAAGTTTTGATACTTTTGATGCCTGGTGTGTCCATATGGAAGAATATAAAGAAGCTTTGCAGAAAAAGAGCAGTGAGCAGAAAGAAGAAGCAAAGGCGGTTGTTTTTACAACACTGCACAGTGCCAAAGGTCTGGAGTTTCCGGTGGTATTTCTTGTGGATGCAGTGGAAGGCAATATGCCGCACCGGAAAGCAGTGATGGATGCGGATATCCAGGAAGAACGCCGTCTGTTTTATGTGGGCATGACGCGGGCAAAAGACAAGCTCTATCTGTATTATGCAAAAGAACGCTATGGGCAGGAGCTGTCCTGTTCCAGATTTATTGAAGAACTGCGAGGAGACGGCACACCAAAACCCGGACAGGGAGAAAAAAGGAGACAGACGATATGACATCAAATACAGAGAAAAGTTTGCAGATTTTAAAAGAAGAGATACAAAGGCTGGAAGAACAGGGCATTTCCGGGCATATTTTAGAAGAACTTATGGAATTTCGAAGAGAAAATGATACGGGCGATGCGGCAGAAGAACGCTGCATCCGTCCGCAGATCCCGTTTTTCGGAAAAGAGGTTCTGGAAATGGCGATCGCGGCTCTGTTAGCGGGCGAAAA
>ENA-OPCB01002424-OPCB01002424.1-human-gut-metagenome-genome-assembly--contig:-NODE-2424-length-10296-cov-4.219803_pt1 | contig 10296 bp, 10 predicted proteins | sample MGYA00241561_ERZ501473 | MGnify/ENA primary metagenome ERZ501473 (study PRJEB25962, sample SAMEA2042519) | human gut metagenome | biome: human gut; feature: human-associated habitat; material: faeces... | reverse complement strand
AGCGTTAGCTAAATTTCAATGCCCGACCGACACTCCGCTAAACCATAATTTATTCAACTATTGATAAAAAATTTTCCCTTAAAATAGTAAAATCCCACTCTGTTTTTTCAGAGTGGGATTTTTTTAAGCATTTTCTGCTTGTGTTTGTTTTTCTTTTTCAGCCTGTGCTCTTTTTAGTTTTGTTCTCTTAATAACCTTAAGACGGCTGAATTCTTCTCTTTCCTTTTCATCAAGAGCATCGGAAATAAACTTTACGGTTTCTTCAAATTTAGGAATCATAATGTTCTTAAGAGCGTTGGCCCTCTTCTGTGTTTTCTTGATTGAAACCGCAAGACGGTAAACACTGTTTTCTATCTCGGCAAGCTCTGCGGTAAGATACTTAACTTCGGTGAATTTCTCGTAAGTTTTATCAATACCTGAGTTTGTAAGTCGCAGTCCGTAGTGCAGGTAGGTTTGAGGTTTTTTCTCGTCAATGGTGAGAATCGGAATTTCAACACCCATTACACTTCTTGAATCAAGTTTTAATGAGTCTTCTTCAGGAATCGTGTTTGAAAGGTCATCGCAAAAGCCGTTTGTAACATTGGCAGTCTGAAGTGCTATGTAAGCTTCTTCATATGCATTGTCGATCTTCTCCTGAATTGCATTGGCGTGGTCGATAAGCGTCATCATTTCTCTTATAAGAATATTACGCTTACGGTCAAGCAGTTCATAGCCGTTTTTGGCAAGAGCAAGCGACTTTTTGGTGTTCATCAGATTACCTTTTGTAGGTACAGCCTGTACAGCCATAGATGCTCAGCACTCCTTTCTGACGGTTATTTCTCAACATAATACTTGTCAAGAATCTGATCGTCAACACGGTCAAGTTCTGATTTCGGAAGTGTAGAAAGTAATTCCCAACCGAGGTCAAGGCTCTGTTCAATACTTCTGTTTTCGTTGAATCCCTGATTAACAAACTTTGATTCAAACAGTCTGCCGAATTCAATATATTTCTTGTCGATAGGGGAGAGTTCTTCCTCACCGATAACAGATGCAAGTGAACGAGCGTCAATTACCTTTGCATATGATGCAAAGAGCTGGTTTGCAAGTGCCTGATGGTCGGCTCTTGTATAACCCTCACCGATACCGTCCTTCATAAGACGGGAAAGTGAAGGAAGAACGCTTACAGGCGGATAAAGACCTTGTCCCTGTAATGAACGGTCAAGTACAATCTGACCCTCTGTGATGTAACCTGTAAGGTCAGGAATCGGGTGAGTAATATCATCGTTAGGCATTGTAAGAATAGGAATCTGTGTAACAGAACCGTTCTTGCCTTTAATCATACCTGCACGCTCATAAAGTGATGCAAGGTCTGAATAAAGATAGCCCGGGTAACCTTTTCTTGCAGGAATTTCACCCTTTGATGATGAGAACTCACGAAGAGCCTCGGCATATGAGGTCATATCTGTCATAATAACAAGAACATGCATCTCAAGCTCAAATGCAAGGTACTCGGCAATAGTAAGAGCACATCTTGGAGTAAGTGTTCTTTCGATAATCGGGTCATTCGAAAGGTTTAAGAGCATTACAACTCTTGAAAGTACGCCGCTTTCTTCAAAACTCTTTCTGAAGTATTCGGCAACATCTTTCTGAACACCCATTGCTGCGAATACTACGCAGAAGTTATTAGCATTTGCACCGCTGATTTTTGCCTGACGAACAATCTGTACTGCAAGGTCGTTGTGCTTCATACCTGTACCTGAAAAGATAGGAAGTTTTTGACCTCTGATAAGTGTCATAAGTGTATCAATGGTAGAAATACCTGTGTTGATGTAGTTCTTAGGATAAATTCTTGAAACAGGGTTGATAGGTGTGCCGTTAATGTTAGCACGCTTTACAGGGAAAATATCTCCGAGTCCGTCAATAGGTCTGCCTGCACCGTCAAGTACACGACCGATAATTTCAGGTGAAAGAGGCATTTCCATTGGGTGACCTGTAAGTCTTGTTCTTGTATTTGTAAGGCTGATTCTTCTTGTGCCCTCAAATACCTGAACAACAATCTTTTCGCCCTCAATCTGTACGACACGGCCCTGTCTTACTGTGCCGTTATCAAGGCGGATATCAACAATTTCCTCGTTGGAAACGCCTTTTACTCCGTCAAGAACTATGAGTGAGCCGTTAATTTCTTTAACGCCGACATAATCTATAATCATTGTGCGTTTCCTCCTTACATAATTGAGTCAAGCTTTTCATCAATTTCCTTGATATATTCATCAAAGAGTTCAGGCTTGCTGTTAGGAATATCATATTTCATCTTTGTAAGTTTATCGAACAAACCAAGCTCAATAACCTTTGAAATAGGAATTTCCTTGGTAACAACCTTCTTAGCCTTATCGTAAAGGTGAAGAATTGTTTTCATCATAAGTTTCTGCTTTTCAAGCGGAACATAAGTATCATCAGCGTGGAAAGCATTTTGCTGTAAGAAACCTACACGAACTACTCTTGCAGCTTCAATGACAAGTTTCTGGTCATCAGGAAGTACATCGGAACCGATAAGTTTTACGATTTCCATAAGCGAGCTTTCTTCCTGAAGAAGTGCGCTGATTCTGTTACGATACTCAATAAAGTCTTTACCGAGGTTTTCTTCAAACCAAGGGTCAAGGTCGTTAAAGTATTCGCTGTAGCTGTTCATCCAGTTAATAGCAGGATAATGTCTTGAATAAGCAAGCGACTTATCAAGTGCCCAGAAACAACGGGTAAATCTTTTTGTGTTCTGTGTAACAGGCTCGGAGAAGTCTGAACCCTGCGGAGAAACCGCACCGATAAGTGTTACAGAACCCTCACCGCCTGAAAGGACTTCCGCACGGCCGCCACGCTCATAGAATTCGGCAAGTCGTGAAGGCAAGTAAGCCGGGAAACCTTCCTCGGCAGGCATTTCCTCAAGTCGGCCCGAAATCTCACGAAGAGCCTCGGCCCAACGAGAAGTTGAGTCAGCCATCATAGCAACATGGTAACCCATATCTCTGTAATATTCGCCAAGTGTGATACCTGTGTAAATTGATGCCTCACGGGCTGCAACAGGCATATTTGATGTGTTGGCAATAAGAACGGTTCTGTCTGTCATAGGACGCTGTGACTTAGGGTCGATAAGTTCAGAGAATTCTTCGAGTACCTGGCTCATCTCGTTACCACGCTCACCGCAGCCTACATAAATAATAATATCAGCGTCGCACCATTTTGCGAGCTGGTGCTGTGTCATAGTTTTACCTGTACCGAAACCGCCAGGTATAGCGGCTGTACCGCCCTTAGCAATAGGGAAGAGAGAGTCAATAACTCTCTGACCTGTAATAAGCGGAATTGAAGATGCAAGTCTGTCCTTTACAGGACGAGCGGTTCTGATAGGCCATTTTTGACAAAGTGTGAGGTTGTGCTCAACACCGTTATCATCTTTAATAACAACAATTGTGTCAAAAAGCTTGTATTGACCGTCAGGCATAACCTTGGTAACAACGCCTGAAAGTTCAGGGTGAACCATAAGTCTATGTTCAATGATTGGTGTTTCGGGGAGTGTAGCATAAATCTGACCACCCTCGAGTTTGTCGCCAACCTTTACTTTCATTGTAACATTCCAGAGCTTTTTGTCATCAAGAGAAGAAACAGATGCACCTCTGTCAATGAAAGCGCCTGCCTGTTCCTCAATAGCCTTAAGAGGACGCTCAATTCCGTCAAAAATATTATCAATAATTCCCGGTCCGAGAAGTACATTCATAGGTGCGCCTGTACCTGTAACAACATCTCCCGGTTTAAGACCGGTTGTTTCTTCATATACCTGAATTGTGGTAAAATCAGAAGTTATACCGATTACTTCACCGACAAGGTTCTGTTCACCTACATGAACCATTTCCATCATTTCAAAGCAATCAGCATCTTTTACGGTAACAACAGGTCCGTTAATTCCATAAATAACATTATTTTCCATTTGTATTACCATCTTCTTTCGGATAAAATCAAGAAGGTCAATTAGTTAAGAACGCTCAGACCTGAGTTCTCAATAAACCATTCTCTCTGTGCAGAGAGCTTTGTGTCGAGTGTTTCATCGGCAACAATTCTCATTGATTTGCAGTAGCCTTTAAGACCGCCGATTTTGATTGAGTTGTCTTTAACAAGTTCAGCCATTCCGTGGAATGCGGCAAGGATTTCTGTTGAATACTTCATATCCTTTTCATTTATATAAACAACACAGCGGTTATCGTCAAAAAGTTCTGCAATCTGTCTTGCACTGTCAACAAGTTTTAATTTATATTCTTTGGTTTCTGTGTATTTAATAAGCTTTTGTGCAGCCATTTCAAATACTTCGTCAGTCATTTTTGCTCTTTCTCTAAAGAGTTTTTTCTGACTTTCCTGAACAAGTCTGGCAAGTTTGCTTGTTTCTACATACTTTTTAGCTTCAAGCTGCTGCTGTATGTAGCGTTCGCTGTCACGCTTGCCGTTTTCTTCGGCTTTTTTGAGTTTTTCTTCCTTTAAAAGCTCAACTTCAGTATTGGCAATAGACTTTTGTTCTTCGGTGTATCTTTGTATGGCTTGCAAAAAGTTATCGGTTTTTGTGGTATTTTCCATATTAATAACCTCTCAGCTCATTCAGAGTTTTACGCCAATAGCGTCCTGAACATATTTTGTGATACTGTCTTTGGTGCGTCCGTTGCCATGACGGTCGGGGATTTCTACAATCAAAGGCTTTTTGCGGTTGAGCTTTAAGTCATAGATAAGGTCAGGGCAGAGAGAAACAAGAGTTTCTGTCATAAGAATAACAGCTACATCTTCTCTCTCCATAGCCTTAGTAAGCTCTCGTGTAACTTCTTCCTCTGTATGAACAACTACACCGTCAATACCTGCAAAACGCATACCCATTTTAGTATCAACATTATCGCTTATAAGAAAAAATTTCATTTTTCGTCATATCCTTTATTTCTTCAATTAGCTGAAGAGAATCAAGATTGAGATAAGCATACCGTAAAGGGCAACACCTTCACCGAGAGCAACGAAGATGATTGCTTTACCAAATGCCTTTGGATCTTCACTTGTTGCGCCGATAGCTGCAGGAGCTGCGTTACCTACGGCAATACCACCGCCGATACATGAAAGACCAACTGCGATAGCTGCGCCGATATATGCAAAGCTCTTAGATGACTGCTGAGCAACCTGTACTGCCTCTGAAACTGTGTTTGCATCTGCTGCACCTGCTACGATTGGGCAAAGAAGGCAAATTGCAAATACTGCTGCGAATGAAGCAATCTGCATTAAAACTGTTTTCTTTCTGTTATGACCTTTTTCGTAAGCCTTTACAGCTACAACTACTGATGCTACAAGAAATACAACAGGGAGTGCCAACATAACTAAATTTAAGATGCTCATAATGATTTACCTCCAAAAATAAATAAACAATAAAATATATAATTAAGTTTTTCAACTTAACTGTTTTGTGTAAGTTTTAGCTTGACAGGTTCGTATGGTCTGCCTTCGCCTGAATAGAAACGGCTGAAAAGCTCATAATATTCAAGTCTTAATACCTGAATTGCTACGAGGAGAGCCTCAAGTACCATTACTATAACATTACCTACTACAACAATTGGCCAGTAGGCAATAGGACCTGCGGTTTCGGCAAGAACAAATACAACCATCATCATACCTGCGTGAACAAGAACGAATGCGCCTACACGCAAGAAACTCATTGTGTTTGTTACATAGCTTAAAAGAACTTCGATTGATTCAAAAATATTTTCAACAATGTAGTCCTTCCAGCTTTCCGGTTTCCAGTCAGGTTCTTTGTTTACCAATCCGCCAAGCGGCTCGGCAAAGAAAATTAAGATAAACGGAATTACAATCAGGAATATAATGTACGGAGCGTTGAATACGGGAAGTCCGAACAAAAGCTGACCTGCAATACCGAATACTATTGCGCTGTAGAAAATTATACCTGCCACACCGCTCGTGCTGAACAATGCTCTGCCATAATCCTTTTGACGGATTGATGTGTAGACATTGAGGAACATTGCGGTAATTAAAAGGAATACGCCAATGCCTATGGCTACAAGAATAATCTTTGTTGCCATTTCGGAGCTCATTACCTCAATAGGCTTTTCTTCAAGTCCGAAGAGAGCTTTGTACATGGGGTCGAGCAAATGCTCAAATCCGAACACACTGCCGAATACAAGTCCGAAGAATGCAGATGAAATACCGCACGGTGCAAGTATTTTACCAATTGCCATCTTTTTGATTTTATACATCAATATACCTACAACAGTAAGGCAGATACCCTGACCGACATCGGCAAACATAATACCGAATATAATAATGTAAGTTATTGCAACAAAAAGTGACGGGTCAATTTCATTGTATTTTGGCACGCCGTACATTGAAGTATAAAACTCAAACGGTCGTGCAAGGAAACAGTTTTTGAGTTTAACAGGCGGAGATTTTTTAATCTCGTTCTTTGCGTCTGAAAATTCAACTGTAACGCTTCTGTGTTTGCAAAGTCGTTTTTTAAGCTGTTTTGCAAATTCTGTCGGCACCCAGCCTACAATAATAAAACTTTTATTGTATTGTAAAGCTTTAGTTCTTATAGTTGAGTACAAAGAAAGTTCTTCAAGTTTTGACAAATATTTTAAAATTCTTTCTTTGTTAATGGAAAGATAATCGTCAATACGCTTTTCGGTATCTTTGTAAACATCCTCAAGGTGGGGAATAAGTGCCGTAAGTTTTTTCATATGCAGAGTTGGCGTTGAATTAACACCGATTATGTCGCATCTCTCAAAGAAAAGACTTGAAAAAACTCTGTCAATTTCTTCTGTCTTATCAGCTGGAGCAAGATAAACGCCCCAATAATAAGCTTTATCTTCTGTACACACCGAAAAATCAATATAAGGGTCATCCTTATAATTTTCCAGTTTTACATAGCTGTCCTTAGGAAGTCTTCCGAATCTTGCATTTACATATTTAAGCTCAAGCAGCTTTTCTATTTCAATGTCAAGTCCGACAAAGTGCTTTGTTTCGTCAAGATTTTGTTTTGCCTCAAGCAATTGCTCGGCGGCAAAATCTCTGTCTTCAACAAGCTCGTTTAGTTCATCGCAAATCTTATTGCAAAACAATTGAATATCCTGATATGTCGGATTAAAATTGCTTACATCGACAAGTGGGAACTGCCTTTTTGTAAGTCCTAATGAAGCCTTGAGGTTAGTGAGATGTTCGGCATAAATATTTTTGGTCTGAAGATGTGAAAAACCTTGGGTATTGTTGTAAAAAACAGACACATCATCGGGATGAAAAACTCCCGATTCTCCCAAAACGGTAATAACATCGTCAATCTCATCCATAAAGCCGATTATATTAACAGCTTGCATGGTTGATACAGCCAAATAAAATCACCTCTTTGTTAGTGGTACTGCTTACTTATACAATAAGCAGGGACTGTATTTTTTTAGAATCAAGTTTATATCGTGTACCTTCAATCAAGGTTATAATATTCATAAGCTCGGTTTCGGCAACGAACATATATGAAATCATCACAACAGAAGGATTGTTTGAGAAATACATATTCTTTCTTGCAAGTTTGTATTTTACTCTTGGGCTGATGTCACTTGCGTAAACATAACCTATTTGTTCAATCAACTTACCGGTGTGAGTTTCCTGCATTACGGAGAATACTTCTCCGGAGGATTCCGCACGGCACATTCTGTCGAGAGTTTTTTCACTGATGCTTGAAAAAGGGTAGAGCAGGTTGTTTTTTATTTGCTCCGGTGTAAGGTTATAATACTTTTTAAGACGAAGTACACGGGAGAAATTATTGTAATCGTTGATTACGGTAAAAAGCTCCATAAGCTCTTTTCTTTCAGTGCCTTTTGTTTTGCTCTTTATTACCTTTTTGAGGTTGGAGAAAACAAAAGTATAAAGATCATTTTCAATATCCGATATAGGCAAAAGATTGTTTTCGTCGGGCTTGTATTTTTCAAATATTTGAGAATACTTTGTATTGCTCAAAATGGTGAGAAATTCATCGTAATTTCTTGCAAGCGCAAGTTTCTGCAAATCAATCTCCGTATGTTTTGCAAAATATGTCGGATACTGATAAATAAACTTTTCAGTAGATGAAGTATTCAGCAAAGTGAGAAAGCGCATTATCTGTTCAATCTCGGTTCTGCTTATAACATAAGCTGAAAAGCCGGTGCTCATCTGGGAATCATATCTGCAAAGCGAGTCAAACTCATAGAAAAGATGTTGCCTTAAAAGAACCTCAAGTCTGCCACGGTGAACATCACGCTCATTTATATCACGCAATGCCTCCGCATAGTGCGTATATGACTTAAGATAAGACATTACTTCTGCAACACTGTTTGAGTTAAGCAAACTGTTGTAGTCCTTTTCGGTAAGTCTTTTACCAAACTTTGCTCTTGCTTTTGCAAGCACCGCAAACGAAGTGGAAGACACAGCTTTCGCACCTCCTTTAAAATAATATGCTTAATAAATGGATAGTTATCCGATTGTACGCTTAGCAATTTCATCTGACCATTTGTCAGCATTTGCCTCGAAATCAGATTTAAGTTTAATTAAAACAGATTTATGCTTCTGACGAGTATCCTGCCACTGATGTCTGATGTCCTTGTCAATATAAGCACTCTGGCGCTCAATGGTTTCGTCAGCTTTTGACATATAGGAATCGTAGATTACCTTTGCTTGAGCGTCAATCTCTTTGGCAAGAGCTTCTTTGTTTTTTTGATTTTCTTCATCGAAGGCTTTTGCCTCAGCGTCTGCTTCAACAATCTGTTTAATCATATCCTTCAAAAAATCACCCCCTGAAATTAGTTCTTGAGAGCCTGAAGCGGTGCAGGAATTCTTCCTCCTCTGTTGATAAATTCAGCCGGTGAGCCTTTTCTTAGCGGCATTACAGGACCGTAGCCGAGAAGTCCGCCAAAGTTAAGTGTTTCGCCTGCTTTTTTACCAATAGCGGGAATAAGTCTTACAGCGGTTGTCTTAGTGTTTACCATACCGATAGCGGCCTCATCTGCAATAATTGCAGAGATAACCTCGGCACTTGTGTCACCCGGTACAATAATCATATCAAGACCAACTGAACATACGGCTGTCATAGCCTCAAGTTTAGTTATGTCGAGATATTCGTTTTCAGCTGCATAAATCATACCTGCATCCTCCGATACCGGAATGAAAGCGCCGCTAAGTCCGCCAACATGTGACGAAGCCATTACGCCGCCTTTCTTAACAGCATCGTTAAGAAGTGCAAGAGCAGCAGTTGTACCGTGACATCCGCATACTTCAAGTCCCATTTCTTCAAGAATATGTGCAACACTATCGCCGACTGCCGGTGTAGGTGCAAGTGAAAGGTCAACGATACCAAAAGGAACGCAAAGTCTTTTGCTTGCTTCTTTTGCTACAAGCTGACCCATTCTTGTGATTTTAAATGCGGTTTTCTTAACCATATCGGCGATTTCGGCAATATTTTTGCCTTCGCCGCCCTTAGCAAGAGCAGCTCTTACTACGCCCGGTCCCGAAACACCGACATTGATAACGGTATCAGCCTCGCCGACGCCGTGGAAAGCTCCTGCCATAAACGGGTTATCTTCAGGAGCGTTACAGAATACTACAAGCTTTGCACAACCGATGGAATCTGCTTCCTTGGTGAGCTCGGCAGTGTCTTTGATCATCTCTCCGAGAATCTTGACTGCATCCATATCTATACCGGTTTTGGTTGAACCTACATTTATGGAGCTGCACACCTTTCCTGTGCTTGAGAGTGCTTCAGGAATTGAACGGATAAGAAGCTCATCAGCAGGAGTCATGCCCTTATTTACAAGCGCTGAATATCCTCCGATGAAGTTGACTCCTATGGTGTCTGCAGCCTTGTCAAGAGCCTTTGCTATCTTTACAAAATCTCCGGTGGTCTTACATACGGAACCACCAACCAGTGCTATAGGTGTTACAGAAACTCTCTTGTTGACGATTGGTATACCATATCTTCTTGATATCTCCTGACCTGTTGATACAAGATCTTTGGCATATGTTGTTATCTTGTTATATATCTTTGTACATCTGTGCCTACACAATCCAAAAGACTGATTCCCATTGTGATGGTACGAACATCCAGATTCATGTCTGAGATCATCTTATTTGTCTCGATTACTTCATTTATGCTAATCATGTATATCCTCTTTTCTGTCTGTCAGACTGTATATTATTAGATTCTGTGCATTGTCTCAAAGATCTTCTCGTGCTGTACCTTTATCTGTACTCCAATCTCTTCTCCGATCTGTC
>ENA-OPCB01002417-OPCB01002417.1-human-gut-metagenome-genome-assembly--contig:-NODE-2417-length-10305-cov-2.373268_pt1 | contig 10305 bp, 6 predicted proteins | sample MGYA00241561_ERZ501473 | MGnify/ENA primary metagenome ERZ501473 (study PRJEB25962, sample SAMEA2042519) | human gut metagenome | biome: human gut; feature: human-associated habitat; material: faeces... | reverse complement strand
CGCTCGCACGCCAAATCTCCTGCCTTGGCAGCCTCTGCCGAAGCATCTGTATCCAGTGTTTCGTGACCGTTGGCTGCAGCATTGCGCTCTTCATAAATGTATTGCAGCGCCGGCAGAGACCAGCCGGGGAAGTTTTCGCTGCCGTCGGCAGCAATACCGCTCAGCTTATCCATATCCGGCCAGTTTTTATACCAATCGGTGCGCAGTGCCACAAAGGCACCGTCGGGAATCGCTCCGTATTCTGCCTCATAAGCCTTGATGTCCTCCACCGTTACGGCGTAATGCACATCCTCCGCCACCTTGGCTGTGATATCAATCACGCACAAGGGAAACAGCATCTGCTGCGCGCCGAACGCTTCAGATAAAGGCATATCCTTAACAAAGTGACCGGGAAAGTCAATATGCGTGCCGTATTGGCCGGGAAATTTGAAGGTCTGAATCAAACATTCCAGCATCGGGTTGCCCCAATCGAAAACTGTCTTGCTAACCTCTACCGAGCCTGCGGGAATACCGCTCCACACCGGGCTGTCATTGTTCATAGAGTTGGAAAGCTCCACCCATTCATAAGCATCTGATTGCATTTCTGCTAACATGTTCCATAATTTGTACATAAGAAAACCCCCTCAATAAAAAATATTGGTCCTCACTATTATCCTAGTACATCGATAGGAATTTGTAAAGCAGATATTTTAACAACGGAATTTTTGTACCAATGCAAAAGACCCGCCACCGCTAAAAAGCGGCAGCGAGTCCTTTTATATGTAATAATAATATCTTAATTAATCTCTCAGCTTAGCCTTATATGCTTCGGCAACCTCAGCGATTACCTTCTTCATAGAAGCATCAACCTCAGCATCGGTCAGGGTGCGGTCAGCAGCCTGATAGGTCAGGTTAAAGGCCATGGATTTGCAGCCTGCGGCAACCTGCTTGCCGGTGTAGATATCGAATACACGCACACCCTGCAGCAGTTCACCTGCATGCGCACGGATAACCTGCTCCAGCTCGGCGTTGGTTACCTCTGCCGGAACAACAACGGCAATATCACGGCTCATGCTCGGGAACTTGGGCAGATGCTTGTATTGCGGTACAGCGGTTGCGCTTGCTACCAAAGGCTCTACGGCCATTTCCAGCACGTAGGTAACCTGATCCAGCTCAAAGTTTTCCTGAACTACCGGGTGTACCTCGCCGAAGGAGCCGATAACCTCGCCATTAACAACGATGTCACAGCTCTTGCCCGGATGCAGGTACGGCTGTTGGCTGCGAGTCATGGTGTAATCGCTCACCTGCATTGCTTCCAGCAGGCCTTCAACGATGCCCTTCATATCATAGAAGTCAACGTTGCCCTTATCATCGCACCAGTTGAGTGCTTTGCGGCTGCCGCTCAGTACTGCGGTCAGCAGCTGACGCTCTGCGGGATCCTCGGTCAGCGGCAGTGCCTTCGGCAGGAAGATACGGCCGATTTCAAACAAGGCAACACTGCTGTTGTGGTTACGCAGGTTAAAGGAGGCAGTCTGCAGTGCGCTCGGAATCATAGTGGTACGCATTACGGAGAAGGCGTCGGTAATCGGGTTCAGCAGCTCGATGCAGTTACGGCGTGCATCATCTGCCGGCAGCAGCATTTTATCGTAAGCGTTAGCCTTGATGAAGCTGTAGGTCATCATTTCGCTCAGGCCTGCGCCTACCATGTAATCCTGTACATCATCCTTAACATCGTCCAGTACAGACTGGCTGCCTTGGGTGATGGTCAGCTCCGGCTGATGGCTTTCGATGAAATCATAGCCATGCATACGCGCAATTTCTTCGCTGATATCGGCATCGCAGTCGATGTCACGGCGCCAGGTAGGAGCGGTAATCAGCAGCTCGCCGTCCTTTGCTTCTACACCGAAGCCCAATTTAGTAAGGATAGCAACCATTTCGTCCTCAGCGATGTTTACGCCGATGCGGCCGTTAATCTTTGCTGCGGTAGTGGTGATTACCGCCGGCTTCAGCTCTTCCGGATAAGCCTCTACGATACCGCTGAAGGTTTCGCAGGCACCCATTTGCTCCAGCAAGTGAGCAGCACGGTTCAGTGCGTCATGGTCGCGGATGGTATCTACGCCACGCTCAAAACGACCGCTGGCTTCACTGCGCAAGCCCAGCGCACGGGAGGTGCGGCGAATGGAAGGACCGTGGAAGGAAGCAGCCTCCAGAATAACGTTCTTGGTTTCGTCGGTAACCTCGGTCAAAAGACCGCCCATAACACCGCCAAGACCGGCAGCCTTTTCGGCATCACCGATGGTAATCATAGCGGAGGTCAGCTCACGCTCCTTGCCGTCGAGGGTAACGAGCTTTTCGCCTTCTTGAGCACGGCGCACAATCAAAGTATGACCTGCAACCTTATCGGCATCATAAGCATGCATCGGCTGGCCCAGCTCCAGCATAACATAGTTGGTAACGTCAACTACGTTGCTGATGGGGCGCACGCCGCAGGCACGCAGACGGCGCTGCATCCATTCGGGAGAAGGCATAATTTTGATATCCTTCAGCACGCGGGTAGCAAAGCGGGAGCAAAGCTCCGGTGCGTCAATTTTTACGTTTACATAATCGCTGGCCTTACCTGCAGCAGCTTCCTTAACGTCCATAGCGGGCATTTTCAGCGGGCAGCCGGTAATAGCGCTGATTTCACGCGCCAGACCGATAATGCTGAAGCAATCGGCACGGTTGCTGGTCAGGTCGATATCGATAACGGTATCATCCAGGCCTAAAACGGTTTTGATGTCTACGCCAATCGGAGTGTTTTCCGGCAGAATGAAGATGCCGTTTCTTTGCTCCGGCAGCAGCAGCTTGGATTCAATGCCCAGCTCATCGGCACTGCACAGCATACCGAAGGAATCAAGGCCGCGCATTTTAGCTTTTTTCAGCTTCAGGCCTTGCGGGTTGCGCTCGCTCGGAGGCAGTACGCTGCCAACTACGGCAACAGGCACAATGTCATATTGATGTACGTTTTGCGCGCCGGTAAGAATCTGCACCGGCTCGCCGCCTTGGCCGTAATCCAGCATGCAAACCCACAGGTGGTCGCTGTCGGGATGACGGTGAATTTCCATAACCTTACCGGTGATTACACCCTCCAGGCCCTTGCCCAGTTGGGTAACGGTGTCAACCTCCAGGCCGACACGGGTAATTTTATCGCACAGCTCCGCAACGGAGATGTTAATATCTACATATTGTTTTAACCATTCTAAAGATGCAAGCATGATTGATCCTCCTTATTTGAACTGACTGATGAAGCGTTGGTCGTTTTCGAAGAACAGGCGCAAATCGTCAATGCCGTAGCGCAGCATCGTCAGGCGTTCAAGACCGGAACCAAAGGCAAAACCAATGTACTTTTCAGGATCCAGACCGTAGTTGCGAATGACGTTAGGATGCACCTCGCCGGCACCGGAAATTTCAAGCCACTTGCCTTTACGCGGTCCGCTGGTAAAGGCCATATCCACTTCGACACTGGGTTCGGTAAAGGGGAAGTAACTCGGACGGAAGCGAACCTTAAGGTCTTCCGTTTCAAAGAAGCGACGCAGGAAGTCGGTGTAGACGCCCTTCAGGTCTGCAAAGGAAATATTTTCAGCGACCCAAAGACCTTCGACCTGATGGAACATCGGCGAATGCGTGGCGTCGCTATCAACACGATACGTACGTCCCGGTGCAATTACCTTGATCGGAGGCGTGTGGGTCCGGGCATAACGCACCTGCATCGGCGAGGTATGTGGACGCAACGGCAGTTGCATTCCCTTTTCATCGCAACGATCCACATAGAAGGTGTCTTGCATGGAGCGAGCAGGATGGTTAGGCGGATTGTTAAGCGCAGTGAAGCTATACCAGTCGCTTTCGATTTCGGGGCCATCAGCCACATCAAATCCAATGGAAGCAAAAATTTCTTCAATGCGCATCCAGGTACGAATTACAGGATGGATGCCACCGCGGGCAATACGGCGGCCCGGCAGCGTCACGTCAACCGCTTCGGCAGTCAGCTTGGCCTGCATGGCTGCATCGGCAAGCTCTTCGCGGCGAGCATTCAAAAGAGCCTCGATTTGAGCCTTTGCCTTATTGATGGCCGGACCGCGCTCGCGCTTTTGCTCCGGCGTAAGGCCGGCCAGCCCACGCATCAGCGCAGTGATGGCTCCGTTTTTGCCAATGTACTTTGCTTTGGCGTCTTCGAGCGCGGCATTTTGTTGAGCGGCCGCGAAATCGGCACGTGCCGATTCCACGATTTGCACTAAATCATCCATTTCTTCACACCCGGTGGATTTTCAATCAATTGTCTATTCGAATCGGCGCTCGAGCGGTTGCGCACAAGTGTCGACTCATCCGTCTCATGTTCACGAGAACAAGATGACGCAATTTTGGCGAATTTTCGTCAAAAAAAAAGAGGTCCGGCCACTTTTCAGCACCGAACCTCTTTTTTGATCGAACCGCCGCTTCCGGCAACACCGTCAGCAAACGGTTCTACACATGCTCCCTGCTCGGATTAAGCCAGAGCAGCCTTAGCCTGAGCAACGAGGCTGGCGAAACCGGCCTTGTCGAACACAGCCATATCAGCCAAAACCTTGCGGTCGAGCATCACGCCGGCCTTCTTGAGACCGTTCATGAAGCGGCTGTAGGTCATACCGTTGGAGCGGGTTGCAGCGTTGATACGAGCAATCCACAGACGGCGGAACACGTGCTTCTTGTCGCGGCGGTCACGATAAGCGTACTGACCGGCACGCATCACAGCCTGCTTGGCAACGCGGAAAACGTTGTTGCGACGCAGACGGAAGCCCTTAGCGAGGGCAAGAATCTTCTTGTGACGGGCACGAGCCGTCACGCCACGTTTTACTCGGGGCATCTCTATCCTCTCCTCTTATTAAGCGTAAGGCATCATGCGGTGAATCGACTTGCTGTCAGACTCGTGGATGGTGACCATGCCGCGGAGGTGACGCTTGTTCTTCGTCGAACGATGGGTCAGGATATGACGCTTGGTGGCGTGGGCACGCTTGATGGAACCGCCGGCGCGGACCTTGAAGCGCTTGCTCGCAGCCTTCTTAGTTTTCATCTTCGGCATTTGCCGTATTTCCTCATGATTTGTCGGAACTCCAGGCGCGGGAATCTTTGCTCCCGACTTCTTTTGCCCGCCCCGACTTTTTAAAAAGCCAGAAGCGCAAATTCCCTTGCGCTTCTGGGCGTTAAGAGCGTGCGATTATACACGCATTTTTATTTTTTGCGCTTGGGAGCGAGCACCATGATCATCTGGCGCCCCTCAAGCTTCGGCTGCAGCTCGATCTGGGCTTCTTCAGCGAGTTCATCTCGAATGCGGTGCATGATCTGGGCACCCAAATCCTGATGAGCCATTTCACGGCCGCGATAGCGCAGCGTTACTTTGGCCTTGTCGCCGTCGGCCAAGAAGCGGCGAAGAGCGCGCAGCTTGGTCTGGTAGTCATTTTCGTCAGTGGCAGGGCGGAATTTGACTTCCTTAACCTGAATCACCTTCTGACGAGCCTTCATTTCCTGAGCCTTCTTCTGCTCCTGATAACGGAACTTACCGTAATCCATCAAGCGGCAAACTGGGGGCTGAGCGTTAGGCGCGACCTCTACGAGATCCACGTCGTAATCTTCAGCCATCCGAAGCGCTTCGGCCGTCGAAACAATACCGATCTGGGCGCCGTCAACGCCCGTCAGTCGAACCTCAGGTACCCGAATCTCACGATTGATTCGGTGATTGCGATCTTGTGCTATGGCACGTCTCCCAAAATAGTTTTATTTGATGCGCCTCCACTAGGCATGGCGCATTCTGATCAATGTGTGATCAATCGTCCGTGTTCTTGCGGGACTGATCCTCACTCACCACACGGGCAATAAATTCCTCAATAGGCATGACGCCAAGGTTTTTGCCTCCGCGTGCACGCACGCTGACCGTGCCGGACTGGGCCTCTTTGTCGCCGACAACGGCGATGTATGGCAGCTTCTGCAAAGTCAGTTCGCGGATTTTATAGTTGATCTTTTGACTGCGCAAATCTTCAACGACACGAATTCCGGCTTCGCGCATCTTTCGCGCAACATCGGCGGCAAATTCGGCCTGTGCATCCGTAATAGAAGCCACTGCTACCTGAACCGGAGAGAGCCACACAGGCATAGCACCAGCGTAGTGTTCGATCAACATACCGATCCAACGCTCGAGCGAACCGAGAATGGCGCGATGCAACATCACAGGCACCTTGCGTGAATTGTCTTCGGCAACATATTCGGCACCCAGACGTCCCGGCATCTGGAAGTCGACCTGAATCGTGCCGCACTGCCAGGTTCGGCCGAGGCAATCCTTGAGGTGATACTCAATCTTCGGGCCGTAGAAGGCACCTTCACCCGGCAGAATTTCATACGGCAACCCACAGGCATCGAGCGACTCGATCAAAGCGGCTTCGGCCTTGTCCCAAACAGCATCTTCACCGATACGCATTTCCGGACGAGTCGCCACTTTGTAGAGAATGTCTTCAAAACCGAACGTGTGATAGACATCGCGCACGATACGAGTGAAATCCATGCATTCCTTCAGGATCTGATCTTCCGTGCAGAAAATATGACCGTCGTCCTGGGTAAAGCCACGCACTCGCATCAGACCGTGCAACGCACCCGATGGCTCATTACGATGGCACTGACCGAATTCGCCGTAGCGGAGCGGAAGATCGCGGTAGCTGCGCAAGCCCGAATTAAAGAGCTGAATGTGCCCCGGACAGTTCATCGGTTTGAGCGCGTAGTAGCGGTTTTCCGATTCGGTTGTAAACATATTGCTGCGGTACTTGGCCCAATGACCGGAGCGCTCCCACAAAGAGCGATCGAGCAGCTGCGGTGCCTTAACTTCCTGATAGCCATTTTCGCGATAAATGCGGCGCATGAACTGTTCAACAACCTGCCACAGCGTCCAACCCTTGGCATGCCAAAAGATCAGACCCGGAGCTTCCTCCTGCAGATGGAAAAGATCGAGTTCCTTGCCCAAACGGCGATGGTCACGCTTTTCGGCCTCGGCGAGCATCGTGAGATAGGCTTCCTGATCTTCTTTCTTTGCCCAGGCAGTACCATAGATGCGCTGCAGCATTTCGTTCTTGCTGTCGCCACGCCAATATGCACCAGCCACCTTCATGAGCTTGAAGACCTTGAGTTTGCCCGTGCTCGGTACGTGAGGTCCGCGGCACAAATCCGTGAAGTCTCCCTGACGGTAAAGAGAAATAATTTCTCCTGCAGGAATTTCGCTGATAATTTCAGCCTTGTAGTGTTCGCCGATGCTCTTGAAATATGCAATGGCTTCATCGCGCGGCAACGTATAGCGCTCGAGCGGAATGTCCTTTTTCACAAGTTCCTTCATTCGAGCTTCGATCTTTTCGAGATCTTCGGGCGTGAAGGCGCGCTCAAACTTGAAGTCGTAGTAAAAGCCATTTTCAATGGCCGGTCCGATCGTCACTTCAGCCGTCGGGTAAAGCTCCTTGACAGCTTGAGCCATCAGGTGCGAAGTAGAGTGACGAATCAGCTCAAGAGCTTCGGGGTCCTTTGCCGTGACGATGGCAACGTTGGCATCCGTCTCAACAATGTGAGACAAATCGACGAGCTTGTTGTCAACCTTACCGGCAAGAGCAGCCTTGGCAAGGCCGGTACCGATAGATGCAGCAATGTCACCCACAGAGAGCGGTCCTTCGTATTGGCGAACGGAACCGTCGGGCAAAGTGATGGAAAGCATTTCTAATCCCTTTCGTTTTAGCGTTGCGCAAATGGCTTCACGCGCGGCCGAAATAAAAAAAAGAGTGCTGACTCTGTGAGCCGCACTCTTTTCCTATTCAACACCTTCGCGCGCCCGCAGACTTACTGTTTGCAGGTCTTCGTCGTTCGTACGATCTTAGACGCGCGCATTTGCTAGGTGTCTCCAAAAAATTCTGGTAGGCACAATTGGACTCGAACCAACGACCCCCACCATGTCAAGGTGATGCTCTAACCAACTGAGCTATGTGCCTGAGAGATGCGAACTATACTCGTGCTTTTTCAGGAATGCAAGTCTTTTTCCGAAAATTTTTGAACTTTTTTGCACCAAAACACATAAGATATTGATTTTACAGAAAAACAATTCTAAGAACAAACCATCAAAAAAAATGCCGTCAGGAAGACAAGTCCGGACGGCACCTTTGTTTATCAGGCTCGACGCACGCTCATCACGCCCTTTAGTTCACGCAATTGAGAGAGTGATCGGCGAAGATCTTCCGACGAACGAATCTCAATCGAGATGCGCATATGGGCGTCCCCCTTGACGTTAACAGTATTCAGCCCTGTGATGTTTTGTTTTTCACGCATGAACACTTCACTGACGTCCTTAAGAAGTCCTTGTCGGTCACGCGCCACAATGTAGATATCGACCGGGTAAACGGCCTCAGCCTGATTGCCCCAGCCGACTTCGATCATGCGTTCCTGATCGTTAGCAACAAGGTTCTTGACATTGGGACAGTCGATGCGATGAATCGTGACACCACGCCCGCGCGTGATAAATCCGATGATTTCGTCGGGAGGAGCCGGATGGCAGCACTTTGCCAACTGCGTCATCAAACTGTCGATGCCAACGACAAGCACATTGGATTTGTGACTCTTTTGTGCCTGAGAGCTTCTGACGAGCACCTCGGGCTGAGGCTCGGGCTCTTCAACTTGGGGCTGAACGGCCTGCTCGAGTGCTTTTAGACTGAACTCTTCCTTTGCAAAAGCTACACACAGATCATCAACCGAGTCATAGCCCAAACGCTTGGCCAGTTCCTCGAGCTTGACGGCAGTCTTGCCCAAACGTGCAAGTTCCCTATCGAGTCGTTCACGCCCAGCCTGCGTCTGTTCCGCCAGTTTTTGTGCATTGAACCACTGTCGCACCTTGGTCCGAGTGCGCGCGCTAACGGCAAAGCCGAGCTCAGGGTTGAGCCAATCACGGGACGGTCCCCCCGTCTTTGCCGCCACAATTTCAACGGTTTGACCAGTCTTAATCTGCGTGTTAAGCGGCACCATCTGGCCGTCGATACGCGCACCGCGGCACCGATGACCGAGTTCAGTATGCACTTGATAGGCAAAATCGATGGGGGTCGCCCCTTTTTGAAGTTCGACTACGCGCCCCTGAGGCGTCAGCGCATAAACATGGTCATCTTCAAGGCCTGGTTCGGCAGGCGGCGCTACTTCGCTCTTCCAATCCAGCAACTGACGCAGCCAGGCAATGCGCTGCTCTTCGGCTTCGGCTCCCTTGTCCTTGTTCGAATTGCCGGTTTCCTTATAACGCCAATGCGCAGCCACACCAAGTTCGGCAAACTCATGCATCGCGCGTGTACGGATCTGAATTTCCACCGGACGTCCGTGAGGATCGGTCACCACAGTGTGCAGAGACTGGTACCCGTTGGGCTTGGGATTGGCGATGTAGTCGTCGTATTCCTTCGAGAGTACTGTGAAGTTTTCGTGCACCAGCGAAAGCACTTCGTAGCAGTGCTCTACCGTATCAACGATGATGCGCACCGCACGGATATCAAACAACTGATCGAAACGCAGGTGCTTGCGGACCATCTTTTTGTAGATGGAATAGATGTGTTTCGGGCGACCGCTCACTTCGGCTTCGATGCCGTTGGCCTTCAACAACATCTGGATGCGTTCGACACAACCACGCATAAAGGCAAGACGCTGCTCACGCGTTTCGTCGAGCTCTTTGGAAATTTCGTTGTAGATTTCGGGTTCCGTAAAGCGCAAGGATAAATCCTCGAGCTCCCACTTCATTTGCCAGATACCCAAACGATTAGCCAAGGGCGAGTAAAGAGCTAAAGTCTCGCGACCGTACTCATCTGCACCCGGTGCGCGCGACTGGGCGAACCATCGCAACGTCTGCAGGCGACTTGCCAGACGCAAAACCACCACTCGCAGATCGTGGCACATGGCCAACAGCATGCGTCGCAACGCTTCGGACTGATAAACGGCACCGCTTTCGCGGTTATCGGATCGAGCACGCTGACTGACGTGCATCAGCTGCTCAAGATCGCGAACAAGCTGCAAAACGTTCTTCCCGAACGTCTTTTCAATCCAACGGTCTGCGTCGTGGATGCAATCCGTCACGGAAAAGAGGTACGCCGCAACAATCAATTCGTCGTCGTTACGAACGCCTTTCAAAATTTCTGCCATGCCGTCGGCATGGGCCAGTCGGGGTTCCCCGGTATAAAGCTTTTGATCCAGGTAAAGCGGTTCGACCAAGCTGCGGGCCAACTTCCAGTCCACCGGAGCCGCTGCCCCGTCTGCCGCGGGGGTCTT
>ENA-OPCB01002402-OPCB01002402.1-human-gut-metagenome-genome-assembly--contig:-NODE-2402-length-10331-cov-2.629622_pt1 | contig 10331 bp, 6 predicted proteins | sample MGYA00241561_ERZ501473 | MGnify/ENA primary metagenome ERZ501473 (study PRJEB25962, sample SAMEA2042519) | human gut metagenome | biome: human gut; feature: human-associated habitat; material: faeces... | reverse complement strand
ATAAATTATACCTATCTTCGTTATTTTTTCCTTTATCCTGCGTTTCTCGCTCCCCGCTTCATTATTTTTTGCTGTGTATAGGGATTTTTTAACAAGTTTCTCCGTATTTCGATTTGTTTTTTCAATATTTTATACAATTTTCCACATACAGACTGCAGAAGCCTCGAGAATCATCCGGTTTTCAGGCCATCCCTCCTTTCCCCATGAAATCCTCCTTCCGCTCTGCATATCACTGATCCTTCCATATATCCATTACTTAAAAGTCATGTATTAAATACAAACAGGAACCTGTACCCTTTAAGGGGCCAGATCCCTGTTCACTTTTAAAGGTTCATCTAAACGTATATACGTTCATCTGTATGATAGAAGCCACCAATATTTAGTTCTCGCCCCAGCTCATCTGCTCGTAGAATGTGTTTCCGCCTGCGTTCAGATTGAAGCCCTGAAGGCCTTTGGCGTATGCACGCACATTGTTTCTTAAGTATAACGGGATCTGCGGGCAGTTTTCATTCACAGCCTTGCTGAGCTCGGTAACAACCTTTACGTTCTCTTCCGGATCCAGTGTAGCCTGGAGCTTGTCGATCAGCTCATCGATGGCCGGCTCGTTGGTACGGGTCTTGTTGGAACCGTCGATGGATTTGGAATGGTAAACGCCCATGCAGTGAGCCAATACGTCGCTGGAGGTGTATCCGCCGATGGCAGCCTGATAGTCACCTACTGCGGTCTTATCCAGATATGTAGCAAGGTCCATGGACTCCAGAGTTACGTCGATGCCCAGGTTTTCCTTTAAGGAGGACTGGATCACCTGTCCGGCACGGAGCTTTGTATCGTCGGAACAGATAATAGAGAAGGTGCATTCTGCCGGGCTTAAGCCGGATGCTGCCAGATACTCTTTTGCCTTCTCCGGATCATAGGTGGGAGCTCCGTCGGTCACAACGCCCGGGAAGCACTCCGGAAGCATGCTGTCAGATACGGAACCCTGTCCGTTTAAGGCAACCTGTACCACTGCGTTCTTATCAATAGCAGCGTCAATGGCGCGGCGGAAATCCACGTTATCGAAGGGGGCCTTCTCATTATTTACCATCATCCAGTTATGGCCTGTACCCGGATCGTTGACTGTAACGATATCCGGGTTGTCCTGTAAACGGGAAAGGTCTGTGGACTCAACCTCGATGATCATATCCACTTCACCGGCCTCAAGAGCCATGGTACGGGAGGAGCCCTCCGGAATGATCTTCCAGATCACGTGCTTGATGGCCGGAACCTCTCCCCAGTAATCCTCATTGGCTTCCAGCTCGATGCTCTCGCCCTTGTTCCATGCCACAAATTTGTATGGGCCGGTACCGATGGGCTCTTTGTTGAAGTCATGTCCGCTGGCGATCAGGTCTGCCGGAAGGATGGCGTTGCCGTGGTGGCTCAGGTCTGTAAGAAGACCGGAGTGCGGGCCGTTGGTTGTGATCTTAACTGTATAGTCGTCGATCACTTCAACGGATTCCACTGCGTCACCGTACTGGGAAACCTGCGGGGATTCCTTACAAAGTTCCAGGGAAGCTTTTACGTCGGCGGCCTTCACTTCCTGGCCATTGTGGAATTTCACGCCCTGTCTCAGCTTGAATACCCACTCGGTATCGCTTACGATCTCATAGGATTCTGCTAAAGCCGGCTGCGGTGTTAAGTCCGCGCTGGAGTAGAACAGGCCTTCGTGGGTCATCTGGTTGATATAGTCTCCGGCCACTGCGTTGTGCAGGTTTGTGGTAACACTGGGTGTCTCATTGGCAGTCGCAATGATCAGAGTATCCTTGGAAGAAGTTCCCTTGGATCCAGAATCCTTGCCAGCCTCAGCTGTGGTCTCTTTGGAGTCGCCTGCTGGTTTTGAATCTGCACCGGAGTCCTTGGAGCCGCAGCCTGTGAACAGGGCAACAGCAGCAGAAAGAACCATTACCGGCACTAAACCGCGCATAAGTTTTTTCGTCATTCTCTCTCACCTCATAATTATATTTGCATGACCTATGGTCAAATGCACGAAATAAAAAATGCTTTGTACATACCCCATATGGGCATATTATCTATTTTGCACAAATGTTTTGGGCAACTTTTGCCATTTTATCACAATTTATTATAGAAATCAAGCATAAATTATGGGTGTATTCATTAATTTTATCTATATTTCATGATTCTTTCCCCGGATCCGGACATTTACCCCAGCCCTACACAGAAAATTTCCCACGAACCATTCCCGGTTTTTTCCTGTTTTTTCAACAAAATACACAACCTTACAATTTCCTTTTCCTGTTCCCTGCATCCAGCCCTGCAAGGATACTCTGGACCACCATATCCCTTTTGGCTCCTTTTCCTACAAATGCCTTATGGCTCTCCCTCCATCCATATTTTCCCACATCCAGTACCAAAAAGATATAATGCAAAAAAAGACCGGAACCCCCATAAAAGAGTTCCGGCCTTATAAAGCCTAGTCGGTAAGGAAGCAGGACACGAAGTGGCCCGGGCTGATCTCCTTAAGCTGCGGCTCCTCCGAGCGGCAGCGGTCCGTCGCATACGGACACCGGTTCGCAAAACGGCATGCCTTCGGCGGCTCGATGGGGGAGGTGATCTCTCCCTTTAACAGGATCCTCTCCCTCCGGTTGTCCAGGGACGGGATCGGGATCGCTGATAACAGCGCCTGGGTATACGGGTGCGTCGGGTGGGCAAACAGCTCCTCTGACGGTGCCTTCTCGATCAGCTTTCCAAGATACATGACCGCGATGTCGTCCGAGAAGTGGTTTACTACGGACAGGTCATGGGTGATGAACATGTAGGTCAGACCCATCTTGTTCTGCAGCTGCTTCATCAGGTTCAGGATCTGCGCCTGGATCGATACGTCCAGGGCCGATACCGGCTCGTCACACACGATGAACTTCGGGTTTAACGCCAGTGCTCTCGCGATCCCGATCCTCTGGCGGCGGCCTCCGTCCAGCTCGTGGGGGTATGTGTTGATCAGACGGTCTGCAAGGCCTACCGTCTCCATCAACTCACGCACACGGTCCATCTGCTCATTCTTGTCCGTGATGATCTTGTTGATCTTTAACGGATCCGCGATGATCTGGCTGATGGTCTTACGCGGGTTTAAGCTGGAGAACGGGTCCTGGAAGATGATCTGCATCTTCGTGCGCAGGGCGCGCAGCTCCTTGTGGGAGAGGTCATAGACCTCCTGTCCGTTGAAGAGCACCTGACCGCCGGACTTGGAGTCATACAGGCGCAGGATCGTGCGGCCCGTGGTCGTCTTGCCGCAGCCGGACTCACCGACAAGGCCCATCGTCGTGCCGCGCTTTAAATTGAACGTGACGCCGTCGACGGCCTTGACATAGCCGACCGTCTTCGACACCATACCGCCCTTGATCGGGAAGTATTTCTTGAGGTGATTGACCTGCAGAATGTACTGCGGGTCATATTCCACGGGGGTGAAATTGTTGTCGATGATGAGTGAGGACTTCTGCGCCTCATCGGCGTGCTCCTGCTTCTTGACAAATTCATCGGCATTCTGCTTCTGCGTTTCCTTCAGTTCATCGAGGACCTGATCGTCGTTCTTACCGGCTTTCCAAAACGGCATCTTATTCACCCTCCTTTCCGTTTTCCTTGCCCTCGGCCAGCTCTTCCTCCACGATCTCCTCAAGGTCGGGGCGCTTGCCGTCGTAATAGCGGTAGCAGCTCACCTTGTGTGTCGGCGAGATGCTCACCTCGCACGGGTAATCGCCCTCGCAGCCGTTCACGCACATTTCGCAGCGATCCTTGAAATAGCAGTAGTTCGGCATGTTGATGGGGTTCGGCACCTTGCCGGGGATGGAGTAGAGCTTTTCGACCTGACGGCCCACGACCGGCTTGGAGGCCATGAGGCCGATGGTGTAGGGGTGCGCGGGATGGGCGAAGATCTCCTCCGCCGTGCCCTGCTCGACGATGCGGCCAGCGTACATGACGACCACGTAGTCGGCCATTTCGGCGATGACGCCGAGGTCGTGCGTGATGAACATGATCGAGGAATTGATCTGATCCTTCAGATTGCGCAGAAGGTCGAGGATCTGCGCCTGGATCGTCACGTCGAGCGCCGTGGTGGGCTCGTCGGCGATGATGAGCTTCGGGCTGCACGCAAGCGCCATGGCGATCATGACGCGCTGGCGCATACCGCCGGAGAGCTCGTGCGGGAATATCTTGTAAACGCCCTCGCTGTTGGCGATGCCGACCATCTCAAGGAGTTCAATGGTGCGCGCCTTGATCTGCGCTTCGTCGTGGCCCTTTTCGTTGTGCAGGGCCAGCACCTCGTCGACCTGGTCGCCGATGCGGAACACGGGGTTCAGCGCGGTCATCGGCTCCTGGAAGATCATGGAGATATAGTTGCCGCGTAAGTGCTGCATGACGCTGTCAGGCGCCTTCGTGACGTCGTAGGCCTTGCTGCCGAGGTTCAGGCGAATTTCGCCCTCCACGACCTGACCCTGCGGGCGCTGCAAAAGCTGCATGAGCGACAAACTCGTGACCGATTTGCCGCAGCCGGACTCGCCGACGACGCCGACAGTCTTGCCGATGGGCACGGAGAACGTGACGCCGTCGACCGACTTGACAACGCCCGTGTCGGTGAAGAAGTAGGTGTGCAGGTTGTCGAATTCGACCGCGTTGTTGGGGTCGTGCATCTCGGTCAGATACTCGGATTCGGGAACGTTCTTGCGCTTGCGCTTCTTTTCGAGCGCATTTGTGATCTTGCGGTTTTCTTTGGAAATGCGGCGGGATTCCTTTGCGGAAAGATAGCCGTCATTATGCTTCTTAGCCATTCAAATTCCCTCCTTTCTCAGCGCTTCATCTTCGGGTCGAACGCGTCGCGCAGACCGTCGCCGACGAAGTTGAAGCCGAGGACCGTCAGCATCAGGCAGATGCCGGCGGGGATCCAGATGAACCAGTAGCTCGTGAGGACGTAAGAGTTGGAAACGTCGTTCATGATGTTGCCCCAGGAGGCGAACGGGAACTTGACGCCGAGGCCGAGGAAGCTGAGCGTTGCCTCGGTGATGATGGTGGAGCCGAGGCTCATCGTGCAGTTGACGATGAGCTGCGGGATGACGTTGGGGATCAGGTGGCGGAAGATGCGGCGCGAAACGCTGATGCCGCAGGCCTCCGTCGCGGTCATGAACTCCTGCTCGCGCAGAGAGAGGATCTGGCCGCGGACGAGACGGGCGATACCCGGCCAGCCGAGGAAGCCCAAGATCAACATTAAGTAGAGCATTCGGATCTGCGGGTCGACGCGCATGCCGTCCATCGCTGCGCCCAGAATGATGATGAGCGGGGTGGAGGGGATGCAGTAGAAGATATCGACGATACGCATGATGAGGTTATCGACCCAGCCGCCGAAGTAGCCGGAGACGCCGCCGAGCACCACGCCGAGCGCCGCGGAGATGATGACGACGATGAAGCCGATCATCAGCGACACGCGGCCACCGTACATCAGGCGGGTGAGCATATCCATACCGTTTTTATCCGTACCGAGCCAGTGCGCGGAGCTGGGGAAGGAATAGGCGTCGAACACGCGGGTGGACGTGCCCTCCTTGATCGACCACTGGTACTTGGCGGGATTGTATTCGAGCTTGATCTCGCGCTCCTGACCGGCGTCGTTCACATAGGTGTACTTGGTCTCACCGTTTTCGACGGCCTGCTGCACGCGCTCTTTGAAGTCCTTGCTGATGACCGTGCCGCTGACCTTGGACTGGATGACAAAGCGGCTGATGTAGGCGATCTCCTCGCCATTCAGCATGACGCTGTCTTCATCAAGCGTATAGGTCTTGCCGCCGGCCGTGAACTCCGCTTCGCCGTTGGCGTGCGCCTTGAGGGCGCTGAAGCTGAAGTTGAAGCCGAACTTCTGGCTGGGGTCGTTCGAGCTGATGATGTCCTTATAGGCAATGGCGAGGAGCCTGCCGCCGCTCGAGACGGAGTAGAGCGAGTCGCCCTCCTTGGTCACGTCGTAGGTGACGCCCTTGTAGGAGAAGCTGTCGTCCTTGCCCATGTGCAGCGTGAGCTGCGCCTGGAGGATCGTGCCGAACTCCTGGCCGTCGGCCACGAGATAGCGGTACTCGGTGTTCTCGCTCATGGCGGCGTATTCCTTGAGCTGGATATCGTCGCGGTAGAAGACCTCGTCCTGCCCGTAGGGGCTGATGAGGCCGCCGATGAAGGAGAAAATGAACATCACGGCGAGGATCGTCAGACCCACGACCGCGAGGCGGTTGCGGAAAAAGCGCTTGGCGACCAGCGTGCCCGGGGAAAGGACCTTGACGCGGCGGTCGTCGTTGAGGGAGTAATCCTCCTCGGGAGGCTTGTTTTCCTCGGAGGGCGTGTTGTCCTTTCCTGCGTACTTGTCGTTGAGTTCGTAGGAACGGCGGCGGGCATCATTACCGGGCGTGCCCTGTCCGTGAACGGGATTGGAAAGATCCTTATCGGTTCTATCGTCAAAATAACTCATTCGTCACGTCCTCCTTTCTTACGCGATGCGCACGCGGGGGTCGACCACCGCGTACAGGATGTCGGAGATCAGGTTGCCCAGCAGGGTCAGGATCGCCAGGAACGTCATGTAGAACATGGAGAAGGGGATATCGCCCGCGACCATCGCGTTATACGAGATGAAGCCGATGCCGGGGATGGCGAACAGCGTCTCTGTGATGAGCGCGCCGGCAAAAAGGCCGGGCAGCGAGCCGCCGATGAACGTCACGAGCGGGATGAGCGTGTTGCGGAAGGCGTGGTGATAGATGACCTTCCGCTCGGACAGGCCCTTGGCCCGTGCGGTACGGATGTAATCGGCGTTCAGCACCTCCAGCATATTGGTGCGGGTATAGCGCATCAGGGAACCGACGCTGATGACCACCAGCGTCACGATGGGCAGCACCAGATGGTGTGCCTTGTCCCAAAACTGACCGGCCGCAGACAGCTGCTGATAGTCACGGCCGATGAGACCGTACAGGTCGAACCAGCCCAGCTTCACGGAAAAGACCAGCTTCAGCAGGGACGCAAAGAAGAACGTAGGCAGGGAGATACCGGCCAACGCAAAAACAGAGATGGCATAGTCCGTCCTGCTGTACTGCTTGGTGGCAGCCAGCACGCCCAGGGGGATGGCAATGATGATTTCCAGAATGAAGGCGATACCGCCCATGATGAAGGACAGCCACACCGTGTCGTTAAACTTCTGGAGCACCGGCACCGTGTACAGCCAGCTGTCACCGAAGTTGCCAGTGAACATCTCGCCCATCCACGCAAAAAAGCCGGAAATGATCCCGCCGTTCATATGATACATCTCTTCCAGCTGGGCCAGCCACTCCTCATAGCTCTTGGAGCCGGGCGCCATAGCCTTCTGCTGTGCCATTCTCTCGATATAGGACGTCGGGAGACAGCGCATCAAGCCATAGATGATGAACGAAACAAAGAACAGGATCACAATGGAAATCAGTATTCTTTTCAAAACATATTTTCGCACAAATTCAACCTCCGTTCTGATGATACAACGGGCCGGCGCCGCTCAGACGCCATGCCGCAAAGCCCACTGCACATCAGGCAGCGACCTGCCTATTTTTTGAAAGTCGCTTCCCGATATGCAGCCGGGGCGAACCGGTGACCGCAGTGGCCACCGGTTCGCCGGGTCTGCTCAGTCAGTCAGCAGGACCGACCGGATACCGTTATAAGCACGGAGCTTAGTTCAGCTCCATGTTCTGGATGCCGTTCAGCCAGCCGTAGAAGGTGGTGATATCGGGCAGCACGGTCTCCATCTTCACACGCTCGGTGCTGAAGATGATGGCGTTCTGACGCTGATAGACAGGCACCTCGGTGGCCCAGTCAACGATGGTGTCCAGGCAAGCCTTGTACAGGGTCTTACGATAGGACTGATCCAGAGACTTACGAGCCTCCATGATCATGTTATCCAGCTCCTCGTCAGCGATGCAGTACATATAGCTGGAGTTACCCTGATCGGGACCACCCATGGGGTTGTAGCCATTGCCCATGTCGCCGTTGAAGTCGGCAACGTCGGCGTAGTAGATCTGATACATATCAGGATCCACAGTGGCGCCCCAAGCGGCACACCACATATCTACCTGACGGGCCCGGATGCCATCCCACAGAGCGGTAGAATCGGACAGGTCGGTGACCACGATATCCATACCGATGTCAGCCAGGGCCTTCTTAGCCTCGGTGACCATCATGAAGGAGGGGTGGTTGCCGGTACCGTCGGCGGGGATCTGAACCTCATACTGCATCTTGGCACCCTCAGGAGCGGCAGTGATCTTGCCGTTCTCGACGGTATAGCCGGCGGCCTGGAAGAAGCCCAGAGCAGCGGTCTTGGCGGCGGCATACTTGTCATCGGCGCTCATGCCGGAGGTGTAGATGGGCTTGCCATCGACATCCACGGAGAAAGCCACCTGATAGCCGGCGTCAGTTGCCTGAGGAGCAGCCCAGGAGGTGTTGGAGATGGGGTAGTTGATCACGCTGGCACGCTCGCCATAGTAGGACTCGACGCTCAGCTCACGGTAAGCGGCAAACACAGTGGCCAGACCCTTACGCAGGTCCTTGGAGGCCTTGGAACCGGGATCGCCGCCCACGTTCACGGCCACAGAGGAGATACCCATGTAGCCGTAGCCCAGGTTATCCACGGTGTTGACGGTGATCTTGTCGCCGTTCAGCTCGCCGTTGCTGTTCTGCTGCTGGATAGCGTTCACGGTGTCGGCGCTGAAGGAAGGATCGGTGATATCAATGGTGCCGGTGACGACGCCGTTGAGCTTATCGGTCTCCTGAGACTCCAGGAAGTTGACGTGCTTGATCTTGGGAGCGCCCAGATAGTAGGAATCGTTGGCCTCGAAGTTCACAGTACCGTTCTCGAACTTAACGAACTTGTAGGGGCCGGCGCCCATGGGCTGGGTGGTGACGGAACGGACATGGGACAGATCGCCCTTGTCGAAGCCGAACTTGTTGTTGGCGTAATCGTACTTGTCCTTCTCACCATAGTAGTGCATAGGAGCGATCACAACGCCCAGCTGATACACGGCGGTAGCGGAGACCTCGCTGAGCACAACACGCATGCTGTAATCGCCGGTCTTCTGGATACCGGTGATGCTGGCAGCGGACTCACCGAAGGTGACAGCCTTGGTGGAGGTGGCGTACACATCCGCAGGCAGCAGATCGGACAGAGCGGAACCGGCAGTCTCAGCCTCCATGGCGGAGAAGTTCCAGTCATACTTGGCAGCAATGGCCAAGAAGAGATCCTTAGCGGTAGCATCGTCAGCCAGGCCATCAAAGCCCCAGCCGGCAGCAGCGGCCTTGACATCGCCCTCGGCAACGCCGGCGTTAGCGACCATGTAGTCCACGATCTCCTGAGCGAACTTCACACCGCCGTCGTTGACGGCATCCCAGAAAGCCTTCTGAGTGGCCTCGTCAACCACGGAGAAATCAGTGCTGCCCTCACCCAGCTTGCCCAGATACTTGGACATGGTGGACATACCGGAACGGTACTCGGCCATACCCTGAATGGGCTGAGCGTACAGGGTGCTGGCACCGTCATAGGTGGGGTCGCACAGAACGTACATGGAGAAGATGACGTCGTCGATGGTGATGGGCTCGCCATCGGAGAACTTCAGATCGTCACGCAGGGTGAAATCATAGTACACGGTGCCGTCGGGGTTCTCGGTGACGGTCATGTCGGCAGGACCATAGTAAGTATAGTCGGTGCCATTGTAGCTGCGGGTCTCGCCCTTGATGCCCTTCTCAACGATAGCGCCAGTACGGTCACTAGTGAGCAGGCCGAGTGCGGTCATGGTGTAAACATCCTGATCGTAAGCAGTCTCTGAGAAGAAGGGGGAGAACTTGCTGCTGAACGGGGAATAACCCACGACCAGCGTGTCTTTTGCGCCGGAATTGCCGCCATCTTTTTTGCCGCATCCGACGACCAAGCTCAGGCACATCACAACGGAAAGCGCAAGAGCAAGGATACGAGTTACTTTTTTCATTGGGATCCTCCTTAAATATATTTGAACAAAACGGATATCGCTATCCGACGTTCACACATGAAGCATCAGTCCGCCGTTTCCTTCGGCGGCCCCTCCCATGGCAGGGTCTGCACATAGCGCCGCAGCAGCCATGCCCCGGCCAGAAGCGCCGCCTTCAGCAGAAGGCACAGCAGCAGCCCCGCCAGCCGTCCCGCCGTTCCGTGGACGATCATGCACAGCGCCGTTCCCAGTATTCCGGCCCCGGCGGCGCACATCACCAGCACGGCCCGTCCCGGCAGCGCCTGAACGGTGGCCTTGTAGACGTAGGCCCGCAGCGTCTCG
>ENA-OPCB01002401-OPCB01002401.1-human-gut-metagenome-genome-assembly--contig:-NODE-2401-length-10333-cov-3.416423_pt1 | contig 10333 bp, 8 predicted proteins | sample MGYA00241561_ERZ501473 | MGnify/ENA primary metagenome ERZ501473 (study PRJEB25962, sample SAMEA2042519) | human gut metagenome | biome: human gut; feature: human-associated habitat; material: faeces... | reverse complement strand
CTGCGCGCGGCAAAGGCTGTGGCACAAATGTTTGGTACAGACTATTACCACAGGACTTCGTATGATTCGTGGTGTGTGCGCGACCAGCAGGGAAAGGAATGGAAATTCTCCAGGGATGGCAGTATCTGTACCGAAAAAAAAGAGGCATAGGGAATAGATGTGGGTGAAAAACAGACCGATATTCCCGTAACCGTAAGTTAGGCAATTGATTTGATGGCATCGAGTTCTCCCACTGAGGTGGAACACTCTCTTTGGCCAACTTTTCGTTCACCGCCATGCTACCGGGACAGGGTCAAGCGCTCGTGGAATACCGATGGTCGGCGTAGCCGACCGAGGATATACCGCGAAAGGCGCTTGACGCGTCCCGAGCATGGCAACAGTCTCGGCAAAGCAAGGGAGGTGTTGCTGTAGGCGGCACTTCCCGAGCCACGTGGCGGTGAACGTGGAGGGGGTATGGGGGAAGGCAAGCCTCCCCCAGCGTACGCCCGTAAAAACAAAAGGCCACCGCGATTCGGGATTCGACGACGAACGTTCGGTTTTGCGCGACGTTCATTCGAAGTTCAGGGAAATCCGTTCGCTCGGATGCGATTCTGTACGCGGGACTTGGCGAGATGCCCCTCGAGGAGGTCGACAGAGAGGGAGCGGCCGGGTATTTTGGGTCGGCCTCCGCTTTTTGTTCGCACTTCAACGACATGCGTTCGCGATCTGTGCGACAACCATTCGTGTTTCAGCACAGTTAAGCGTTCGCGTTCAAGCAGATGGCATTCGCGTTTGTGCGATTTGCCGTTCGTTTTCGCGTGCGCAATGCACACAGAACGTCCCCAGGTGTTATTAATGCGGCTGATATTTAGTTTACGTTAAGCACACAACTTTTCTTGTGCATACTGGACGTCTTCCGGGAGAAAACATGCTTGCACACGCCACGTTTCCCGTTGGCATCGTTCCATAAATGCGCGAGCGCGCTCAAGATTGTCGTCATGCGTGCCGGCAGCCTGAAGACGGAGTTCGGTTTTCAGGTTTCGATTCAGGTATTCATCCGGGTTGAGCGTCGGCCAATAAGCAGGAAGGTAAAAAAGCTCTATTTCCTTCTCGTGGGCCTCAATCCAGCGCTGAACGATACGCGCGTGGTGGATCCGCGCGTTGTCGCAAATAACGAAAAGTTTTCGTCCGTTGCCCCCGAGATCAAGGATAAGACGGTGCAAAAACCGGATGAAGTGATAGGCATTGACGGCTTTGCGTTGCAATAGAAAGAAGCACTTTCCCTGATTGTTGATGGCCGAGATCATGACGGGGGCGCCGTAGTTCGTTCGGGCGTTTTCAACCAATACGGGGGTTTGCCCTTTCGGGGCGTAGCTCCGTACCCAATTCGAGTCCTGCTTTACGGCCGTTTCGTCCTGCCACAGGATCAAAGCGTTTTCAGCCTTTGCTCGCTGCTCAATCTGAGGATATGTTTCCTCAAGCCATTTGCTGACGGCGACAGGATCTTGTTGCAATGCCTTCTTCTTCGGACGTTGCGGCGTCATATTCCAACGCTTCATGTAGGCGCTGATCGTACGAATGGCGATTTCCTTGCCGAACTCTCGGCGAATGAGGTCGCGCACGGCCTTGCGCGTCCAGACCGCCCAAGGAAACTTCAGCTGAGACGGGTTGGAATCAATAATCCACGCCATCAACTTCGCTTCCTCTTGTCGGGAGAGGCGTCGCATCTTGTCGCTGGTTTCGGGTTTGGGGCCACGGCTATGTCCTGCGATTGCAGCCTCTTCTCCGTGCTTTTCGAAGGCACGCAACACTTTCCAGACCCACTGGCGAGACATGCCAAAGGTTTTGGCAATCTGGGTGCGCTTTATACCTTTCTTATAGGCCTCGATAACGCGTTGGCGGAGGGCTTTCTGGGTTGAAAGCGAAAGCTTTCGGCCATCAAGGGAGTTAGCTTCAGTCATCATTGTGGAATTATACCACAAATGTAAACTAAATCAAAGCCTGGTTAATAACTCTGAAAAGATGCTTTTCCAAAGCAAATTACGGGTTTGCACCGATCGGGAAATCGCGGGTGGCGAAAAACGATTCCGTAAAGATACAATCCTTGAACCTGTCCACCGACGTCGTCCGACCGACGCCGGGCCCCATGCGGTCGGCGTGCGACGACGTCTCCACTCATGAGGAGTACCACCATGAAGCGTTCTCTCTTGGCGCTCGGTCTGGGTTTGGCCCTGGCCGCTACGGCGCAGGCCGCCGACATTCGTCTCGTCATTCACGGCGGCGCCGGCACGATGGCGCGTGAAGACTTCACGCCCGAACGTGCCGCGAAGTACCACGAAGGCCTCCAACAGGCTCTGCAGGCGGGCTATGCCGTGCTCGAACAGGGCGGTACGGCCGTCGACGCCGTCAAGGCCGCCATCAATCAGATGGAACTCAATCCCAACTTCAACGCCGGCCGCGGCGCGGTCTTCACGAGCGAAGGCAAGAACGAACTCGACTCGTCCATCATGGACGGCAAGACGCTCTCCGCCGGCGCCGTTGCGGGCGTAACCAACGTGAAGCACCCCATCAACTGCGCGGACCTCGTCCGCACCAAGTCGCCGCACGTCATGATGGCGACGAAGGGCGCCGAAGAGTTCTGCGCGAAGAACGGCGCCGAAACCGTCGATCCGAAGTGGTTCTTCACGGACTTCCGCTATCAGCAGCTCCAGAAGGCCAAGGAAAAGGAACAGATCATTCTCGACCACGACGGTGATCATCCCAAGACCGCCAATGCCGAACTCTTCATCGACCCGATGATGTACGACTACAAGTACGGCACGGTCGGCGCCGTGGCGCTCGACAAGGACGGCAACATTGCCGCGGGCACGTCGACGGGCGGCATGACCAACAAGCGCTTCGGCCGCGTGGGCGACTCGCCCATCATCGGGGCCGGCACCTACGCCAACAACGAAACGGTGGCCGTTTCCTGCACGGGCTCGGGCGAAATGTTCATCCGTACGTCCGCCGCCTACAACGTGCATGCCCACTACAAGCTCCTCGGCCAGGACGTTCAGAAGGCCGGTGACGCCGCCATCGCCGAGGTCGGCGCCATCAAGGGCACGGGCGGCATGATCATTCTCGACGCCAAGGGCAACTTCGCCTTCCCGATGAACTCCACCGGCATGTACCGCGGCACCATCGGCAAGGACGGCGTTCCGATGACCGCCATCTTCGCCGACGAAGAACTCAAGAACATCGACGTCAAGAAGCTCCGCGAGTCGAAATAATTCCAACCGTTCAGAGGAGGACGACGCGATGCTCTTTGTGCCGTCCTTCTCCCGCTTTCCTCGGCTTGAGCTGTTGCCGAGGGAATCGTTCGAAAGCCTGCTTTCCCGGCCGCAAGGAACGGAAAGGCGGGCTTTCTTGTCTGACGGCCCGCCAATCAGACCGTCTGCATCGAACAGTTCAAACCGTTCCGGGACGACGCGCGACGGTCTTTTCAGTCCGGTTTCGTGGAAAGATCCGGAGTCCGGGCGCTGACGGGGAGCGACGCGTCGGCACGGCCTGCCAAAATGCGGTCGACTTCCGCGACCACGATGTCCGGCGGCATCGTCTGGAGGCACATCGCGAGACTCGTGTCGCTCGAGCGCGGACAACGCGTCTTGCGTCCGGGACGGCATTGACGACAGTCGGCGTAGTCGGGATTCTTCTGGACGTCACGGTCTTTGAGCGCTGCAGACTCACGTGGTTTGCGCAGTTGCGCGAACCCGCGGAGGGCGCCGGCCCCCAATGACAGGCCGAAGTAGGTCCGAAGAGAGCAAGAACGGGCAGTCCCACTGCGGCCGCGACGTGGGTCGTCGACGTGTCGACGCCGACATAAAGCGCCGCGCGTCGAAGCAGTTCCGCCGTCTGTCCGAACGAAAGAGCGCCCGAGAACTTTCGATAAGAGCCTTTGGGTAGAAAACGCACGACGTCCGCAATCCGTTTTCCTTCTACATCACCGCCGCCACCCGTAAAGGCAAGACGGAGACCTTTGTTCGTGAGGTGCTGAGCCAATCGATGCCAGACCATCTGAGAAACACCCTTGTCCGAATACTTGCCGCAAAGATGGAGCACCGCGTACGGACCATCGTTGGTCCAGGTGCCGGCATCGTCCGGGAGCGGGGCGGTGGGCACCACGGATTTGAGCAGCGGAAAGTATTTCCGGGTTGCCGGTTTCAATCGCGTTGTTCGGAGACGATGCGGTCGTGCCGACGCTGCTCTACTTCTTCGCGAACACGACCTATTTCTGGACGATGGGGAATTTCCTTGAAGCCATGGACGGCGTCGAAGCGACGCACGCAAAGCGCCCGAAGCTCCTTTCCAAAGAAACGGTCAAACGGGTCTTTTCGCCGCCCCTGTGCGGCTTTCTGGCGGCCATCGCCTTCATCCTCGCGGACGTGCAGGTCCCGGGCGCCATTCTCTCGGCGGCCCAGTACCTGGGCGGCATCACGACGCCGCTCGCCCTGATCTTCATCGGCATCATGATCTACACGATCGGGGTGCGCAACATCCGCTTCGACAAGGATCTCACGCTCGTCTTCCTCGGTCGTTTCGTGATTTGCCCGCTCGTGTGCCTCGGGCTCACGCAGGCCTTCGGGCTCTCGCCCCTCTACGTGAGCGTCTATGTGATCCAGGCGTCGCTCCCCTGCATCACGCAGATCGCGGTGCTCGCGAAGTTCCATCACGCCGACACCAAGTTCGCCACGACCGCCGTGGCGGGCACGACGCTCGCTTCGGTCGTGACGTTGCCGGTGTGGATGATCATTCTGACGGCCATTGCCAGACCGTTCTTGGGAACCGCCTGAAAAAGAGGGACGCCGTCGAGCGTCCCTTTCTTTTCGCAAACTTTTTCCTCGTCAGAGAACCCCGCGCATCAACCGCTCGACGAGTCCCGTCCTGCGCGGATGGTCGTCCGTGCGCTTCACCGCCGCCGCCAGCACCTCGGGATCCCCCACGAAGACGACCAGCTTTTGCGCGCGTCACGGCCGTGTAGAGAACCTCGCGCCGCAGCACGACGGACTGTTCCATCGAGAGCGGAATGATGACGCCGGGGAATTCGTTTCCGCGCACTTTGTCCACGGTCACCGCGTACGCCTGAACCAACTCGTCGAGTTCCTCAAAGGCGTAGCAGACGATGCGCTCGCCGTAGCGGACATAGAGTTCGCCTTCCTTCCGATCGATCTCCGTGATGACCCCGACGTCACCCGTGTACGTTTCGCGGACGCGGTTCTCGACGACCTGCATCACTTTCTCGCCCTTGTCAAAACGCTGCCCGAAGCGCTCGATTCCGAACGTAAGACCTGTGAGATCCTCTCGGAACAACGCGTTGAAAGCCTGAGCGCCCGTTTTGCCGCAACTCATCGGCGTGAGGAGCTGCAGGTCGCGTTTGCGATCGATTCGATACGCATCGGGAAGACGCGTGAGGATCAGATCCTTCAGAGCCTCGGAAAGTTCCTCTTCGTCGTCCACGCGCAGGAAGTAGCAGTTGCCGTCGTCAGTCTTGCTCGGAAACGTCGGCATCTCGCCCGACTTGATCTGATGCGCCACCTTGGCGATCCAACTCGCGGGCCCTTCCCGGACGACGTCCGTGAGCTGACTCACCGGCACGATCTGCGAGTCGATGAGATCCGAGAAGAAGTTGCCCGGCCCGTAGGAAGGAAGCAGATCCGAGTCACCCACGAAGAGGACGGCCGCATGCGAAGGCACGGCAACGAGCAGTCGGTGCGCGAACGTGATGTCCAAGAGATTGCTCTCGTTCACGATGAGCAGATCGCAGTCGACGGGATTCTCGGCGTTGCGGCGAAAGGTTCCGTCCGCGTAGTTATATTCGAGGAGACTCGGAACGCCGGTCGCCACGCGCCCCATGACTTCCGCCAAGCGGTCCGCGGCGTTTCTCGAAGGAGCGCAGAGACGGAACTTTACGCCGTTTGCGTCCAGGATCGAAAGGATGGTCTTCAGAATCGACGCCTTTCCCATGCCCGATCCGCCCGAGAGGACCGACACCTTGGACGTGAGCGCGGTGACGAGGGCGTTCCTCTGGGGCGGTGTGAACTCGAACCCGAGCTTCGCCTGCGCGGCGGCGATCCCGCCGTCGAGGTCAAGGGCACCCCACGGAAGCTATCCCGACGTGAGACGCGCGATTTCCGTTGCGACGCCCTCTTCCGCCCCAAGGAGCTCCGCGGGATAGATACTGCCCGGCTTCGGAACGTCCGACACCGCGACGTCGCCCCTCTCGAGCGCTTCGTCGATCGCCTTGGCGACCACCCGCTTCGGTACTCCGAGAAGTTCGCAGGTCATCGCTTCAAGTTCGGCGCGCGGGAGGAAGGTGTTTCCCATGCCGGTCGACAATTCGTTGAGGACGTAGGCAAGGCCGGCTCGGGCGCGCACGGCTGAATGCAGCCCGATGCCGATTCTCTTGGCGAACGCGTCGGCCCAGTGGAAGTCGATTCTCCGCAGGTCCCGCGCGAGACGATAGGGATCCTCCTTCACGATCCGCACGGTGTCGATGCCGTAGGTCCTGACGATCTTCACGGCGAGTTCCGATGAAACTTCGTGGTCGATGAGGAAATTGACGGCGTTTCGTACGGCCTTCTGTTCGGTCCAGCTTCTGGCGATGAGGTCGCAACGCTTCTGTCCCACGCCCTCCACTTTGAGGAGCTTCTCGGGGTGTTTGTCGAGGATGTCGAAGATTTTCCCGCCGAATGTCTCCATGAAGCGTTCCGCATAGGCGGGGCCGATCCCTTCGACGAGACCGGAGCCGAGGCACTTTTGGATGTCGTCCGTCTCGGTCGGGAGTTTCGTGCGGATCACCTCCGCCCGAAGCTGGTGACCGTCCTCGCAGGACTGCCAGCGCCCCGTCGCATGGATGTACAAGCCCGCCGACACGGGCGACGCGAAACCCACGACCGTATCGGTCCCCCAGTGCTTCTTGTCGGAGACGCGCAGGACGCTGAAGCCGTTTTCCGGATTGTGGAAGGTCACGCGCTCGACGAAACCCTTGAGCTCGGCGGGCGGACGCGCCTTTTTGGACGTTCGTTTTTTATCGGGAAGAATGAAGGGAACGGCGGACATATCAGTCTCTCTCAAAAAGAATTGCAATGTGAAAGATCTTAGCAGAACAAATTTAGAAAATAGATTCCCTGCAATGCAAATACCCAATATGCGGCATTACCTCAAAATGTCACGGGAAATTTCCAATAATTTTTTAGACCAAACGACACGTCATGTCGTTTGATCAGTAGTTTCCGTTATTTCCGATTATTCGGAATCCATGGGAATCAGGAAAGGCGAATGTCCGTCGGAAGCCTGAATCTTGAGGAGATTCTTCTTCACCACGTTGCGCGAAGCGTTGGCGTAGCAATAGGCGCAGAAATTCGCGCAGGTGTTGTACATCCCGATGTCCTTGCTCTCGATGCAGCCGCACTCCTTGCGCTGACCCTTGTCCTTGAGCGCCTTGTTGCTCACGATCGGAATCGCGTCGTCGAGTTCCGAAAAGAGACTCGACTCCTTCGGCGCCCTCTTCTTTTTCGTGAGGAACGTCATGAGGGCGTTGTCTTCGGGGAAGAGTCGGGCGAGGCGCTCTCCGTCGATGCAGCTGTTCCGCTCGATTCCGAAGCGGCTCAGGTCGATGCGTTCCGCGCAGGTCGCGATCGAGAAGTCCCATCCGTGATCGTGCCAATACGCTCGAATCTTCTGAAGACCTTCGGCGATCTCCTTGATCTGGGCCTCGGTCGGTTCCGCCGACGACACGTTATCCGGGGTGTAGAGGGACGGCACTTCCGCGACGAGGTTTCGCTGCACCTTTCGGTAGACGTTCACGTCGGCCAAGGAGACGACGAGCCGGTCGGTGGCGCCCCGCAGCTTTTTGCTCAGATTCCAAATCTTGTGGAGAATGTCCCGGGCGGTCTGCCCCTCATGAAGAAGAATCGGATCGAAACGCCAGATTACTCGCGCGGGACCGATCTTTCGGGAGAGCTCCCGAAACGTTTCTATGCGTCGATCCAAGGAAGGAATTTTTGGTTCCAATCCCTCCGCCTCGTAATCGTTGAGCGTGTACTGAAAATAGAAATGAAATCCGCGTTCCTCAATTTCATCGAGATACGAAATCAAAGGCGCGGCGTGCTTCGTCCAGAAAACAATGGCGCGCGTATTCTCGAGCGAAACAGCGTAGCGCTTCTGATTGAAGGGATTCACCCATCCGAACCAGCCTTCGCGCAAACGTTCCACAAACCATTTCGCGTGCCGCGCCGGAATGTCGGTCGAGCGGCTCGCCGAAAGGACGACGGGCGCGATGACGGGATACTCTTCATGAATGGAGGCGCGGACAGTAGACATGATTTTCTCCCGCTTCACTCGCAAGGAAATCGAATCGGATCAGTTGGTCTTTGAGATAGCGGTAGAGTTCCTGCCGACAGAAAACGCGGCAGCAAACTTTGGAGACGCCTCGCTTCGCCCCTGGATCCAATCGGTCGAAATTGGTCTCCCGGCAAACGATCTGGATGAAGTCTTGGCAACGACTTTCATATTCGGCGCAATCTTTGCAACCCGGCGGCAGAAGGGAATTGAATTCGTCGTACTCCCTGAGAAAGCACCGGGCTTCTTTCGAAAGATGCTGGGAAATGTGGAGCCGATCCCGACGGTCGTTCACGTCGATTACGAAGCAGACGCCGTGTTTCGTCAGATGCGGAAGATAGTTTTCGAGAAATCGAAAGTACTTCGCCTCCACGTCGAGTTCGTTCAGCATCTTGGACGTAAGGGTCACGTCGTACGACGAATCGGCCTGCAAGAGAGAAAATTTCTCTCGGGAAAGCACCCCCTTCTGGAGATGCACCTCGACCTCGGCGCCCGCCCCGGGCACGTCGTTCGCGCGCAGAGCCTCGCGGGCCTTTGCATAGACGGACGATCGAAGAATCTTCAGGAAGAACTCAAGCGAATCATCGTTGGCGTCGAATCCGTCGAGTACCACCTTTTTCACGGCGAAGCGTTCGAGCACCGCGAACAAAAGTCCGAGCGAGGCGCCGCCCATTCCGCAGCCGACGTCGAGGAGCTTCAATTCGCCGTCGGTCGAGACGCCGGAGCCGAACGCCTTCCCGAAGAGTTCGACGGCAATCTCATAGGTTTCGAGAAAACTTCTCGGAAAGTAGGTGCCGAGGTAGCGGCGCAGATCGTCTTCGAAATAGTCGACCGTGCTTTTCACCCACTCGCTGTCGGGCGCATAAGCGCCGCGGAACTCGCGGATGAGCGAAACGAGGAAATCTTCGAGGTAATCCGGTCGGGCTAAAGGCATCGGGTCTTCCGGGAAGGCGAATGGGAGGAGTTCTCTCGCGGGAACGTTTCCCCATTATATTCCGTCGGATCCTCTCTCCCGCCATCCAAAGTTCCGAAGCTCCCCGTAAACGCCGGCATCCCACCGACCGATCAACCTCGAATTCGTCCGCGAGCGCCCGGTGCGTCTCTCAGCGTCGCTTGTTCCTCCGAAAATCTCGGATTCGCCCCGTTTTTCCTCGTTCAGCAAGTTCGCTTTTCTTCGCATCTAACTGATAACAAGGCTTCACGTGAACATCCGCTCCAAGAAGGACGCGATTAAAACCCGTTTCAAGATCGCCATTGAGACAACGATCATCCAAAGCCAAGGAAATCGCGTCGCGACGACCACCCCTCCGGCCCCCAAAACTACCCTTTTTCCTTCGTTTTTCCCTTTAGGCGATATAATGGTACTTATAGTGCGTAATTTTAGGGCGCAATGAGCCTTGTTCGCTCCGTTTCAAGACTCCGTTGCGCCGTCAGCACAGTGAATAACGAAAAAAGTCACCACTGGTGGACGCCTTCAGGTTGAGACCTCGTCGTCGAAGACCTTTCTTCCCTTTTGGAGGGAGACGGTCTTTCACCTTCGCTGCGTACTCGGACTCTCCCCTTTTTTGATCACTCTCAATTTCCCAACATGACCGCCGAACTCGTCACCGCCGCCGACACCTCGATGCTGCCCGACGCCGCCCGAATTCCGTCGGGTGCGAAGCCGGCGCTCATGTATCTCGGAGAACTCCATACCGAATATTCGAAGCGCACCATGCGATCGGCGCTCAACCTTTTTGCTCGCTGGGGCGGTGCCGAGAGTTTGTTGGACGTCGAGTGGGCGAAGTTGACGCCCGTCGCGGTCTCGTCCTTCATGCGTCAACAGTTGTCAGCGGGAAAATCCGCCGTCTCCGTGAATCTTTATCTCTGTGCTCTCAAGGGTGTCGCAAAGGCAGCCTGGCAACTTGAACTCCTGAACCACGACGCGCTCGATCGAATCCGTTCGATCAAGCAGGTTCGGGTTTCACGCCTTCCCGTC
>ENA-OPCB01002396-OPCB01002396.1-human-gut-metagenome-genome-assembly--contig:-NODE-2396-length-10351-cov-2.493978_pt1 | contig 10351 bp, 10 predicted proteins | sample MGYA00241561_ERZ501473 | MGnify/ENA primary metagenome ERZ501473 (study PRJEB25962, sample SAMEA2042519) | human gut metagenome | biome: human gut; feature: human-associated habitat; material: faeces... | reverse complement strand
GTGCGGCGGCTTTGTCTGGGAGTGGTGCGATCACGCCGTTGCACATGGAAAAACAGAGAATGGAAAGACCATTTATTATTACGGCGGGGATCATGGCGAGGAGATCCATGATGGCAATTTCTGTATGGATGGTCTGGTATACCCGGATCGTACCCCGCATACCGGTCTGCTGGAATATAAAAATGTGTACCGCCCGGCAAGGGTAGTTTCCTACGACCAGAAAAGCCAGGAACTTGTTCTGCATAACTATCTGGATTTTGATGACTTGAAAGATTATGTAACGATTGGATATGAAGTAACACAGGACGGACTTACCGTGGATCGTGGCACGCTGGCACCATTTTCGGTAGCACCACACAGCGAGGGACGCACCAAACTTGCGGTCAGTGTCCCGGCAAAAGGAAAAGTATATTTGAAAATCAGCTACTATCTGAAAAAGCAGGTGCCTCTGCTGGCAACTGGATGGGAACTTGGATTTGACGACTTCCTCCTGTCAAACCAGGATGGCAGGAACCAGCAGAAACTTGCATGGTTAGAAGAGGACAGAAACGGACAGGATATCAGTGTACAGGAATGCAATACGGCAGTCACCCTGCAGGGAAGTGATTTCTGCTATGTGCTCAGTAAACGGAGCGGACTGTTTGAGCAGATCCGGTTTGCGGGTAAGGATTATCTGGACCATCCGATGCAGCTTAACATCTGGAGGGCTCCGACAGATAACGATATGTATATCAAGAAACTCTGGAAGGATGCGCATTTTGACAGTGCATACAGCAGGGCATATCAGATGGAGATCACACAGAATGAAAAGGGTGTTTCCATCAAAGCCAGGATCGGAGTGGTTGCGGATACCGTACAGAAGATCTTAGAGGGAACGATCCTCTGGGAGATTGACGGGACAGGAAAGATCCATGCAGACATGCTCATGGAGAAAGACCCGGAGTTTCCGGTACTGCCAAGGTTTGGCATACGCCTGTTTTTGGAGAAAGGCATGGAAGAAGTGGCATATTTTGGCATGGGACCGCAGGAGTCCTACCGGGATAAGCACCAGGGTTCCTATCATGGACTGTTCCGGGCAAAAGTAGCAGAACTTCATGAAGATTATATCCGCCCACAGGAGAACGGAAGCCATTTTGATTGTGATTACGTGCAGGCAGAAGGCGCAAGATACGGTCTGACTGCGGTTTCAGACGATACATTTTCCTTCCAGGCATCCGAATATACCCAGGAAGAGCTGGAACGCTGTGCCCATAATTATGAATTGGAAAAATCCGGCAGTACTGTACTGTGCATTGACTATGCACAAAATGGCATCGGTTCCAATAGCTGTGGACCGGAGGTATTAGAAAAATATCAGTTTAATAACGTATTATTCCGGTTCCGGTTTACACTGGTTCCGTTCATCTCAGTCTGAGTTGAGACTCCCACTTCTGCAAGTGGTAAGTAATAACAAATCTTTCTCAGTGGGAGTTCAATCTCCGACTGAGATAAATGCTCCGCGAGGATGTGCAGTGATTCTGAGAAGAATATGTCAGCTTTCGCTGACCAGAATCACGCACCAAGTCTCACGTGCGTTCGACTTGAATAAGGGATAATAAAATTATGTTGGTGTACTAAGGTACATAGGAAGAGAGAGGACTTCATGGAAGAAAAAATGTATTTGAAATGGTATAACAAAATTGGCTATGGATCGGGCGATGTGGCAGGAAACGTGGTGTATGCGTTCCTGACCTCTTTCGTCATGATCTATCTGACGGATACCATCGGTCTGATGCCGGGCATTGTCGGAACACTGATCGCAGCATCCAAGCTGTTTGACGGTGTGACAGACATTTTCTTTGGATCGATGATCGATAAGACACATTCCCGGCTTGGAAAGGCAAGGCCATGGATGCTCTATGGTTATATCGGATGTGCGATTACCCTGGTTGCGGTATTTGCAGTCCCGACCAGCTTTGGTGATACGGCAAAATATGCCTGGTTTTTCATCGCATATACCTTGCTTAACGGTGTGTTTTACACAGCGAACAACATCGCATACTCAGCCCTTACTTCCCTGGTAACAAAAAATGCCAAAGAGCGTGTGCAGATGGGATCTTACCGTTTTATTTTTGCTTTTGCCACAAGCCTTGTAATCCAGTCTGTTACGGTTGGGTTTGTTGATAAATGTGGCGGCGGGGCTGCCGCATGGAGAACGGTTGCGATCATTTATGCAATCATCGGTTTTGTGGTAAACACGATCTCCTGTCTGTCCGTAAAGGAGTTACCGGAAGAAGAATTAAACGATGGTGCGGTAACAGACAAGGAAGAAAAATACGGACTGGTACAGGCATTTAAGTTATTGGTCAAAAATAAATTTTATATGATGATCTGTGGCGTCTATATCTTACAGCAGTTATACAGCGCCATGATCGGAGCCGGTATCTATTACATGACATGGGTACTGAAAAATAAGAACCTGTTTGGCGTATTTTCCTGGGCGGTCAATATCCCGCTGATCATCGCACTGGTATTTACCCCGACATTGGTAGGTAAGTGGAAAGGTATGTATAAGCTGAACCTGCGCGGCTATATGCTGGCAGTAGCAGGCAGGGCACTGGTGATTGTTGCAGGTTACCTTGGAAGCGTGCCGTTGATGTTACTGTTTACGGCGGTCGCTGCACTGGGACAGGGACCATGGCAGGGCGACATGAATGCGGTCATCGCATCCTGCTCGGAATATACTTATCTGACACAGGGAAAACGTGTGGATGGAACGATGTATTCCTGTACGTCCCTTGGTATCAAGATCGGTGGCGGAATCGGAACCGCACTGGTCGGATGGCTTTTGGAGATTAGCGGATATGTAGGTACGGCAGCAACACAGCCGGCATCCAGCTTACAGATGCTCTCATTTATGTACCTGTGGCTCCCACTGGTATTTGAGGTCCTGATCATGCTGGTTCTTTCCAGAATGAATGTGGAAGAGACAGTGGAAAACATAAAAAGAGAAAAAGGCATCGCATCTGACTGCGTGACGGATGAAGAATAACAGGCACGATGGATCGCGGATGGCAGGAGGCATTGTCTGAAAAAGAAAAAAAGGCAATGCTTTTTGCTTTTTGGATAGAACAGGCAGGGGTTATGCATGGTAGACATGCAGGAAAAATGCGGTATAGAATGAAAGCAGTTGTTCCAAATAAGATGTCATCTGTTTACGCATGTGTTCCGACCTCCTTTCCTTACAAGTCTATTCTAGGATGAAACCAGACATCCTGCGTGCCAGATCAGCACAAACAGTGGACAAATGTTGCAAATGGAAAACGGAAGGGAGGAAAGACACCAATGCATTTAGCCTATAAAAATACGAAAGATGAGATACTGGCAGTGGTGCGCCAGGCAAAACATGAGCCGCCACACCTGCATCATGCCCTGGAGCTGGTGTGGGTAAAAAGCGGGAGCTTAGAGCTTGGTATGGGCGAGGAACTGTACCACATGCAAGCCGGGGATGTCGGGATACTTTTCCCAGATCTGATCCACCATTACCAGGTATTTTCTGCCGGACAGAACATGGCAGTCTTTGTAAATGCACCGCCCTTTATCGTGGGTGCTTATGAGGAAACGCTAAACCAGAAGGCTCCAAAAATCCCGGTGCTAAAAGCATCGGTCATCCCGGAAGATGTGTACCGTTCTTTTGATGCACTTTTAACAACAAAAGACATTCCCATTGCACAGGCATATCTTCAGATCATTCTTGCCAGGTGCATAAAGGAACTGACACTGACAGAAAAGAGCAATGTGGAAAGTGAGGACCTTATTTACCGGACGGTCGCTTATGTATCCGCACATTTTAATCACGCTGTTTCCCTAGAGGAGATGGCAAAGGCACTGGGTGTGAGCAAATATGTGTTATCCAGGATCTTTTCCAAAACCTTTCACCGGAATTTCAACCAGTACCTGAATGATGCAAGGCTTGGGTTTGCCTGCCAGCGGCTGGAAACCACTAATGATACGATCACAGAGATCTGTCTGGACAGCGGATTTGAGAGCCAGCGTACCTTTAATAGGGCGTTCAAGGAACGTTTCAAAATGTCACCGAGCCAATACCGTATCCTGCAACAAAGGCAACAGGAAGAAAAGGAGGAACAATATGGAGTATTTGACAATGACGATCAGGGAACAGAAAAACATTGCACTGATCGCACATGATGGAAAAAAACAGGAGATGTTACAGTGGTGCATCGCAAACCGAGAGATCCTCAAAAAACATCACCTGTGTGGGACTGGGACGACTGCCCGGATGATCACAGAGCAGGCGGGCTTATCCGTCAAAGGGTATAACAGTGGTCCGCTTGGCGGGGACCAGCAGGTCGGTGCCAAGATCGTAGAAGGACAGATCGACATGGTGATCTTCTTTTCTGATCCGCTGACGGCGCAGCCACATGATCCGGATGTCAAGGCACTGCTCCGGATCGCCCAGGTTTACGATATCCCGATTGCCAACAACAAGGCAACGGCAGATTTTCTGATGCATTCCACCTTCATGGATACCTGCTATGAGCATCAGGTGGAAAATTTCAAACAGGCGGTGGAGCATCGTGCAGCAACATTATAAGCAGCATTATAATAAGAAGAAATACGACCGGATGCATCATCTGGCAGCGATCCGGATCTGGAGAGAACTATGAGCGGATTACAGGTCAATATGACCAAAGGCTCCATCCTAAAGTCTCTGCTTATCTTTTCGCTACCAATCCTGATGTCGAACCTGTTTCAGCAGTAATGATGCGATTGCTAAAAACACCGGAGGAGATCCTGGCAGAATCCTATTCCTATATCTCGGTTCTGACCATTTTCATCGGCGTCATGTTTGCCTATAACCTGTGTGCCGGATTGCTGCGTGCGATCGGTAACAGTCTGATGCCGTTACTGTTTTTGATCTTTTCCTCCATCGGAAATGTGCTCCTGGACCTGTTATTTATCACACAGTTTGACATGGACATTCGGGGAGCTGCCATTGCAACGGTGGTGGCACAGGGGATATCCGTCCTGTTATGTATTTTTTATATCCTGCGTTATGCGGCAGTTTTGGTAGCAGAGCAAAGGCACTTTGCGGCAATTGTAACCTTCATTTCACAGAATGCCGGTGCAGGAAACAAAGAGCGCATCAAAAAGGGGATGCGTATCGCCTGCCGGATGAGCATCTGTTGGGGCATTATCGCAACGGTGGTGCTTGCCTTGTTTGCAAAGGATCTGGTGGCATTGTTTGGCTCCAAACAGGCTGAGATCTTAGCGAATGCTGCCCTGTATCTGCGGGTGGCATCTCCGTTTTATGCGGTGCTTGGAATCCTTTATAATATGCGGAATGGTTTACAGGCCATGGGCGAGAAGCGGAAGCCATTGACTTCCAGTTTTATGGAACTTGTGGGAAAAATCGTATTTTCCGCCTGCATCATACCGGTCCTTGGTTACTGGGGCGTGATCATCTGTGAACCACTGATCTGGTGCGGCATGACGGCACAGCTTGTATACTGTTACGTCCATGTGATGCGTGACAACCTGCAAAAAGTAGGTATGGAAACTTAAAAAAATATTTTGTACATAAGATTTTGACAGAGAGGAAAAAGTTGAACATGAAAAGAACATGCTATGCGTTTATGGCAGCGGCAGTTCTGACGGTCACATTTGTTGGCGGCTGTGGAAAGCAGGATGCCGCAACGACAACACAGGGGACACAAGCAAAGGAAAACGGGGCACTGACGCTCCGGAGATAGTATTGTCAGCTTAGTTATTAAGGGTTGGGCGGCTGACAAAACCTGCGGAATGATCTTGGGCGGAACATTCTACATATGATAGAGAGGACAAGTCTTCAAAAAAAGAGTATCCTGGAATGTATGCAGATGGGCGCAAAAAGCAGCAGCATCACGTTAGTGTATCAGGGTGCCTGGTAGATGAAGGCGTGGAATCAAGATAACATACAAAGTGAAAGAAAAAAGAGACTTTTCCGGATGCGGCAGGGGGATTTCCTGAACCATGGAAAAAGTCTCTTTTTTCATCATTTTGTATAGTTTCTTACAATGGCATTCATTTCGTCCCAGTGTTCCTCCATGTCATGGACGAGCTTGAACTGTGTACGGGTGCGGTCAAGGTTCTGTCCCGGACGGTGGGTGACAAAGTAGTGGTCACCTTCCAGGTAATCAGTCAGAAAGCGCATGCCACACTCCAGTGTCATCAGTTTTGCGCCCCATGGCAGTGTCTCAATCTCCAACGGGGTAAGGGCATCCCCGGTTTCCCGTTCCTGGTATATACAACCGTCATGGTTTCGCGCGTGGTGTCACCGCCGCGTTTTGCAATGATCTCCTTTAAATAAGATGTAACACCACAGATATTTTCCATCAGTGCGCTCGAATCGGTAAAGATATCAGTGTTGATTCGTTGCAGGATATATCTATGGGTATCCTTCCCGGTCACTGTCACAAGGTTTGTGTTATTGATGTGTCCCTCGCCATAAGGTGTATGGGTGATGGTTCCTTTGCCTAAATCATAGGCGGAGAGCACTTCGTCAAAAAGTTCCGGTGCGATCTGTAACATGATAAATTCTCCTTTCAATGAATGTGTGGTTACTGCCATAATGGAACCGGATAGAATCCGGCAGCGGTTTTCTTTCTGTAAACTAATGACAGTATACAGATCATTCCAGAGACAGGCAAGTAGATCAGTATTATGCTAATTTAAGGAGTCAACAACAATGTATGATTAAAATCGTAAAAAAAGGGGTATACAAAGTATCTTAATTGATATTTTTGTATACCCCTAAAATTATTGATTTTCTGCAAAAATTGCATCAAATTCTTCAACTGTCATATAATCGATTAATCCATTGATATATTTAACTTTCCGATTTGTCGCTATAAATCCAATATCCGGTTTGGCCAATCATACCGATAGAAAGCTTTATGGTTTTGTCGTAGAAACTCTTTAACTCCAGATATTCTCCGGTCTCAATTTCATCTTCGGCAGATGGGTGATATCCCCGGATTCTGCATGCAATGATGTATGGGCCACCGTCCGGTAGACATCTTCTGAATGGGCGAGTGCTTTTAGTAACTCATCAATAGATAGATGAAATGCTCTAAGATTTTGTTTACATCATTCATTTTTCTTTTACTCCTATTAACCAAACATTCTGCCTTCAATATCGCTTATCTGTTCCAATTCGATAATCGTATTATCTTCCATGATGAGCGCATGGTTATAGGTATCAATTTTTCTGACCACGCCGGTGCAGGTAACGTAGGAGCCGCCTGACTTTTTCAAATCCGGGACAAAATAGATTATTGTTACTGTCTGCTTGGTACCAATGGTCTCTGCTATCAGATTCAGCTTTTCGTTCAGTTCAGCAATGGTATCTTCACTCAACTGATGCTTTTCATCCGTCCGTCTGGCAGTTTCCGCGATAGCAGCATCATGTCCGGTCAATGCTGCAAACGGTGAAAACTGTGTCGCTCTGTTGTAGAGTGGCATCCGTGGATGTGTTTTTGAGGTCGGGTGAGGCAGATTGATGATATCGTCATACCGATGTGTTTCCTGATTGTCCATATGATTTCTTCCTTCCTGTAAGTGGGATAGTAGCAGCTGTTGATATGTGGCATTAGTCAACGACTTCGATGCTGCATCCGTATTCACCTGCATTTGCTGCTAGGCCTTATGTCCGCCAATTTGTTCATTCCGGTCGCGGGCGGTTGCACCTTCCTGTAAATTCATTCCTTTCAAGATGGCGTTTTTCCCAAATTTCTTCTTAATGTCCAGCATGGCCTGCTGCATTTTCTTTTCCTGTTCCAGAGCCGCTTTTTCTTCAGCCTGTTTCTGTTCTTTGGCAGCATAGTCCGTGAACAGGTCTATCTGCTCAAAACTTTCCCTGTCTTTTACAGACACTTCATCCACCAGCTTGTTTGCTGTAAGTGTGATTCTACGGATGAGCAACGACGGGTCTACGATTCTGTCATAGAGTTCCACAACAGCATCCATGATGAGCATTGTGGAAGAGGTTGCTTTCTTCAGGTTTGTTGTTCCGTGTGCATGTTTTGGTATTTGCCGGCCATAATGGTCAGTGACAATTGCCCCGCGGTAATTTCGCTGCCGGTTCGGATCCGTCAGGTTTTCGATATCGTATCCAATGGTCAATACAATCTGGTCTGTGACTACACCTTTATCCACCAGGTCGAGCACCATCAGGTCCGCCATCTCTTTGACAATAAGTTTGGTCTGTTCGAAATCACAGGGGCAGTGCAGCACCTGCCCGGAGCTGACGCTGTTGGTCTCCGGTTTATATGATTTCACAAGTTTCATCGGACAGGGTTCATATCCCCAGGCATGGTCGATAAGTAGTTCGGCATTGATGCCAAACAATTTGTATAGTAGGTCTTCGTTATATGCATCCATCGGTTTACCGATAGAGCATCTGGCGATATCACCCATGGTGTAAAGGCCATAGGATTCCAGTTTCTTTGCATAGCCACGCCCAACCCGCCAAAAATCAGTGAGCGGCCGGTGCCCCCACAGCTGCTTCCGATATGATAGTTCATCCAGTTCTGCAATACGGACGCCATCTGCATCCGGTTCAATATGTTTTGCCACAATATCCATCGCAATCTTGCATAGATACAGATTTGTCCCGATACCGGCAGTAGCGGTGATACCGGTTTCTTTCAACACGTCATGTATCATGGTCATTGCCAGTTCATGCGCGGTCATGTGGTAAGTGGTTAGATAATGGGTAGCATCGATGAATACTTCATCAATGGAATAGGTGTGGATATCCTCCGGAGCAATATACTTCAGATAGACGTTGTAAATCCTTGTACTGTAATCCATATATAAAGCCATCTGCGGCGGAGCAACAATATAATCCAGCTCCAGAGATGGGTCGGCATTCAGCTTGGTGATATCATCCGATGAACCAGCGAACTGGTGTCGGGGTGCATAATACCGACGTTTTGCATTTACTTCCCGGACTTTCTGCACGACTTCAAATAGTCTGGCACGTCCCGGGATGCCAAAACTTTTCAGGGATGGCGACACGGCAAGGCAGATGGTCTTTTCCGTCCGGCTTTTATCAGCAACAACCAGATTTGTGGTCAACGGGTCACGGCCGCGTTCCCGGCATTCCACGGAAGCATAGAATGATTTCAAATCGATTGCTATAAATACACTTTGTTTTTCCATCGCATCGCTGCTCCTTTCTGGTCCGTCCTTCTTTGTCATAATGTTGTCACCATTTGATGTCCATATTATAGCATAAAAGAGAACTGATGTTCTATACCTTTTGTGAATTTTCTTTCGGACGGAGATTTTCACATACCATCACTTTCTATTTGCCCGGTCGATATTGCAAAATCATATAGGCATAGCATTTCCAACGTGTTACAATAAATACAGCTGTTTCAAAGAATTAAAAAAAGAAAAAATGTGTGGAGAAAAAACATGCGAAAACAAATAATAACTGCTTTGCTGACTATAAGTGTTTCAGTTGCCATAATCGCGGATGCGGAACAAAAAAGCCGTTGCAAACTGACAACTCAGTTTCCAGTGAATAGGGCAGCAGTGTGGATGAGATGGAGCCTTCCTCTGATTATAGCGAAGATACACCGGAGGCCGGAACAGATCCGTCCGGGGAGCGGGAGAACGATGGAGAGGGTACTGCTTCCGGAACTGATATGGATGCTGCGGGCCGGGAGCTCTTTAAGGAAGTGCTTGACCGATATTGTGACTATGCAACCAACGGTTGGGATGAAGATGGGGAAGAAAGCTATATGTTCTGGCATAACACCGATGGAGCGATGGGACTGGATGACGTGGGGTATTATTTCTGTGACCTGAATAATGACGGGACACCTGAACTTATCATGGGAAGTGTAGAACCGGCATATGCAGAATGGCCGGACATTGCCTATGATGTATATGCGAGCGTTGATGGAGAGATTATCCATCTGGCAACTTCCTGGGAACGCAATCGGTATTACCTCTGTCCGGATAATAGTCTACTGTTGACCGGATCCGGTGGAGCTGGACTGACTTTCTGGAAAAAATTGGTTTGGAATGGTGGAGAATCACTGGAAACGGTAAAAGAACTGGTGTACAACCATGATGATTATCCGGATTCCCCGTGGCTGTACGGTGAAGGTGGCATTGACTGGAGTGAAATGCAACATCTGACGGAAGAGGAAGGAATGCAGCTGATTGATGAGTGGGAAGGTGAATGCGTGGATATTCAGGTGATACCGTTGAGAGAATACGCGGAAGCAAAATAGAGATACAAAAATACCCGGGGTAGTGTAAATTATTCTGTGTAAACCTCTCAGATTGATGATAA